>Ga0074193_1001128_pt1 | contig 35958 bp, 23 predicted proteins | sample EPASupsiteHSE605_FD_64523 | JGI IMG/M metagenome (GOLD analysis project Ga0074193, IMG submission 64523) | Bioremediated contaminated groundwater from EPA Superfund site, New Mexico - Sample HSE6-05 | ecosystem: Environmental > Aquatic > Deep subsurface > Groundwater > Contaminated ... | reverse complement strand
CGCCCCCGCATTCACCCCTAACCCCCTGAGCAATACAAAACAGGAGTTCCGGACGACTATTCCCTACCACCGGACATGATCTCTAACCCCCTTACCGATACTAAATAGGAGTCGGCCCCCCGGGAAACAACTCCAGCATAATCCCCATGCCCCTTCTGCGTATTTCAACAACCGGCAACTAATCCTTTCCCTATTGAAAACTATTCCAATGCATACGACAAACTAATCACGGCTAAACGAACAATTATTCGTTTGACATATGTTGAATGCAAGTTATCCAATTGTTGACATTGCATTCAACATATGTCAAACGCAAGATCAACAATTGTCAAACGAATAAATCATAGTTATGAAAAAATTAGATCATCGTTTAGAAAGAGATAAAAGACTACAGGATAAATACTTAATATCAGAAGGGTAGTATCTAATTATCTACAGTCTGTTTGGTTCCGCATAAATCAAATACCCGGGAGATTCCGTAGATTCATCCAGCAACAATAAAACAATATTAGCACGTTCCTCCACCCAAATAGCAACAGGGTAAGCATTGGGATATTCCTTCTGTTCGGAGAACAGTTCGTCATATAGCTGCCACATTTTATGCGTTTTATCAGTATAGGTAGGAGATGAATAGAGCCCACAAAAAAAGTCATAAAGCGTATGATAGCTTTGAACAAAATCACTTCCAAAAACCCTCACTTCGGCAAATGGAGCTGTACCGCTAAGACCGTATGTGGTTATCAAACCGGGGCTACTATTAAGTACGTCTGCATAACCAGTGAATGCTTGCGAGTCTTTAATGATGTCACTCCAGTTATATGCTAAAAAATCCTTTTCATCAGTAATAGTAATGTCGAGCTGGTGACGGTAGATCGCCTTGTTATCCTTCCATGCAGTCAGATTTGTTTTATAGTCCCCTGAATACTTAAAGCAATGCCCCCATTCAAAAGTCAGATGGGTACTCACCCAGTCTTCGTGTTCAAACACCCGAAAACTACCATTCACCCCATCTATCGTCCAAACAATAGAATCACATATAGTAGAAAGGCTACTGGAATTAATTGGCTTCGAATCTTCATTATAAAGATAAAAGTTCATCAAATCAAAAATATTTCCTTTCAGTTGCTTTACGGCAAGACAGGGCATCTGGAATTCTTTCACCGTCACTGTTACCGTGGCTGATTCTCCTGTTTCATGGTCGGTAACGACAATCTCGGTTTCACCTTTCTGTTTGCCTTTAATCTCTATTTTAGCCTTATATTCATCAAATCCCCAAGTATAAACGGCATCAATAATATCCGAGTTTTTAATATCCAATGTGGTATTCTCATGGGCAGTCAGGTCTATAGTAACACTACTCCCTTGCATCACCTCGCACGAGCTTTTAGAGAACACCAAATGATACTCCAATTTATCATCATCTTTAGAACAAGATACGACTGAAATAGTCAATACACTTAGCAAAACTGGGAGAAAAAATAATTTCATTTTCATATTACTAATTGTTTTCAACACACAAAAATAACTAAAATATCCGAAATAAAATCACTTATTTCAATATAAGACAACCTAATGTCTGCATAATGAATAGGGAACAATGTCTTCACTGCGCATATCCGATTCGGTTCTCACCCATTCCCTCCATTTTTATTTCTTAAATTTTCCTCTAAAAAGAATACTGCATTCATCGTTAGCATCGTTTTCTGCGATAATAGATTTCAGCTTCTGTAATTCTTGTTTTTGTTTTGAAGTGAGGGATTCTTCTTTAATTTTTTGAATATATTCACTTACTTTACTACTAAAATCTATTATACTAAAGTAAGGACCATTCATCGCATATAAAATACTATATTGACCATATATAAGCCCGAATGATGTTTCAAATCCGTCAAAATAACAACCTCTTAATGTTTTCTTATCGACTATTATTTTTTGTGTAAATAGCTCATCATCATCAGCCCCAATTCTCTGACATTTTTGAACAATATATTGATGCGGTAGTTCATGTATAATATTCCAATCAAAATCATCCCCATTTACCATAAACTTCGGCTCTAAACGATTTTTAGGAATATCATAATGATACAAAAACTCGTTTCCATTAGGAAATCCCAATCTGAATAATTCGACTGCATCTGTACGAAGACGGGTGATGGTTGATTCACTGAACGAGGTTACATCCTTATAGTAGTCAGACATTTTAGCCCCTTGAATCAGATTTCCCTCAAAATCCTGAATCCATACGTAATAATTAGTATCCGGAATAATCGGTTTGGTAACCAACACCTGTTTTTTATCTCCGTAAACCTTTATAGTTGAACCATAAAGCAGAATTTCGGCTAATTTTATGCGGGGATATATATTCCCTTTAAAATCATAAACCAATATGTAATCAGCATTAAAAGGCAATATATAGATTCGGTCGTTTTTTTCATCCATGTCAATAGCATCTATTACGGTATATTCACCCGGACCTTGTCCTATGGCTCCGATATGGCGCACAAAAGTTCCGTCTTTACGGAATAATTTCATTGGAAAATAGCTATAGGCAGTTACTCCTATATAATTTTCTGTAAAATAGGTATGAACAAACCGTTTGCTAATTAGTGCTTCTTCATTTTTATTATCCATTTTGATAACCTCAATACTATCAACCAATAAATCCAAAGGAATATTCTTTTTTTGCTTGACTAATTTAGAATCACATACAATTACGGTGTCACCATTGATAACTTCTCGTTTTGCGATAACATCACATTGATCCCAGAATGATTTGACTTCTTGTTTCGTCGTTTCTCCACAAGAAAATAGGGCCGAAATACAGGATAAAAAGAAAAGTAGTTTTTTCATGACTAAACAATATTATTTATTATAATAGATAACTAGTACCGGATTATCATCTTCTTTAAGTCCGGGAACCAAGTCCGTTTCTGCAAGCGCGTCGGCTTGAATATAAGAAATTATTTTCTTGCCGTCTGCAGAAAACAATTTTGAAGTATTTCGAATGGATAAAGCAGGCTCGGCACTATGTAAAAGCGCCGCATTGGTATATTCTTTTTTTGATATTTTGTCGTATACAGCCAGATGTGGACTGCTATTAGCACCTGCAGCCATCTCATCGCAAAGCCTGTAAAACACAAAAAAGAAATTATCCGTATTTACAAAATTATCTACCAAAACACGCGGACCACCCTGCTTCATTTTAGCTGTTTTATCTCCAACAAGTATAATTTCATCATAAACAAACATCAGATTTTTCAAATTTATAAAGCCGGCCGCCTCCAGCTTTTTTTCGGGACTTATCCTATAAATTGTATCATTAAAGTAATGGTAGAGGTAAATTTCATCATTCACTTCGCTCATAAAGCTATTCCCAAGCATAATTTCGCCAACCTCCATTTCCCGATCCGGACTACAGATAGTCTCCATCTTTCTTGTTTCTATATCTTCAGCTAATAATGTAGGAATCAAACTATTCTCTATTCCATGATAATATAAAGTATTACCATAAAGGGAAAAGTTGGCCATAAACTCTTTTTCAGGAAGCCTGAACGTCCGGATAAATTTGCCATTAAAATCATAAACTACCATCTTCCGTCCAAAATAATCCATTACATAAACCTCTTCTGCTTTTTTGTCAAGCTGAATTTTATATGCACTTCCATATTCTTCCGGACCTTGCCCCACCTTACCGATCCTCCTATCGTAACGACCTTCTTTATCGAATTTCAACACCTCGCCATTGCTTACAATCCAATAATTATTGATTGATTCGCAAATTTCAGAGATGTCAGCAAGCAGACACGAATCGTTCGTTTCGAGAGGAATCAGCTTTTCTTTCCAACCCAATTCATCCAAACTCAAAGTAATGCTATCATTAATAGCAGAAATCGAATTCAGGTTTATAACCGGCAATTCTTTTTTGTCCGGTTGTTTATTACACGACAGAAGCATCGAAAAGATAAACACAACAACGACAACATTTCTTAATTCCATAATAATCATATTTAAAGCCTTATATTAGTCTCCTTAATTCAGCAACACTACTCTCCAGAACGTTGTCGTTGCCTTTTAAGTATTCATCGTAATCTCTGATTACTTTTATATCGGGCACGATTCCAGTATCATTTGGCTGAGTCCCGTCAGAGTTAACGTATTTCTTAACACAAATCATGGCCTCGAAGTCGTCCGGCAATAGAACAAACATTGGTTCACCTACACATCCAACACTAGGCTCTCCAATTACTTTAGCCCTTCCCAAACCTTTCATGAGCAATAAGAAATCTTCTGCCGCCGAAGCCACATGCTGTCCTGAAATTATTACCAGTGGTTGATGTAGTTTTAATGTGTCATCAATCGTATTTACGTATAAAGAATGATTTATTTCTTCCATTACAGTTCCCCTGTAATACTCCTTTAGCTGCGGGTTTGTACTATTACTCCCCCAGTTCTTATAGCTCGCAATATGCATCCTGGAGAAACATTTAACTGGTAAACCGAATTCTGATTGAGAAATAAGATGATACGCAATGCGCTCCCATGCCTGATCGGAACCTCCTCTATTTCCACGAAGATCGATAATCAAACCTTTACAGCGTCTTAACTTAGGTAAATTAGATTCAAACACGCTGTTTATTGAATCAACATACCCTCCTAGAAATGAAGCTAATTGTATGTATCCGATATCTCCATCTATAATTTCAATATTTATAGGAGATAAATTCTTATTAACAACCATAACCTCTTTAGCATTATTCATATAGTAGTTTCGAACCATCGACACTTTTACTAAATGTCCATTAGGTTTTTTTACAGTTAGATTTACCTTTGATTGTGGTTTTCCATAAAATAATTCAATTACTGACTTATCAAATTTCCACTGTGGAGTAGCAGCTGAAATAAATGGAGATACAGAATCCTTGATGTATGCTAAAACGGGAATATCATCAATTTTCAAAATTTCACTATTTACAGGAATTTGATCAACGATGTTTTGCGATATATCACTTACTATAATCTTTTCACCAAAATTTATGGCTTTTATAGGAGGCATATCATCCGGCCGTTTAGATGTATAAATACGTGTATGTGCTTCATCGAAATTGGCCATAAATGAAGATAATATACGATAGTATTCATAGGTACTTTCAACCTCGGCAACCTTCGGCAGATAAGCTGTATATAAACTATCAATATTAACTTCCTGTAATTTATGAGGAAAAGCAAAATTGTAATGTAATTCTTTCCAAATCTTCGAAAGAGAATAAGTCCGTTGTTCACGGGATGGTAATGTATTTTGTGCCAAAACTTCATTTGACAACAAAAGACATACAACAAACGTATATTTTAAAATATTACTGTTCATTTTCGACTTAATTATTAGGACCCTATTTTCAACTCTTTAAATAACATTTTGCATTTCTACAATCAAATCCAATGCATAATCTGTAAATAAGATATTATTTGATTAAAGTGCATAATGACAAAAAACAACAATACCAATTTCACCATACACTATATCCGGGCATTCTGTTAAACGGCCGTTAGCAAAATCATATTTTTAATTTGCTTCTGGTCCTGTTTTACTACAAAACAGTTATCTACTATCATTTCTTATATTTAGCCAACATAATTACCGGATTTGACTCCTCATCCAATGTCGCGGCAATTTCTTTCAGCTTGCCATTCAGCTCTCCTCTCTCATATGCCTCGACAAGTTCATTTGCTTCAATTTTTTCCACAAAAGCAATATCATCATTATTTAGAACATTTAATGTAAGTATTTCATCTACGAGATTTTTTATAGGTCTTTTATTTGTAAAATCGTCATTGTATACGACATATTCGAATATTTTCTTTTCCTGTCTGTCGTACACCAACTCAGTCTCAAGTAATTTACTTCGAGGTTCTGTCTCTTTATATTCTTTCTTTACGGTTTGCATAAAACAGTAACGATCGGTAATAACTCCGGGAAATAGAAATACTTCTGGATCCATGGATTGAACAGATGGAGTTCTTACAATAAACGGCGTCATCTTATGGTCAGTTGAATAGCTGTATATTGTATCAGCGGAAGGCTCTACAAGTATCCAACGATCACGATAAGATATTATCCCCATATTAGAAACCTTACCTATACCTGCACTAGAAAACACTAACTGAAATATCTTCTTTTCAAAAGGAATTTTTATTTCTTTTGATACACTTCCATCCCGTTTGGATATAATCCAAAATATGTTTCTTGATTCCAAGTCCTCATCCCTGGTTCCATTGGCTCCTTGTCCAAAAAAGTTACGGCCGCTAGTACAGTCTTGGCAAATTAAATTATCCTGGTCAAAATTATATATTGGATCATAGATAATATCATTTTTAAATCTGCCAGACTCTTTTCCTCCAACCATATAATTTAAGCTTCGTTTAAAATTCCCAAAGAGGTCATACACAAATACTTTTCTTAAACCACCGCAGTTAACAAAAATTTCGCCGTTATCTTCATCGAGGGTAATCGTTCCTGTTATAAACGTATATTCTCCATTACCCTGTCCTATTCGGTTTATCTTTCTTAATCCTTTACCTTTTCTGTCAAAGATAAATATGTCTGCACCTGCTTGATTGATATTTCTAACTATTATAATATTCTTTCCAATGGCTTGCACATAACCTGAAGTCAAAAATTCTTTATTCGTTTCTAACGGGATGTATTCCACATCCATAAAATCCTGAAGAATCAGGTCCTTCTTAGGGTAAGTAGCTGTTACATCAACCGTAATAAAACCTTCACTTTGGGATTTGAATTGATTGCATCCGATAAATCCTGTAATTAAAAACAGGACAGTTGCCGAAATCGTAGTAGATCTTTTCATAAGTTATTAAATTACTAATTAATAGTATTTCTCAAAACTAACCAATATACTCCATTCTATAACGAAATAGCTGTTCACTTTTTGTTCACAAATATCGGTTAATGTCAAATATCTCCTTTAAAGGATACTTATTTCTTATGTTTTATCAACATAATCACCGGATTGTCTTCCGGATCCAGTTTAGCAGCTATTTCTTTCAATCGACCCTTTAACCGACCTTCATTATAGTCTCTTACAAGTTTCCAAGCCTCTAAATATTGACAAGAAGGGATTTCTCCATTTAATGGTCTTGATTTTAGAAAAGCCTCCTCATCATTTGTATAATCACCATTATATACTTTATATCTGAATAATGCTTTTTTCTGTTTGTCGTACATTATATCGGTAGACGAAAATTCTATCGTTTTTTCAATTGCCTCCATAAAGTAATAACGGTCTGTTAGTAAACTTGGTAAAAGAAATATCTCCGGATTCATAGACTGTACAGATGGTGTTCTTACAATGAAAGGACTCAAAACATGATCTGGTGAAAATGTATACAAAGTATCAGCTGAGTATTCTGTCAGAATATAATCGTTAAAACAAGGCATTAAAGGATGAGCAGTTGGTGTGTTATAAGTCATTTTTCTATCTTGAGACCAAACAACAATCGTTTTCTTCTCTTTAAATGGAATCTGAATTTCTTTTATAATACTGCCATCCTGCTTAGACATAAGAATAAATGATTGTCCTGTATTCGCGTGATAATCATTACGACAAATTAAATTTTCCTGATCAAAATTATATATTTCAAAAGGAGACAAATTTTCTCTCAAAGAAAGCTTTCGTTTAAAATTGCCTTCCAAATCGTAGACAAGTATTTTTTTTGTATATGCATCATTGACAAATATTTCGTCATTCTCATCATCCAATATTATTCTTGAAATAAAGCCAGTATATTCTTTATCACTTTGACCTCTATGATTGATCTTTTTCATAGCTTTTCCTTTTCTATCAAAAAGAAAAATATCTCCACTAAAATTAAAATTTGTCGCAACAATAATATTATTTCCGACGGTCCATATATTTCCCTGACAAAGAAATTCATCCGTAGTTTCTAACGGAATGTATTCCACATCCATAAAATCCTGAAGAATCAATTCCTTTTTAGGATATTGAGCTGTCACATCAACAGTGATTAGATCATCTTCCGATTGTTTATTCCCTCCACATCCTGAAAAGATAAACAGGATAAAGGCCAACATAAAAACCCCTCCGGAATTACCCCAAAAGGTCTTCTTCTGTTGTTTTGAATTACTACCACAAGATAATAGTATGCAAAGCAGACAGCTTTGAGTAAAGCAACTTTTTATAAATGAATGTATTTTTCTCATTTCAATGTGGCAATCATTAGTATCGGATTATCATCTTCTTTCAGGTTTTCAATAATCTTTACAAGCTTATCTCGTTTTGAGGGAAGAAGATAGTCGCTGCTTTTTAGTTCGTTTAGATCCACTTTCTCCAATAAATCAGCTGCATCAAATTGGGCAATCCATCGTTTTTCGGTCTGAAATGAGGGGTAAAACGGCAAGCCACCGCACAAATCATTTGTAAATCCAGGTGGATCCGTTTTACGATACCTGATCTGCATAATTCTTGATTCCACAATCTCACCCTCCGTATGTATCGTTTGTATGCTTCCGGTCAGCTTGTCAAAGCGAAGCAAGTAGCTCAAGTTGTCCTTCTCTGCAATTAAAAACATCCAGTCTTTGGTTTCCAAAACATCGGTTACAACCACATATTTAAAGTATTCAGGGCTTTTATCTAATTTGCGGATTTCACTTATAGAAGGTCGGCTGCCACAATGTAGTATAAACCGTGGTTTTAAAGTAGCCTTTACATCGTTATATTGATAAATAGTATCATTCGTATCAAATAAGAAATTTATTTTATCATTATACCGATTAAATACACAACTAGATTCGTCCCAATAATGTGGTATGACATTCTTTCCATCCGCACTGTGCTTATGAATCTGGCCCTCACTCCCATAATTCGCAGGATCGTAAAACCTTGCTTTAACATTTCCCGCTGTATCCTGAATCTGAATAAGCCAGATATCTTTCGAACCATCCCAAACCGGTAACATTCTTCTGAACAGATGCTGATTGTTAAAGAAAGCATAGGACCGACCTTCGCTATGATTACTTCCGCTCATATAGGCTCCATCTTCGGCAATACGTGTAGATTTTACAAACTTTCCATCGTAGGTAAATGTACGAATTTGATTTGTAAAGCTTAATGCTGCTGCAATATGAATCAAACGGGCCTGATCGTCCATTCCAATCCCACTACATGTTATAAAATCTTGCGGTCCCTCTCCTTTTGAACCTATTTTATGAAGAAATTTTCCATTTATATCAAACCTCAATACAGCGATTCTAGAATTAATAAATATATCGTTTGCTCCAACCTGCAGATTTGTTAGAAACTTAAATGCGCTTTTTTCGTTTGTCTCCAAAGGAATGATTTCGATGTCGCTTACAACATCACTTAACAAGAATTCGGTTGTCTCGTTTTGCAAACTGTCCGCCACAAAAATCTCGTTGAGTATTTTCGGTGGCGACTCATTACCTTGCTTACGTTTATTGCACGAAATAAATGCAAGTAATAATACGACTAAATAAATGTACTTTTTCATAGGAATCATGGTTTGTTTGAATAATCCCGAACTAGTTGTATATTGTATTTCTCAATTCAAATAAGTTATAACATAATTCTTTATTTCATAATCTATTGTTTAAATTTTCCCACAAAGAGTAAACTACAATCATCTTCTTCTTTTTCAATGATTTTTCTTAGTTTATCTAATTTCTCCCTATCTTCTGATGATAAATCCTTTTCGTTTACCTTTAGAATTCGTTTCTCAATTTCACTACCGAAATCAACAAGCGAAAAGTATCCATTTGTCATATACGCCAGCATTGGATATTGGTCTAACAATACACCAGATGGTGTTATAAAACCATCAAAATAACAGCCCTTAAGACTAACTTTATCAATAATAATTTTCGTTGATGTTACATCATTCTGAATACCTGTAGAATGAACTGTTTCAACAATATATTGATTTGGCAACTCGTAGAGAACTATATCATTCTTCATGTTGATTATTTTAAATCGTGGAATTAACTTATTCGAATCAATAGAGTAATGATAAAGCAAATCATTACTATTTTTATAATGCGCCCGAAACAACTCAATACTTTTTGTATGTTGTCCTGTTATAATAAAGTCTTCGATAGGTTGTTGATCTGAGTCATAAGGCAATGATGATGTTTCTTGGATAACACGTCCGCCAAAGTCCTGAATCCAGATATGAGATTTAGTATCTTCAAAGAAAACACCCATCATTAGTACAGTTTTGTTTGTACTATCTACTCTCATTCTACATCTAACGACTCTACGAGGCAATGGAATTGGAGGATAGATATTCCCATCCAAATCATATATAAGTATTTTATCAGAAATCCAAGATGATAAATATATTCTATTATTGTCTTCATCAATCTGAACCTCAGAGATCATATAATATTCACCGGGACCTTGACCAATAGCACCGATATGACGTAAAAATGTACCATCCCGCTTAAATAGTTTTAAAGGAAACGCTCCAAAAGAGTGCAAAGCCATATAATTTTTAGAAAATACAATGGGAGCCATAACACGTTGGCTTATTAAAGCTTCCTCCTTAGAATTATCAAATTTTATTACTTCAAAATCCTCAACCAAAAGGCTCAATTGAATATTGAGCTTCTGCTTTACAGCTGATAGGTCACACACAACGACTGTATCTCCATTAACAATCTCTCTGGTTGCAACTATATCGCAATTGTCCCAAAAGGTCATCTTCTGTTGTTTTGAATTACTACCACAAGATAATAGTATGCAAAGCAGACAGCTTTGAGTAAAGCAACTTTTTATAAATGAATGTATTTTTCTCATTTCAATGTGGCAATCATTAGTACAGGATTATCATCTTCTTTCAGGTTTTCAATAATCTTTACAAGCTTATCTCGTTTTGAAGGAAGAAGATAGTCACTGTTTTTTAGTTCGTTTAAATCCACTTTCTCCAACAAATCAGCCGCATCAAATTGGGCAATCCATCGTTTTTCAGTCTGAAATGAGGGGTAAAACGGCAAGCCACCGCACAAATCATTTGTAAATCCCGGTGGATCCGTTTTACGATACCTGATCTGCATAATTTTTGATTCCACAATCTCACCCTCCGTATGTATCGTTTGTATGCTTCCGGTCTGTTTGTCAAAACGAAGCAAATAGCTCAAGTTGTCCTTCTCAGCAATTAAAAACATCCAGTCTTTGGTTTCCAAAACATCCGTTACAACCACATATTTAAAGTATTCCGAACTTTTATCTAATTTACGGATTTCACTTATAGTTGGTCTACTGCCACAATGTAGTATAAACCGAGGTCTTAAAGTTGCCTTTACATCGTTATATTGATAAATCGTATCATTCGTATCAAACAAGAAATTTATTTTATCATTATACCGATTAAATACACAACTAAACTCGGTCCAATAATGTGGTATGATATTCTTTCCATCCGCACTGTGCTTATGAATCTGGCCCTCCTTCCCATAATTGGCAGGATCGTAAAACCGGGCTTTAACATTTCCCGCTGTATCCTGAACCTGAATAAGCCAGATATCTTTCGAACCATCCCACACCGGCAACATTCTTCTGTACAGATGCTGATTGTTAAAGAAGGCATAGGACCGATCTTCACCGTGATTACTTCCGCTCATATAGGCACCATCTTCGGCAATACGTGTAGATTTTACAAACTTTCCATCGTAGGTAAATGTACGGATGTGATTTGTGGTACTTAATGCTGCAGCAATATGAACCAAACGAGCCTGATCATCAATTCCAATCCCATTGCATATTATAAAATCTTGCGGTCCCTCTCCCATTGAACCTATTTTATGAAGAAATTTTCCATTTATATCAAACCTCAATACAGCGATTCTAGAATTAATAAATATATCGTTCGCTCCAATCTGCAGGTTTGTTAGAAACTTAAATGCACTTTGTTCGTTTGTCTCCAAAGGAATTATTTCGATGTCGCTTGCAACATCACTTAACAAGAATTCGGTTGTCTCGTTTTGCAAACTGTCCGCCACAAAAATCTCGTTGAGTATTTTCGGTGGCGACTCAATCCCTTGCTTACGTTTATTACACGAAATAAAAGCAAGTAATAATACGACTAAATAAATGTACTTTTTCATAGGAATACTTCTGGGTTTTACATATCTAATTACAAATTAAATTTCTATTTACTAAGCCTTTATCACTTCCGAAGGGTTGCTATCGGCAGCTTTTAGTACTTGCATAAACACGGTAAGCAAAATCAGGATGATAACACCAACAATCACTCCACCTAACAACCACCATGGGATGTTCATGCGGTAGGCGTATCCTTGCAGCCAACCGCTCATAACAAGATAAGCCAGCGGAAGCGCCACAACTCCGGCTACTAATACCTGTAAGGTATATTCTCGAAGGAACATGCGGATAATGTTACCGGCTTCTGCTCCTACAACTTTGCGAATGGCTATTTCCTTACGTCGCCTACTGGTTGCTGCTGCAGCCACGGCATAAATACCGAAAAGTGAAATTAACATACAAACCGTGGCCAATACGGAGAACATTTTTAATCCAACCTGTTCCGACCAATTAAGATGATCATACAACTCGTCTACCGGAGTCAGGCGAGCATCTGCCAAAGTTGCATCTATGCCTGGAAGAATAGCCGCGATTCTCCGCACCACTTCCTGATCCTGACCAGGAACGACACGGATGTACAAAATGTTGGATGCCTGAGAAGACGGGAGGAAAATGACAGACTGGATGTGGTTGCGAAGAGACAGGGTATGAAAATCATTTACGACTCCCACCACTTTGTATTCCACCATAACAGAGGCATCATCAATGGACGGAATGCGGATTATCGAGCCTTCGGGTTCACTAAGCCCCATCTCCCGGACAGCTTCTTCATTCAGAACGATTTCTTGAGTTTCACCCTGATGCCACCACTCTCCCGTAACCATTTTTAATTTGAATGTTTCGACAAACCGGCTGTCGGTATAGATAACATTGAATGCCGGCGTTTCGAAAGACGATTTTCCCAGCCATTCCACGTCGGTGATCATAGTATAAATATCAGATTTGTGTCGAGGCTCGAAATCTGCTTGAGTGATACTCTCAATTTGAGGAATAGTTGCAAGTTCACGCTCCAGTGCTCCCTGAATCTTCCCTGAAAAGTCTAAAAATCCTGATAATTGAATAACTCCACGGCTGTCGAATCCCAAATCTTTTTGATTAACAAAGTGCATTTGCATCATCACCACCAATGCTGCAACAATAAATACCATACTGACAGATAGCTGCATGGTTACAGCCATGCGACGCAATACCGGTTTCCCGGTTATTCTTATTTCCAGCTGACGGGACGTGGACAAACGGCTCAATCTCCAAAAAAGAATAAAACCGATAAATAGTATCAACGCCATCAACCCTATTCCACAAACAACGAATATTTGAATCAGTTGTGACAGTTCCATCGTAATATTTAGCAGTCCGGCAAATGCTGGACGGATGATTTCTACAAAAGAACACGCCAGAAACAACGCCAAAAGAATTGCACAAAGCAATTCGAACATCATTTGTCTTACTAGTTGACCTTCTGAAGCTCCATGTACGGAACGAAGACGCAATTCGCGGATGCGCTGACGGAAAAGGTCGAGGTGCAGGTTCAGAAAGTTAAACAGCGCACTGAACAATAATAATATCCCTGATGCAACAAATAAACCTATGAAGTTCAAGGTAAATGGAACATCCGTGTTTAGCTGGTGACGAACATCACTTATCGGCAACATGCGTAGCTCAATATTGGTATTTACATCCAACCGTGAAGTAAAATCATGCATTTGTTCTGCAAGTTTATCTACATCAGTTTCGGGATGAAGCTTCACATACAGATTCATGAAAAACATTGTCCACTGAGCCTCTTCAGGCAACTCGGAGAAATATTTTATCATATCGTGATAAATAATAACGTCAAACTGCATGTTTGTGTTAGCGGGCGGATCCTTCACCACAGCGGTTACAGTATAAGGAGGTAGAGAAGATTTCATTTTCGTTTGCACCTGTTGTCCGATAGCTTTTTCAGCATTGCCGAACAAGCGTACAGCTACCGTTTCCGTAAGGATAATATTGTTCAAAACCTGCAACGGCTGTCTGGAGTCTCCGCTGACAAATTCCTGCGGAAAAAGACCAAAGAATGTGCTATCGGTATAAAGCGTACGTAGTTGGACATGTGGTATTCCCTCAACACTACAATTTTCCTGTTCTATTAAACAAACCGTTGAAGCTTCAACTGCCGGAAACTTCTCTTGCAACTTCTTTTCAAAAATTCTCGAAACACCTTCATTAACCTTGCCCGATTGTTTCTCCACAGCATAAACACGGTAAATATGCTCCGCATCAGGATAGAAACTGTCGTAAGACGTTTCATAGCGCATCCAGTAAACCGCGGGAACAAAACAGGCAAGTCCAAATGCCAATCCGAAAATACCGGAAAGCGACTGCGTTTTATATTTCCACATATTGCGGAAAGCTATTTTGAAATAATGAATTATCATACTAATATTAGATTATATTTTTCAACATTGTACATTATCCATAATTATTTCTTTTTCAAATTTGCAATAACAATAATTGGATTGCTGTCAGGGGGTAGATTAGTCGCTAACCTTTTTATTTCCGGAGAAGGATCCTCTAAAGTTTCATAATAATCCAGAAAATCCTGAGTATTACAGAAGGAAACCATTTTACCATCTGAGGATATATAATTAGGCCAAAACACCATGCCTCCATCTAAATCATTCTTAAATCCTTGTTTGCCTTTTTCAGGCTGATTCAACAACTTAAGTTCTCCTGTATTCTTATTAAAAACCCCATAGACATTGTAGTTTGGAAAGTTTACTTTTGTTCCGTCAGAATAGGTTTTAACAAAAGTAAATTGTTCCGGGGCATGATTGCCCATAAAGAAATTAAGAAACAAAAAAGCATCCGATTCCTGGATATTTAAAGGCCATACATATTTAGGCTCTTTATTCCTAATCTTAGCTAACATCCACTCAGGAGTAGTTTTGTATTTTCCAAAATCAAAAATATAAGCCGCCCTCATTTCCATATCCGGACCAACGGTAAAAACCGTGTCACTAATTGCCTTATAGGTACGTACATTATCTTTAAAACGATAAGTAGTTGCAACCTCATAAGTTCCTGAAAAGCCGTGTTTATATTCTTTCTCCCGATGAACATAGTTTGGATACTCTTTAATAACCTCAGACAATGAACTATCTACACGAAAGAGCATTCCCTGATAATGAATATTCAAATAAGAAACAATATCTGCATAATATATATTCTCATTCAGTCGAGTAACCCCATATGCATTATAATCTGGTGGATAATTTGGATATTGTATGTGCTGTATCAAATTACCTTCTGTATCATAAAGAAAATACTTTTGTGGAACAGCTTCCATAAAAAGTTGATTTGTTCCGGGCATTAAATCAATCTCATTTATAGAAACAAACTCGTCAGGACCCTCTCCTAAGCGCCCCACACTGCATCGGTATTTACCATTCTCATCAAATATCTTACATGAATAATAATCATCCTTTATTACAATTGCTCCGTCTTCAAATGCTATTTGGTCAATTTTTGAGATAAGCACGCTGTCATTAGTCTCCAATGGAATATATTCAATTGATTCTGCGTAATCACTTAAGTTGAGAATACTTCCTGTACCAACAACAGCTCCAACAGGAATAACTACTTTATCTATATTTTTTCTTTTATTACATCCACTACATAATATGGAAATAAAGAAACAGAGAAATAAAAGTGCTAGATTGTGTCCTTGATTTTTCATCCTTTAGAATGTGTATGTTAATATTTATGTCATTTCTAATAATCCATACTATTTTAATCATTACATAGCTTCAATTCGGATCGGATTAACATATCCACATTATTTGTCTAATGTTGCAATTACGACTACAGGATTCGATTCATCGGACATTGAAGAAGCAATCTCTTTTAAATTATCATCCGTAATTTTATCTCTTTTTGAAAGGATTTCTGATGCCGAGAAATAATTTACCAACCTCTCATTGTTATACCATTTAGGCCAAAAATAAAGGTCCGCCGTTTTTATCAAAACGCCATTATCCTTTTCAACCTTATAAAAGCTTCCATCCGATCCTTTTCTTAGTATATATTTCTCACTTTTACCTTTGTAAGTTATATGTAGAAAAATATAATCATCTGTTTCAGTTATATCCTCAACAAAGCCATAATTTACAGATTGAGTTCTAAAATTTTCAGCATTTTCTAACAGTTCTATAGGAAAATGTGCATCACCAAAATCAAAATAATAGCGTATCACCAGATCCTTTGTATGAGGAATGAATGTATAAATAGAATCGTTAAACTGTTGTCGGAAAACAATCTCGTCATGATAGTGCTGGAAACATTTTACAGTTGGATATAATAAATTGTCCTGAGATTTATAAAGAATATCATTCTTGAAATAAGCAATTGAATCACCGGTGTATGTAGTTAATTTAATTTTATATACTTCATTTCCAAACAGATTCATCGGATTTATTAAGAATGAACCATCTATAGCTTCAAAAGTCCACCAAAATGGATTATAACTATAGTCATTAAGAAATCGACCTTTCAAATCATATTCCAACACTTTACTGATTGAGTAATCGGCCAAAAATAATCGCTGTTCTGGTTCCTCGACCGATACATCCCAAATACTTTTATATTGACCGGGACCATCCCCTTGAGTTCCGATTCTTCGTATAAACTTACCCGTATAGTCAAACATAAAAATCAGTTCATTACTTCGAACAATAATATAGTCTTTTGTCAAGAGGATTTTTTCAATATCACCTACAAGCGAACTATCCGACATCTCTAAAGGGATGTAACTGAACTTTAAACCAGAATCTTCAACATTAAAAACCTTATTGCTGTTCCTTATTGCATCAACATCATAAGAATCAACACCACTACTCATCTCTTTTTGGCAGGCCATCGTGAGTAAAATAAAAAACAGACAACATATTAATCTTTTCATCTGGTAGTATTTAAATAAAATTTTACTTCTTGTATCGTGCCAACATGAGCACAGGATTTGATTCTTCATCTAGTGTTGAGGCTATTTCTTTCAATTTACCTTTGAGTTCTCCATTCTCGTTGGCTTCGATAAGGTCGGGAGCCTCTAGTCTCTGAACAAATGCAATTTCATCATCATTGAATAATTTTATGTCATATACCATATTTACAGGTTTCTTCGTTGAGAAGTCGACATTAAGTACGGTATATTCATAGATCGCCTTCTCTTGGCGGTCGTACACCAGATCCGTTCTGGGAAATCCTATATCTGTTGTAAAATTATATTCCTTTTTTACTGTTTGTAAAAAGTAGTAACGATCCGTAATTACACCTGGAAATAAAAATATTTCAGGAATCATGGATTCAATAGAGGGAGTTCTTACAATAATCGGTGTCATACTGAAATCGGGTTCTGATTTATAGATGGTATCGGACGACGGATCCATTAGTACCCAATCACCTAAGTAAGGGATTAACTCTTCATTACGAGCTGAATTTGAAATTGTTATTCCTTTCGCTGCGTCGGTTAAAGTTAAGACTGTTGTCTTCTTATCCTTAAAGGGAATCTGGATTTCCTTAACAATGCGTCCATCCTCTTTGGATATTATAAAGAATCGGTTCTTAGGCTTTAAATCAAAGTCACTAGCGTAATCTAAGCAAATTAAATTATCCTCATCAAAATTATAAACCGGATTATAGATACCGCCTTCCTTATGGCTAAAGCTCCGCTTAAATTTTCCGAATTGGTCATAGACGAAGACTTTGTTTACATAATGGTCATTTACAAACAACTCATTATTCTCTTCGTCTAAAATAACCTTTAAAAGAAATGTATACTCCTCTCCACCAGCTCCTTGCCGATTGATTTTCCTCAATCCTTTTCCTTTTTTATCAAAGATAAAGATGTTGCCATCGGAAGAACGATTTCTATTTCTAACGATTATAACATCTTCTCCAATGTCCTGCACATGGGCCATCGTAATAAAGCTATCTGTAGATTCCAACGGGATATACTCCACATCCATAAAATCCTGTAGAATCAGCTCCTTCTTAGGATAAGTAGCTGTTACATCAACCGTGATAAATCCTTCACTTTTGGGCTTGGGTTGTTTACATCCGATAAATCCTGATATCACAAACAGGATAGCTGCTGAAATTGTAGTAGATCTTTTCATACGTTATTATATTACTAATAAATTGTATTTGTCAAAACTAATCAATAGGCTCCAATCTATAACGAAATAGTTGTTCACTTTTTGTTCACAAATCCAAGTTTATGCCAAATATCCCCTTTATAGGATATTTATTTCTTATGTTTTATCAACATAATCACCGGATTGTCTTCGGGATCCAGTTTAGAAGCAATTTCTTTCAATTTACCTTTCAGCTCTCCTTTCTTATACGAATCAACTAATCCGTATGACTCAATTTTATGATAGAATGCAATTTCACTACTCTCAGGGCTTAACACCATATTTACTATATTTTTATAGGAATAATCAGTATTGTTCACAGTATATCTGAATATTGACTTTTCCTGCCTGTCATACATCAGAAAAGTACTTGGGAATCCTTTGCCTGTGCTAAAAGAATATTCTTTTTTTACGATTTCCATGAAGCAATAACGGTCAGTTACAACACTAGGTAAAAGAAATACTTCAGGATTCATGGATTGTATTGATGGGACTCTTGTCAAAAATGGCTTCATTTCGTATTCAGATGAATAGCTATAAATAGTATCAGACGAAGGTTCTACCAATATCCAATTATTATTGGAGACAGGTATTATGGGATATATATAGGGGGCTGCACCATAGGTCATATCATTTGCCTCATCCCTCAAAAAAATATAAATTGATTTTATCTCTTCAAATGGAATTTGAATCTCTTGGGTAATGCTTCCATCCTGTTTGGATATAATAGCAAAAGATTGCCCATCATTACTCGAATTAAAATTATAACATATCAGATTTTGCTTGTCAAAATTGTAAATCTTTTTATACATTGCATTTTTTTGGAATTTAAAACTTCTCAGGTATTTTCCATCTAAATTGTATACCAACATTCTCCTTGTAACGTTGTCAGTAACAAACATTTCATACTTATCTTCATCCAGAACTATTCCAGAAATAGCTACATACTCATCAGCTCCTTGTCCCTTATGATTAAACTTCCGGATCGCTTCACCTGTTTTTCTTTTGTAAATAAAAATATCCCCATCATTAATTCCGTTTTTTACTACTATGATTTTCTGACCTATAGACTGAACAAATCCCTGATTAATAAAATCGTCATTCGTTTCCAGTGCAATATACTCCACATCCATAAAATCCTGAAGTATCAGCTCTTTTATAGGATAATCTGTATTCGTGACATCCACTATAATAAGGCCTTCACTTTTGGGCTTGGATTGATTGCATCCGATAAATCCGGACATCACAAACAGGATAGTTGCTGAAATTATAGTAGATCTTTTCATATAAAAATGGATGAATATTAATATTTTGAAAGACCATTTAATTTATACACCAGTAAATTATCTTCGGGTTCTCCATCGTCTCTCATTCCATAAAGGATAAAAGTATCTTCGTCTACAGCAAAATAAATTGGAGGTATCCCTCCCAAATGGTATCTGGCGACAGGATTACCATCTAAATCAAATACCTCCAGAAATGTTCCTCGAAAAGACAATTTTCTATACTCTGGCCAAGACGTTCCTATGAATAAAACGTAGAAATACCGATTACCTAAATACCCCGTTCCATAGCTCGCCACATCATCATTACTACTTGGGTTAATTGTACGGTTTGCAAAATCAAAACTAACCCTTTTTATTAGGTTGAAATCAGTATCCATAAAATCAATTTGCTTCTTGTAACCATAACTGAAAACGATACGATTTTCATTTGCATAGACATATCCCATATCGGGATCTACATAATAATCCAGTATATCCGGATTTCGATAGATCCATGATTTTAATGGCAATTCATCCCGAAAGGTAAGCTTATGTATACTGGGAGCTCTATACATAGCATCCAATACATATAAAGAATCATTAATAAAAGCTGCATTGGCAACGCCATCAACATAATACGCTTTATCTGTTTTCTTTAATTCTAACAGTCCATCGTTGTTGATTCTATACTGATAAACCATCTTTTTGTCAATATCACTTATAAGAATATTTGGAAAGGAAGTATTAAATAAAACCGGTAATAAAAACTCGTTTGGACCTTCTCCAATGTTTCCAAAAACGCTTTTTAATTTTAAATTAGTAAGATCATAAATATGAAAAAGGCTATCGGTTCTCTTAGTATTTTTAAGAATTAGAAAAGGATGTTTCACTTCTAATTCTATAGGATAGGTTATTCCTTGCAAAGGCATTAACTCTTGCACTAAAGATTCTTCGTGTGGAAAATCAGTATCAGATGAACTGCATGAAGCAGCTAAACTGCTAAACAATATAAAGATCAAATGAGAGATTCGCATAATGGTATATATTGATTATTTCAAAACTAGTCACTTTATTTGAATCTATAACGAAATAGTTGTTCACTTTTTGTTCACAAATCTCATTTCATTTAAAATCTTGTGAGCTTCCCTTTATTCTAAGACATATTTCCTTCTATAAAATGATTAGCAAAAGGTGATTACATAGCTGTCAATCTAATCAATCAACAATCATAAATTGAAACGAAAGTCATGAAAAACCTCATTACCTGAATTAAATGCTTTTCAGATTGTTTTGTCGCATACTTAAAAGACAAAGAAAGTATTTATGTGAACAAGAAGTGAACAACTTTTTAATTATTAATGAAATATTGTATTTACTTTTGACGTAATCAATTTATCTGATTAAAAATTAAAAGTCTTTCTATGTGTAAATATTTAAATATTATATTTCTACTTTGCCTGGTAAGTAATCCAATACAAAGTCAAACTTTAACGAAGAAGCAAATGCAGGATGATTTGCTATTTCTGCAAGGTCATATTCATCAGTATTTTTCTTCTTTACCTTTATTAGAGGAGCGAACATGTATAAATGTAGATAAAGAATTTAAAAAATTATACGGAGAAATAACGACTACAACTTCCATTGAAGAATTTACACAAATTATTCGTCAAGGGCTTAATATGTTGTATGACGGACATTCACAAATCATTCCCGGATATTCATTAAAAAATTATGCTTCCTCTGAATATTTTTTATCAACAATAGGTAACGTTACTCTATCAGATACAACAAATGCAGACCATTTTTATCGGCTAACAACTGAATATGTAAATTCAAGAGTAAAAATTAATTTATTGACAAAATATATGAACGGAGATTATTATAATATTCTTCCTTTTACATATAATGAAATTCATATTGATACCGGAGAAAAGATAGGTTCTATTAATGGTATACCAATGAATCAATTTATTAAAGACAATTATTCTAAAATGTACTATTTACGTTGGGATCCCATAAATAATAAACCTTATACTCGTCTTTTTCCAATGGCTCTTCCTCTAATAGGCTTTGATAAATTTACTCTTTCAATCGGAGGTAAAGAAATCGAATTAGATGTGAGTAAAAAAGTAAATACACAGGGGAAGATGCATGCTCAATCAAATTTCGGAAAAGTAATGCCTCTTAATAATAACATTCTATATATACGAATACCGGAGATGATTGAAGAAAAATGGTATACAAATGAATTTCTAACAACTTACTCACCTAATATTGAAAAGATAATAATTGATGTACGATCAAATCCGGGAGGTTCTGACGGCGCTTGGATAAGTTTATTAAAAAAAATAATAGATAAACCTTTAAAATACAAATACCATGTCGGGTTCAATCATAACGAAGCAATTGAAAATGCTATTCAATCTTCATTTAGCGAGTTGAAAATAATACGAAAAGGACGAAAAACAGAAGTATACCAGGATGTTGTACTTCTGCCGGATAGTAACAGTGTACATTTTAATGGAAAAATATATATTCTTCAAGACGAATCCAGTTATTCGGCAGCTACTGCATTAGCATCAATTGCTTGGGAAAACGATCACATTATATCAGTTGGTGCAACTTCAGCTTTGATAGGAGGCTATACTTTACCCTCGATTGCTTTTAAACTTCCAAATTCAGGCATCGTATTTACTTTGGCTTTTGCAACAGATCTAAGAGGAGGAGCAAATAATCCATATATGGATAAAGTTGAAGTTGAAATTTCTGAAGAGGACATTAATATTTTTGCAGACAAAATACTGAATTATGATTATTTTAGTAAAGAATATCTTTCAACCAAAGATCCCTTGATAAGGTATGTGATAGAGAACTAACGTAAATGTGAAGCATCTTAAACCCATAATAAACATCAGTATGAAAATGTAAGTAAATGAACTTTTTTATTCTCTAAAACATAGTCTATTGCAATTTTATTTTTCGAAGCTCCCTTATTAGGTCTGTCGTTGTAATTCCATTGCCACTTACTTAAGTAGTTGTTTCTAATGGTATATATTCAAGGTTTGACGATACAGCAGATAACTTTAGCGGAGAAATATGGTCCATACCTTCCGCAATTTTTATTTCGTTTATTTCAGACTTGGAGCTATCCGTACATGAAACAAACAAGCACAAAACAAATGCTGTCAAATAAAATTTCATAGCATGCTCTTTAATGTTTGTCAGTTGACCAATTTATAAATAATAAAGATTGGATTTGCATCGGCATTCTTCGTTTGAAGTTCTTGAGGAATGACAATTTTTGTTTGTTCTTTAAACATCTCTAGTTCGTAAGGTGTAACTACCTGCACTAGATTATTGCCTAAAACACGACCCCATATAGGAAATTGTTTATACCCCTTGGTGCCAACCAACCCTAACTGTATATTAAAGTCGGCTAAATTAGAAGCTTTAGTATCGGGGATATCACACTGTTCTACCAGAGTTAAGCCACTTTGTTTTTCCACTGAAGCAACATAATACTTTCCGTTCAGCATCATTCGTAAATAATAATATCTTGGTGTCTCAAAGATATCAGTAACAAAAACATCTCCATCAGCAGGTAACTTTTTAATGTCCCTTATATTAAGACCTCTAATTATCTCTTCGTTTGAATTACCTAACTTGGCAACCAATGTCGGCTGAATGGTGTCGGACGTTAAGCGGAAAATAGTATCGTTACTAACTGTTTTGAACAAAACCGACTGCTTGTCACAATCCGAAGGAGAGCTTATTACTCCAAATGTAAAACCAGAATCCTCTTGAGGTACCAACTGTGAATAGAAATCGTTCTTAGTCATTATTGCTTCGCCACCTTCTCCAAATATTCCAATTCCAAAACTACCTTCACGGAAAGGCATAAAAGGGATTGAGACTACACCAATGTGCCCCTTGCCGAGATAATGTGCATAGATGATGGGATAATTTATAGGAAAATCATCAATAAATTCTCCCTCTAATGTATAAACACCAATCTTATCTCCGATTACATAGAAACGATTGTTGGCTTCGTCGACTTGTATAAAACCTATCATTCCTCTAAAATCGTTGGGACCTTGACCCTGGTGTAAGAAAGTACGCAAGAAATGTCCTTTACGGTCAAACAAAACGATACGAGGCTGCTTATCCACCAACACATAAATATATTTGCTTGTGATGGCAAAATCTACTACCCCGTCTATTAATGAAGCATCATTGTTAGTTACTTCTAAAGGGATATATTCAGCAGACTCAATTTCATCCGCAATTGACAAGGTAGTTGGCGAATTTAACGCCTCTCGAACAGAAGCAGTTAATAATTCTGATTTTTGGGATTTATTGCATCCGATAAATCCTGACATCACAAACAGTATTGCTGCTGAAATTATAGTAGATCTTTTCATACAGTATTATATTACTAATAAATTGTATTTGTCAAAACTAACCAATATATCTCAACCTATAACGAAATAGTTGTTCATTTTTTGTTCACAAATCCAAGTTCATATGATAAAATAAAGAGTTTACATAAAAAGTTTATTTAAACTCTTTTTACAAGAAAAACATGGGTTTACTCTGCCTTCGTTTTATTTCGTTCCATTTTGAATCATTTTTAATAATTTCGATCGCTTTTTCTAAAAGCTCATCTCTTCCTTCCCTAATTCCTTGGATGGTGGGCTTTACTTTGATATCAGGTACAATACCTATGCGTTGAGTTTCTCCTCCATCCGGATAATAAACACCAATACCTGAAAACATTGTTTGCAATCCGCCCGGAAGATTGATGTAAGACACATTACCGTCAGCTCCTGCAGTTTGGCTGCCTAGAATGACCGTATTATCTCCTGCCCTAAATGCCATCGCTGTATATTCGGCTTGACTTATTGTTTTTTCATTAACAATGACAACTAATATCCCTTTGTAAGGCTCTTTTGATTTAGATATTTTATTTTCCATCGGGATAAAATTAAATTCTCCTGGATTATTTATCTCACCTAATGTGAATTTCGCAAAAGGTACATCTTTAGAAACAAAATATGTTCCCAATAAAAAAGGCACAAAAGTGGAAGGATAATTCCGAATATCAATGATAATTCCTTTCGAATACTTAAACACTTTTTTAATATTCTCTATTTCATGCTCTCTTATGGTTTTAAGCGTAATATATCCTATAAAACTAGAATCATTCTCAATCAATATGCTATCATATGATGTTTTTTTACCAGCAAAAGAATCGAGTTTATCTCTCATATCTAAACTATTTCTATTGTATAGAGTTAATTCTTTTTGCTTTTTTATTCCAGAAGAATTGTAGTCAATATGAATTGTATTAGAATTAGAACGAACCAAATCGTTTGCAAGGTTCATTTTTCTTACTTCTTCATTTGATGCCGGATAATATGACTTGATGCTGTCGATAATGTATTCTATTTTCTTGCCGTTTACATGCGTTATGAAGTCGCCCACTTCCAAACCTGCCGTACCTTTTAGTTCAGAATCGTAGTAGTATGTAACTACTAATTTATTATCAATAAACTGAACCCTAAAAGGAGCTTGCATACCTCCTCTTAACGAGTCAACTTTCATTGCTCCTTGTAAATGTGCAGCGTGTGTGTCATTTATTTCGCTTGTAAGTTGAAGTACAGACAATTGATAATCTAATTCAGTTTTTGAAAGAATAAATGAAGGAATGTATATTTTTAATACTTCATCCCAGTTTTTTTCTGTTAAATATTTATATGGAAAAAAGTATTGGACTATGTTCCAATATCGAAATAATGCCAATAATCGACAACTTGTATTAAGTAAAGTAGATGGATAAGATTTTTCATTTAAAAATTCGGGATTTCCAATTTGGCGTACCATCCTAATATAATGGCTTCCTGGACCTTGATATCTGTTTCTATAGATTTCCATTATTTTCTTTTTCAGATCAATGCTCATTTGCCCTTTTTCTACCCATAAAAAGTCAGGTTTCAGATAAGCTTGAGCAGATGTCTCTCTGCAGGTAGCACAGGGCGAGATTTCTCCATATTTTTCGATCCAATTAAGAAGTGTTTCATCTCTCTGTCCGATTTCTTTTACGTTCAGGTATTCGGGCATAAACTGAAACAATTCATTATCCCAATCATATTTTCCACTTGCAATTTCCAGATGATGATACTTTAAGAATCCCCATATCTTTCCCAACAATTCCAAATTATTTATCAAAAAAGTATCTTCTTTTAAATTCAAATCTGTTGATAAAGGAATGATAATTTCCGGAATTTCAAACTGCTCATTTCCAGCAACGTTAACATCTGATTTACGCTCTGAATCCGTTTTTTTCATTTGATGACACCCCATCGAAATAAAAAATACAAGCAAGCATAAAATATATAATTGAGTTTTCATAAGTTCATTATTTAAGTGTTACGTCTTCATATGTATATTCTGATTTTTACCCTACATCCCCATCAAATAATTGGAGTAAAGAGCCTATTTTTTCTCATAATCATTTATTTTAATTTAGAAATTAACAATATTGGATTATCTTCTTCTGTTGATTCGTTTATTAGATTTACTAATTGGGCTTTGCTGTTTTCATTTTTAACCGACTGTCTTTTTAAATCGGCAATGTTTATATTCTCTTTTAAATCTGATGGTGTTATCACATCAACCCAATATTTACCGTTATTTGATTTATACTCTACTTCAAATGGATTTCCTCCAGATATGTCATTTATTAAAGCAAATGAATTAGTTCTATTTCGAATAATAAAATTGGGGGATCCCGGAAGATTAATCTCTTTTATGAGACTTTCAGATTTATAGGACCTAAGTTCTCCATTGGTTTTGTCGTAACGAATAATGTATGAATTGTCGGATTTCCCTAAAAATAAATACAAATACGTCTCCGAATCATAAAAATTAGAAAACCACAAGTAATTAAAGAAAATAGGGTCCTTAATCCATTGATGAGAAATTTCGAAAGAAGGACGTTCTCCTAAAAATATAATATAAACCGGTAGAAATTCTTTTGTATTCTTATTGAATTCATAAATAGTATCTCCCCCATAGTAACACATTTTAAATGTATCATCATAAAAATCAACAGAAGCAAATCCTTCATTCCAATAATTTTTCCAACCAATATGAAGTGCTTTATTAGCTATAATATCTGATTCTTTCCCCACAAAAGCAGGATTGAAATATTTTTCTTGTATTGTGAAAGTACTGTCTACCAAAGCAAAAGTCCAAAGATCTTTTTTGGGAAGCAATACTGGAAGTTTATCATTTAAAAATAAATAATCATCAAAAAACAGAATTCGATTTTCAATTCCAGAAAACAAATCCTCCATATTTGTATTAGGAAGTGATCTTTTATATGATCCTTCAATTGTATATATTTTTATTCCCCGCCCCGTAAACAATAAAACCTCATTATTCTTTTCATTTAAAATTACTTGATTAACATAAAGATATTCATCCGGGCCATTTCCTTTTTTACCTATTTTATTAAGGAATTTACCGTCTTTGGAAAACCGGAAAACACCTTCCGAATAATCATCAACCAAGACGTAGTCTTCTGCAATTACGACATTACGAATATCTCTTATCATTGAATTTATTGTAACCTCTAATTTAATAAAATCAACATCTGTTGCAGCTTCACTTAACATGAAGCAGGAAGAAATATTCGTATCCAAATTTTCCTCCACATTAATAAAGGGAACACCACCGCTCTTCTCAAGAGAGCTATGTTTAGGGGAATAGTTACATCCGATAATTAATAATAAAAATAAAGCTGATAAATTTTTCATATCAAACAGATATATAATAGTTAGCTTAAATAACATCATACTTCATTAAATAAGTCTCATATTGTGTAAACTTAAATCAGAAATCAATACTCCTCCTTTCAGCTTACATATGCAACACTTTATTTATTATTGGTATCCAATTCATAAATGTGTTTTATAGCGGTTTCTAGTATATTATCTTTATTGTTTTGTATCGATTCCAGAGTTCTTTTGACAGTGATATCCGGAAATATCCCCTTCCCATGATAGCCGGAGAAATCTTTTATAATAGACATATTAAATGCGTACACCGGGAGATTGAGTATCCCAACATCCCCATTTGTCCCAATCGTAGGTTCTCCTATAAGTGTGCCTATTTTATTTCTTTTTAGAATTTCGATAATAGTCTCTGCATAACTCATCGCTTTATGGTTTATCAAAACAGATACAGGTGTATTAATATAATCACTCGTCTTAGGCAAGTATTCGACACCCCTATCATATATGACCTTTTCTTGATTGGGATAGTAATATATTGGACGACCAAAGTCACCCCATCTTATTGAATCTACATAAAAATGCGGTATGATACTATCAGTTACATTGTAATCGGGATATCCTCTTATATCTAATATAATCCCTTTTGCATTCTTAAATTCTTCAATATACTCTTTAAAAACGCTATAAGTGGCATCCGGGCCCTTGTGCGTTAAATTTATATGATAAATATTATTATCTAGTCTTTTAATAAAGTAAGGATATTCCTCTTTGTATATTATATCATCATTATAATTTGCTAAAAGCCTAACAAATTCACTTTCATTATTTATTTTTTTGAACTCTAGCCTAAGGAGTGAATCTTTAGTAAATCCACCCAAAAGTCTTTCTCTTAACAGAGCTTCATACTTCCCTTGTTTTGTTGAAGCAGAAACTAAATCCCATTTCTTCTCAATTAGTTTATCTATAGGAATATCATTTACAGAGACAAGAACATCCCCTATCGACAACTTGTCAGTTAATGTATCAGGAACCTCTCTCAGATATATCTTGTCTTCACACCAATCGAGTTTTATATCAGGAAAATAATATTGTAAAACCATAGCAGCAATACCTCCAACGTATCCTCCTTTATTAACTGAAATATGTGAATCATGAACATAACTCAACATATTATTGACCACATCATAGTATTCAAATTGATCTTTACATTTTACAGCATTTATCAACGAAGTTTTAAGAACATCATCCCATTTGATATTTAGCCCGTCTTCTTCAAAATATGGATAAAAGTGGCGAATAATATTCCATCGCACTATAATATCTGCCATCCTAAAATGGTAATCCTGTAAAAAGGCAAATCTTTTTTCTGGTTTTCCAAAAGCTAATTTCAAGAAACTTTCTGTTGCCAGCTTAAATTTTATCTTTTTTATATCTTTTTTTAGTTGATTCAGTTTATCCGAAGGCTGGCTATGCTGGTAAGAAATTGAAAGAGGCATATAAGCATTCATATTGCCATTTAACGGAAGAGAATACATAGAATCAGGCGTAGGTAAGCTAATTCTTTGTTTGGCATTGTAACTTATAATATCACTATGAAAAATATTGTTGTACAACCGAATTCCTATTCCATAATGCTCCCAAGCATAACTTTCGTTTACATTTGCAGATACACTTTTTGAATCATCTGGCGTATCAAAGGATAATTCAGGAACAATTGGCGTAAAGAGTTTTAGAATTTTATTTCTAAACTCTGTTTCTGTTTCTGAATCTATAACTTTATTTGAAGCAAACACAAGGAATCGGTACCAGTCTATATAATCTATCTCATTAAGAACTTGTTGATTAGGATAAAAATACCTTGAATATCCATATAGTTTAGCTAAAGAACCTATATTCCTTAATTCTTGATTCGATAAATTATCTATTTTCTTCCACTCATTCTTAGTTTTAGAGTACAGATTAAAAGATATGGATATAAGGAAGATTACGAATAAACCTATTATTGTATATTTTGCTTTCATAGAATACTAATTTATATGAATTATAATTTTGTGACTTTATTATTTGAATTTTATAATCCTTACTATGGGATTATCATCTTCTCTAAGCGGCATAACTGATTTTTTTGCACTTCCTTTTAATGGCATTTTCTTATAAATACTTATAAATGAAGGGGCCTGCATAAATTGTGCTGTCATGTTTTTTGCAATGGCGGGAGATGAGCCGAAACTAAATGTCCCTCCTTCTGATTCAGTATCTAAAAATTCTACTTTGTTTATTTTTCCAGTTTTATATTCATACATAAATATTGGAATCTTCCCTCCCTTCAAATCAAAATCTAACAAAACCTCACCAATAATCATAAATTTGCCGGTTGTTAAAATAATTGTCCATACTTTCCTTGGCTCAGATGCATGAACCGATGGTTTTCTGACTAATACAGGTGTTATCTTTTTGCTTTGAGTTAACATATACAATGTATCAGATGATATATCTGCAACAATAAAATCAGAACCATAATATATACTTGAAGGATAATACATTATAATTCCACTCCAGCTATTCTTCTCTATTTTAGCAATACGGTTTGAAAATCTTTTAGGCAAATCAATGTTCAAAACGGAAACTAGACTTCCATCTTTTTTTGACATAAGACGGTAAGGTTTACTTTTAGGCTTCAATTTAAGGCTTGGATCTATATTTAGATCGTCATATAAAAGAAGTGCTTCATCATTAAAATTATATACTGCCGATTCATATTGCAATGTATTTATCTTTAATGTTCGTTTGTATTTACCTCTCAAAGAATAAACCTGAATAGATTGATTACAAACAAATATTTCTTCGTTATTTTCATCTAAAATTGCATATCTAATCCATGGATACTCTTGACCGCTTTGTCCTTTATGATTGAAATGAGAATATATTTTCCCGTTGCGATTGAAAACAAATACATCACCTTGGACATATTCATTTACGAGAATATATTTATCGGTAACAGATGAAAGTACAGCCCTCTCGCTCAATAAAACATCGTCAGTCGTTTCAAGAGGTATATATTCTGAATCAGCAATATCCTGAAGGTATATCACTTTTGTAGGATAGTTTTTTGAAAAATCTATGACAGGTAAGTTGATCATTTTTGATTGAGAATTTATGACCTGACTTACCATAAATAAACAAATCAACAAAATGTAATTTTTAACTTTCATAACACGTTCTTTAAGATAACAATCATTTTCAACTCCTTTTATTTTGTATTAATTTGCAAACAGTTTAGCTAATATTTCACATAAATAAGAAGTTCATACTAGTATTATTGATTAACGATCAACTGACTTTGCAAGACACCAATCATTCCTTCTTCTGTTCTTCCCTCACAATGAATCAAAAACATTCCCTGATCATCAGAAGTAAAAAATGAAATATTAGCTTTGCCTTCATCGTTCAATGTAATATTAGGTTGCCAATAAAGTGTATTACGATGATCTGAAATAAAATAATCACTACTTACAGAAGTATAGTTGGGAGAGTAGAATTCTTTCGACTGACTATAACCTGGGAATTTATAAGAAACGGTTTTAATCTCAGCCACTGAACTAACATTTGTTCTTGTAAAAAAAGCATATCCACCACCCCCTCCAGATCCATATATCATAGCAGAAGATGGTGCTAGAACTTCAACACGTTCAATCATCTGCGCTGGTAACGATTTTAAAACTTCAGCTCCAACACGATTACCATCTAATACAAAAATTGGACCAGACCCTCCAGAGAGAGCTTTCCCGCCTTTAGAAATTTCTCTAAATACAGAATCGCTAACTCTCTTTTTCGGCAAAAACTGTAAAATACCTAGTGCTCCGGCAAATCCCTCTCCAACCCCGCCAGTTGAAGTATAGGAAAAATTTCTACTCACCTCATAAGTAGCGATGTTAAATGCTTCATTATGTAATCTCCTGGGGTCTTTCTTTTTAGTTTTTGCTGTTACCTTAACCTCTTGTATTTTATGAACTACCTTATCAATACCCTCCATTGGGCTCTTTGGAATACTACCCATCAATTCAACATTCAAAGAATCAATATCATTCAGGGACGTCACATTCTCATATACGAAAAAATTAGCTTCAGGATATTTATGGTTTACGATGGATATATCTAACTGACGTTGCTTAGAATCTTGGGCTGAAAGAATTACTTCCGCTGTATCACAAAAATCATAATCAGTGAACATAAAAGAGCCTTTCGGTCCTGGTTGTCCGTAAACTACTTCATTAATAGAATCGTGACGAAATAAAGCTGTCAACTTTATTTCGTCCATCTTCTGATTCTTATTCAATTGTTGTATCTTGCCCGAAAAAGAGAGACTTTCTTCAATAGGATAATGAAATTCTGATTTTTCCAGTGAAACTATTTTATTAAAGTCATAACGACGCCATCCGTGGGTCAGCATCAACAAATCCAAATAAGTAATTGCGGATGAATCGCGCTTTTCAAAATAAAAAGCAGGATTATCTATTCTTCCCTTCAGTTGGCTTTGCAAAAAGTAATATGTATAGAAGTTGTTTCGTTCTTGTAAATTATCCAAATTAGATTTCACAACTGCCAATGAAAAATTACCAGTTTGAATATTGCCTTTTTCATCCCGGACCTCAATCTTGGCAACTACCTTTTTACGAGTTCCGTATTCAACCTTGTCAGTATTTAAACCGATTTTCAAAGGTTCTGGATAGTTTACAAAAGCCAGGCGTTCACAATAAACATGAAATTTATCGTCGTAAATCGTAATGGTAAAAATACCTTTTGGAAGCTTTTCATCAGGTATATCCACTATCGAAATCTTTTCGTTTATGTTTGCATAGGCATTAAGCCAAATTACGCCCTCCTTATGAACCGATAAATGTATAGGGGATTGAAAGCCTTTGATATCAATGTTGTGCCTTAACGTAATCCGAAGTTTGCCATTCAATTTTTTTGCTTCCAGTACAATTCCATTTGAATTAGCATGAGGAAGATTTTTGCTTAAAGTCAATCCATCCAAATAAGCAGTATAGCGTTTACTTGAATCCGGTTGAAAATAAAAGAATCCGTGTCCTTGGTGTATTGTTTGAAATCTACGCACTTCATTCCCTTCTGAATCCATTATTACCCCACTGGCATCCAGCCCCTTCCCTTGTTGGTCTGTTATTAGGAAAGCTACTTTCGACGGGATACCAGTAATAAGATTACCTCCTTCAGGAAAAAATGTAATCTGGCATGGAGGGACTGAATCTAATTCTGTCTCTAACGAATCCACGTATTGAGACGTTATTCTAGTTTCTCGTTTAAAAAAACCTTCTTGATCAAAATTTTGCATCCATTGTGTATATGATCTAAGTTGATAAAGACCTCGAGGGAGTGTATCCGGCAGTTGAATGCTTCCAGAAGCTAAACCATTCACTAATTTCCATTTGCTTACTATAACCCGTCGATTTTTTCCATCAATCAGCTCTACATAAACTACCTTACTACTAGCCTGTTTATCATTTGATGAAGATAGATAAACTTTAAACCATATCTTCTCTCCAGCCGCATATTGTGTTCGATCCTGATGAACATATATTTTTTCTATGGGCACAAGAAGTTGATACTTGTCAAAACGCTGCGAAACAGAGTGGAAAAGGCTATCATTTTCTCCAAATACTGTAAAAGAAAAAAGATACAACATTAAAACAAGCTTAATCGTTTTCATGCTTTAATTTTTAAAGGTTACCTCCATTAGAATCGTTTTATGTGCTTGAAATAAGAACAACTCAAATTTCTGTTATTTAGTTTATTCATAATGGAATAAATTGATTATTTCAAAACTAGCCACTTTATTTCAATCTATAACGAAATAGTTGTTCACTTTTTGTTCACAAATAACTATTCACACTAAATAGTTGATATAAAGTCATCTAAATCTGCTGCGGGGCAATCGCATCCGTTTATTTTTTCAAGTAACCTTCTTCTGCACATGGAGACAGCCGATTTGGTTCTACCTATAATTTTTGAGATGGATGTTACTGAAAAGCCTACTTTAAGAAGATAGCAAACGTGGAGTTCTGTTTCGGAAATTTGTTCACAACAACTTTTTAAGCGTACTGCAAAGTTGTCGTATATATTATTCAGTTCCTTTTCTAATGCGATCCAGTCTTCCCTGGTCATTTTTTTTCCTTCTTCGTCGTTACTTATATCTTTAATTTTCAAATAGATTTCAGTTTGAAAAAAGCACATCTTACGCAAATCATCTTCATTAGAAAGATTTATAATACGAACATTCTCCTTTTCCAATAATTCTGCACGAGCTTGAATAAGTTCTTTGGATTTGGAGTCAAGTTCCTGTTCGATAGAAGACATCTGTTGCAGTCTTTTATTTCCTTGAATTAACAATATAAATATGCAGGCGATGAAAAGAACTAAAAGAAGAATAAACAGATGATTCAAGTCTTTATGTGATATATCTCCATGACTGCATGCAGGGAAAAAAAGCAGGATTAGTAGAATAATTATCCATTGTATAGAACAAAATGGCTGATGTATTTTAGATAATCTGTTATTTTTCATCACATTGAGATTAAAGGTGGGAGCAAGTTAACTAATACTATTTGCTCCAAATATATCAATTAATTTATTAATAGCACAAGATATTTAATAAATTAATCAAAATTAAATATCCATAGAGTAAACAACCGAGGGTCTACTCTATGGATATTTAGAAATCTATCGGATAAACTCAGTTCTTCTTTATTACAAATGAGTGGATACCCGAACCAATGCGATACTCTTTATCTGCGTACACGGTAGCCGTTGTTCCGGCGGGGATTTCCACAGTCAGCTTTACGTTTCCGTCTTCTCTTTTCCACTCACTACGGATCAGACCCTTTACAGATTTGTAAGAACCTTTTACCCATTGAAGGTCCTTTACAAAGTAAGGACGAATCACCACATGCGCAAATCCGGGCTGATCGGCATCGTAGTTTATACCAGCCAGACAATTATACATCCATGCGCTAACATCACCCATAAATACATGGTTTAAAGATGCATCACGAAACTCCGGACTCATGGTCCAGGTTTCGGGCAAGGTGGTGTATCCCATAGTCTGTACAAAATACCCCCACGAAGGTGCCTCGGTTTTAGTTATCATACGATAGGCATCTTCCACATAACCATAACGTGTAAGCATGGCAGGAACGGTCTTGCTGCCGAGAAGTCCGAAGTCGAGGAAATGATCGGTTGCCTTTACGGCATCCAACAGTTTATCGGCTACAAGCTGTTCTTTACCTTCGGGCACCAGACTTAAATACAGCGCCAACGCTTGGGCAGTCTGCGATCCGTTGGCATATACACCGGTTTCAGTATTGAAATACTTCGTATTGATCAGCGTTTTCAACTGGTCTGCCTTCTGCTGGAAATGGGTTGCGTCTTTTCCCAACAGGCTGGCAAAGCGGGCCATTAATGTATAGTCGAGATAATAATAAGCCGTAGAAGTATACTCGTTGGGAGTCTGCGTTTTGTAAAATACCCAGTCTCCCAGGCCATAGGCCAGGTAACCATCCTTTTCGCGTGTACTTAAATACTTAAGGTAACGTTCCATAGTTGGATACAGTTTTTCGATGGAACGGGTATCGCCATAATAATTACAAAGGGCATTGGGTATGATAAAAAGTGCTGCATCCCAAACCGGTCCGATCCATTCGCCGTATCCCCAGCTGCTGGAAGGTATGATTCCTGAAATGTCGCCAATGGAATCTCGCTGATTGTCGATAAAGTCGTTCATCCATTTTTCGTACAAAGTAATTCCATCGAAGTTCAGTAAAGCGAGATCTACTGCAACATGTGCATCGGCAGTCCAGCCATTCTTTTCGCGCTGAGGGCAGTCGGTCGGAATGCTGTGAATATTACTTCGGTAGGCCTGATTTGTGGCAGTCCATATTTTGTTAAGCAGTTCGTTGGAAGAACTGAACTCGCCAACCTGATCCAACGCGGTATGCATGAACAGGGCAGTCAGACTTTGGTCGGTCAACTCCACCGGTTCGGAGCTTTCCACTTCGGCATACTGAAAACCGTGATAACAAAAGTGAGGCATAAAAACTTCCTCTTCGCCTGTACCTTTCAACGTGTATACATCCATCTGGAAAACCTCTTTCGTCTTTTCGGGATGATAGTAGACGTTGATATTACCCTGTTCCAACCGTCCGTCTTTCTTTAGCAGCTCTCCATGTTTTACGGTAATCCGGGTGCCGGGTTTACCTTTTACCTTTAAACGGGTAACACCTGCCATATTCTTCGGGAATGAGTAGACATACAGTTTGTTGCTGAAAGTCTTGAAGGCAGAGGCTTTCACCTCTTCTGTGATACGGATACCCGGCATAGTCTGGGCAACCAATAACGGAGCCGGTTGAGAAGTGATTACGGCATCCGTCCACGAAGCATCGCTGAATGTAGGGGTATTCCATCCCTCTTGTTCAAGACGGGCGTCATACATATCGCCACTGTAAAGGTTATTGTAGGTATATGGACCGGTCGATGTGCGCCAGCTATCGTCTGTAGC
>Ga0074193_1001127_pt1 | contig 35996 bp, 32 predicted proteins | sample EPASupsiteHSE605_FD_64523 | JGI IMG/M metagenome (GOLD analysis project Ga0074193, IMG submission 64523) | Bioremediated contaminated groundwater from EPA Superfund site, New Mexico - Sample HSE6-05 | ecosystem: Environmental > Aquatic > Deep subsurface > Groundwater > Contaminated ... | reverse complement strand
ATGGGCATGTAGATATCCGTGCTTTACAAGAACTACTTGGACACGAAAGTGTATCTACAACACAGATTTACACTCATATAAATAAAGAACAGCTAAGAGACGCGGTTAAATTAAATCCATTAAATGATATAATAGAGTCTGAAATATAAAAATTCTGTAGATTCCATGAACTTATGAAATCTACAGAATTTTATTTATTGTCTTTCTTTTCTCATTTTCTGCAATTTTTTAAGAGCTTTTTTGGATCCTCTAATAATATCTTTTTCTAGCTTCCTTTCTGCAAAGCTTGTGAATAAGGAATTTAAATCATAATCTTCAGGATACAGTTCAGCTGCTTTAAATTCCAATTTAATTTGCCTTACATTTATTTCAATAAATTTATTATCATATAATACAGTAACATTATTGAACTCGTTTTTTGGTTTATAAATCAAACCACTTTCTTTGTATTCTGTTAAATAAACTTTATCACCAATTTCATAATTATAATTTTCAAATGGAATATTTTCTGAAATTGATTGTTCGGTTCTAATTTTACTTTTATTTACAAAGTTATAATTATAATCTTTATTTTTAATATAATTTTCTGCTCTTTGCACCACATCTTTATTAATTCCCATTTTTTTAGAAATCCATAATGCATTACTCTGTCCTGATTGACCAATTGATAATTTATACAATGGTTCTAAAGTTTCACTGTTAAAAAGCATTGCAGCATTCTCAAAATCATTATGTTTTAATGAGAAATTTTTAATTTCGCCATAATGTGTAGTAGCAATAGTTATAGCCCCTCTGTGATATACTTCTTCTAAAATAGAAATAGCTAATGCAGCACCTTCATTAGGTTCAGTTCCGCTTCCAATTTCATCAAAAAGTAAAAGAGTAGATTTATTTGTTTCTCTTATAATTTCTGCAATGTTTTTTATGTGAGAAGAAAATGTGCTTAATGCATTTTCAATGCTTTGATCATCTCCTATATCAGCAAAAATATTTTCAAATACTGAAATAACACTTCCTTTATCACAAGGTATATGAAAACCAGATTGAACTGCTAATGTCAATAGTCCTACAGCTTTTAATACAACTGTTTTACCTCCAGCATTAGGTCCTGTAATAATAAGTGTTCTGTAATCCTTACCTATTGAAAAGTTTAAAGGTACAACTTTTCCTTTCAACAAAGGATGTCGTCCATTTATTATTTTTATATAGCCATAATCATTTATGTCTGGAGAAATTCCCTCTATCGATATACTGTATTTTGCTTTAGCGAAAATCATATCATATAAACCGATTACGTCTACATTTGTTTTTATTTCATTAATATATTCACGTACTAAACCTGTTAAATAAGATAAAATCTGATATTCTTCATTTGATTCATCTTCCTTCAGCTTTATCAGTTCCGATGTAAATTTACTTACTATAGATGGTTCAATAAAAACCGTTGAACCAGTAGATGAAGAATCAATTAACGTACCATCAACTTGATTTTTGTAGGATGATTTAATTGGTATTGTGAATCTACCATTTCTTTTTGTTATAAAAAAATCTTGAATTAAAATTTTATTGATTGATGATCTTAAAAATCCTTCTAATTTTTCTTCTATTTTAATTTCTGTATTTTCAATTAGCCTTCTAATCCTTTTTAACTCTTTAGTTGCATTTGAATCAATAATATTATTATGAATTGATTTATTAATTTCTTCTTCAATATTTTCAAGTTCTTTTATGGAATAACTGTAACTCATTAGTGTTGGAGCATAAAATTCTTTATCTTTCATATAAAACTTGATTTTTCTACATCCTCTTAAAAAGTCAGATACATTTCTTAATGCTTCTGGGCTTAGAATAACATCTTTTTCTACATTTATTATTATATTATCGATATTAACTATGCCTTGCAATGGAACAGTACTACTTTCTAGCAATGTTTTACCTTCTGATGTTTCAACAAGCCTATTTTTAACAGTTTTAACATTTGAAGATGGCATGAGCTTATCAACCATTGTTTTGCCGAGGCTGCTTACACAAAAATCCTTTATAATATTTTTTAATTCTTCATATTGTAATTTTGTCAATGTTGTATTATTCATTTTTGTTCCTTTCTTATTTAATTTAAAATATGTTATGAAAGTACAAAGTAGGTAGATTTATATAATATAATTGCACAAAAAAAGCTGCGGATATTATCTCCACAGCTATATATTCTCTCATTTCTCTTAATTAAGAACATAAACATTATAACATAATTATAATGCATAATAGTTTTGTGTGATTGTATCTTCCATAGACAATGATAATAAGCATAATCAAATAAGCGTGACATATTATCACCGCTTGACGCTTATTACATATTAATTTAATCTATTGGTTAGATACACTCTCTGACATACAAAATCTCCTAATTAATAATTAAAATCTACCTTGATTTCATTATATTCATTACTATTGTCATTGTCAACAAAAAAGATTTAAATGCATTTATTATTCTACATTCATAGGTATTTTAATTACATCACCAGGATATATGGAAGCATTATATATACTGTTTTCATTAGAAATTACATAAACAAGTTCCCTTATTTCCATATTGCTTTTATCTACATAGTTTGATGCAATAGACCATATCGTGTCGCCTTCTTCTACTGTTATATAATTATATTGTGGTATATCTTTAGAATAAACCTTGATTGTAAACAATAATGTAAATAATACCATACTTATCAATAATATAGAAATAAACATAAATCTCTTAAATTTATTCATATCAACAACTTTGTATCTATTTAATATTATCATTTTATTCACCTCGAACATATATTTGCTTTCATTCTAACAGAACATTAGTTCGATGTCAATACATATTTTCATTTTTCTCAAACAAATGTTTGATTTTTTTGTAAATATATGATAAAATGTAAAAAACAAAAGAGGTGACAGTATGAATTACAAAGATTTAAGCGATAAACAAATTAAAATTATGGAATATATAAAAAACGAATTATCTTTGAGAGGCTATCCACCTTCAATCCGTGAAATCTGTCAAGCAGTAGGTTTAAGTTCTACTTCTTCTGTACATGCTCATTTAAACACTTTAGAAGAAAAAGGCTACATAAAAAAAGGAACAAATAAAAGAAGGGCTTTAGAAATCATTGATGCAGATGATATTTGCTCAAATATGCCTAGAAAAGAAATCGTAAATGTTCCCATAATTGGAACTGTAACAGCAGGCTCACCAATTTTGGCAGTTGAAAATATAGATGATACTCTCCCTATTTCAATAGATTTTGTTGGAAATAAGGAATCATATGTTTTAAAAGTTAAAGGTGAAAGCATGATAGAAGCTGGAATTTTAGATGGTGATTTCGTAATAGTTAATTCACAAAATAGTGCTGAAAACGGAGACATAGTAGTTGCTTTAATAGAAGATGAAGCAACAGTTAAGACTTTTTATAAGGAAAAAGATCATATTAGATTACAGCCTCAAAATAGGTCTATGGATCCTATTTTAGTAAAAGAGCCATACATATTAGGTGTTGTAAAAGCAGTAGTAAGAAAATACTAAGAATACAAAAAACATAGCAATATTATATATAATTATTAAAAAGTTGCTGTAACTTCTAACTTTAAAATTAGAATGTCACAGCAACTTTTTTTATTTATTTTATTTTATTTTCAATGTCGTCAAATTCTAAAAGCTTTTGAAGAGATAACATAACACCTAATTTAGCGTGATCATAGAACAAACCGCCTTGTATGTATGCTATATATGGTTCTCTCATAGGAGCATCAGCACTTAATTCTATAGATGAACCTGAAACGAATGCTCCTGAAGCCATAATTACTTGATTTGTATATCCTGGCATATCCCATGGCAATGGTGCAACGTGAGCATCAACTGGTGAAGCACTTTGTATAGCTTCACAAATTTTTATAACCATTTCAGGTTTATTAAATTTGATGCTTTGAATAATATCGCTTCTGTCATCCTCTAATTTTGGAATTATTTCATAACCTAGAGAACTGAAAACTCCACCAAATAACAAAGCACCTTTTAAAGCTTCACTTACTACATGCGGTGCAAAAAACAGTCCTTGCAATGTATTTCTAGTAGTTCCATAAGTTAATCCAATTTCTTTTCCTACTCCAGGTGCTGTCAGACGATTTGCAATTCTATCAACTATTACTTTTTTACCTGCTACATATCCTCCTGAAAGAGCAATTCCTCCTCCTGGATTTTTTATTAATGAACCAACAATAATGTCAGCTCCTATATCTGAAGGCTCTATTTCTTCAATAAATTCACCATAGCAGTTATCAACCATTATATAAATGTTAGGATAAACTGATCTTATTTGTTCAATTGCTGCTTTGATTTTAGACATTGTCAAAGCAGATCTAAAGCTGTAGCCAGTTGATCTTTGAATCATAAGAAGCTTTGTTTTCATTGTAACAGCTTTTATTGCACTTTCCCAGTCTATATCACCTTTTATAAGTGGAATTTCTTTATATATAACTCCGGCTTCTTTTAAATTGCATGGTTCATTGCCTTCTTCTCCTAAAACTGTCAAAAGAGTATCATATGGTTTACCTGAAATTGCTATAACTTCATCGCCATATTTTAAAATTGCTGACAATGTTAAATACAATGCATGAGTACCAGAAGCTATGGCTGGTCTAACTAATGCATCTTCAGTATGAAAAACAGAAGCAAATATTTTTTCAGTCTTTTCTCTTCCTACATCATCATATCCATATCCAGTATTCCAATAAAAATTAGTGTAATCTAATTTATGTTCTTGCATAGCACCAATTACTTTATATTGATTATATTCTCTTGTCTGTTCTATTTTATTAAAATATTTTTCTTTTATATCAGATTCTATTTTAGTTACATAGTTAAAAACTTCTTTATTTATACCAAATTGTTTACATAATATATTTTCCGTAGACATTTATTACTCCTCTGTTATTTCATTGTTAAAAAGACGTACTGTCTTAAATGGTAATATTGATGATATTGCATGCTTGTAAACTAATTGTTGTCCTTTATCCGTTTCAAAAAAAACTACATAGTTATCAAATCCAATTACTGTTCCGGTAAGCTTATAGCCATTGTTTAAAAATATTGTTATAGTTATTTTTTCTTTTCTGACATTATTTAAAAATGCATCTTGTAAATTTATTGTAGTCATTTTAATCCTCCAATTTTATATTTTTAGTACTCAAAATGAAATTATATATATCATCAACTATTATATCAATTTCATTTATTGTATTTATATTAAACCATTTAACATTTATATCCCTTAGAAACCATGTAAATTGGCGTTTTGCAAATCTTCTGGTATTTCTTTTTAAAATATTTACAGTTTCTTCAAGCTCTGTTTTACCCTCTAAATAATCAACTATTTCCTTATAACCAATTCCTTGCATTGATACTAAATTTTTATCATAACCCTTTTCTATGAGTGACTTAACTTCTTCAATCAATCCGTCAGATAACATCTTATCTACTCTTTTATTTATTCTCTCATAAAGTATCTTTCTGTCCATATTCAATCCAATGAGGATGCAATCGTATTTTTTGCTTTGTTTTCTTATGTCAGTATTTAATTCAGAGAATTTTTGACCTGTGATCTCATGTACTTCGAGAGCCCGAATAACTCTTTTAACATTATTTTTATGTATTTTTTCTGCAGATTCAGGATCAACTTCCTTAAGTTTTTCATACAAGAAATCTTCGCCATGTTCATTATATAAAGATGTAAAATAATCTCTTATTTTGTTATCTGATTTGGCATTACCAAAATCTAGGTCATAAATTAAAGAGTTCACATATAAACCGCTTCCTCCAACAATAATTGGAATTTGCGACTTTTCAAGAATATTATCAATGATTTTTTCTGATTCTGATTTAAATTCAGATACAGAAAAACTTTCATCAGGTTTTATGATATCTATCATATGATGAATAATACCTTGAGCTTCTTCTCTTGTAATTTTAGCAGTTCCTATGTTCATCTCTTTATATATTTGCATAGAATCTGCCGATATTATTTCGGTATTTAGTCGTTTTGCTAATTCTACAGAAACATATGTTTTACCAACTGCAGTAGGTCCTACTAATACAACTATTTTATTATCCATTTATTTAATATTCCTTTATTAATTTTGAATTCTTTCAAACATTCTTTCAATTTCATATTTTGACATTTTAATTATTACAGGCCTGCCATGAGGGCATGTATATGGGTTATCTGTATTTTTCAAGTCTTCTATAAGCTTTTTAATTTCTATAATGTGAAGTTTATCTCCCGATTTTACTGATTTGACACAAGCATTTTTTATAATTTTATCCATTTCTAAATTTAATTTAGATTTATTAATATCCTTAACTGAATCTAAAATAGTAAAAAATAAATCTTTTATGTTTGCATCACAGAAAATAGTTGGAATATTATTTATTAGTATAGCATTTATTCCAAATGTTTCAATGGTAAGTCCTATATTTTCAAAAATTTCTTTATTATCCATTGCGATATAATAGTCATCGTAAGATAAATTTATTACTTCTGGAACAATTAATTCTTGATATATTATATCCTGTTTATTATATTGATTTAAAAATTTCTCATAATTTATTCTTTCGTGAGCAGCATGTTGATCTATCATAAACATTTCATTTGTACCTTTGCTTTCACATATAATGTATGTATCCATCAATATGCCTACTATAGATAAATCTGGGATGTTATTACTTGTTAAGTTAGTGTTTTCATTAGTTTTTATTTCTATAAATGTTTGCTGTTCTTGTTCGATTGCTGGTAAATAAGTTTCTTCATCTTTAATGTCTACTTCATCATTGTCAGTAATATCATATAAAAAGTTATTTTCGTTAATTATTAAATCTTTTTCTTCATCAATTGTTTTAGAAATTACATCATCAAATATATTATTTGTATCAATTTCATTATTTATATTGATTTCTGTATATTTGACATTCTCATTATAATTTTCATAAGTTTTTGAAATTGTACTTTTAAAATTATTATTGTTATTTTTGAAAATCTCTTTTTCTGGTTTTTTTACTGTTTCTAAATTCTCAAATATAGAGTTTTCCATAACTGATTTTTTATTTGATAAATCATCTTGTATTATATTTTCTCTTTTTATTTCTTTTATTATATTATTTTCTCTAAGAGATTTATAAATTGCATTTTTTACTTCATTTAATACAAGTTCTTCATTTTGAAATCTTACTTCTGTTTTAGCTGGATGTACATTTACATCAACTAAAGTAGGATCAATGTCTAGTTTTAAAAAACAAGCAGGATATTTATTTTTAGGAAGCAAAGTGTAATATGCTGCTTCAATATAATAATTAATCCTTTTATGTTTTATAAACCTTCCATTTACAAATATAAGCTGATTTTTTCTATTTCCTCTGTAATAATTTAAATTGCTGGTGTAACCTTTTATTGAAACAATGCTAGATTGATAATCAACAGTTAGCAATGAATCATATAGATCCTTGTCGTACAAACTAGAAATTGTATTTATAAAACTATTAGTTTTAGGTGTTTTAAAAGCAATGTTGTTGTTATTAATGTATTTAAATGATATATTTTCTTTGCTTAAAGCTAAAGAAGATACTATTTCGTTGATATTGCTACTTTCAGAAGTATCACTTTTTAAGAATTTTTTTCTAGCAGGAACATTATAAAAAAGATCTGTAACTGATATGGTCGTTCCAACTGGGCAGCCTATATCTTCTTTTAATGAAACTAATCCGCCTTCAATTATTAACTTAATGCCATATTGTTCATCCTTTGTTCTAGAAATAACTTCAACGCGGGATACTGCGGCAATACTTGCTAAAGCTTCACCTCTAAAACCGAGAGTATAAAGAGAATTTAAATCATCAGATGTTTGAATTTTACTAGTGCAGTGCCTTCTAAAAGCATCTTCTATTTCATCTCTGTCTATGCCTTTTCCGTTATCTGTAATTCTAATTATACTTTTACCACCATTTTTAATTTCAATAATTATTTCATCAGAATCTGCATCAATAGAATTTTCTACAAGTTCTTTTACTATTGATTTAGGATTTTCAATAACCTCACCAGCAGCTATTTTATTTATTGTATCATTGTCTAATAAATGTATTATCTTCGCCATATGCATACCTTCTTAGTTTATTAAATAAGTTTTGCTTTTTCAATTATATCATTTAATACAGTCAATGCTTTTATAGGTGTTAAATTATTAATATCTGTATTTTTAATTAAGTTATTTACAAATTCTTTATATTCAATGTTTTTATTGTCTTCTACTTCAGTTTTTTCTTCAGTATCTGCAGTCACAGCACCAAATATTGAAACTTGAAAATTGTCATTGATTCTGTCTTTTTTTCTTTTAGCAAAAGGTTTATTAATATCACTTTCATCAAGCTGTCTTAAAATATCTTTTGCTCTTTTAACTACTTCATCAGGAAGCCCTGCTAAGTTTGCAACTTGTATACCATAGCTCTTGTCAATGCTACCTTCTGCAATTTTACGCAAAAATATTATTTTGTCTTCAGTTTCTTTTATTAAAATTCTATAATTTTTAACACTTTTTAATTTGCTTTCTAGTTCTGATAACTCATGATAATGTGTTGCAAAAAGTGTTTTAGCTTTAATTTTTTTAGTAATATATTCTACAACGCTCCAAGCAATACTTAGTCCATCGTAAGTACTAGTTCCTCTGCCTATCTCGTCTAATATAAGAAGGCTGTTTTCTGTAGCATTATTTAAGATGTTTGCTACTTCAGACATTTCTACCATAAATGTACTTTGTCCTTGTGATAAGTCATCTGATGCGCCTACCCTTGTAAATATTTTATCTAAAATACATATTTCAGCTTCTTTAGCAGGTACAAAACTTCCAATGTGAGTCATAAGAGCAATTAATGCTACTTGCCTCATATATGTAGATTTACCAGCCATATTAGGACCTGTAATAATGGACATTCTATGTTCTTTATTATCTACATAAGTATCGTTAGGTACAAACCTTTCATTTTTAATTATTCGTTCTATAACTGGATGTCTGCCATCAATTATATTTATAAATCCTTTATTGTTTAATACTGGACGCACATAGTCGTTTTTAACGGCAGCAATTGCCAATGAATTAAGCGTATCTATAGTTGCAATACTGTGAGCTGTTTCTTGAATCCTTTTAATTTGTTCTTTAATATATTGCCTTATATTTAAAAACAAATCATATTCAAGTTTCATAACTTGTTCATCAGCATTTAATATTTTAGCTTCCATATCTTTTAGCTCTGGCGTTACATATCTTTCACAGTTAGCAAGAGTTTGTTTTCTCATATAATGTTCAGGAACATTTTTTAAATAAGATTGTGTAACTTCTATGTAATATCCAAAAACTCTCGTGTATCCAATTTTTAAATTTTTAATTCCTGTTTTTTCTCTTTCATTATTTTGTAATTCTGATATCCATGACTTGCCGTTAATAGTTATTTCTTTTATTTCATCAAGTTCATCATTGTATCCAGCTTTTATTATGCCACCTTCTTTTACAGAAATGGGTGGTTCTTCAACAATAGAATTATTTATTAAATCATAAACATCTTTTAAAATATCAAAGTTTTTATGAATTTTAGATAGCATGCTTGAGTTTAATGCAGATATTTCAGATTTTAAGTCAGGTAGGCATGAAACGGATTGTCTTAAAGCTATTAAATCTCTGCCATTACAGTTTCCATAAACTATTCTGCTTATTAATCTTTCTATATCATATACACCTTTTAAATACTCTTTTATGTTGTTAGAACACATTACATTATTGTAAAGTTCATCGACAGAATCAAGCCTATCATTGATGAGTTTCATATTTTTTAATGGTTCTTCAATCCATTTTTTAAGTTGTCTGCCACCCATGGCAGTCATTGTATTGTCTAAAATATGATATAAAGTTCCTGGACCTTTTTTACCTCTTACAGTTTCAATTAATTCAAGATTTTTTCTTGTGCTAGAATCTATATGAAGATATTCTCCTGCATTGTAAAAGAATATTTTGTTTATATGATCTAATGAAGTTTTTTGTGTTTGATTTAAATAATTTATCAACATTCCAAGAGCCATAATTGCTAGTTTGTTATCTGACAATCCAAATGAATCTAATGAAACAACATTAAAATGATTTAATATAATTTTTTTATATTCTGATAAACTCAATATATCATCAGCGCATGTGATGTTGTTATTTAAAGTATCATTATTAGTAAATGAATTAGATATAATTTCAGATGGGTTAATTTTATCAATTTCTTCTTTAAGCAAACTATATGTAATGTCACTTTCAGCACTAGATTCTCCATAGCCTATACTTTCTGTTACATATAAATCACCAGTAGATACATCGACATAAGACATACCAAATCCATTATCTATATATGTGCAGCACAAATAGTTATTTGTTTTTTCATCAAGCATGCTTTGATCTATAATCGTACCAGGGGTAATAACTCTAATAACATCTCTTTTTACAATACCCTTAGCAGTAGCAGGATCTTCTATTTGTTCACAAATTGCCACTTTATAACCATTTTCAATTAATTTTGAAATATAATTATCTACTGCATGGTGAGGTACACCACACATTGGAGCTCTTTCTTCTTGACCGCAATCTCTTCCTGTCAAAGCAATTTCTAAAACCTTAGATGCAGTTATTGCGTCGTCAAAAAACATTTCATAAAAGTCACCCAGCCTATAAAGCAATATACAGTCCTTATATTGTTCCTTTATGCTGAAATACTGCTCCATCATAGGTGTAAATTTTGCCATTTATATCGTCCCTTTCTTTAGTTAAAATTCAAATGTTCATTATTACAATTCTACTATTTCGCCTTCCATATGGAATGTCTTTACATTTGTTATTTTAACATTTACTATTTTTCCAACTAAATCTTCACTACCATTGAAATGAACAAGTCTAAAATGCTCTGTTCTTCCTGTCAATGTGTTTTCACTTGTTTTGCTAGCAGATTCAACTAACACAGGATACACTTTGCCAATGCATTGTTCATTTCTTTCTAATACTATTGGATATAAAACTTCTAATAGTCTGTCAAATCTGTTGTGTTTAATTACATCTGGTATTTGATCTTCCATTAAAGCAGCCTTTGTTCCTTCTCTCATTGAATAAAGAAATGTAAATGCTGAATCATATTGCACTTTTTTTACAACATCAACTGTTTCCAAGAAATCTTCTTCAGTTTCTCCAGGAAAACCAACAATAATATCTGTTGTTATAGCAACATCGGGTATTTCAGTTTTTAATTTTTCCACTATATTAATGTAATGTTCTTTAGTGTATTTACGATTCATTTTTTTCAATATTTCGTTGCTACCTGATTGTATAGGTAAATGAACGTGATTACATACTTTATCACATTCTTTAATTGCATGAATTAAATCATCTGTTAAATCTTTAGGATGAGATGTCATAAAGCGAATGCGCTCAATTCCATCAATTTTATTTAATTCAAAAAGTAAATCAGCAAATGAAAATTTATTTTCAAATCCATTGCCATAGGAATTAACATTTTGACCTAAAAGTGTTATTTCTTTGCAACCATCTAAAGCTAATGTTTTAACTTCATTTATAATTTCAATTGGTTCTCTTGATTTTTCTCTTCCTCTAACATAAGGAACTACACAATATGAACAGAAATTATTGCATCCATATGTTATGTTTACAAGAGCCTTAAATTTATATTTTCTAGTTTTAGGCATGTTTTCATATATTTTTTCAGTATCATCAATTATTCCTATACTTTTATGTTTTTTAAATTCAACATTGTATATTAAATCAGGCAACTCATGAATGGTGTTTGTACCAAAAATAATATCTACAAATGAAAAAGTCTTCATAACTTTTTCTCTGAATTCTTGTTTTTGCATCATACAGCCACATATTGCAACTAACATATCTGGTTTGTTTCTTTTTAAACCCTTTACTTCTCCAAGTTTACCGAAAAATTTAAGTTCAGCATTTTCTCTTATGAGGCAAGTGTTAAATATTACAAAATCAGCTTCTTTATCATTGTCAGTTTCTTCATAACCTATTGAAGTTAACATTCCTGATATTTTTTCAGAATCATGTTCATTCATTTGGCAACCATAAGTCAATATATTATATGTTTTTTTTCTTCCATTTAAAATGTAAAATTGTTCATTGCTATTTTTAAGTTCTATTATCCTTTTATTTGTAAGTTCTTTATCTTCAATTGAAGTATTTATTACTTCCATGTCTCTTTTACTCATTAAGAATCCTCCAATTTATATCTCAAACAATATATTATTAGTTTATATCTTGTGTATTATATCATTTAATAAAGATTTGTTCAATAAAAAAAATCGATGAAGAACTTTTGGTATACATCAATTTTTACTTTAAATTTAAATTGATTTTTGATTTTAATATATTAAACTACATCGTATAATAAAAGTATACTTTTTGAGGAATTTGTTAGTCAACTTTATAATTCGATACATTTTACATATCATATACAATGTAAAAATAATAACATGTTATATATTTTAAGGTTTAGTAATAATTTATTATATAAATATCCAAAAATGCTAAATTAATTATTTCATTTTTTGAATATATAATGTAAAATACATAAGGAAGAAAAATAAAATTAATTGTTTTTAGAAAGGGCATTAAAATAAATGGCAAATAAAGAATTAATAAATAAACGACGTATCTTCGGTATTATATCTCACCCGGATGCTGGAAAAACAACTTTAACAGAAAAGTTGTTATTACATGGAGGTGCAATACGTGAGGCAGGTACGGTAAGAGCACGTAAAAACTCTAAATATGCTAAATCTGACTGGATGGAAATAGAAAAACAACGTGGTATTTCTGTTACATCTTCAGTAATGCAATTTGAATATAATGATAAAGTAATTTCAATAATGGATACACCAGGTCACAATGATTTTGGTGAAGATACTTACCGTATTTTAACATCAGTTGACAGTGCTGTAATGGTGATTGATGCGGCCAAAGGTATTGAAGCACAAACTAAAAAATTATTTCAAGTTTGTAGCATGAGAGGAATTCCAATATTTACATTTGTAAATAAATTAGACCGTCAATCAATGGATCCTCTTGAATCTATGCAAGAATTAGAAGATGTTCTAGGGTTGCCATCTGTTGCTGTTACTTGGCCAATTGGTTGTGGAAAAGAATTTGAAGGAGTTTATGACCGCTTGGAAAATGTAATTCATTTATTCCGCAAAGATGAAGATATACAGCTTGATGAAGAAGGAATACACAGCATTAAACTTGATAGTATTTTGGATCCAGCAAATTTGAAAAATTTAAGAAATGCAATGGACCTTCTTGACGGCGCAGGAAATGATTTTGATATTGAACTAGTAGCAGCAGGAAAATTATCACCTGTATTTTTTGGCTCAGCATTAGCCGATTTTGGTATTACTCCATTTCTAAAACATTTCTTAGATATGTCACCTGCTCCTGGTATTAGAAAAACAACAACGGGCGAAATATCTCCTACAGATGAAGTATTTAGTGGATTTATTTTCAAAATTCAAGCAAACATGAATCCAGCACATAGAGATCGCCTTGCATTCCTACGTATTTGTTCAGGAACATTTGAAAGAGGGATGAATGTAACATTAACTAGAACAGGAAAGCAAATGAAATTAAGCCAATCTACACACTTAATGGCTAATGAACGTGAAACTGTTGATATTGCTTATGCTGGCGATGTAATTGGTATTTATGATTCGGGTACATTCCAAATTGGTGATACTATAACAGATGGTAAAGAAAAAATATTCTTTGAACCATTACCTACATTCCCACCGGAGTTATTTCGCCGTGTAAGTGCCAAAAATTCACTTAAAGGTAAAAACTTTCAAAAAGGTGTTGAGCAGCTTGCTCAAGAAGGAGCAATACAAGTTTATAGAAATGAATATAATGAAGTAATTTTAGGAGCAGTTGGTATATTGCAATTTGAAGTTTTTGAATATCGTTTAGTAAATGAATACAATACAGATATAAGAATGGAAAATGTAGATTTTACAGTTGCCCGATGGGTAAAAACAGATGATCCTAAAAGTCTTAATCAATATCAAAACTCTCGTTGTATGCTGGTATATGACCGCTTTGAACGTCCTGTACTATTATTTACAAATGCATATGCACTTAAAAGCTTCCAAGAACGTTTTGAAGATGTCTTGCTTGTTGAAGCACTTGATGTAACAGAAGAAATTTCTAATAATTAAAATTATGACTTACAATAAAGAGTGAAAATTAGGACTATACTAATTTTCACTCTTTTGTTATTTATTAAGATTTTTTTACTGCTTGACTATCTTTGATCGTGAGGAACTTAAAATACTTGTATAATACATACAATGTCATTGAAACGCCAACAATCTCTTGAAATTTTATCAAATATTGAAGTGATGGAATGGCTTGATTTGTTTTTATTAAAAATCCATTTGTAAGTTTCATTGCTATTCCACTTATTACTAGAGGAAAGGTAAATGATGAATAGCTAGGATAAAACTTTAACTTCAAAAGTTTACTAAGCATTATTATTACTAAAACATACATGATTATTGATAATATAATTAAAAACCAAACCATTGCCATATTCTTTGTTTCAAAAGAATTCATGTAACCTGCTAATAAAAGACTTGCTGGTGCTGCAAATATTGCAAGAGTAGGTAATGCTGGTTCCGGCATTTCCTTAATTTTTAAAACTCTATAAGATACTATAGGTAAAAGTATTAAATAAGTTGCAAAACCAAACCAAAAAGCATATTGTCCCAAAGTTGCCATTTTGTAAAGGGGTCCTGTAACGCTAGCAACTACTATACCTACATACACTACAAACCATGATGGAAAAGTTTGTCTAATTTTAAAATGTAAAGTATATTTCTTTGTAAACCATATGATTAATATAATGTGTAAACTAACACCTATAATCCAAGCTCTGAAAGCAAGTGACGGTGCAAATGGTTTTAAATAAGTAGACAATAACATAATTCCCATAGAAAATGTTGGAAACACACTAGCTACTACAGGGTTGTCTAAATTATCTTTGAAACCATCTTGGTCCATTAAAATTTTTATAACCATTATAATTAGTAATATTGCGGATATTGTACCAAGTATATAGCGATATACTTCCCCATAGGATTGTACAAGATTTCCTGCAGCAGCCAATCCCAACATAAGTCCAGCAATTGGAAGTGGATATTTTTCAAAAAATTGATTCATTAAATAATCTCCTTATAGTTAGAATTTTTATCAAGGTATTTTATTATAACATATATATAAAACTTAATATATTAAAAGATTTTATATGTAATATTTTACTTATAACTTTTATTTATTGGTAAAGATAAAAATAATAAATTATAATAATAAAAATATACACAGTTAAAAATTTTGGAGGTAATAATGACATTATTAAATACAAAGGAATTTGTGAAAGATGAGATTTTAGATAAAGTTCAAGCCAATGCAGAACAACTTTTTAGAAGCGGTACATATTTTTGCAGTGAAGCAGTAGTACAAACTATAAACGAAGTATTAGGTAAGCCGTTCGATGAAAGTATAGTAAAATTAGCAAGTGGATTTCCTATTGGATTAGGTAAAGCAGGATGTTTATGTGGTGCTGTTTCAGGTGGTCAAATGGCTCTAGGCATGGTATATGGCAGAGTTGAAGGTGAACCTATGCAAGATAAAATGTTTGAAGAAGCTAAAAAACTTCATGATTTTGTGAAAGAAGAATATAAATCAACTTGTTGCAGAGTAATTACAAAAGAATGGCAAGGAGATGGTTTCAAAAGTCAAGAAAGAAAAAATCATTGTATTACAATTACAGGAAGAGTTGCTAGATGGGTTGCCAATGAACTTATTGAAGATGGAAAAATTGAAGCAAGAAAATAATTTTAAATATAAAATAAAAAAGCTTAATAAGATATTAAAAATCTAAATTAAGCTTTTTTTATCAATTACTATCTTGTTCGTTGTCATTATTATCAATATCATCATTTTCATTATTTTCAACATTAATTTTTACATTTTTTGTTTTTATTTCTTCAATACTTTTCTTGCTATGATTATCAAGGTATCTAAATTTTGGAGTGTAAATAATTTGTGAATTATAAATTCCATTATGCCCTGTTATATAATAACTTATTAATGCAGCAATTATATAAAAAGGTGTTGCTGTTGTTCCAAACATCTCAATGCCCAACATAATAGTAGTTATTGGCGTGTTAGCTGCACAACCAAATACTGATATAAGTCCGAGCCCTGCAAGAAATGACGGTTCTATATTTGTAAATTGTCCTATTATACCTCCAAGAGAAGCCCCTATGTCAAAAAGCGGTGTAACTTCTCCACCTTGAAATCCTGCGCCAAGAGTTAAACAAGTTAGTAAAAATTTTATAAAAGGGTCAATGATATTAACTTTTCCTTCGAATCCTGCATCAATCATCCAAGTACTTAGCCCGGCATACTTAGTGAAGTTAAATGCAAACATTATAATTAATATAATAATACTTGCTAAAAAAGCTCGTAGTATGTAATTCTCAAACACTTTAGCATAAAATCTTTTTAACGTATGAATTAGTATTGAAAAGTATTTTCCAGCAATTCCAAACATACACGAAGCAATTACTACGACAAATAAATTGTATAAATTCATTTGTGGAACAGATAGGATAGTATGTACAACATGAGATGTACCTAATGCTTCTGTAACAAAATTAGCTATGTAAGATGCTATAAAGCATGGGAAAAGCCCTTCATAACTTAGCTTACCTACAAAACACATTTCCATTCCAAAAAAGGTTCCAGCAAGAGGTGTTCCAAATACAGAACCAAACCCTGCACTAATTCCTGACATAACAAGAATTCTTTTGTCATGTAAATCTAATTTAAACCATTGAGCAAGCTTATTTGTTATAGTACCACCAATTTGAACAGCTGTGCCTTCACGTCCAGCTGATCCTCCCGATAAATGAGTTAATATTGTAAATAAAAATGTAAAAATTGACATCCTTAACGGTACATGAGCTTCTCTGTGGATGCTGTCAATTATAAGATTGTTGCCTCTTTGAGCACCATTGCCATAATTTTTATAAATAAATGCTGTTAACATTCCAACAATGGGTAAAAAATATAACAGATAATTATTGCTTTCACGTAGAATACTTACAAAGGCAAGTGATTCTAAAAATGCTTTGGATACAAATCCCATCGCTATACCGCTAATACTAGTTAGTAAAATTAATTTTAATGTTTTTTTTGTTATTCGCATTTTTTAGCCTCTTGTTAAATTTTATAATAATATATCATTCTGTTATAAATAAGAACCCCACCCATCAACGCAATCAGAGATTGCTGATGGGTCCCGGGAACCTTGTTGTATTCACAATAAAAAACTCCTACAAAGAGTAAAACTTTTTGTAGGAGTCGTTAGCTATCAAGCATTTAATGGCGAACTCCATCGCCTACTTTTAATATGATAATTATATAAAGTTTACCATATTGAAATTTATAATGCAAGTTGTATTTGCTTTTTTAAAATTAACATTTTAATATTATTTTTGTTCAAGAAACTTTTCTCTAACTTTTTCTATATCAGTTGATTCTAAGTCATCAACTACTTCAATTAAACCTAATACACTTTCATCTTTTAATATTCCATAAAAGCCAGATTCAGTTGCATTAAATTCAACTTCATTAATACCCTTCTTTGCTGTAAAAGTTGTCATAACATTTCCTGTTGCTCCATCAATAATAATGTATTCTCCTTCAGCATTATCAAATTCATTAAAATCAAAAACGAAGTTAGTTTTTTTATTTCTTTCTGTAACAGCAATCAGTGGTTTAAATTCATATCCAATACCTGAGAAAGTAAACTTTTGATCTTCGCCTAGTGCTTTTCCTACAAGAACTTCTGAAGGAACAATTGAAATGTCATCGCCATAAATACTAGGTCCTTTTACTTGATTTTCAGTACTTTCATCTATTGGCTGTGCACAGCAGCTAGGTCCTGAACTTGGTGGAGGTAATGTAGAATCTGGTACAGATGTATCAACAGAATCTAGTTTATCAACAACTTTTATTACTCCGCCAATCATTCCCATCCAGCAGCTAAAATTAATGTCTTTATCTCCAGGAGTAAATTCTATAATATTTTCTCCACTTTTTATTTTAAATTCTAAATTTAATGATCTAGCAATAATAGCATTATTGCAAGAGTTCATTTCTTTCCCATCTATTATCCATTTAACTGGTATGCCTTTTTGCACATAAAATGCATTAGGAGTATAACCATTTCTATCAGCAGTCATATTGATTATTTGTACACCATCTTGTATAACTGCTTTCCCAACGTTTGTATTTACAGAATCGATAATATTTCCGCTTGATACATTTTTATTGCTAATTGCAAGTGCTGTCATAGGATTTAAATTAATACCAGCTATTGCAAAACCTCTATTTCCCATTATTAAACCTAAAACAATTATAAGTACACCACTAAGTTTAAGGATTTTTTTAGTATATCCCTTGCTTAATAAACCTGATAAAGCTCCAAATGTTAACATTAAAGGCACTGTTCCTATAGAAAACATAAACATTGATAAAGCACCTCTTGTTACACTACCAGTACCAAGAGCAAATATCTGCATTGTTTGAAGGGGTCCACATGGCATGAGTCCATTTAAAAATCCAACTATAAATGGAGAGCCAGATTTATTTTTAGCTTTGCACATAGCTTGAGGCATCTTAATTTGAAACTTTCTAAATAATTTAAACCCTGCCATGTTAAAGCCCATCATAATCATGAAAACACCAGCAATTATTTGCATTGTTGCTTTTGCAGTAATTGAGAGAGAAAATACTGATCCAACTGCACCAATTATTCCACCTAATAAAGTATATGATACTACTCTTCCTGCATTATACAAGAATGCTGGCAGCATAGACTCAAACTTGTTTTTGTTTTCATTAGATATGCTTTGAGAAAGCATAATACCACCGCACATTCCTACACAGTGAATGGATGTAAGTGCCCCAACTAGAAAAAGCACTAAGTAAGATGCATTGTTTAGTTTTGATTCCATATCAAAGCCATTAGTATTAAATCCTAAGAATAACACTGCAGCTACAATTATAAGAATACCCATGAATTTGTAATCTTTTGAGCCTTGTGTGCTATAACCAGCTTTTTTTATAGAATCTTTAATTTTTTCTAAGTTACATAATTCATCGTCAAATTCAACATCAGCATATTGTTCACTATAGCTTGCTTTAACACTAAGTACACCTTCTAAATTTTTCACAGCTCGTTCAACACGATTTTCGCAAGAATTACAGGTCATTTCATAGACATTGATACGTTCTTTTTTTATACTCATATATTCGCTCCTGAAATGTATTTGTAAGAAAAATTAGTTACAATTCCCCTTATTTAAAAACCTTATTTTTAAAATTATATATAAAATATGTGTAGATTTTATGAAGAAAATTATAATTAAAATGTTTATTTCTAAATTTATGGGTATCATATATATATATTTATAATTTCGTAATTTATTAAGCTAAAATTAAAATTAAATTGGTAAAATTTAATTTCTTCACATAATCTACACATTAAGAATGTAACATTTTAATAATCCTTTAAAGTATTAGGGTAAGAAGAAATAGAAAGTGGTGCATAAAATGAAAAATTGGATTAAAATATTCATTGAAAATTTGGCTAAATCTAACCAAGAAACATTTGGTAATAAACCGATGGATTGTTGTTCATTAAACAAAAAAACCAGTGCTAACAATAATCAAAATAAAAAATAGTGCTATATTAAAAAATTACTTACAGATTTTTTAAATTTTTAATTTCCCTCCAAAAAACAATATCACATGTTGCTGCATGTGGTATTGTTTTTTATTGTTTATTTTGGTAATGATACTATAAATTTACTTCCTTTTTCACTTTCAACTGTAATTTTACCTTGATGACCATCTACAATAGCTTTAACAACAGCTAAACCCATACCGCTTCCACCTGTGGTGCTAGCTCTAGATTTATCAGTTCTATAGAGGTGTTCAAAAATATTAGGTATATCTTCTTTATCAATACCTATGCCGTTATCAGCTACAGAAAACTCAATAACATTATCTTTATCTACAATTGAAATTGTAATGTTACCATTATTTTGTGTATATTTAATAGCATTTGATACTAAATTTATTAAAACCTGCCCGATTTTATCCTTATCTGCATATAAGTTACAATGAGGTCCTTCAATATTTAAAGTTATATTTTTATCTTTAATATATGATTCGAAATTTAACATAATTTTATTTGTAAATTCTAACAAATCAAATGTGCTTTTATTCAATAACATGTTGTTATCTTCTATTTCAGATATTTTATCTATTCCGCTTAACATCCTTGTAAGTCTTAAAATTTCTTCATTACAACTTTCAAGACGTTCACTGGTTGGCTCCCAAATACCATCAATCATAGCTTCTAGATTGCTTTGTAAAGAAGCAAGAGGAGTTCTTAACTCATGGGCATAATTTTGAGCTAGCCTTTTTCTAATGGTCTGCTGACGGTTAAGTGTGGAAGCTAGACTATTTACACTATGAATGAGCTTATCTACTTCTTTAGTATTTGATTTAAATTCTATTAAACTATTATAATCTCCACCTTCTATTTTCTCTGCTTGCTCAATTACCTTTTTAATAGGTCCACCAATTTTACTTGCCATAAAAATACCTAGTATAATAGCAATCATTAATGCTAAAATTGCACCAAGCAAAAATATATCATTAAACATGTTTAGGAATTGCACATCATTATTGCTGTAATAAAATGGTCCATAATAACCTAAATTAATAGTTCCATAGAAGTCACCATTTTTACTTATATCATAAGTATCTTCCATATACTCACCATTAAAGTCAAAATATATATTATTCATATTTTTTTCAATATCTATGAGCATATTTGTGCACAATTGTTGGTTTACCCAATTCATACACCAAATCATAGTTCCACTTTTATTGTTTATACTTAGGATTAGGCCCTTTGCTAAAGCAGCTTCTCCTATATTTTTTAGCACTGTGTCGTTTGGGGGATTACCACTGCTATCATATGACGAAATAACTTGATTTACTACTTGCATACTACTTTTTTCTAAGTTAGTCTTAACATAGTTTTCAAATTGAACATTAAACATATATTTAGTGGTATAAAAAAGAGAACCTACTAATAAAAATGATATCAGAGCATAGGAAATGGTGAGTTTTACTTTTAAACTAAATTTCATTTTATCCTCCATTAATACTATTGTTTAATATCTTCTCCGCCAAATTTATATCCAGTACCTCTAACAGTTATTATATATGTTGGATTAGAACTGTCATCTTCTATTTTGCTTCGCAGATTTTTGATATGAGAATCAATTGTGCGGTCAAATCCATCATAATCAATACCAAGCGCTATTTCAATTAATTCTTCCCTAGTGAAAACTTTTTTAGGATATTTAATCATTGATGAAAGAATTTTAAATTCAGTAGGTGTCAAATTAACTTCTTTACCAAATTTTTTTACAATCATTTCTGCAACATCAATTTCTAAATTTCCATTATTCCAACTCATAATATTAAATAATGGTGAAATACCATCCGAACATCTTCTTAATAATCCTTGTACTCTAACAACAAGTTCACGAGGGCTAAATGGTTTTGTCATATAATCATCAGCACCAATATTAAAGCCATTAATTTTATCATCTATTTGTACTTTAGCTGTTAACATAATAATTGGAATTCTTGATTGCTTTCTAATTTTTTGACAAAGCTCTTCTCCGCTTATTTTAGGTAACATTAAATCCAAAACTACTAAATCCGGATTGACTGTTTCAAATTGGTTTAATGCTTCTTCGCCATCATATGCAGTAAAAACCTGGTACCTGCTGTTTTCTAAATACGCTTTAACTGCTTCAACTATTTTAACTTCATCATCAACAACTAGAATTTTATTGCATTGTTCTTTCATTAGTTCCTCCTGCTATAGTGCTGAAATTTATTATTTTTTATATATTATACCATTTTTATTTTACAATGACGAATAATATATAAATTATTCACATTTTAAATTAACTTTTACCATATTATTGTGTAGGTTATATGGAGAATAATTAAATTTTTACAATTAAAAAGTGCTAAGGAATAAACCTTAACACTTAAGATAATATATAACTTATTTATGCAAGCAAATCTTCAGAATGTGGCAGTAATTTATTGCACCATTTTCCGCATCTATCTCCAAAATATCCAATTGCAATATTGTTTTCAGCAATTTGAACAACTTCACATTTGTTAGAACAACCTTCGCAATCAAAACTTTTTGTTATAAAGGTGCTGTCAGCTAAATTCAAACTTTTAAAAGAAGTGTTGCCTTTTTTCTCAGCAGCTTGTTTTGCAATGATGGCAGCGCCTATTGCACCCATCATATTATAATGTTTTGGAATGAATATTTCAAAACCTAAAGCATTTTCGAAGGCACTTTTCATCCCTTTGTTAGCAGCAACTCCACCTTGAAAAAAGACTTTAGGAACAATTTCTTTTCCTTTTCCTATATTGTTTAAATAATTTCTAACTAGAGCGTCACAAAGGCCTCTTATTATCTCTGGAGCATTATATCCAAGAGACTGCTTGTGTATCATGTCTGATTCTGCAAATACTGCACAACGACCGGCTATTCTAACAGATGATTTAGCTTTTAATGCATAATCTCCAAATTCTTCAATTGGAATATCTAATCTTTCAGCTTGCCTGTCAAGAAATGAACCTGTGCCCGCAGCACAAACTGTATTCATAGCAAAATCAGATACAACTCCATTTTTGATGATTATTATTTTTGAATCCTGACCACCAATTTCTATTATTGTTCTTACATCTTTATTGATTTCAAGAGAAGCTACAGCATGAGCTGTTATTTCATTTTTTACAGCATCAGCTCCAATAAGCGTTGCTGCTATTTGTCTTCCGCTTCCAGTTGTACCAGCAGCCATAATTTTTATACCTTTATATTTATTCTTTAATATTTTTAAACCATCTTGAATCGCATTAATTGGCTTTCCTTTTGTTCTTAAATATATTTTTTCTACAACATCTAATTTATTGTCTAATAGAACTAAATCAGTGCTTACTGAACCAACATCAACTCCTAGATAATACATTGTTTCTTCTCCTTTCAAGTAAATCTACAAATGCTTCAATTCTTGTTACATAACCTGCTTCTCCTGTCATTTCATCAACAACTAAGGACATTATTGGAAAGTCTTTGTCTTTTGAAATATTTGGCAAAATTGATTTAGATACTATTTCGGGCATACATCCCATAGGAAATATTTGAATAGCTCCATCATAACCTTCATCATGTGCTAAAACTGCTTCACCAATACATTCCATAGCATGGCCTCCAATATTTAATGATAAATAATTTTTTGCACTTCTTTTTATATTGAGTGAATTTAGTTTTGTAGGAAGAAGTGCCGTATTTTTAATCCACCAGCTAGGAGTAAGATGCCTTTTAGTAGATACACCATAACTCATCAGCTTATCTTCAATATACATATTAGCAAATGGTTCAATAACTGTATAAATTTCGCCTATCAATGCTATTTTTAATGGCTCCTTATTTATATCAATAGATACATGATTTATTTTTTCTTTATAATAAATAAGAATTTTAATCATCTCTTTGGGGTCAGAACATTTAAAAGCATCTTCTTTGCATTTGTTTAAAATATTTTTGCATTCTCCATTTATTTTTTCATAACCTGCAAAGTTATGTGATGATGCTTCTATTTCATCAATTAAATTCGTTACTTTCACTGCGTATAATAATGATTTGATTTTCTTGTATTTAGGTTTGTTGCTGACTGAAGACACTTTAAGTATTCTATTATATAACTCTTTAATTCCTATATCTGTTGGGGCATCAATTACTATAAAATCTAAATTGTATCCAAGCTTTTTTAATAATATCATTTGCATTTCGCAATATTCTCCAAATCTGCATGGTCCGCAGCTTCCTGGAATTATTATCGTATCGGCTCCTTGTTCAATAGCTTGAATATAATTTCCTATCATTATTTTAAAAGGGATGCACATTTCTTCAGGTGAATAGAGAGAGCCAATTTCTAATGCCGATTTACTATTTTGAGGAGGAATAATATAATCTACACCAAGTCCATCAAATAAAGCCTTAGCTCCTAAATAAATATTACCCATGTGTGGGAATGTTATTTTCAATTAAATACCTCCTTTCAAGCATATCTACAAATGCTTCAAGTCTTGTGTCAAGGCCAGCTTCTCCTGTATGTTCATCAACTTTTAATATTAAAAAAGGATAGTCGCCTACTTTATGTTTAATTAATTCTAAAGTTACAGAATCTATACCACAATTAAAAGAAGATATATAGATAATTCCATCTAGTAAATTTTCTTTAGAAACATTTGTTGTAAAACCATAATTTATTCTTGCGAAAGTCCAAAACGGTTTTTTATATAAACTTTTAACCTCTTTTTCAATAATGCCCTCGTCAAGATATTCTTCTGTAATAACACCTACACCTAAATTGTTTAACTTTTTAACTACATTCATGTTAGTATAGTTGTCATAAATATTATAAGGGTGGCCTGATAGAGCAATATTTATTGCATAACCTTCATCTTTTATACCTGTTTTATATTCTTTTTGAACTAATAAGGCTTCATTGAATGCTTTTCTTATTTTAAAATTATTTTTTGTAATTGTTTTGCCTGCCTTTTTAGCCCATTTAAATAAATCATATTCGGATGTAGCATAAATAGGTTCTGTGATTGCTTTTGGCATATCAGGAATGTTGTTTAAAACCATTTCTGGAAGTCCACAAAACTTTGGACATATGTATTCTCTTTTTCTTAGCTGCATAATTCTTGGAATTACAATAATATCACATTTATCTTTTAGTGAATAAACATGACCATGAAATATTTTAATTGGAAGACATGCTTCATCTACACAATATTTAACACCTTCATCTAATATCTCCTTATCTGTATCAACTGAAGTGATTACTTCAGCACCTAGTTCACTAAAAAAAGTATTCAAAAATGGATTGTATTTATCATACATTAGTCCCTTGGGAATTCCTACTTTCATTATTTCCTCCTAAAAAAAATATCACAAATTATATTATTACCTATAATTTGTGATATTATTCCACTTATTCCTATTTTCATATAAGGAGTTATATTTTATATAAAATTTTAGAAAGAAATTCTTTAAGTCTATCATGTGTTGGCTCTAAAAAGAAATTTTGAGGGTTGTTTTCTTCAAGTATTTGTCCATTGTCCATAAACAATACTCTGTTTGCAACACCTTTTGCAAAACCCATCTCGTGAGTTACAACAACCATTGTCATACCTTCCTCTGCAAGTTCCTTCATTAAATTAAGAACTTCACCTATCATTTCCGGGTCAAGTGCTGAAGTTGGCTCATCAAAAAGCATTATTTCAGGATTCATAGCTAATGATCGGATTATTGCAATTCTTTGCTTTTGACCACCTGAAAGTTTATTCGGATATTCATCTTTTTTATCAGCAAGTCCAATTCTTTCTAAAAGTTTGATAGCATTATTTTGAGCTTCATCTTTTGATTGAAGTTTTAACTTTATAGGTGCAAGAGTTATGTTCTCCATAACAGTGAGATGAGGAAATAAATTGAAGTGTTGAAATACCATACCCATTTTTTGTCTCATTTTTGTTATGTCACATTTTTTATCAGTTATATCTTGTCCATCAAAATATATGCTTCCTTTATTAGGTGTTTCTAAAAGATTGATACATCTCAAAAGTGTGCTTTTACCAGAGCCAGAAGGGCCTACAATTACTACTTTTTCACCTTTATTTATTGTTACACTTACATTTTTTAAAACATTATTATTTCCAAAATTTTTACTTACATTTTTAATTTCTATCACTTTGAGATAACCTCCTCTCCACTCTTTTTTGAACTGCAGTTAATCCTAGAACCATTACTAAGTAACATAAAGCAACGGAATAAAGAGGGAAAAATGCTTCATAAGTTCTGCTTCTAACTATATCTCCAGCTTTAGTTAAATCTATTATTGGCACATAACCTGCAACAGCAGTTTCTTTTAACAACGCAATAAATTCATTGCCTAAAGCAGGCAATATGTTCTTTACTGCTTGAGGGAGTATTATAAACATCATAGTTTTATTTCTATTAAGGCCTAAGGACAATCCTGCTTCCATTTGCCCTTTATCTACAGAATCAATTCCTGCACGAGCTATTTCAGAAACATATGCACCTGAATTTATTCCAAAAGTAAATATTGCAACTAAAACACTGTTGTCAATATTTATAAAAATTGTATAATACATTATTAATAATTGAACTACAACAGGAGTACCCCTTATTATAGTTACATATAAACCACATATTTTATCAAGTATAAAAAGTTTTTTATTGTTCTTTGCACTTGTTTTTATTATAGCTACTAAAAGTCCTATTATTATTCCTATTAAAGTTGCAAAAAATGCAATTACAATTGTATTTTCAATACCCGTTATAAATAATTTATATCTTCCTTCTACTATAAATGTTTTGTTAAAACTTTTAATTAAATCTTCCAAAAATTTCACCCTTCCAATATTTAAATATTATATATTTGTAAAAAAAGCTTTTATTAAAGCATTATAATGTAGCTTTTTTTGAAACCCATATACGGAAAGTTCTTTTTATATAAAACAAATTTCGGTGAGAACTTTCTTATGAGTTATAAAAAGAGGCGATTTAATCGCCTCCGACTTGTTATTTTGAATGATTTTTAATGAATTCTTCAATTTTTCCTTCAGAAATTAATCTTTCAAGAGTTTTATTTATTGAGTCCAAAAGTTCTTTATTTCCTTTTTTAACGCAAATACCATAAGATTCGCTGATATCACCAAATATAACTGTTCCTAGCTCTTCATTGTTATTTTTTACTATTTGTTCAGCAGTAAGCTTGTCTATAACAACAGCATCAATTCTGCCTAACAATAAATCTTGAGATGCTTCCAATGCATTTTTATATGTTTTTGTTTCTGCGCCTGAATCTTTTAAATCACCTTCACTAATAGCGCTTGATATTGCAAGATCTCCAGTAGTTCCTAATTGTACGCCTATTTTTTTACCTTTTAAATCTTCCATAGATTTTATTTCAGCGCCATTTTTATATATAATATGTTGAATTGATTCAACGTAAGGTATTGAGAAGTCAACTTCTTCCATTCTTGCAGGTGTTATTGTCATACCAGCTGCACCAATATCAGCTTTGTCATTAATAACTGCTGGAACAATGCTAGAAAAATCTATATGTTCAACTTTTAATTCTTTGCCTAAATCTTTTGCTATTTCAGTTGCAATATCAACATCTACTCCTACTATGTTTTCACCTTCAAAATATTCAAAAGGTGCAAATTCTGCATTTGTAAACATAACTAATGTGTTGTCTTCATCTGTTTCTGTTTCTTGTTCTGTTGCTTGTTCATTATTTGCAGTATTTTGTTCGCTATCGCTATCAGTTGAACTACAACCTGTAATTAATGCAAGTGACATTGTTGCCATTAAAATAATAGTAATTAATTTTTTCATTTTGTAAGCCTCCATATTTGTTTTTGTGTATTTTGTCTTTGACATAAAGATATATTAACACCATAGTTCTTGAATGTCAATTAAAAATACAACATTTAGTATAAATATATAATTATACTTTGTTTGTATTTAAATACTTTTGTTTATTTATCAATATTATTTTTAATATACATTAATTATATGCAATTATATTTATAAAAATTATACAATTTAACTAAAAAAAACATCCAGTTTATTTTTCTCTTGGATGTTTTTATCAACTTTATTTTTATTGTATTTATGAATATCATTATAGTTTTACTTCTAATATATAGTAATAATTTAATTTATATATATTCTTTATTCTAAATTAATTATTGTATAATCATGTGACAGTAAATTTATATACAGCATCCTTTTTTGTAACAATTCACCTTTATTTAATAAATATTTTAAAGCTTCAGATACTTCTATTGATGCAACAACAGCAGGTGTAAAAGCAGGATTACCTAACTCTTTTTCAATACCATGGATATTTTCACTTGGATAAATAAGTGATAAGGTATCATCTCCAGGAAAAATAAAACTTACTTGTCCATACCAGCCGCCAATTGAACCATGAACTAAAGGAACGTTTAGCTTCTTGCATATTTTTTGCAATAAAAATCTTGTTGAAACATTGTCAACAGCATCTATAACAATATTTGCTCCAAAAAGAAGCTCTTCTGAATTTGATTCATTTAAAAGTGATGTGTGACAAGTATATGTAACATTGGAATTTACAGCCATTAAACGTTCATTAGCAGCTTCTGCTTTATATTGACCGATATTTTTTTCTGTTGCAAAAAGTTGTCTATTAAGATTACTTTCATCAATTTTGTCACCATCAATCAATATTAAATTACCAATTCCAAGTCGTGCTAATTGTTCAGAAATATGACCACCAAGGCCTCCTAAACCTACAACAGCTGCTGTAAAACTTTTTAATTTTTGCTGTTCAGCTTCGCTTATGAGCTCTTTGTTTCTTGCATATCTGTCTGGCATAAATTAATCCTCCTATAAAAAAATTTAATTTTAACAATGTAAATGTTACACTCAAATTATAAAAATCAAGAGATATAAATCGCTATTTATTGCCTCTTATATATCAATATTAGCCTTTTTAGCTTGTGAAAGTTGATCAATACGTTTTATCATGTAAAGCTTATTGTCTTTAACAAATTTCGCACCGGTTTGTTTAAAATGAAAAGGAATTTTCTTCTTCATGCATTGACTTCGTATATATAAAACCCAATCATAATTACATATGCGCGCTTCTTCTCCTGACTCTCCACCAACAGTAACACCTTCAATTGAAGAATTTAAATAAGTTGAAAGATCAATTTCTTCTAATAACGGTTCACAAATAATTTGTTTATGCTTAATTGGAAGTTGAAGAAGTATCGGTAACCTGTAATCTGCTCTATCTTGATTTTCACAAGTGCAGCATATTGTTACATTATCATAACCATCTTCCCAATCCCATGGAAGGTTCACCAAAAATCTGTCAATTCTTTTAGTAATAATTAAAAAATGCAAATCACTTCTTGCAGAAATCATATTCCAAGCATCAATTCGCCAATCATCAGCTTCTTCAACAAAAAAGTCAGATGTAAAGCAAGTGTATACAATTTCTTTAGTTTGAAGTTTGTATTCTTTTGTTCTAGTTTTTTTAATTGGCAAATTAAAATTACCTGTTTTAGTTATAATAGAACTATCTTTTTCATATTTAGCATCCAAACGATATACATAACAATTTTTGCAACCAGCGCTTAATTTATGACATCCATGCCATGGATTCCAAATCGGCATAACAATCCCCCATTTAGCTTTAAATGAATAACTTAATTAATTATACTTCATGTTCATTATAAGTCAAATAAAAACTCCTATTTCACTAGTTTAAATTCAAGAAACATCTTGTAATTAAAAAATACCCGGATAAATTAAATTATCTGGGTATTTTAAATATATATATTATTTACTAAAGTGTATTCCTCTGCCATCTAAATCTAATATAGCTTCATGAATTGATTCTGAAACTGTAGGATGAGCATAAATTACATGTGAAGCTTCATCAATGTCAACACCTGCAGCAATTAAATTGCTTATAGTACTTATCATATCAGCAGCATGAACACCTACAACAGAACCGCCAATGATTTTTCTTGTAGCTTTATCAGTTATAAGCTTAACAAAACCTTTTGTTTCTCCCATTGTTTGTGCCTTACCATTAGCCATTAAAGGAAATTTACCTGTTAAATAATCAATGCCCTTATTTATAGCTTCTTTTTCAGAAACACCAACTTGACTTGCTTCAGGAGCTGTAAATACAACACTTGGAATTAAATCATAACACATTTTTTTATTTAATCCACTTATATTATCAGCAGCTACAATACCTTGATGAGATGCTACATGTGCAAGTTGTATTTTATTTGTAATATCTCCAATAGCATAAACATTAGGGTTACTTGTTCTCATAAAATCATCAACTTCTATTCCATTTTTCTTTTCATTTAAATTAACATTTAATTTATTTAAATCTAAAGAATCCAAGTTTGCTTTTCTTCCTACAGCCATAGCAACTTTTTCACTAGTTACATATTGTGTTTCATCTCCAACTTTCATTTCAACAATTTTAGAACCATCCATAGATGTTTTTATAGAAACTGCACATGCACTTTCATAAATTTTAATTCCTTTTTCTTCAGCAGATTCTTTGATGCAAGAAATAACATCTTCATCTAAAGTATTGAGAATATTAGGAAAAAATTCAATTACATTGACGTCAGAACCAAGACCTTTGTATATAAAAGCAAATTCCATTCCTATAACTCCACCACCAATAATAGTAAGAGATTTTGGAATTTCATTAAGTTCGAGGAGTTCCTTGCTAGTTAGGATATCTTTATTTTCGCTTCCTTCAATTGGTAGCATAAAAGTTTTTGAACCAGTAGCAATAATTAAATTATTGAATTTTATAATTGATTCTTGAGTTTTTGCTTTTACTGTTATAGTATTTTCATCTTGCACAACTGCTTTACCATTTATATATTCAATTTTATTATTTTCCATTAAATGTGCTATTCCAGAAACTAAAGTATTAACTACCTCATTTTTTCTATCCATGATTTTTTGTATTGAAATTTTAATTTGGTCCACTTCAATACCAAATTCATTAGCTCTTTTTATTTTTTCAATAATATCAATGCTGTTAACTAATGCTTTAGTTGGTATGCAGCCATAATTTAAACATGTTCCTCCGAGATTGTCTTCTTCAACTAAAAGAACTTTTAATCCTGCCTGAGATGCTCTTATAGCTGCAACATATCCTCCAGGGCCACCACCTACAACAACTACATCTACATCATAATTTTTGATTACAGGTTTTGCAATGCCAAAAGAATATGATGCTTTTTTTGTATTGCTTTCTCCTGCTTTAATTTCTGATTCTTCAGCTTTTTCTCCGGATACTTGACCTATTATTTGTCCTTTTTTAATTGTATCGCCTTCATCTATGGTGAGTTTTTCTATAATTCCATTGTATTTTGATATAAAATTAACGGTTCCCTTACCAGATTCAATTGTAAAAATCACATCATTTATACTTACTTGGCTATCAATTTCTTTATTAATTTTTCCAACTTTACCAGTTGAATCATGTCCTGATAATTTTTCTATTACTAAATCAAATAACATATGTACCTCCATCTTTAACTATATTGTAACTATATAAGCAAAAAGGAGCATATGCTCCTTAGTTTATTCTTTATTTAAAATCATTTTCAAATTCTTTAATGCACTCTTCTAATAGAGTTACAGAATATGCCATAGAAGGTCCTCCGCCAAATGCTACTGAAACCATTGCAGCTTCAAGAATTTCTTCTTTTGTAGCACCAGCTTCAAATGCTTTGTAAGAATGGTATACTATGCAGTATTCGCATCTGCTATAACATCCTATAGCTACGCTTATTAATTCTTTAGATTTTAAATCTAAAGCTTTTGGCTCGTAAGTAGCGCCTAAAAGACCCATGAACGCTCCAACATTTTCAGGATTAGTTTTTGATAAATTATCCAATCCACCAACAAAATTATTAAGTATTTCTCTTACATTGTATGACATAATAAACCTCCAATTTTGTTTGCATACGCAATATTAAGCATAGCAAGTATTAATGTTAAGTATAGCAAACAATTTTATAATAGTCAAGTACTTTGTTAAAATAATAATAATTAAATTAAACAAAAAAATTGCCATAATATATTTAAAATTATATATGGCAACATTAATATTTTAATATTAAATTATTCAGATACATTTGATATCATCTTTTTTAGCACTTTATCGAAAATGATTAAATCTTCTTCATCGATTCCATTTATTAAATCACAATTAAACTTCTCACCATAAGGCAATATTTCCGTAATTAAGTCATCGCCTTTTTTAGTAAGCTTTATGTATATAATTCTTCTATCTTGATCATTTCTTTCTCTTTCAATTAATCCATCTCTTTCGAGCCTATCAATAAGTCTTCCTGCACTTGAATCCTTAACATTCATTAAATTAGAAAGTTCTCTTTGAGATATAACTTTATTTAGCTTAACATAATAAAGTGCAATCCATTGTATTCTTGTAACACCTGTATTTTGAAGCCTTCGACTAAAGGCATCTGAAATTTGCTTCATAGCAATTTCAGTAATATGTCCTACTCATTTATCTAAATCAAAAAACATATTTGATACTCCCTTCTAAAGCTCTTAAATAAGCATTTGTTTATTTATTCTGTAAAATCTTAATATGCTATTAATTTAATAAATATAACATATTAAAAATTAAAAAGCAACAATTAAACAGTATCTTAGATTAAAGCGAAATTTAGTGTTAAAGGGATAATTTATTTTATTAAGAATTTATTTAAATCCAGTCATTGAAATAAAGTTTTATTGATCTAATCATTTCCTTGAAAAAAGGAGCATTTATTTTTCTAGCATAAAACTTTTTAGCAAAATCTGAATCATTCTTGTCGCTTGATGAGAACATTTTATTGATAAAATCTTCATTTATATCTGGATATTTGTCTTCAAATACTATAAATTGTTTATCAAATCTTTCACGCACTTTAGGTTTAACATCATAATTTCCCATAACTACTAATGTTGCAGGCATAGTATATTTTGGTAAATTAAATAGTTTTTTATGAAATTCATAATTTTCCATGATATCTCCTATGTAGCAAGTTCCAATACCTAAACTTTCTGCAGCAATTACTGCATTTTGAGCAGCAATCATCGCGTCTTGAACACCAAGCATAAAATCATTGATTACTGGGCCAGAATAATCAGAAAATGTTTCATTGATTTTTCGATTAATAAAATATTTATGCCATTTATAGTTATCAACAACAAACAATAATCCTAAACTCGCATTAGCTATAAATGGTTGATCATCACAGCTTTTAGCAAGCTCTGATAATATTTCTTTTGATTGAATTTTAATAATGCTGTAATACATCATGTTTCCAGCAGTTGCACCTCGCATAGAAGCTTCAATAATTGAATCAACTTGTTCCTCAGTAATCTTTGTTTCATTGAATTTTCTAATTGAAGCATGAGATTTTATTGATTTTATAACTTCATTCATATATTCACCCCTAATTTTTATATTTCAATTGAAGTTTCCTTGTTATTAATATCTAATACTTCAGTTCTAATTTTACCACCAAGATTTTCTACAACTAAATCCCCTAAATCTTTTAGAGCCATATTAAATTCATCAATTCCACTTTCATCTACTAATTCAATACAAAGAAATGCATTTTTTGTGTTTTCTGTAAGCATTGTCCTTTTTGCTTCTCTCCAGTTCCAACATCTGCATATGGCTCCAGCATCATCTTTATATACTATTTCTCCTTCATAAGGAGGTGCATTTTCTTCAGTCCCTAATGGAACAAATTGTTCATTGCCAATTGCTTTAGTTAGTTTCATATCACCAATGAAATTATCTGTATTTTCACCTCCACATGGAAGACCATATCTCAATGATATTGAATTATAAATATCAACTAAAGGATTTATAGTACCAATTTGATTATCTTTTTCAACTCTTTTTAGCAAAGCTTCAATTGATGATCTGGCACCTTTTTTTGTTTTAAACTTTTGAAAAGCTTCTCTCCAGACTGAAATTACAGAATTACTGCTAAATTCTTCATTTTGAAAAAATTTATGAGCTTCCTTTTCTGCTTTTCTTAGCATTTCTTCATAAATGGATTCGTTTTTTAATGAGTTATCAATCTTTTCACAAATAATTACACCTATTTTTGCATTAGGAAATAAAGACCAAAAATCTTCTTCAATAATAAATTTTTTCATTTTGCCTCCATTAAAATACTATTTATAGTATATCTCAAATTTTTTATTGTTTTTATTTTCAATTAATTGTTTTATTTAAAGAAATTATAAAATTCCTTTAATTCCATTTTAGTTTCATATGATAAATAATTTTTTTTAATTCCTTGAATTGCACCTTCCAATGCATATAATCTATTAATTCAAGCAGAATCATCTATTGATTTAATTTTTAACCAAGCTTGTTTACTGCCAATATGCTTTAATTGTTCTAAACCTTCAATTCCAACTTGATTTAGTTGTTCTTCTACTACTTTTCCAATATTCAGTAGTTTTGATAATTCACCCATATCATTTCCTCCGATTATTTACTAAAGCATTTCCATGAAAGAATAACTACCTTTGTGTTCACATAAATTATTTTCTTGCAGAACATAAAAACAAAGAATACGGAATGATTTCATTATTAATTGATTTTTCACCTTTATATACTGTTTGAAAGCTAATATTATGAAAACCGCTTTTGTCAATTGCTTTCTGTAAATCAATATGTTCAAATCCATGATGACCATTAAAATCTTTTTCTTCTATATGGAATTTTTCATCTACTATATCTAAGTCAATGATTATCAAATAACCATTTTCTTTTAAAAACTTATGTAATTTCTTCAATTCATTTTCAATATCTATAATATGATGAAAAACCATTGAACTATATATTAAGTCGAACTTTTTGTGGTAATTATTTTTGCCTAAAAAGTCAATTCCAAAAGGAAATATATTGTGAATATCAGTATTAACTATTTTTTCATTAATTACATTAAGCATTTCCTTAGATTCATCAACACAATAAATTTCATGAACTTTATCACTTAGTTCAAATGAAATCAGTCCAGTTCCACATCCTATTTCCAAAGCTGTTATTTTTTCTGGATTATCTAGTTTTTTAAAAATTGAATCGGCCAATACTTTAGCACGTATTATTCTTCTTTGAGTATCCCATTTAGTTGCTATTTCATCAAAATACATTTGTTCTCCTTTGCATTTAATCAAAAAATAGTTTTATTCATTAGGGTCTGAAGACCAATTTTCCGTGTGGTCATTAATATTAAAAACTAATTTTTTATCTCTTAAAAATATTATATTTTCATCTGGATATGTAGCAACATCATCTTTTTCGCGAGTTCCAACATCAAGTATCTGCAATATTTCAGTACTATTATTTATAAAATGATGAGCAATGTTTTTACCAGCAGGCTTTGAAATTACATCACCTGGTTTTATAGATATTTCTTCTCCATCCATTCTTAATATACCTTTTCCACTAATAATAAGAAAAAATTCTTCCTGCTTTGAATGAGAATGATACTTTGCACTTTGACTGCCAGGTTTTACAAAATCTATATTTACATAAATTTTTTCACTACCTAGTGCATCCCCTAAATATACTGTTTTCATTTTAGATTCAAAATCAGGATCTTCAATATACTCTTTAGAAATATTATCAATATTAGAAATATTATTCACTGTGTTCACCTCTTGTTTTTTAGTTTACTGCTGATTCAATTATTGAGAAAGTGACATCATTACAATTTATTTCAGCTAAAGCACCATAAGGAATACATATTTTAGGTTCAGTATGTCCAAAGTTCATATTGCATATAATTGGCAAATGTTCTTTTCCAAATTCTTTCATTACTTTTTTTATAACTATATTATATTCATTATAATTTTCTTCATCTTGAGGTTTTCCACAAATGATGCCAGAAATGCGGTCTAATGCTCCTGTTATACCGTAGTTTCTCAACCAGCATTCTACAAACCAAACTGG
>Ga0074193_1001126_pt1 | contig 36031 bp, 32 predicted proteins | sample EPASupsiteHSE605_FD_64523 | JGI IMG/M metagenome (GOLD analysis project Ga0074193, IMG submission 64523) | Bioremediated contaminated groundwater from EPA Superfund site, New Mexico - Sample HSE6-05 | ecosystem: Environmental > Aquatic > Deep subsurface > Groundwater > Contaminated ... | reverse complement strand
AATGAAAATTCACAGAGTAGGAGCAAAGGCATATTTAAGCAAACCAAGATACAACTTAAACTTATTGAGATATTAAAGATGTTAGGGAAAAACGATATGTAGAGCCTGTTACTGCGTAAGTCCTAAAGAGATCTGAGTTTCAGGACGTGCAATGACTATGAAAACTTAATTTCACTTTTTGAGGAATAGCTTGACGTTTGTGCTTCTGATGACCTATATGAAGAGGATCAGGAGCTCTATAGAGAAAAGCAAAGGAACGAGCATAAAGAATACTGCCAGATTTTTGACCTTGCGTACATTGCGCCTTCAGATATTGAATATCTCCTCGAGGATTATCTGGTTAATGATGTTGGAGGGAGTGCAACTTTCGTTGAAACTTCAAGACGATTTTTCCGTAAATTCCTGCCTTGGGCTTATGAAAAAGATCACCTTGATCCCAAGCATTATAGTGACCTTGTTGAGGTTGTAGGAGGTATCAGGAAAAAGAGTAAAAAGACTGCTTCTCAGGTTCAGGAATTTGGCAGTGCGCTTTGCGATTATGTGGATGTGCATCCGGCTGAAGAAAGTCCAGAATGGAAAGGGGGAGATTTCGAGATAAGGAGGGTCGAGCCAGGAAAATTGTGGGTAGAGGATTACTTGGACCCTTACAGAGAAATCGGGCCTGTTAAGGTTTCAGAGGAGGTAAGTTCGCTGGCAAAGGTAGGTTGGTACATTAATTTTGGAATAGTAAAAATGGGAGACTTCTGGAAGATAGTGTATGTAGAAAGAGTTTCTTCTCGCCGTCCTTATTAAAAAGCTCGGCACCTTCAGGAATTATTGAATACTTCTCTGGGAATGTTTGGACGAAAAGGAAGATCAAAGAAAAGATCGATGGAAGGTAGATGGAATGGAAATCGCAACCAATAAGTCAATTCATGAAATTTTAGAGGAATTTCTGGCCGAACAGCAAGCCCGCCTGAGCCTTAAAACTTATTCGGGATATGAAGAGGCGATTTATTATTTTGAAAAATACTTCAACGGCTGGGCTCACAAATATTTGAGTGAGAAAGATAAGATTCGCCTGAATAAGTTTTACGAAAGAGAAGGTAAGAAATACTGTGAAGTCTTCGACCCTGAATACATTAGGGCTTTGGAAATTAAGGATTTTCTCGGTTATTTCATGATCAGGAATGTATTGGCCAGCAAGACCTCTCTGGAAACTCTGGGCAGAGTCATGCACAAACTGGTAAAGTGGATGCATGAGAAGACCTACATGGACGATGAGAAATATGAAGCAATAAATTTGCTTGTCAAGAGGCTTAAGGTTGAAATGCCAGTGGCTGAGGAAGTTTCTGATTTGTTGTGCCTTTACGCTCTGGCTCATCCGGTTGAAGATTATTCTGAAACTCTGGATGATTTCTTCATTATCACCGGGATTAAGCCCGGAAAACTCTGGTTTGAGAGTTATCATGACGGGAGAAACATCGGGCCTGTTCTCGTTTCTGAAAAAATCAGTTCTATGTGCAAGGTCGGTTGGACTATTTGCCTCCTGCTTGCAAAAACAGGAAATACCTGGAGGATTCTGGAAAGCGGGAACATGTATCCGTAATTGATATTTGGTTGAAAAGTTTTCTTTTTAAAAAGCATTTCATCACGCTAAACACTATTCTTCTTCCACTTTTTCTTATCTTTGTCTTGTTAAGGAAAAGGCCGTTCGCAAGTGAGCGGAACAAGAACGGTTAAAGACGTCGTTACGGTTATTTCGGGCAAGATCAAAAATCAATCAATTAATACAATGTTGCCTTGGGATTCGACTTGAAATAGAGATTAGGACCCGTTATGAAATAACCTAGGCAACGCATGGTTATTTTGGAATTAAATCAATGGGCTTGCTTGTGAAAATAATTGGATACAGTCTAAAAAAATGCCGATGTCATTTCACAGTGGGTCCTTAGTTCTATGTTGAAGAAAGGTCGTCAGAAATGGTAGCATAAATGTGGCAGAAGCGATATATCCTTCAAAAAAACCTGATCAAAAAGAAGGTTGTTTCTATGGACTCTAAAAATTCTGAAATTGATAACGAAAAATCCCCTGATGCTCTTTTCTTCCAGCGGTTTTACCGTGAAATCCGCGACGAAGAAATAGAAAGTGCAATCGATTACCTTGCTTCCAGCATCCTTGAAAATGTACTGAAAGAAACATTTGACCTGTTTCAGCAGGATGTCGGGCTTATAAGCAGAAAGCATTTTGGCCTGGGAATGGACGTCCGCAACCTTCTCCGCAGGGGAGGCTTTGATTTTGGGGACATGGAACTCAATGATAACTGGGTTTACCTTCTGTGGAAGGCTTCGGAAAAGGTGTGCAGGAAAAAGGATTAAGCCTTTTTTTGCAGATTTTCAGGTTTAGTTGAGCTGGTTTATGGAGCCAAATTTGGTAACTTCTTATTTAGCTATTTGTGGTGGCAAGTGGAGGTCGTACTTTGATGTATGAAGACAAAATGGAGTTGAATGAGGAAACAAAGAAAGAAATTTTACGAACTCGGGAATCCAATCCATGAATTTATTACAAACATAACAAATAAAATTTATTTATAGTTTTACAGCATATTTGTTATAAAAATAGATTTGTAGAAATCCTATTGACCAATATATTGGAGATACCATGACGAATGATATCATCATTGTCAGTACACCGTACTTGGCCGGTTACAAAATCACAAAGACCATTGGATTTACGTGGGGCCTAATTGTACGGAGCCGTGGGCTCGGTGGGAACATAGCTGCCGGTCTCAGGTCAATTGTCGGTGGCGAAATCCACGAGTACACTCAACTCCTGAACGAGTCCCGTGAGCAGGCACTTGACCGACTAAAGGAACACGCAAAAGCTCTTGGGGCCAATGCCGTGGTGAGCGTGGAGTTCGATTCTTCAGAGATCGGTCAGACGATGACTGAGTTGCTCGCATATGGTACGGCAGTCTTTGTCGAAAAAGATGAGGTTCCCGCAAGCCCAGTCCGGCTCGGTTGAGGGACGGATAAGTCGTATCAGCTCCGAGGATTGCTCTCTTAACTGTAATTTGTTATAGGTAGTTATAACAAATTATAAGTAAACCTCTCCTCATAAGGTAAAACATGACTGAAACAACGACTATTCAAGTGAAACAGAGTACTAAAGAAGCTCTTGAAAAAATGAAAATCTACAAACGTGAAACTTACAATGATGTTCTCGAGCGGCTGATAGAGGAAGTCCAGGAGCTGAATGAGGGGACAAAAAAAGAAATAGAGCTTGCTCGAAAAGCGGTTGAAGAAGGCCGCTATGTAACACATGAGAAATTAAAAGAAGAGATGGGGTTCTGAGAACGGGATTCTGAGAACGGGATTCTGAGAACGGGATTCTGAGAACAGGATTCTGATGCGTTTTCAAATTATCTGGTCTGAACCTGCTACAGAGCAGCTTAGAAAGCTGGATCGGCAACTGGCGAAACGCATTTTCCGCAAGGTTTTAGAACTGGAGGAAGATCCTTTTCGCTATGTGACAAAACTTGTCGGGTCTCCCAATTATCGATTGAGAGTTGGAGACCACAGGGTGATTCTGGATATTCAAGGAAACTGTCTGGTAATACTCGTGCTTAAAGTAGGGCACCGAAGAGAAATTTACAAGTAAATATCTGTTTTCATTTTTTACGTTAAGTTCTTCATCAAGTTACATTAATTTTCGCACTATTTGCAGTTAATATACTCTAAAATATTATACTTTTAAATATCTTCATGTCCTAAATACAATTCTATTCTTCAACAGGAAAGCCGAGCTTTCTCTTCTCGAAAATCTCTATGCCGAAGGCAAACCCAAAATGATCCTGCTCTATGGGAAGCACCGCGTTAGGAAAACCGAGCTTCTGAACGATTTGCCCGCAGGTACAGGGCTCTCTATATTGTGGCCCGGCAGGAGACATATGAGGGGCAGCTTAAAAAGATGAGTGCAGAGATTGCGGAATTCTTTGATGACGATGTCCTGAGGCACAGCCCCTTTCAGAATTATACTCCACAAATTCGAATTTTAGAATTCTTAATGAGGTTTTCAGATCTTCATCGATGGTTTCTACTCATTCTATGTCTTTCTAACTTTCATATTTACTAATCGAAGAAGTCTTTTTACCGGGGAAACTGCTGGCTTCAGAACTATTTTGTCTCTGGAAGAATAATTCTCTCCTTTGATGCCTGCAAGGTATTCCAGGGAACTTATCCCGTTTATTGACAGCGGGTACTTTTTTTCATTTCGATATTCCATAATCCTTTTTAGAAGTGGATATTCCTCAATAGCTTCGTTGTCATACGTGGAGACTTTTGTTAGAAACCTTGAGAGGAGAGGGTTTTCAAAGTATCTTCCCCACATCGGATTATCAATTACCTCGTCATAATAGCTGTGGATGAATGTTCTGTAATAAAGGAGTTTTTCATACTTTGAACGCGTTTCGAGAGGTTTAAGGTTCAATATATCGATAGTGCAATCAATGTTTTTAAGTACACTGAGCTCGTCTGAAAATAGCAAGTCTCTAGCATATTTTCTGTACAGCTCCTGATTTATCCTGTGTTCTATCGGGACCTTTAAAAAGAAATTAACTAACTCCGTATCCCAGAGTGGAATTCTCCATTCATATCCGAAAAATTCGTAGACCCTGACTGAATTAACAATAAATTTCGCCTGCCGTTCGTTAAAATCAAATAACTCTATCGCACTTGCACAGGTCTCATTATCATTAATTTCCATTCCGGATATTGATTTGTTTATCTTTTCTTTAAAAGTATGTTCAAGCTCATACTCAGAGGGCCATTTCCAAAGATTGTAGTGCCTTTTCAAAGAATCTACCAGAAAAGTTTCTGAGTCATAATTTCTTGAATTATCGAGATAGTAATGGGGAATGTGGCTGCCTGCAAGCATGTCACCGGTGTGCCCCGGGACAAATACTGAATTTTCCGGAATCTTTCCCTGGCTTTTTAATTCTCTCACAGCCAGGAAATCCTGCATATGGGGTAAAGATGCAAGGTTTCCAGCCAATATCCGGAAACTATCTGCTTCTTTGGAGTGATAGCACTCATGCCACTGCCAGGCTGTATACTCTACAAAAAGCCAGTCATATCCGAGGGCTTTTGCCACCTGTTTGCTTATTATGGATTCTCTATTGCCTTTTCTTCCGTAACTGATACAGATAACATCATCTACTCCAAGCCTTTTTAGCATTGCGACAATAATGCGTGAATCCAGTCCTCCACTTAAAGGCACTACCAGCTTTTTTCCCTGTTTTTCGGTACTTTCAATAAGTCTTGAAAAGGCATTTACAAAAGCTTGATCCAGAATTTCGAGAAGTTTGCTCTCAGGCAGTTCGTAGTAATCTCCATGCAAAAATCTGAAGTATTCGACAGTTTTTAGACAATTATCTTTCTTGCCATAAGTTAAAAATTCTGCATTTCTGATCTGTTTTATGCCATCAAAGAGTGTTTCGTTCCCTGTTACATAGCCTGCAACCATAAATTCTGCTGCATTTTTCTTATTCGGATGTTGATTAATTTTGTCTTTCAAATAATAGGCGTCATCTGACACAATAAAATTACCTTTTGCTGTTGTGTAAAATAAGGGGAAGCTTCTTAGTTTGTCAACAGCACAAAATATCCCGTTTCTGGTCTCAGCAACAATTGCAAATTCTCCATTTAATCTTTTGAGGAGGTTCCCTACTTCTTTTTCCTGGTTCTCACCCTCTTTACCGATTAGGGGATATAATAATTCCGCCAATTTTTCCGAACTCAGGAGTTTGTTGTTGAAAAATACATTTCCTTTTAGGTAATATCTAATTCCGTTGAATTTTACCTCTTTCCACAGAGAATACTTATTCATTAACTTTATTTCATTTCTCATTTTTTACATCCCCAAAAATCAACCTTTTTATTTTTTATATATATTATCGGAGTCGCACTTTTCTCCATAATCAGCAGTTCTAAATAAGTGTTGGATAACTCTGTAAGCGCCAACTGGCAAAACAAAGAAAAAATATTTTACAAATGAATGAAGTCAGGACAATAATACCCCCAAAATTTTCCCTTACTGATATTATTTCACTTCCTTAAATTTATTTTTATATATTATTCGTAAAATAATTTATACTGTATTAATCCGATTAATTCCAATACCTATAATACTTTATCTGTCTTACATACCAACTATGCAGGATATCATTTTTATCGACGGAGGCAGCCTTCCCACACCTGAGGGTTTCACAAGGGAGTGGGTAAAGGTTGCAGCTGAAAACCGGGATGAAGACGAAAAACTTTTTCCCATGATAAGGGAAGCTTTTCGGAGGAAAATTGATGTGGGTGTGCACGTCCCCACTTATCCTCAGTTTAGAGATATGATAGGACAGTTTCTGGATATCATCAGAGACGAAAAGAACTGTTATGAGCCTTATGTACTGAAAGAGGAGAATGCAAAGATTCTTGAACTGCAAATAATTGATGAGGTTGCAAAGCAGTACACGGAAGAGACAGGAGAGACTCTTGAAGTCAGGGTTTGTGTTGCAGGCCCCACAGACCTGTATCTTCAGGCCTTCGGAGCAACGGCGTATGTAGATGCATACCATATCCTTGCGCTGGATCTCGAAAATTTCATAAAACAGGCGTTTAAAACTGCGAAGAATTTCAAAATCAGGGTTATAGCCCTGGATGAACCAAGCCTCGGGATGAATGATAGAATTCAGTTTTCTGACGCTGACATCATATCTGCTCTCACTCTGATTTCCACCTACGCCCGGAAACAGGGGGCAGATATGGAAATTCACCTACACTCTCCACTAAAATACAAGCTTGTTTGTGAGACGCCTATCAATGTCATCGGGTTTGAGTATGCGGCAACTCCTTCCTACATGGACATTCTGGACAGGAAAGTGCTGGAAGATTCCGATACTTACATCAGGATCGGAGTATCGAGGACTGACATTTCCAGTCTTATAGGCATTATTAATGAAACGTATGGAGTTAATGCCTGGAAGGAAAAGAAGTACATGAAGAAAATTGTCACTGAACTCGAGACTCCATATATCGTGAAAAAGAGGCTTGAGACGGCTTTTTCCATTCTCGGAGATCGGATAAAGTATGCAAGTCCGGACTGCGGTCTGGCTTTCTGGCCGGATCAGGATCTTGCTTTCAAACTGCTTGAGAATACTGCAAAAGGCATCAATGAATTTAATTCAGAAAAGAAAGGTCAGTAGAGTAACTTTCATTGAATGAATTTTACTTAATCAGTAAATAAATTCTACTAATCAGTAAATGAATGAATAATGAATAATGGATAATGAATGAAAATGTATTCTGCGGGATTAGATTCTCCGGCACTTCCTTTTCTATTTTTTTATATTTTTTCTGTCTTTCCAATAATGCTAAATTCTCACAGGTCTACTAAGAGGATATGGAAGAAATCATCTTTGACGATATCGGAAGCTATCCCCTTCCTGAAGAAGTTAGCAAAGAATGGATCCAAAACGCCTTTAAAACAAGAGCAGAAGATGAGAAACTTTTCACGGTAATCAATGACGCTTTCCAGCAGAAAATAGATGCAGGTGTACAGGTTCCTACCTATCCCCAGTACCAGGACATGAATGAGCAGTTCCTGAAGGTTATCCGGGATTCTAACTGCTGTGACAGCCCCTTTGAGGTGAAACTTGAGTGTGCGAAAATCGAAGAGCTTGAAGCTATAGAGACAGTTGCCAAAGCCTATAAGGAAAAGTTTGGAGAGACCCTGAAAGTTCGGATCTGTGTAACCGGCCCAACCGAACTTTACCTGAAAGAGTTTGGGGGTACACGGTACACGGACATCTATTCTCTTTTTGCAAAAAATGTTAATAAATTTGTCCGAAACTCCATGAAAGCTGCGAAGCATTTCAAGATCGCAACGGTTTCTATTGATGAACCAAGTATCGGGCTGAACCCTGAAGTTGCTTTTGATGAAAATGATATTATTTCTGCCCTTACAGATGCCTCAAAATCAGCAAGTAAGTGGGGGGCTGATGTAGAGATTCACCTCCATTCTCCTCTCTACTATAATTTTGCCTGCGAGACTCCTACAATCAACGTAATAGGAGTAGAATCTGCAGGTACACCTTCCTATCTGGAGCTGATCGACAAAAAAATGCTAGAAAGCACGGATTCTTTCCTCAGGCTGGGAATTGCAAGAACTGATATCTTCACCCTGGCAGGAGTTCTTAATGAAAAGTACTGTACTAATGTCTGGAAAGATCCACAGTATCTTCCAGAGATCGTTACGGAACTGGAAACTCCGGCTGTTATAACAAAGAGGCTCAAGCTTTTTTACAGGCGTTTTGGTAACCTGATAAAGTATGTTGGTCCTGACTGCGGGCTGGGTTCCTGGCCTAACCAGAGGATGGCTTTCATTCTGCTCTCGAATGTAGCGCAGGGAATCAAAGATTTCAGGGAATCTCTCTGACCCTGAATCATTTTTTCAGTTACTTTTCTGTAAAAGCTGCACAGGCAGTCAATAGACTGAAAATTGATAATCTGGTTTTATGTTAAAAACAAAAAGTGTATGAAACCTGAACTCCTCTTTTAGGAGGATCAGGCTTCATTTATTCTCTCAGTAGAAGCTACGCTATGATGTTGAATTCTTCAAAAATAGTCGACTGATGTCAAAGCGCAGTGGAAATAAGGGGGTGGTTTTTCAGGGCTGCTTCTAAAATCCCTTTTTATTTCAGGATTTTTCTGATTTATTCATTAAGTCTTCCGTGCCTTCTATCAATCTCATCCATCATGTCCAGCATCTTGCGAATGGCGGTTCGAATAGCATCCGACTGGCTGACGAATTTCTTGTTATCTCCCACATGCCTGTTGAGGTCATCCAGAAGTTCCTGAGGGATTTCAACACTTACTTTTGGCATTAGAATTGCACCTATTTTGTGTCAAATGTAAGACCTAGTATCGTAAAAACCTAATTATCGAACATATTATTTGGTAGCTTCCATCAGCTGATATGGTTTTGACCTTAAATTGATGATCCACAATTAAGTTTTCGTGACACTAGATATTTCTATTATCTCATTGAAAGAAAGCTTGATACAAATATATTCTTTAAAGTCTTAAAAAAGCTTTGAGAAAGAGATCAGCGGGCCCGAAGGGATTTGAACCCCCGGCCTATGGATTAAGAGTCCATCGCTCTGCCTGACTAAGCTACGGGCCCACGCATTGTCATTCTCATTGAATGAGCGACTCTCACAATGGATTTTTAAATATTTATAGGTTTCGGCATGAGCGTGCGTTTTCCGAATTTTCCCGAACTTGAATCTTAATTTTGTAAGGACTTGTCCTTTTGATCTGAGTAATATTTGTTTTTATGTAAAATCTTTATCTCTAATAAGAAAACTATATTTTATTCTGGGTAATTTTATTTTTTATATGAATTGCTGTGATTCTAGCATCCTCAAAATGAGAAATCAGAAGTCTGAAAACCATGCTTTAGATATTCTCCCAACTTCATTATTTTTCTTTTTTTTAAAAACATTAAAGCAAAATGTTATATACAAGCGAATATGAGTATGACCAATTAATTGACTTATCCGAAGCTCTGTTGGGGATCAATTAATCAAATAGATTAAGTAGAATGTGTACTGCCTAAATTTGGTTTTTCAAGTTTGGTTTATTAAGTACTGTTTTTACTCTTTTCTGTCGATGGAGCTTTCTTAAGCTGATTAATAGAAGTTAAAGGAACGAATCTAATGTTTAGAGAAGAAAGTGCTTCTGTGCCCGTTGAAGAGGGCGAAACTTACGATGTAACTATTCAGGATGTTGGTCGCCAGGGAGACGGTATCGTCCGTATCGAAGGCTTCGTAGTTTTTGTCCCGAATACAAATGTTGGCGATGAAGTTGAGATTAAGGTCGAAAGAGTACTTCCCAAATTTGCATTTGCAACCGTTGTCGAGTAAATGCAGGTGAAGAAAATCAAATAATTAAATTTAACTAAAGTAATTAAAGGAATGGTTTTTCATGTTTAGAGAAGAAAGTCGCTCAGTCCCTGTCGAAGAGGGCAAAGTTTACGATGTAACAATTCAGGATATTGCTCGCCAGGGAGACGGCATTGCACGTATAGAGGGTTTTGTTATCTTTGTCCCGGGCACCAAAGTTGGCGACGAGGTCCGGATTAAAGTCGAAAGAGTACTCCCCAAATTTGCATTTGCAAGTGTTGTCGAGTAATGTAAGCTAGGGAAATTGAATAATTATATCAAATTTTAACTAAGTTATTAAGAGATGGTTTTCATGTTCAGAGATGAAAGTAGCTCTGTTCCTGTTGAAGAAGGCGAAGTCTACGATGTAACAATTCAGGACATTGCTCGCCAGGGAGACGGCATTGCACGTATAGAGGGTTTTGTTATCTTTGTTCCGGGCACTAAAGTAGGTGATGAGGTTCGGATTAAGATCGAAAGAGTACTTCCAAAATATGGTTTTGCCAGCCTCGTTGAATAAACAGGACACTTCAAATGAAAAAGAGCCAGACTGAAAAATCATATCCATGATTAATTTTTCAGTCTTTTTCTATTCATTTAATATACTTTAACTGATTTTTGAGATTTTCAATTGCCTAGAATACTGTTTCTTTAATCTTTCTTGATTTGTCTTCGAGTTCTATTCTTCTTGTTTATTTTCAATGTTCTTATCTGTGTTTGTTTATTGAGGCATCTGATAGTGAACATTCGATGCTATTATATAATATCTGTTCAATCATATTCTGGAAACTCAATTGAGAAGATTTTTGTAAATGCTTTACAGATAAAACACTTGCCCTTTATCGATAGCCGGGGAAAGTAACCCGGAGTGATTTCTAATGATTCGTTTTATCAAGTACCACCCCCGGTCCAATACCTTTGTGATTGAAAAAAGAGCTTTTCTTGAAAATGACCTTATGCTGGACGGCAATGTAATTGTCGGGCAGGAAGTGCAATTCTGGAAAGACCTTACCGTTACTGGCAGGCTTGAACTCGGGAAAGGTTCGGTTGTTCAGGGTAACGTGAAAGCCAGAAGTGCCCTTGTCTGCTCAGAGGCAAAAATTCTGGGGAACATTGAGACGGTATCTGAGCTTGTCCTTCTTGATAGAGCTAGAGTAAATACCGCAGCCTGCGAGGGAGATATCCGCGTCAGGCCAGGGTGTGCTATGGGCTCTATAAAAGCAGGAGGTACTCTCGAACTTGTGGGAAAGGTTTCTGTAAAGAGAGTAGAACCGTTAACAAAAGTGATTATCCGGGCCGAAGAGTGATTTCTGCTTGTGTGATTTCATTCTTATTTTTCTTTCAACAACTCACCTTTTGAACCTTTCTTCTTCCAGAAGTTTCAGGACATGGTCCCTCAAAAGGTTGGCTTCGGGACCCGTTCGGCATCTTGGGCGTGGCAGGTCAACCTTTACAATTTCCTTTATTCTTCCTGGCCTAGAGGTCATTACTACTATCCTATCCGAGAGAAAAACCGCCTCATCCACACTGTGGGTCACAAAAAGGAAGGTCACATGTTTTTGTTCCCATATCTTCAGGAGTTCGTCCTGCAATATATTTCGAGTCTGAGCATCGAGGGCTCCAAAAGGCTCGTCCATAAGAAGAACCTCGGGCTCATTAGCAAGGGCTCTTGCAATGGCTGCTCGCTGCTGCATACCTCCGGATAGTTCATGCGGGTAGCTGTTTTTGAACTGCTCCAGGCCCACGAGTTCTATATACTTCTCCACATGCTTCCTGGCTTCAGCCTTTTTGATTCCCTGCATTTCGAGTCCGAAGGTAATGTTATCTATAACGGTTCTCCAGGGGAAGAGGGAATATTGCTGGAAAACCATGCCTCTTTTTGGGTCCGGCCCTGTTATAGGGACTCCGTTTAGTGTAATTTCTCCTGAGGTCTGGGTCTCAAGCCCTGCCGCGATCCTGAGCAAAGTTGTCTTACCGCAGCCTGAAGGTCCGAGCAGGCAGATAAACTCCCCGTCTTCAACGTCAAAGCTCACATCGTGTAGAGCTTCTGTTCCGGATTCATCTTCTTCTTTTGTAAAGGTACGTGAAATATTTTTTACATTTACTTTACCCATCTTATACCACAGTTCCTGCCTTCCATCTGAGTAATTTTGCATCTACGTAGTATCTGAAGAAACGGTCGATAAAAAGACCCACAAATCCTAGCAGAAGCATATATACAAGTACGGAATCCATCCTGTGCAGGTAGTAATTGTGCCAGATCTGGTATCCAAGTCCTCTGTTGCTAACTCCGAACATTTCTGCAGCTACAAGGCACATCCAGCCTACGCCCATAGCAATCCTGATTCCTGCAACAATTGAAGGCATGGCCGAGGGGATCGCAATATACCTTATAAGATCCATATTTCGGGTACAACCAAGAACCTTTGCCGCTTCAACATAAATTTTCGGTACGTTTTTAAAACCCGTATAAGTATTGATAACAATAGGAAAAATCATTCCTACAAACACAACAAAACCCGCAGCCTGATGGGTAAGTCCGAACCATACAATTGCAAAGGGAATCCAGGCAAGAGGAGGAATCGGACGCAGTATCTCTATTATGGGGTCTATCGCCCTGTTTGCTTGTTTGAACCATCCCATGGCTATTCCGAGGGGAATTCCTATTACAAACGCGGCAACGATACCTATTGAGAAGTGAAGTAGACTTGTCAATGTATCCGTAAAAATTAGCCCGCTTTTGACAATCGCGGAAAAAGAGATTATCACATCATAAAAACTCGGCAGAAGCAATTTGTTCTGTACGAGCTTATCCGCTGCAATCTGCCAGATTACAATTGCAACTATGAGAGATAATGCTTCAGTGCCTTTTTCTTCGATTGTTTTTATGAAATTAATGTTCATGTCTTATTAAAAGAATTCTTACTTTTTTATCTTTCCGGCAGGTTTCATTTTTCGAAACAATTAGGGGGTTCAAACTGCTCCATATAAAAGCAGAGGCAGCTGAACACCGTGTTTATATTTTAGTCTTTAGTTACTCCTGTTTTACTTCTCACTGGTAGCTTTCTCATAGAAGCTTGTATCAAATAATTCTTCTTTTGTCAGAGGTTTCTGGATATACCCGAGTTCATACTGAATTCTCGCATAATCGACAGTTGAGTCTTCAATCAGTGCGGGGTCTGTGATCCATGTTCCATCCCATTCCTTAAGAGACGCCCTTACAGTGTCTATATCTTCTGTAGTTTTGTTGGAATAAATCTGAGCGGCCTCGTCCACATTCGCCTTGTTGTATTCAGTTGCTTTGATATGAGTCTTTACAATCTGTTCTACAATCTCAGGGTGCTCACGGATAAGTTTTCCACTCGCTACGAGAACGCAGCAGGCATGGTTTGCTTTCATCTCTCCAGATTGTACAATGGTACGCCCATTACCTTCTTTTTCGATAACTGTAGGGGAGGGATGAGGCAGGAAGACGGCAGCGACCTGTTTAGCTGAAATAGCGCTGACGGCATCTCCTGGGCTCATTCCAAGGATTGTCACATCTTTTTCAGGGTCAAGTCCGTTTTCCTTGAACCACTCTCTGAGCAGGGTGTCCTGAATTGTTCCTGGTGGGAAAGTAGCGATTTTAAGCCCTTTTAAGTCTTCAGGTTTCTCGTACTTGTACTCTGGCCGAAGGACAAGATCTGAGCCCTGGATCTGTACAGGAGCAATAATCTTTGCGTCAAGACCCTGGCTGATGGCTGTAATCACAGGGGCTGCCCCAACATAGGCCACATCAAGGTCTCCAGCCAGCATAGCCTGCATTTCAGGAGCACCGGTCGGGAATTCATACTCATTTATTTTTTTAATTCCGTAAGGTGCAAGGTCTTCTTCCCACCATCCTTTTTCCGCTGCTGTCATATATGCAATCTGATGGGTGCTCGGCTGGTAGCCAATGTTCAGTTCGGTAATTGCAGGTGCTTCACCGCTTTCATTATTGGATTCGTTTCCATTATCGGATACGCAGCCTGATACGAAGGCAGACGCGATCAGCAATAGAATAAGTACCAGTATGCTTAGTTTTTTCAAAGCTCCACCTCTATAATTCATATAACTGATAATAATTTCTATTAATGATACTAATTCCTATAAAATAATACCTTCACTAGCTAAGTAACATCTTCTGAAATAGGACTTTCGTAAGAAAATCCACAGGGGTTTTTTTATCCAGTCTTATCATTTTTTTGTAAAGCTTTTCGAAAAAAGTCCTCTAAGTTCTTCCGAATGAATTCCAGTAAAAATAAAAGTATATATCTTTCAAGCATTAATATATTTTGGAACTTTCGATATCTTCGTTCTCAAAGATCTCTTGAATATATCCCAAATGTATTAATACATTCGGATATATTTCTCATTCAGGAATGAAAATTCCTGTGATATATAATTATTTACAGCTACTTGAAGTTTTTTATAGATTTTCAGAGGTTGAATTTTATGAATGTTGCAGACAAGGTTATCAAATCCGCATTCGAATCCGATGAGGTATTTCAAAAAACATTTTCGACTGTAATCAAGGAGGATCTTAACCTCACTGCAGTGGATTTTGCCAAAAAGGCAAATATTCCTCCGAGTACACTCTATAAGATCCTGTCAGGTAACCGGGACCCTAACATTAAAACCCTCCGTCAGATAGTGAAAACTATCCGCGAAATTAAGGAGTCAGATAGTGGAGATTTTATAGCTGTAATTGCAGCCCGCTCGGTGCTTGACAATATCGTAGAAACGAAGAAAAAGATCGCTGGCAGGCTGGTCACAATAAGGGAATACTCAGCTACCTCAATGGAAGAAGCCATAATAGCAGCCGTTAACGCTGAAAGGGATGGAGCTAAAGCCCTGGTTTGTGCTCCCATAGTAAGCCCTACAGTGGAAAAAATTCTGAATATTCCGGTTACAACCATTATCCCGAAAAACAGCCTTATAGATGCTATCGAACTTGCGCTCAAAAAGATGGAGTAAAACTTAGAATAAAATAGAATATCAGAAAAAGTTGCTGAATAACCTGGAATAAAGGGTATCGAATAATTATCTATAATGCCTGAAAATATCGGATAAAAGTCCTGAAAAATTGCTAAATTTAAATTAAATTTGATTCAAATTTAAATCTTTTTTAAAAATAGGAAAAACCCGCGTTTTGGTTAACGCGGGAATTTTTAAGTTTTATTTTTTCTTTCAGCTTTTTTCAGTTCCCTGTCGTTTTTATCTTTTAGGCTTTACCGAGTTAATAAGCTCCTCTACTTTTTTCTGCAGGCTTGCCATATCCCCGCCTCCCTTGGTAAAGAAGTAAGCAGCTCCACCGATTATTACTAGGCCAAAAGCTCCGAGAACATAAAGTAGCACAGAAGATTTTTCTTTTACAGTGTAGGTGGCGATTTCTTCTCCTATTTCTACATTATAGGTTCCGGGCACTTCTTCGCTGTGTTCGAAGGTCACGGTGGTGTTTTCACCTATACCCAGGGAAACGTTCTGAGAATCAACCACGCTTCCGTTTACAGACAGCTCCGCATTATAATCTCCTGCAGCATTGCCTGTGTTTTCAACGTTAGCCGAGATCGTTGCATTCTTTCCGGCACTTACCTCTATAGGATCAACTACCAGGTTGGAGACTTTAAAGATAGCTTCAAGATCCTTAACTTTCAGGTTAATGCTCTCATCCGTGAAGTTAGCTTTTGCAACACTGACCTTGATAGTACCGCTTTCTTCTGTCTTGTATGTGATCTTTCCATCGGATCCGGTTTCTCCGATGGCTTTGCCGTCGATTGAAACATTTGCACCCTCAATTGGATCTCCTCCAATCTTTTTCAGGGCTTCTATAGTGACTGTGTCGCCTATGTAGACTGTTTCAGGAGAAATATTGAGGCTTATCCCTTCTTTCTGAGGATTAACATTGATATTTTTGTTTGCTGTTGTATAATCATCCTTTTCTGCGGTTATCTTGAAGGTTCCTATCTCATCAGCCGTATATTCGACAACTCCATCAGCATTGGTTTCGCCTACACTGCTTTCGTTAATCTCTACGGCGGCACCTTCTACCGGTTCTCCACCTGCAGTCACTTCGATATCAAACGTATCGCCTACATAGATCTCATCAGGTACGCTAATTTTCAATGACGTGCTGCTGTTTCCTTCACCACCGGTTTCAATCTCCACGAAGGGGTAGAACCTGAGAGTGCTGCTATCAGCGGTCTTGAAACTGATATTACCCATAATCTCGACGGTTTCGTCCTGGCCAAGTCCGATATCATCATCGTTTTTCATTGTGATGCCGCTTTCAGAGACACTGGTAATTTCCATCTCACCGATGGTATCTCCATTATTGATTTCAGTGTACTCGTCCGAGAGCTGGAAGATACCCTGCACGAAGACAGCAGAGTTTTCATTGCCTGAGAAAACCGTGCCGAAATGGACTATAATAAGGGGTACGTCTTCTGCTTCTCCAATATCAGTTTCATATACATAGTCCTCATTGGAGCCAACAAAGGCCTCGTCCACTACATCTCCATCTTTTTCGAGCTGGATCCAGACACTGTCTCCATTAACATCTACTTCCTTGATATCCAAAGAATAACCCTCTTCAAGGACGAGGGAGTCTCCGGTACTCGCGGATTCTTTATCATCGCTGTCTGTAAGGACTTTACAAAGGATATTGTCCGAAAGAAGGCTTACGTCGTCGATTGACCCATTAATGGCTCCATCTGGATACCCTGCAAAGTACTTGTCTGCCTTGAACCCGACAACTGTGAAGTTTCCCCACTCGTCGTGTTCAAACTCAACAGTTTGAGGTGTGGATTTGTAGACCAGACTGCCCGAGGGTATGTCTTTACCTTCAAATTCTTCGATTGTAAGATTCTCAGTCCCAATTCCTTCGTCTATGTTGTAATAGAAACCTTCAAAGTTGAAAGGCGTCCAGGTAGGGAGCGAATCACCTTCTTCATAGACAGTTCCGCGCAGTTCATAAGTACCGGATTCCGAGGTGTCCAGTATTGGGGCAAAGCGCAATGTGCTGTCATCGGCTACCTGGATCTGTATTTTACCCATAAGATCTATTGTGTCTCCCTCATCGAGTCCGACGCTATCATCATTCTTCATCTTTATTTCACTGCTGCTTAGGGATGTTACTTCCATTTCTCCATAAGTGTTTCCGTTTTCGAGTTCTACATAATTGTCCGATATCTGGAAGATGCCATTTATGAAGACAGCAGAGTTTTCATTGCCTGAGAAAACCGTACCGAAATGGACAATAATGAGGGGTACGTCTTCTGCTTCTCCAATATCAGCTTCATATACATAGTTCTCATCAGAGCCGACAAAAGCCTCATCCACTACATCTCCATCTTTTTCGAGCTGGATCCAGACACTGTCCCCGTTAACATCGACCTCCAGGACATTCAGGGAATAACCTTCTTCAAGGGCAAGTGAATCTCCGGTATTCGCGGATTTTTTATCGTCGCTATCGATGAGAATCTTGGAAAGAATACCGTCGGATATAGTGCTTACATCGTCATCTATAACTGTGGAATTATTTTCACTGTAGCCTGCAAAGTATTTCTCTGCCATGAATCCGATTATCTGATACGAACCCCAGTCACTGTATTCAAAATCAGTTTCAGTAGGTCTTGTGACGTATACGATATTCCCAGAATCTATGCTTCTGCCTATATCTGTAATAGTCATCTCTTCTGAGGAGACTCCGGTATCAAGGTCATAATAGAAGCCTGAGTAACTTTGGGCAGTCCATGTGTAGGTAGTGGGCATTCCCTCTTGCCAGATCCTGTTCCCGCTTGAATCGGATTCGACTTTTATTGTCCATGTTTTTGTCGATGAACTATAAGCGCCGTTGGGATCACTGACTACTGCTTTGAGCGTGTATTCACCTGTAGTGTTTCCTCCAAATGTATATGAAGAAGAAGTTGCATCTGTATCGGTTTCTGTTAAAGTGTCGCCTATATACCATTCGACTTTAATGTTTTGGCCGTTTGTGGCATTGACACTGAAAGTCTGAGATTTTCCCTGAGCAACTGTAACTGTTCCTTCAGATGGGGTAACATTAGCAGGTACTCCAGTCGCTGATACTGTCCATGTCCAGGATTTTGATTCTGCAGTGCCATTTTCGTTTTGTGCTTCCACTCTAATTATATGTGAGCCCTGTGTTGCAGAAGTGTTGGTATATGAGGATGTAGTTACCGATGAATTTGTTTGAAGCACGGCTTCATCAAGATACCACGTCACATTTGCTATCTTGTCCACAGTGGCAGTGAATGTTCTTGATTCTCCTATATTGTTGCTGACGCTTGATGATGAAGGATCGGATAAGGTGATTACCGGAACTGCGGCTGCACCGTTAACTGTCCAAGCTGCTAGCCCTACTCCTCCTACTGAAGCTGTCACCTGGTACGAATCCGACTGGACTACGTGACTGAGAGTTGCAATATTGTTACCATCAGTTTGTGTTGTTTTGTTCGTTCCATTTTCAGTCCATGTGACAGTTGCTGTTTCATTTAAAGGAATGCTGAACGTTTGAGTTGTACCTACTATCCATGTAACAGTAGAATTCAATGAGGGCGTGGTGTCTGCTGCTATACTTGGGACTGCACCTGCAGCTCCGCAAAATAGCCCTAACACCAGAATTGCTGTAAATATTTGCAAAATAGCTTTATTCATGTTTAATCCTTCTGAACCTTGTGCATAAATTATATTTGTTAACTTTTATGTTAGATTTTTTCACATTTATTTTGTTTTTATGATCTGTGTGAAGTTTCTTAATCAATGATTCTTATTTTCCTTTAACTTTAACTTTTGATTGGGGCTAAATTAGTTTTTAATCAGGAAGATTTATCAACGGTTTCGACTTTTAGCTGCTGGTATCCTCGCTGCTCTATGGTTTTCAATTTGCATCCTGGGGATTCAAGCACAATGCCTGCTTCATACTTCGTGCATTCTCCTATAACGGTTAAGTTACATATATTTTGTACTTTTTTCAGCTTTTGCGGGTCAATTGTCATAAGAAGTTCGAAGTCTCCACCTGTATAAAGGGAAAGTTCGGTTAGTTCTTCGGAACTTGAAATAAATTCCCTGACTTCCCTGAGGATTGGGAGGCTATTTTCCCTTATTGTGAAGCCTACATGGCTTTCCCTGGCAAGATCGTAAAGGGACATGGCAAGGCCGTCACTTGTGTCCATCATGGATGTGACTGCTCCAGACTCAGCCAGCTGTCTGGCTTCTTTAGTGCGGGGGACGGGTTCGAAAAGAGCTTTGAGGACATTTTCACTTACTGTTTTTCCAGACTGAATGGCCTCAAGAGCAGCTCCGGCAGAGCCTGTGTATCCCGTAACACAAACAAAGTCTCCAGGTTTTGCTCCACGCCGGAGAAGGAGCTGGCTTTTTTTTACCCTGCCCAGGGCTGTTCCTGTAATTGTCAGTTCTGTGTGGGTATCAAGGTCACCTCCGATAACTGCAGTTCCACAGAATTCAGCACATGCCTGCATGCCTTTTGCAAGTTCTTCGACAAAAGCAATTTTGGTATCTGCAGGCATGCCGATTGCCATAAGGAGCCCTGCGGGTTCTGCACCCATGGCCGCAATATCACTCAGGTTTACGGCCGCAGACATCCAGCCCATCTGCCAGGGCGTCATTTCTGCCGGAAAATCTGTGGTTCTGTGCAGCATATCTGTGGTAATAACCAGGCAGTCTTCGCCTTTCAGGTCAAGGACGGCACAGTCATCTGAACCCGCACCTACGAGGATTCCTTTCTGTCCGTTTTCCTCACCGTCTGGGGCTTTGAAGATCTCAGATAAGCGGGAGATTAAAGCGCGCTCTCCAATTGAAGATACTTTTATTTCTTTCATGGTCGTTTATCTGGAAGCGATAACTTTTGCTTTCCTTTTTTATAGATACCTGCCCTTATCCGGGCCAAAATGGACTGAGTCTCTCCCCTTTATTTAATTTTTGTAACGCCGGAAGTTACACGAAGTTTGGTAGTATCAATAGAGGAGTTTTCAGTATTCAGCGAGGACATTAGGGTAAATTTTTAACTATTATTCACAGATGTTGAGTAAACAAATTCCCATCCCTGAGTTTCACCTTTGTCTTTTACCTTTTGAATGTATAAGACTTTTGTAAACTTCAAATTCATTTGAACTTAAATCCCTTTTTTGTGAAAAGCTTGGGAAGGGAAGCTATTGAGAAATTGAAAAAAGAAAATGGAAAAAAATCTTACAGAGAACCTGAAAAATACCTGAAAAAAGATAAATTGAAAAAAAGGTAAATGGATTAAAGTTTTTTTGAAGGGAGCAGACAAAATAGAAAAACGCAAGATAAGTATCAATAAGGCATTGAATAGTATTATATGCCGTCTACTTCTTAATGTCAAATACTTCTTAATGTCAAATACTTCTTAATGTCAAATACTTCTTAATGTCAAATACTTCTTAATGTCAAATACTTCTTAATGTCAAATACTTCTTAATGTCAAATACTTCTTAGTGTCAGATGATTTCTTCTCCGGCTTCTTTTGTCCTTATTCTCATGTTTTTCAGGAAGCTTTTTGCTATTTTTCCCAGCTCGTGTAATTCTTCCCTTTCTAAAACTCGTATTTTCCTGAGATTCTCCTGCAGACTATATTCAGGAATTCCCTGCTGCAATACATAGATAACTTCCCTGTTTTTCACGTGTTCCGAAATCCAGGAAGCTATACTGGCTATTTCCTGTCCGCTTCCGATAAAATCCCTGACGACTGTTGTCCGGAGTTCCGGTTCCAGGCCGCAGGATTCTGCGATTTCGATTGTTTCTATGACAGCTGCAGTGATCTCTTCAGGAGTCTTTTTGACAGCTTCGTATTTTCCCCAGCCTGCAATTTTTCCGTAAAGCTCGGGATTATCCGGGGGGGCTTTTATATCGATAAAAAATTTGTCAACCAATTTTCGCTTAACCAGTTCGGCTGCCATTTCAGGATAGCAGCCGTTTGTGTGAATTCCCACCAGGAGTCCAAGTCCTTTTGCGAACTCTGCAAGAGGTACAACTGCCTTCTGCATCAGGGGTTCTCCTCCTGAAAATACAACTGCGCTCACAAAGGGTCTGGAGTTTTTCATCTGCTCCTTCACAAAATCGAGTTCTACAAGGTCCGGCTCTTTCAGGTAGGGATGGTTCTGGCAGTAGGGACAGCGAAGAGGGCATCCCCGAAAAAAGATTGTGACTGCGGCTTTTCCTCTCCAATCGAGAGTTGAGAGGGGAACCGTATCCGCATAGTTTACTTTCATGGCAGTTACCGCTTCTCACATGTAAGTATAAAAAAGGATTAAAGGAACTCTTACCTGAGTTCACTTGTACTGTATCGTTTTCTGTCCAGGAGTTCCTGGCGCTTGCCTCTGTTCCAGCCTTCCACGGACTGAAGGTATCCTGTGATTCTTGAGAGGTGCTGCACGTTTTCAGACCCGCATTTCGGGCATTTGTCTAGCAGGCCGGCTGCTACATATCCCTCGTCAGTGCATACAGTCATGTCCCTGGTGAAGGCAAAGTAACCTGTTTGGGTGTTCTTCGCTATATGCATGGCAAGCTCCTGCAGGCCGTCCGGATCCGGCTTTCCTTCTCCAAGCCAAATATGCATGATATTTCCTCCGTCTACGATCGGGAAGAAAGTATGTTCATACTTTATCCTTTCAGGCAGGGAGATATTGGCTCCTGGCGGGATGTGAGTCCCGTTGGTATAGTAAATGGGCAGGTCATGGGTCTCATTGATCTCTTTCTTTGCGGTTTTCAGGTCCCCTTTAATTGTGAGTTCGGCTTTGTCGGCATATTCCCGGTGCAGGAGGTCTGAGACTGCAAAGCGCTGGGCTGTAGTTTCTGCAGGCGTTCTTGCAAGAGCAATTTCCATACCATTTTCCTTTGAAAGCTTCTGAGCATGCATTTTCATTTCGAACATAGCCCTGATTGCAAGCTTATACGCAGCAGAAGACTCGTGGATCTGGTAACCTGTGTGGTACTGAACCATCTCATTAATTCCTACTACTCCGATAGTATACACAAGGCTGTCGAAGTCCACAGCCATTGCCCCTTTTTCTCCCGTGTTCGGGTCCTTGGGGCACTGGGCTGCAAAAGGAATTCTGTTTTTCGTGATTAGGCTGTTCATCCATTTTCGCTTGATCTTGAAAACTTCTATGCCCCTGTTCATCAGGGTCTTAAGCTCGTTGAAAAGTTTTTCATCATCATATTCGGCCCTGTATGCTGCCCTGGGGCAGTTTAAAGACAGGACCATCCATGAGCCCATTGAAAAGTGTTTCCCGTCCCTGAAGTGGAGCTTGTCATCGAATTCTTTATCATCTGTCGGGTTTGCAGAGAACTGATAGGCACAACACTGGTAACATGAAATTCCTTCTCCTGCGCCCCTGTATTCAGGAAGCTGGTTATCAAAGTACGGAGTTCCGAATTTGGCAGCCAGTTCGAAGGTCATCCTGTACAGCTCTTTATATGTCGGAAGGTTAGGGTGAGTTCTGTTGAATTCCGCATCTTCTTCCATAAAGTCAGGTTCGAGGGAGATCTCTGGCTTCGGGAAGCTGAAAGGTTTGCCCCAGGCGTCTCCTTCAAGCATGACATCCATCAGGGCTTTGAACGCAAGACGAACTTCTTTTTCGAATTCTCCATAGGTTCTGAGGGGTGCCTGCCTGCCGTCCCATACCTTTCCCATAGCAACGATTGGAATGTTTCTCCAGAGCTTCGGAACACCAGGGGAAAGCTGCACAGATGAAAAGACAGTCTGCCCGCCTCTTGCACACATCATCTGCATCATTTCATAGACGAACATCTGCATAAGCTGCCTGATCTCGGTTTCGGACTTGCTTTCCAGACAGGGAGCCATAAAAGTTAGGAAATTGTAAAAACCCTGTCCGCCTGCGAAATTTGTCTGAGCCGAGCCCATGGCCTTTACCGCGTGCAGAAAAGCTACTTCGGCATTCTTTGCTGGCTTTGCTACGCTGGATTGAGTTCCTACCCCGTCAGGCATGAGGCCGTAATAAAAGAAGTAGCGAAGATCCCAGTCCTGGCAAAAAGGCCTTGTGCCCATGTATTCGAGGTCGTGGATATGGAAGTCTCCATTCAGGTGCAGGTCGGCAAGCTCTTTTGGCATCAACAGGAGATTTTGCTCTTTGGACATTTTGTCGGCTTTTCTTTTATGTGAGGTCTCGGCATTATTCAGCTGGTTTGCATTATCGTTTGCCCCAAAGCCATATCCGGAGTCGATCTCATAGGCATCGTAGACAGACGCCCCGACTCTTGTCATTATATTTCTCCATTCCACATGCCCTCTGTCAAGAAGAATATTGTTTACTATTTCCCGAATAAGAGGCCCTGAGAGGAACTTGATATTCATCTTTTTAATGATTTTTTCTGCATCTTTTGCAATATCAACGGCTTCTTCTTTTGTAATTGCATCTTTGTTGTAGAAGATCTCGCTTAACTTTGTTTCTTTCAGCAGCTGGTTTACAATGATGTTCCTGTCCCAGTTAACCATGAACCCGTCTGAAGTCCTTACTTTTGGAAGAGGAGAGACGGACAGCCCATCAAGTGTCTTTTGTACTGGCTGGTTGTCAGATAAATGGTCACCTCTGGAAAGGGAAGGGATAGAGAGCCTGCTAAGTCTCTTTTTAACTGGCTGGTTATCAGATAAATTGTCATCGGGTAAGAGAATCTCGCCTGTCATTTTCTCATCTTCGCTGTTTTAAGAATGAAACCTGTAAATTGTTTAAGGCATTTTTGAAGCTTTGGACAGTTTCTGTCACAAAATTTCTCGGAGTTTTTCCGGGTTCACTTCTTCCCCACGGAAGATTTCCGCGTGGGTCAGGAAAGTCTCGTTGATCTGTAAAACAGGCGCTGTCACAGTAAAGACCCCATTGAAACGCAGTTCTGTCAGAGCTTCAGGAGTAGACATGTCTGCTACTTCGAAGGGCACTGAATTTGCCTCCAGGAACTTTTTTAATTTATTACATTTCGGACAGCGTTCCGTTGTATAGACGACTATTTTTGCCATGCTTTACGACCCTCTGATTTCTCACTATTATAATTTTATCACATGCTTCTACATACTACGTTTATTTCCAGTGTTGGGGGAGTAAGCGCGTCAGCGCAAAGCGCATTACGGCAAGAAAATAAACCCCCACATAGGTTACTTTTTAAATATGCCCCTTTGATATCTTTCCACTTTCCTAAGTGAATATTCTCTTTCCAGGTAAATACACTGAATGTCCTTAGCAGTTAATAACAGTTTTTCAACTCAGCTCTGGATACAATAACCCTCTCGTTTTGTATACAAAGACATTATGTTTTTTTCCTTGTTTGTTATCACATCTGGTAACAAACCTGAGGACTTCTGTTTTCTAAAAACTGCCGACTTGAGAGAACATTTTCAAGTACAGGAGACTTTATTGTGTATTGCAGCCACTTTAGAGGATATAGGTATGGATACCATGTATAAGGCATTATTCCTCCAAAACATTACAATATATTGACAAATGATATCTTCCAGTATATTTCTGCCAAATACAAAAAAAGATGTGCCTTATAGCAAAAAAATGTTGTTATAAGTAACGAAAACAAGTTATTACTTTATCCTCACTTGTGCTAATTTTTTAAAATAAAAAGGTTAAGATTAATTTTTATTTTCCCGTTTGAGACTTGTTGTTATTTTTTCATGGAGTTTTCATTTTTTTAAGAGATGGCAAAAATTACAAAAAAGCGTTATATCATTTGTAAGTTATACCTCTGTCAAGTGCAAAAAGAGGTGTCATGCCATAGAGCAATTAATGTCTTCAGGATGCAAGCCCCTTGACGAACTTCTGGGAGGAGGTTTCGAGAAGGGGATCGTAACTCAAATTTTCGGAGCTGCAGGAACCGGGAAAACAAATGTTTGCATCCAGCTTGCAGTGGAATGCGTAAAGCAGGGGCAGAAAGTCATTTTCATAGATACCGAAGGCCTTTCTCCTGTTCGTTTCAAGCAGATTGCAGGGGAAAACGCAAAGGAAATCGCCAGAAATATCATTATCTACGAACCTCTTAGTTTTGAAGAGCAGTATGCGGCCGTAAGAGAGGTGGAAAGGATAGCCGGCGAAAACATCGGTCTCGTAATTCTAGATTCTGCAACTTCATACTATAGGTTTGAACTTGAAGACGAAGAAACTGGCATAAAAAGCCGCAGAGAGCTTGCCAGCCAGATAGGATTCCTGCATGCTCTGGCCCGCAAACATGGCTTTGCTGCAGTTATAACCAACCAGGTATATTCCGATATTATCTCAGGAGGGGTGCGCCCATTGGGGGGGAGTTCCCTGGAGCATATCTCAAAGACTATTATCCAGCTGGAAAAAACAGGAGAAGGAACCAGGCGCGCCATTCTGTACAAACACCGCTCCCGTCCGGAAGGTTCAAGCGCGGAGTTTAGAATTACGGCTGAAGGAATCCGTTAAATCGGTAAAAACGTTGAGATAAATTCCGTAGAAAAATTTCATTTAGTAGAAAATATTTCAGAACAGGAAAAAAGTAAAATTCCCGGATGTTTCCGGGATTTTCCGGCATCAAAACCGCTTTCAATAAAAATTCTTTCTTCTTTGGGAGTTTTTCTCCATCTTGCTTCAACGTTCTCGGGTACCGGCTATGAACTCTTCGGTCCTTCTGTAGGCTTCGTCATCAGGGTACTGGATAGCCGGATGCTTCATAAAATAAGATGCCGGAGAATACAGCACTCCTCCTATCCCGCGGTCAAGAGCTAGCTTGCAGCAGCGAATGGCATCAATTACCACACCTGCGGAGTTCGGGGAGTCTTCTACGGAAAGCCGGAGTTCAAGATTCATGGGCACGTCCCCAAAGATCCTGCCTTCCATTCTCAGAAAACACACTTTATTGTCTTTTTGCCAGGCTACGTAGTCGCTAGGTCCGATGTGAATGTTTTCATCTTCAAGCTTGTGAGAGAGCACGGACTGGACGGCTTCGGTTTTTGATTCCCGTTTGGAAGCAAGTCTGCTTCTGTTCAGCATGTTAAGAAAATCAGTGTTTCCCCCGGTATTCAGCTGATATGTCCTGTCAAGTTTTACGCCGCGTTTTTCAAAAAGGTCTGCAAGGATCCTATGGGTAATGGTAGCCCCAAGCTGGGCTTTAATGTCATCGCCAATAATCGGGATATTCTTTTCTTCAAACTTTTTTGCCCATTCAGGATTGCTTGCGATAAAAACAGGCATATTATTGATTAAAGCCACACCGGCTTCAAGGGCACACTCGGCATAGAAACGGACTGCTTCTTCAGAACCTACAGGCAGGTAATTGAGAAGCATTTCTGCGCCTGAATTCTTCAGTTCATTTACTATGTCTGCTTTTGTGGCTTCCGGCTCTTTACTGACAACAAAGGTATATTTTTCCTTATAGTTCTTCATGTGGTCAGAGACGCCGTCAAGGACCCTGCCCATTTTAACCTTCACACCTGTAGCCGGAATGTCAGGGCAAAAAATCGCTGTACAGTTCGGGGGAGCAAATATAGCCTCAGCCACATCTTTTCCTACTTTCCTGGCGTCAATGTCAAAGACAGTAACAATTTCGATGTCTTTGGGTTTATATCCGCCAAGGTCCCAGTGCATCAGCCCGATGGATTCTTTATTTTCGGATTTATAATACTCAATGCCCTGTATCAAAGAGCTTGCACAGTTCCCGATTCCTGCAATTGCTATTTTTATCTTTGTCATAAGCGCTTACTCTCCGATGAATACCCTGATTCTCATAAACCGCATTAATAGAATGACAGATCTTTTATGATTTCTGAAATTTAAAGATTCAAGGATTTACGGATTCAAGGTCCCTGAAATTTATGACTTCATCTTCCTGAAATTAGACTCTTCCTGTATCTCAGCTATGGATTTTAAATCTTCTCTTATTTGTGCTGTTACTCTATAAATCTATTATATCTAAGTTTGCCTTTCTGGCAAGAAATATTATGATTATTTATATATATCTGAAGCTCGCGGTTCACTCCCCGAATCTCCCCGAATAAAATTCTTAGTCTGATATTCGGGCTCTGAGTGTTTCACTCCTTACTTTTTCTTCAATCATCTTTCTCTTTTAAGGATTAAAGATGTCTATAGAATTAAAGAGGTCTATAGGATTAAAGAGATCTATAGGATTAAAGAGATCTATAGGATTAAAATAGGTCTACAGGATTAAAATAGGTCTACAGGATTAAAATAGGTCTACAGGATTAAAATAGGTCTACAGATTAAAGAGATCTATAATAGGATATCATTTTAAGCTACTCAGGTTATCCGGGTAATGCAGGGAAAAAGGATTAATGGACTCTCCCGGGGCTTGGACTTGAATAGGTTTTTATCAGATGGAGAGCTTGAAATGGGAGCCGGTGGATTTTCCGGCAGAACCTGATGCTTACATCGGAAAGTGATTTAATGAGGACAATTGACTGGAAAGAAGAGTCCAATTCCGTGGTGCTGGTAGATCAGACCCTGCTCCCGAAAGAGTACAGGATTATAGAATGCAAAACATTGAGCTCCCTCTGTGAGGCTATAAAGTCTCTCAGGATAAGAGGTGCGCCTGCTCTCGGCGCTGCAGGAAGTTTTGGAATTGCCCTTGCAGCTTTCCTGAGTGAAGCCAAAGACATTGAAACAATGATGAAAGACCTCGAGGTTGCAGGAAAAGCTCTTAAGTCAACTCGCCCTACAGCAGTAAATCTTGGATGGGGTGTGGACAGAGTCTTAAGAGCGATTTCAGATGCCTTTGATGTTCAGGGAGTCCGGGATATTGCCCTTCAGGAAGCCAGGGATATTGCGGAAGAAGATGTGGCCACTAACAAGCTGATAGGCAAATATGGGGCAAAATTCCTGAAAGACGGGGACACCGTACTCACGCACTGCAACGCAGGCAGGCTCGCCTGTGTAGACTGGGGTACAGCCCTTGGAGTTGTGCGTTCGGCTATAGCTGAAGGCAAAGAGATCAAGGTAATTGCCTGTGAGACCAGGCCCCTGAACCAGGGAAGCAGAATCACTACCTGGGAACTGATGCAGGACAAAATTCCAGTAACTCTGATTGCGGATTCAATGGCTGGATGGGCAATGCACCAGGGCCTTGTAGACGGCGTGCTTGTAGGAGCCGACAGGATTACCCAGGATGTGGTTTTTAACAAGATCGGGACCTATGCACTTTCTATTCTTGCAAAAGAGCACGAAATTCCCTTCTACGTTGCAGCCCCTATCTCTACTTTTGATTTCAATGGCTGGGAAGGCAGTGTAAAAATTGAAATGCGAAGCTCTGACGAGCTGCGATTCTTAGGATCTGAACAGCTCGCCCCAGAAAATGTGGAAGTCTACAATCCTGCTTTTGATGCGACCCCCATGGAAAATGTTACTGCGATAATCACGGAAAAGGGAGTGTTTTACCCACCTTTCCTGCTGGACGAAGTCCTTGTTTGAAGTCCTTGTTTGAGAATTATAAGCTTCATCCGCTTTCGAGAGTGTAATGAATTCCACCTTTTAATCCTTCCAGATTCTGGATACCAAGAAACTGCTGTGCTGGATTTATATATCAGAACTGTATTATCTGATGATTACCAACGTTAACAGGAAATTTAACAGTTAGTTACATTTTCTAATTTCCAGATAATTATTTTAGCACATGCTACAGTAATCTCTTACGGCAAAATACAGGTAACGAATTTATATTCCAATTACATTGCATTCTTACAGGTGTTAACTCATGGCTAAAAAATCAGGTACCGGACTCCAGTCCTCTGCAGGGCTTATGCGCTACTATGAAGCGGATAAAAACGCAGTTCATGTTCAGCCCAAAACAGTTCTGATTGTTGGTGCCCTTGTGGGCATAGCAGTGTTATTTTTAAGTGCCGTAAACGGCTTCTGGCCGTAATTACACTTTTTTCAGGCAGGTTTCCTTGAGCAGGCATGACTCTGGAAAAAAAGAAAGCAAAAAAGCTTCTTCAGGGGCCAAAACTTCTAAACCCAAGATTTTTCTTCTGGGTTTTCTTCTTGTAGTCGTGGGTATCTTCGGGGTCCTGTACAATCCTTCCAACTCTACTCAAGAAGCAGCTCCCTGGGAGGTTTCGGAATCAGGCGCTCTATCTTTTCCCCAACGAGGGGAACCTGAATTTACAGCTCAGGAAATTGAAGATGCATACGCTCCTGAAAACCCAGATACTTTGAAACTGCTGTCTTTTGAAAGTAACGGAGACAAAATCCAGGCTCTCCTAAGGATTCCTGCAAATTTCTCTTCTTCTTTGGGTTCTCCGGGAATAGTCCTGCTCCCGGGAGCGACAGTTAGCAAGGAAGCCGAACAGGGGTTGGCTGTGGAACTCTCAAAAATGGGGTATGCAACCCTCACTCTTGACCAGCGCAATCTCGGCGGTATAAACACGGAGAAGGATCTTGAGCTTTTCGAGGCTGGCCTTGAGCCTGTCGAATACCTGATGGTTTATGATGCCCTTAAAGCCACAGATGTGCTTGCGTCCCAGCCGGAAATCGATCCCAAAAGGCTTGCAATTCTTGGGGAAAGTAATGGCGGAAGATTTGCAATTCTTGCCTGTGCTCTCGAACCTTCTCTTAAAGGAGTTATCGGGATCAGCACTTCAGGATATGGTACTGAAGAAATTGATCCTTCCGATGTAGCCGATTCTGAAATGTATCGTTTCTATCGCTCAATTGATCCGGACACTTATCTCTCTACCCTTCCGCCTGCGAAATTCGTGCAGATTCATTCTTTTAACGATACCGTAATCCCCTATGATATGGCACTCAAGACCTTTGCCATTGCAAAAGAACCAAAGGCAATGTATAACGTTACTGAGGCAACGCACGGATATACAGGTTCCATGCGTCCCTATCTTGAAAAAGAACTTGCGTTATTTTTCTCTTGATTTCACCTCTTGATTTTCCCTCTTGATTTTCCCTCTTGATTTTCCCCTCAAAGTCATCTTTTTTAGAAGTCTTTGATTCGCCTTTTGTTCTCTAGCTCTTCTTTTGTTATCCTCTCATTCGTATAATTATACAATTATACGGTCTGATTCTATGTTATATAACAAAACTGTTATATAACAAAACTGTTATATAACGATATACTGAAATTTGAATGGTACATTTGAGTGATATCTTATGATGCCTGTAGGAAGCCCTGCAATTGGAGATGATTTTGTTGATCGTGAACAGGATATTAAACAAATTCTGGCAACATTAAGAAAAGACAATGTTCTTCTTGCCGCACCTCGAAGATTTGGAAAAACTTCAATTATGCGCAAGTTAGAAAAAGAACTATTTGGCAATGGTAATGTTGTTATCTTCCTCGACGTTGAAAGCGTATATTCTCCACAAAGGTTTTTATCTGAAATTATCATGGAGTTAACTGAATTTGAAGAGTTCAGTGAAAAATCTAGCTTTCTATCTAAAATCAAAATTATTTGTAAATTATTTCAAGATAGTATAGAGGAAATAGAGGTTCCTGCGATATTCAAGGCTAAACTAAGGAGTAGCGTTGAAGAAAGTTTGAAAGAAGGCTGGATAGATAAATCCGACGCATTATTTAGAATAATCAATACAAGCAATGTAAATATCTATTTTATTTTTGATGAATTTCCCATTGCTATCAAAAATATGAATACAGTAGATGCAGAAATGTTTTTATCTTGGTTTCGGGGGCTGCGGCAGACTTGTAGGAATGTTCGCTTCATTGTTGGAGGTTCTGTAAGTATTGAACGTGTCTTGAGAAATGTTGGGGGCACCAACGTCATCAATGATTTTAAGGTAATAAGAGTAAATGGTTTTGAAAGGGATGTCGCACTCCAAATTGTTAAAAACGTTTTTGGGGAAGAGGATTGGGAATATACACCTTTGTTAGGAAATAAAATCCTGGATTGCGTTGGAGAATCTTATATTCCTTATTTTGTTGGGATTATGCTCAGTGCTGTAGTAGATGAGCAGATTACCACTGGTAAAGATGTAGATAATGATTTAATTGAAAGTGTTTATAATGCTCGTCTCCTTGGGAGCAAATGTAAGCATTATTTCGATCCTTATTTCGATAGGCTCAAAATTTTTTATCATGAAATGGATGTAAAAGCTGCAAAGGCAATATTGGGAAGAGTTTCCACTACAGAAGATTATCCTATTGAACTTGCTTTTGATGCTTTCCAGAAAGAAACAGGATCTCATGATTATGAGCATTTTTTAGATCTGATTTCTGACCTTGAAAACGACTTTTACATAGAAAACAAAGATGGACAACTTAATTTTTACTCAAAAATACTCAAGGATTGGTGGAGGATTTTCCATGGGAAGATCTAAGGGCAGTAAGTCTGATCGCATCAGTTCTGGTGCAGCTATTTCTAACAGCGACATTTCTAGTAGCGACGTTCCTAATATTGTCTTTTCTAACAATCCTAAAAGAATTACTTTATACAGATATTCTCCGGAAAACATGCCTCATGAAGTTTTGAAAAATATTTTTGTCGGAAGAGACGACCTTTTTGAAAAAACATTTAAAGATCTTGAAACGGCTGGAAAAAACAAAACTCCAAGGTTTTATTTGATTGTAGGTTCGCGAGGAATAGGTAAATCACATTTCTTAATCATGCTGTACCATAAAATAAAACAGGAACTAAGCTCTCTGTATATTCCGGTTAAGTTTGCAGAAGAAGAATATTCAGTGTATCGAGCTTCCGATTTCTTCTTGAGAATTCTGCAAGAACTAAATGAAGATGTTTCAGATATTTTGTCTCTTAATTATGAAGACGAGATTCTTGATGCTTCTCTTGACAGGCTTAAGGAAACTGCCAAAAAAGAGAATAAAACATATTTGATTTTTGTTGAGAATTTACACGAAGTATTCCGGCAATTCGAGGCCAAGGAAATTCAAAAATTAAGGTCAATTTTCCAAAAATATGACTTTTTTTCAATTGTGGCGTCTTCTCCTATTATTTTCCCCGGGATAGCTGACCATGAAGGGCCCTTTTACAATTTTTTCAGGATTCAGCATTTGAGAGAACTTTCATCAGATGAAACAAAGATTTTACTTAAAAAAATCGCTGAAATCGAAGGTAATAGAGAATTTCTGGAGAACTTCAAAAAATATGAACCCAGAATAGAAGGCATAGCGCATCTTACAGGCAGCAGCCCAAGGATTCTAATCTTTTTTTACGAATTGATTACCAGAGACAATTTTGAAGATATAGAAAAAGTGTTTTTCAAAATACTGGACGAACACACACCTTATTATCAAGAGATATTTCAGCTCCTGACTGGTCAGCGAAGGTTAATATTCGATACAGTTATCTCTTCCGAATCTCCCCTGACCCCAAAGCAAATTGCTGAAAAATCGAGAGTTGATGCTTCGGTCGTCATAACACAGCTTCGAAGATTGGAAAAGGACGGTTATGTTCTTTCAAGACCTGCGGGAAGAGAAACTTATTATGAAGTGCGTGAGAGACTTTTCCGTCTCTGGAGAGATATGAGGCAGCCCCTGGGAAGAAATAGAATTTCCGTCTTTGTAGATTTCCTGAAACTTTGGTACACTTCGGAAGAACTAAAAGAACATTTTGATCTTTTTGATTCCGAAAATATTACTATATATCAGGAGTTAGTAAAAGCATCCGATAAGGTCCTCGAACTTAATCCTGAAGACGAATATGCACTAACAAGAAAAGGATCTGCGTTAAATTCAGTAGAAAAATATGCAGAAGCTATTAATATATTTGACAAGATCTTGGAATTAAATCCTGAAGATCACTATGCACTCATGAATAAAGGGTTTGCTTTATCTTCATTGGGAAGGTATGCAGAAGCAATCGATGTATTCATCAAAGCCAAAAGTATCGCAAGCGATGAATCACTTAAAATTGAAAGTACTTTTGGTTTGATTGAAGTTTATATTTCCCTTAATAAAATTAATGAAGCCTCCACTGAACTCGAATCAATAAAAGATATGATCTATGATCAAGATTCTCATTTGACAGAAGAATTTATTGACTTTTGTTGGAAAATAATTTTTGAAGAATTGAAAATTGGAAATTTTGGAAACGCCAAAAAATTAATAACAACAATTTTTGATCTCGAAAAAAGGCTTGAAAAAGAAAAATTCGAAGCTTCTATGATGAGTTTTTTCAGAACAACGTTTGATTCTGGTGAATTTGAAATTCTCAAAACAGTTATTGATGAAATTATGGAAATTAAGGGAGGCAGCTATCCGGAGCTTCTTAAACCCCTGGTCAAAGCAGTTGAAATTGTAGAAACAAAGGATGTTCAGAAGTATTATAAGTTGCAGGTCGAAGAAAGGGAAATTGTAGCCGAGATTGTCCAAAAAGTCTCCGAATCCGAAAACCTGTTACCATCAGAGTATAAAAAGAGATGAACAATATTTTTGGTAGACATACATTGCGGCGATAAGTTGCACTAACTTTAACTTGTTTGCCAAGGTTTTTTATAATTAAACTTTATTTTAGTTTTTGCGATATAATTAAAATAATTACGAATTGTCATTCAAATGATGTCAGAGCAAAAAATATCGAGCCTAAGGGAAATTCATGGAATAGGTGAAAGGGTAGCCGACAGGCTGATCGAGTATTTCGGAAGTGAAGATACAGCTCTTCAGGCTATTTGCGAGGGAGATATAGCCTCGCTTTCTGAAGTCAACGGAATCAGCCACAACTTTGCCCTTTCCCTTACCAGGGATGCCAGATCCAGAGCTGAAGGGTGCTCTATTTCTGATTTTCTTAAGACAAAAGAAGCCCTGGACCTTTATTCCCGTCTGCTAGAGCTGATAAAAGGTTCTGCTCATACAACCCATGCCAGGGACAAGCTAAATCTTTTTTATCCACTTCCTGCCTCGCGCATGGATCTTGTTCAGGAGAGACAGGCTTTCATAGGCGAGTATTTGGAACTAGGAGAAGCCTTTTCCGAAAATTCCGAATTTCTGCAGTTGCTTTCGAGAGTTAGAAAACTCAGACCAGTGCCCGGGAACCTCCGGGTTAGAGATCGGATAATTCTTTGCGGAGATCCAAAAATTCTGGAAGCAGCCAGAGAGAGATTTCAGACATTTTTGTCTGTTCAGGCCGTGGAGAGTCTCTCTGAATTTGTGGATCTTGCCAGAGGTTATTCCAGTGTGATTGTTTTTGATGATACTTACCTTGGCTTTGATCTCCCTGAAGACCTTGAACCTGAATTTTTCCAGGATCTCTCGAGAGCTGAGTTCTGGCAAATCTTGCCTGAAAAAGAACTGACTTTTTTTGCTCGGAACCTTGAATGTGTCCGGGCCTGCCTGAACATTGTATCTGCTTTGCGCTCCAGAGATTTTAATTTCTTTGAGGAACTTTCAGGAGAGAAGCTTGATACACTCGAGGCAGCTCTTTCAAAGCTTGGAGAGGATGGAAAGCCTGTTGAAGGTTTTGATCCGGAACTTGACAGACTTGGGGAAGCCCTGCAAAACCTTGATCCTGTACTTACCTTTATCTTGAATGAAGCTAATCAGCGAATGAACCGGACTCTTGAGGCAAGTTCACTTACTTTGAGCGGGCAGGAACTTATCAAACTTGTGAGCGGGGGAATAGAAATTAAAGATCTGCTTGCAAAGGAACTCAATAGAATTTATAAAGGCGAAATTGAAGCCGTAAAACAAGAGCTTGCTGAAAAGCTCAGTCTCCAGAAACAGGAAAAATTGATGCTTGACTCCCTGTTTGCTGATGAAATTTCCTATCCTTTGAGGGCAGACCAGGCTCAACTGCAGCTTCTCAGACAAAAATTGAACATGGCTCTTGAAAAAACAAGGCTTGCTCGGAAAAGAGAGCTTGCAAAAATTCTCTCAACCTTTCGAGAGTCTGTAGAAAGGCTCGTCAAGGAAATCCTGGATTTTGACCTTGGTTTTTCAATAGCCTGCTTTTCGACAAAGTTCAAACTGAAATTGCCGGAACTGATTCCTGAAACCGGAATAGGTTTTAAAGTCGGAGAAAATCTCTTTTTAAAAGCTCGTCATGGAGAAATCGATCCTGTCAGTTACTCCGTCGGAAAAACTGGTTTTTCCCCCGCAGGCCTGGAAAGCCGGGTTGTACTATTGAGCGGAGTAAATTCTGGAGGCAAAACTTCTCTACTTGAACTCCTTGCTCAATGCGTGATTCTCGGGTACATGGGTTTTCCGGTCCCTGCAAAAGAACTTGAACTCGGGCCTGTGGAAGAATTCTACTATTTCGGAAAATCAAAAGGAACCCTGGATGCAGGAGCTTTTGAAACCACTCTCAGGCAATTCTCCGTGCTTTCCGAAGCGTCGGGAAAACTGGTGCTTGCAGATGAGCTGGAGTCAATAACCGAACCTGGAGCCTCGGCCCGGATTATAGCAGGAATCCTCGAGTATCTGTCCAGAAACGAGCAGAGTCTTGGAATTTTTGTTTCCCATCTTTCGGAACTGATTCTTGGAAATACCGGGGCAGAGATAAGAGTAGATGGAATTGAGGCAGAAGGTCTGGATTCTCACCTGGAGCTGGTAGTAAACCGGAATCCCGTGTACAATCATATTGCACGAAGCACTCCCGAGTTGATTGTGGAAAGGCTATTAAGAAAAACCACGGGAAAAGAACAGGAGTTTTATGCCCATTTAAAGGATAAATTTAAAAACTGACTCAAAACCTGACTCAAGAACTAGCTGACGCTTAAGAATGTCTAGAGCCATTTTCTAAAATATATTAATCAGAATTTACATGAGTTTTTTAATCTTTTCTGACAATCTTCTATCCTACTCTCGGCAGGTCGACATTAGAAATTATAATATTTTTCTTGATACCGTTTTTGAACATTCGCTAACTGTATATTAAGTTTAAAGCTGGTTAACATGTGGCTCAACTCCCACGACATATATAAGCACTGAAACATTTTTTCATTAAAGTTTAGTACGAGAGATTAATATTTGGCTATATGTAAACCTAACAACTACGTACAATCATGGAGCATTATTTCAAAAGCGCCATCAACAAAAATTATCAAAATTAAATGTCGACCTGCCGAAAGTAAG
>Ga0074193_1001124_pt1 | contig 36065 bp, 35 predicted proteins | sample EPASupsiteHSE605_FD_64523 | JGI IMG/M metagenome (GOLD analysis project Ga0074193, IMG submission 64523) | Bioremediated contaminated groundwater from EPA Superfund site, New Mexico - Sample HSE6-05 | ecosystem: Environmental > Aquatic > Deep subsurface > Groundwater > Contaminated ... | reverse complement strand
GCAGGCTCTGTACTCCATAACAACGGCGCCATCGACGTGACCTTCAACAGCGCCAAGGCGGGGAGCGGCGCCACCTGGGCCGCCGGGACCAAGAGCTGTTCGGCCACGTCCTGCCACGGCGGCAATCCAGTCCTGTGGGGCACAACAGCCGTCTACTGCCAGGATTGCCACGGCAACGCGGCAAGCGCCTCGGTGTCCGATTTCGGCGCCACCTTCTGGAACAACGGCGCCATCTCCAAGTTCAAGATGACCGGCACCGGGTCGTGGGCGGATAACGGTCACGGCCGTCCGATCGCGTCCGGCAATTATCCCGGCTCCGGCAACCCGCCGGCCAACTTCACCGGCGTCACCAGCTACTGCGAATGGTGCCACGACTCGACCATCGCCCATTATGTTTCCACCAACCCGTTCCGTCTGCGCAACCTGGCGGACGCCACCTGGGGTAAAAACGGGATCTGCATGCTCTGTCACGCCGCGGGCTCTGCGGGTGTGACGGTCGGCGGAGCGAGCCGGAACGCTTCCAGCGCCGGCAAGGTCGGCTCCTCCCACTTTGGCGCAAAACACACCAGCACCCTTTCCGGAGGGCGATACTGCTGGGACTGCCACGAACCGCACGGCACCGGCAATGCCAACCGGTTCATGGTACGCTCTCTGGTGGCGGTGGCTTCCGATGCGGCCACGGGAGCCCCGACGACCCAGAGCTCCCAGAGCGTAACCTTCACGCTGTCGGCGACCCCGACGGGCACCGACTATGCGAAGAGCGCGGCCCCCTTCAACGGCATCTGCAACGCCTGTCATACCACGACCAACCACTATACCCAGACGAGCGGCGACGGGCACAACGCCGGCATTCGCTGCACCAGCTGCCACAGCCATACGGGAAGTTCGACCATCGACGCATTCAAGCCGAGCGGCGGCCACAGCTTCCCCTATACCGGAGCAGCGCACATGTCGGCGGCAGGAGCTTCTCCATTCTCAGGCTGCGTGACGAGCGGCTGCCACACCAACGGCAAAACGACCGGCTACCCCTATCCTCCGACTGCCGGTACGCCGCCCGACTGCCAGGGATGCCACACCAAAGCTGCACCGAAAGGGAGCCCGACGACCGGCTGCTATTCCTGCCACGGCAGCAGCACGAACGCCGGCCGTCCAATCGGCACCACTTTCCCTGACGTGGGCGGCCTGCACACCGATCATCATGGCAGCATCGCATGCACCAGCTGCCACGGTACAGCAGGCCACGGGCAGTCCACTCACGGGCCGAGCAACAGGACGCCGCACAACGATGCGAACGTGATTATACAAATGCCCAGCGGCTTTACCTACACCCGTTCGGGAAAAGGGGACGGTCACGGCACCTGCAACGGCAGCTGCGGCGGTGAGAATCATAGCAACTATTCGTGGTGATGGTGGTTCGGAACCCGGGTTTATCTGTCCGGTGGAGGAGGCGAAGATGCGTGCGTTAGTCTATGGAGCGATGGCAACTGTGGTGGTGGGGCTGAGCCTGCTGGCCGCGGGGTGCGGCGGCAACGACTCGTGGTCGGGAGGGCCTGTAGGGTGGGCGGTGGGCAAGCCGGATGCCGGCTACGGCGTGATCCTGCACACCACCGACGGCGGCCGGACCTGGGTGCGGCAAGGCTCGCCCGCGGAGATTCCCAACGTGGAGATTGATGACGTCACGGCAGTGGACAACCTCACCGCCTGGGCAGTGGGTGGCGCGGAGAACCTCGGCGTGATCCTGTACACGAGCGACGGCGGACGCACCTGGAACCGGCAGACGGTTCCCCCCGATGCGGGGAAGGAGTTGTCCGGCATCAAGGCCGTCAGCCCCAGCGAGGCCTGGGCCTGCGGCTCCGGCGGCGTTATCCTGCACACCACCGACGCCGGCCGGACCTGGGTGAAGCAGAACACCCCGGCTATTCCTCCATCGAACTTCCAGCGGCTGGACGCGGTCGGTTCCGGGGCGGTCTGGGTCGTCGGCGACAAAGGCGGCACCGACTATCCGGTGGTGGAGTACAGTACCGACCGGGGCGCCCACTGGACGCGGCAGGGCGGGCCGGGCATCTTCTCCGACCACCTGATTGACGTTAGCGCCCTCAGTCCCATTTCCGCCTGGGCTGTAGGCGGCACACCCCTCAACCCCCCGGGCCAAGTCGTCTGTCGCACCCTCGACGGCAGCACCTGGACCCAGGTCATATCCCTCGATCCCGGCGACGCCAACGGTGTCTGCGCGGTGAACTCGTCCACCGTCTGGGTGGTCACCGATTTCGACGGCATTCACAAGACCACCGATGGCGGCGCAACCTGGACCAAGCAGAGCGTGCCCCGGACCGGCTTCTACCTGTTGGGCGTGACCGCAACAGATGAGCGGCAGGCGTGGGTGGTCGGCGGGGGCACCGAAAACCGGGGCATCATCCTGCACACCACGGATGGCGGGACCACCTGGACGGAACAAGCCTTCCCGGCCGAGACCTGGCTGCGGCGGGTATCCTTCGTCGGGGCGCGCCGGTAGCTTCGTCGCCAACTCCAAGCCGAGCCCGCCGGTTGAAAAAACAAGAAAGGAGGATTTCATGCGTAAATGTTTATTTGTCATGGCGCTTCTTGTTGTAATCGGAACGGCAGTCCCTTCGGTTGGGCAATTCGTAAGCACTGAACATACAAACCCAACGAGCGTAAAAGCAGTATTACAAAACCCTGTGCATGATATGTGGGTTACATTGAGGGGGCATATTCTCAAGAAAATATCCCACGACAAGTATATTTTCGCCGATAGTACCGGTCAAATCAGAATAGATATAGACGACAAGTATTTCCCTTACGGAACCCCCATAAGCCCTACTACACTTGTTGAAATAACAGGTGAAATCGACAAGGAATTTATGTCCTCTCCCGAGGTCGATGTGAAGAAAATAATCGTTGTTTCCCCTGCTGAAAAAGACACCCCGCCTCCAAGCGGTTTTCAAGAGACTAAATAGGCAACACCCCATCCAGTCATAATCTTTGTTGAAATCCCTTCATAAAAACCGTATTATCCATCCGCGCTAAGGCAAGATCGGGATTAATGTCGTAGACCGTGATGACCAGACTTCAGTTAAAGCCGATTTATTATCGTTGGATGTAAGGAGAAAAATATGAAGCCAATTCCATGTTTTTTGCTGTTCATTACTGCTGTGACCTGCCTATTTGGCTGCGGGAGCAATAATAACTCCGATGCCGGAGGGCAGGTAGTGAGCTTTGTTGACAAAGGGGGTGTCGTCCCGTATCCAACCACAACAGCAATTGTAATCGGCCCAAATACAATAAAAAAAACGGAATCACAATCTGGTAAAGCCTTTGGTGAATGGACTAAACAGATATCATTCGCAGATTACACATCCATAAGAAAGGTGATAGCTGACAACAATATTGCCGAGAATGGGGATGTCACCTTGGCTCCCGGTCAACAGTCATGCGTGGGGTGGAGCGGAATGACAATCTCAATCGAAGACGGCAACAATGCCCACCATTTTGATATCAGCGGCCTCGTATGTGACAACCAATGGCCTGAAGGCGTCCGTAATCTGGTTTCTCTCAGAGACTCGCTGGTTGCCAAGTATTTTTGCAGCAATCCGGTCCCCGTATCGGGCCAAGCCTTCGTAGCGCCACGTTACATCGTTTCTTTTAAAAGCGGAGTCGATGCTGTTGCCGAAACAAATCGCTTGTCAACAGTTTATGGATTCTATCCTAGCCATGTATTTACCGTGTTTAGTGGCTTCGCAGCGGATTTATCACCGGCTGTTTTGGAGCCACTGCGTTGTGAACCAAATATACAATCTATTGAATTTGATATGTTGGCGGTACCAGCCGTAAATTAATATTAAAATGCCGCTGATCGAACGAGGGGGAGACGCTTCATGCTGCATAACTCTGGAAAGACGGTATTGGTTGTCACATTGCTTTCATCTGTACTTGCACTCGGCAGTTGCGGTGGTGATGGCGGGCACATTGCTGCCCAAGGTGTCCAATTCCAGCGATTTAAGTACAGTTTTAGCGGGGGGCCTTGTGCGCCGGGTGCAGATTGCTCGGGCTTTATCGAACTGGCTTCGGACGGTACGCTACGGGGTGATAAAAGCGGCGAACTCCCTGGAGGTATCGTTCATACGGCGAAGGTGACTCAAGCGGAGCTTGACGCTGCTATTCCTGTGTTGACTAACGCCAGCCTTGTTGAGTTGCTCGATCGTCAGGGACAAATCTGCCAGCCGCCGACCGATGTTGTGGAGGACATGATCCTGACAATGGATCAAAAGGTTCACTCTCACGAAACGACGGGTTGCAGCGACCAACCCATTGCGGACGCACATAAGGTGCTCAGTGATCTTGCCAGCCGCTATTTTCCATAGTCTGAGGAGGACTCAGGGGACTGAGGTTGGATGGGAAAATGAAAAGAAAAGTGGGAAAGGGTCAGACAAACTGAAACTACCGAAGCATGGGCTCAGAGCCAAAACGTGGGTTCTTCGCCAGATTGCCAGGAAGAAACTAAGGTCTTGATTAAGTATACAATTGTATATACAATGGGGTTGTATGGAATATGAATGGGATGAAAACAAGAACCAGCTCAACCAGCAAAAACACGGTCTTTGCTTCGAGGATGCAGAGTTTATCTTTGCAGGTGAAACAATAACCTTTGAGGATGATAGAATAGACTATGGGGAGCAGAGATTCATTACGTTAGGTATACTGGCCGGTCGTGTGGTCGTCCTAATCTACACCCGCCGCAGCAGTGCAACGCGAATCATATCAATGAGGAAAGCCAATGAAAGAGAAAAAGAAATCTATAAAAAGCGACTTGAAGAGACTCGACGCCATTAAGGACGAGGATATTGATTATTCGGATATACCTGAACTGGGTGACGAGTTTTTTGAAAAAGCACTTGTATTACCTCCAGCGAAAAAGCTCATTGCTATTCGCCTCGATGCTGATGTTATCGACTGGCTGAAAAAGGAAGGAAGAGGCTATCAGACAAGGGCTAATAAGCTTTTACGTGCTGTCATGGAACAACAACAGCACAAACAACGCCATCGACGAGCTGGGGGGATGAAGTAAAAAGGAATGGTATGAACTGGAACTATATACCGTATTATCCAACCCATCAATAAGACAAAATCCGGGATTTAATTCCAAGGTATGTGGTCTGTTTGGTCTGTTGGTCTGGGGTCGGACCAAGCTAACCTGCTATAATTATGAAACAAATGGACCATAATAGGCCTTCTTTTCTGTCTTAGAGACACGTTTTTGCAGGCAAAATGACGCAATAATCCATATCACGTTTGATAAGGAGCAAATCGATGAAGAACCGGCGATACTTTCTATTACTGATTCTCCTGCTGGCGCCGACACTCACCTTTTCCGCCGATCTGAAACGGATACCGGCCTCCTCCCGTATTACCGCCGTAACCGTGTTTCCCGACCGCGCCCTGACTTCCCGCACTGCTTCTCTCAACCTCAAGCCTGGCAATTATCTGATCACTTTCGACAGCCTTCCCACGCTGATTCAGGATGATTCGGTACGGGTGGAAGGCAAGGGGAGCGCCGGGGCAACAATCGTGGGACTGGAGGTCAAACGGGCCTTTCTGGAGCAGAGCGGCGAGGCGCGGGTGAAGGAGCTTGACGAGGAAATCCGCGGTCTGGAGCAGCGTTCAGGTGCGCTGGACGCCAAGAAGGCGGGACTCGCTTCACAAGGAGCGTTTCTTCAATCGATCCGGGTAGCCTGGGGTGACCGCATCTCCAAGGAACTGGCAATCGGCCGCTCCACTGCTGCAGAACTGCAGGAAGCCTCCAGTTTTGTCGGCGCGGGTGTCACCAGGATTGAGGAACAGAACCTCGAGATCGAGACGGAAAAGAAGCGCATCAAGGACAAGATCGATGCCCTGCGCCGCCAGCGGGATGAATCGACAGGTTCGCGCCGGAAAGAGATCAAAATCGTAGAGGTGATGCTGGATGTGGCCCGTGAGGGGAACCTGACGCTCGACCTTGCTACGGTTATTCCACAGGCAGGGTGGGTCCCCTCCTATGATGTCCGTCTGGCCGCAGATGCCAAAACTGCCGAGTTGACCTTCCGGGCCATGGTGCGCCAGCAGACCGGCGAGGACTGGAACACTGTCGACCTGACCCTTTCCACCGCCCGGCCCGCTGCCGGCGGCGCTCCCCCGGAATTGTTCCCCTGGCGCATATCATTTTTACGCCCGCAGCCGCTATTGGAGGCGCAGAGGGTGTATGAAGCTGCCCCAGCTGCACCGGTCGTGGGTTTTATGGCGAAAAAGGGACGTCGGATATACACAGACAGTGGTCTGGTAGAAGATAAACGTGCCGAAGAGGCGCCTGCTGAGTTTGAGACTGCCCAGATGAGTGAAGAGCAATCCTCCGTTGCCTTTCACATCCCCCGTCCGCTCGATATCCCTTCCGACGGCACCCAGCACGGCAGCGTCGTTGCAGTCGAACAACTGCCGGTCAGCTTGGAGTTCATGGCGATTCCGAAACTCTCGCCATATGTGTTTCTCAAGTCCGAGATCGTCAACCGGGCCGCCTACCCGCTCCTGCCGGGCAAGGTCAACACCTTTACCGGCAACACCTACACCGGCAGCTCGCAATTGAAGAAGGTCGCTGTCGGAGAGAAGTTCGACCTCTTCTTCGGTACGGACGATCAGGTGACGGTCAAGCGCGAAGAGCTGAAGCAGCACAAGGAAGCCGGAATGTTCGGCAACAGCCGTGTCAGTTACCGTTACCGCATCGAACTGAATAATTTCCGCAAGGAGCCGGTGACGGTCATCCTGCGTGACCAGTTGCCGCTGGCAGGCGACGAAGAGATAAAGGTTTCCCTGGATGATCCGTCCATCAAACCGGATGAGTTCGGGACCGACGGCAGGGTCACCTGGAAAACTCCGCTCAAGGCGGGTGAGAAGAAGGAGCTGACCTTCGGCATTCTGGTGGAGTACCCCAAGGATCGCGAAGTAACCGGGTTATAGGCGGTAAATGATGGCGAAAAATATCAAGAAGAGGTCAATCAAGAGCGGTCTCCCCCCCGGCACCCTCGTCCACATCGGCGAGAAGAGCGACCGGGAAATCAAGATCACCGTCATGGATTACCATGCCGGAGGCTGCGAGGAAAAGGAGATCAAGGCCCTTAAGGAGTGCTTCTACTACTCCGACACCTCCATCGTCAGTTGGATCGACGTGGAGGGCCTCCACGAGATCGAGATCGTCCAGCAGGTTGGGGATTGTCAGGGGCTCCACCCCCTTGTCCTGGAGGACATCCTCAACACCGACCAGCGCCCGAAGGTGGAGGATTACGGTGATTACCTCTACATTGTTCTGAAAATGCTGCGCAACGAGGAAGGGGGGGGAATCGTCACCGAGCAGGTGAGCCTCATTCTCGGGAGCAACTTCGTCATTTCTTTCCAGGAAGGAATGGAGGGGGACGTTTTCAACCCGATCAGGGAGCGTCTCAGGAGCGGTAAAGGGAGGATCAGGGAGATGGGGACCGATTATCTCGCCTATGCCCTTATGGACGCCATTGTCGACAACTATTTCGTGGTCCTGGAACGGGTGGGGGAGCGTATCGAGGAACTGGAGGACGAGGTGGTGACCGATCCGCGCCCAGAGACGGTGCGGAAAATTCACCAGCTGAAGCGGGAGGTGATTTTCCTGCGCAAGGCGGTCTGGCCGCTCCGCGAGGTGATAGGCGCCCTCGAGCGCCGGGAATCCAAGCTCATCAGTGAAACTGTCGTGGTCTACCTGCGTGACCTCTACGACCATGCCATCCAGGTGATCGACACCGTCGAGGCGAGCCGAGACATGCTGGCGGGAATGCTCGATGTCTACCTCTCGAGCATCAGCAACCGGATGAACGAGATCATGAAATTCCTCACCATCATCGGCACCATCTTCATCCCCCTTACCTTCATCGCCGGGGTCTACGGGATGAACTTCCAGCTCATGCCCGAGCTTCACTGGCAGTGGGGGTATTTCGCCTGCCTCTTCCTGATGCTCACGGTCGCTGTTTTTCTCCTCTTCTATTTCAAACGAAAAAAATGGCTGTAGCCAGTCGTCCGGCATCTGTAATCCCCTCCCAAAAGGCAGTTATCCACGAATTACCCTGAAAGAAGCATTTTCCGCGAACGACCACCTAGTCTGACTCTGTTAGCCCGTCACAGTTGTTGTCTATTCGTATAATTGCATGATTGGCATTTAAAATGCTTAACGATAATTCATTATATATGTGTTGGGATGAGTTTAAAGGTAGGAGGTTGATAATCAATACGTTGCTGCCCGTTAATGCTCGATTCTGGCAGGCCAACAGAGCAGTTTTTAGGCGTGATAAATGGTCATACAGCGGAATATTCCGCTTTCTGTCAAGGTTGAAAGAATCTCTAATTTTCTGAATAGGGGAGGAATCATGAAGCAGCAGCCGTTTGTGATAGAGGATTATGAAGTTTCAATAATCGAGGATGTATATCTTCTTGCGGGGCTCCTTACGCTGGATTCAACCATTCACTACTCACCGCGTCGGAACAGTGCGGGCCGTGTGGTCTTCGAGGTCCATGGGCGGATTGCCGACGATATGGGGCGCCTTTATGCGGGCGAACCCGCATCACTGGCCACATACATCAATCACCTGAAGAGCCTCAGGGCTGCCATATTTGCTCTGAAAAGACCGGTGAACGATATGGGGGCTTTACGTCAGGATAGCGCAGGATACATGCAAAAAGTTGGGAGGGTGAGATGAGGGGTGGGGAACAACAGAGGAAAACCACAAACAGGAAGCGCCTTAGCGGGATATTCCTGGCGATCGTCATTCTATCGGTCCTCTTCGGCAGCAGTGGTGTGCCAGTGACCCTTGCGGTCACCCTGGACCTCATGCACAACAGTGCCAATCCCAACATTGGCACGACCAATTACGGCACCTGGGGGACAAGCTGGGACTGCACCACCTGCCACCATCCTTTAACTACTAATATAAAACTGGTTAGCTCTACAATTCTTGCAAAGCCTGTTATCTTCAATCGTATCACGTCGACAGTCCTGGATTACGGGATATTAGGAGATGACAACCGTACGACCAATGCAACAAAATCGCAAAATGTCTGTGAAGTCTGTCACCACAGAACGAAATATCACCAATACAGTTCGAGTAAAATACTGCCCGGCAACAAGAACCATGGTAACAGGAAAGATTGCGTAAGCTGCCATGCGCATAAAGTTGGTTTCAAGGCAGGCTGTGACACGTGCCATGGTAATCCGCCCAATGTTGCCACCACCGGTGCCGGAGGCCTTGCCGAACCTGCAACCGGAGCTACCAGTCCGTTAAGCCCCGGCGCCCATGCCGCGCATGTGACGACAAGGCTCATGACCTGTGCTGCCTGCCACACAGGTAACACCATGCCGGTCGTCAGCAACAGCATCCAAATGGGTTTTGTTGCCAACAGCACTACCTTCCCCGGCTTTGTCGGGACGGCTGCCTTCGGCTCATTCAGCGGCCATACCCCGCTTAACACGCCATACTCTTTCGTCGCGAGTAACACCGGCACTATTACCAGGACCAGCGCCAGTTACCGCAACTCCTGTAATGTTTATTGTCACGGCAACTGGTCCGGTGCAAACCGATCTCTGAATCCGTCCTGGGTAGCCGGTTCTTCCCAGGACGTCTGCGGCGCCTGTCATGGAACTACGGCGGCTAAAGCTCCGCAGACCGGATCTCACAACAAACATGCCGCGACTTATTCCTACACATGTGCAACCTGTCACACGGCATATACCGATAACTCGCATATTGACGGCAACGTGAAGTGGGCTTTGAATACCGCTGACGTGAAAGTTACCGCTACTGCCACGTACAAAGGCGCAGCCAGTGGTCAGACCGGCGCCATAGCGCCAAGCGCCGCTTTCGGCTCCTGTGCCGGCATTTACTGTCACTCCACCGGCACATCCGTATCGACCGGAACATTGACCGGCCAGACGGCGACAGTAACATGGGGTGCGACCACCATCAACTGTGCAAGCTGTCATGGCAATCCGCCTGCCTATGCGAACAATTCGCCGAAGAAGAACAGCCATGGCCTCGGAGGTCACTCCATAACCTGTGATAACTGTCATTACGCCGTCACTACGAACGGCACCACTGTAACTACCGTTGCAAACCACATAAACAATGCTTATAACGTTACGCCGAATACCTCAAAGGGGATTTCATTTACCTATAGCTATGCTGCAACGGGCGGCACCTGTTCTTCGAACGGTTGTCACATCAACTTAACCTGGGGGGCGACGGGAGTCCTTGATTGCGTTGGCTGCCATGGCTCGACTGTGGCCATCAACGCCGGACCACTGGCCGGAACCGGTTCTCGTCGCGCTGTAGCTTCGGAGTTTAAAAACACATGGAGTCATAAGCGTTCCACATCGGGCGGGGTTCCTGCCAATACGGTTGTTACCAAGTACGACTGCTGCGTCTGCCACATGGAAGGGGACATGTCGAGCGGTTCTCCGAACGCGACGTATCACAAGAACGGATTAATAGAGCTGCGCGATCCCGATACCGGCGCGACCATTAAGGGCGTAACACACAACGGGACAGCCACGACAGCGGGCAACTATACAAGCACCGCTACCGACATGACGTTTGCCAGGTTCAGCCGAGATCTGGGCAATGCTTCGCTTGAGGCCGCGGTCCAGGCGATCCAGTTCAACCTCTGCCTGAAATGCCACGATAATAACGGCGCGGCAAGTACCTTGGCGCGGGTGCCGACAACCGGAACGGCAGAGAAGCCCTTCGGGACTACCATTGCCGGTGCAGGGTATACCGGTGCAGGGGTGACGGCCAATGGGGTGCTGGGCGGAGTCACGGACATCAAGGCAGCCTTTGCCACGACCAACTCGTCCTACCACCCGGTCCTGGGCAAGCAGAACAACAGCTATACGCAGGGCAGCAGGATGGTCGCTCCCTGGAGTCTGGCAAAGACGAATGGCAATAATACCCAGTATGGCAACCTGATCTCCTGCTGGGACTGCCATGCTCCTGTGGGCGCAACCGGTGTCCAGATCAGCACGGTTACCGCTCACGGCTCTGCAGTCACCTTGCGGGGCGTTGCGACAGTTACCGGCACACCAGCCGCAACCACCAATCAAGTGACGTTCTGTATCGTGTGTCATGCCGGTTATGATACCAGCACCTCAAGTCACCACGGAACAGGCTCGGCGCTTGCCAGCAGCACAAACAACAACATGGTTGCCTATCTGCGTTACGGGTGCAACTATTGCCATTCCAGCGATATCAACGCTGCACGTCCCCGTCGGGGGGAAGATGTTCACGGGTTCAACAGGCTGGCCGGTACGGGTACCGACGCAAGGTGGCCGACAGGCACAACTGAAACGAGCAGGCCATATGCGTTCATACGGAACACGGTCACTCCCCTGTTCCTCACCAACCACAGGCCCTTGACCGCAGTTGGTGAGTTGACCTCAGGAAGTGCTACGTGTGCCTCGGCTAACACCACAAGCCCTTGCCGTAACGGTATGGGATCTTACAGCCCTGGCGGCGTCTATTAACCGTTGCCGGGACTCCTTATTTTTGACAAGCCCCGTCCGACAAGCGGGGCTTGTCAGTCTCATCACGGTCAATCTTTTTTTTGCTAATCAGGAGACTTTTTGACCGGCAAAGTTGAAACAAGGTTGCTTGGCGCATCGCAAAAATGGGCAAGAAATGATCTTGCCCATTTAAACCTTACTGCCTGCGGGTCGAGGGTGGTGATGTGGTTGACAAATTTTCACGAATTGTCACGAATATACAAGCTTTTGTGATGCAGAACACTCACCGGATCGGTGACTGCTCAAGACTTAAAAGGAGGTTAAAAACATTCGAGTTTATTCGTGTCATTCGTGGCTAACTGCCGTTTTGGGGTTCAATGTCTATTGTCGGCAATTGCAACTGCACGAGCAGTTCAATCCCTTGGCCTTGCCAAAAGCTTCCCGGCCTTCCTTCCATGACAGCCAAGCGATCAGAAGGGCGCCAACGGAATCGAGACTGCCTATGCCGGTTATTTCGTAGCCGACACTGGCGGCAAACAATACTACAGACAGGTAGACGCAAGCTCGCGAGCAGTTTGCGTCCGCAAGAATGGCGGGAGAGTTGAGCGCCTTGCCGACCTTCGTTTTATAATGGATCAACAGCCACATGAAGGATATGGAAATCGAAGAGATGACGATACCCCAGAGAGTCGTCTCCGGCCTGTGCTGCCGGAAGATGTTGATGATCGAAGTCAGCACCAGGCCGGCGGTCAGCAGGTAGAACGACGCACCCGTGATAGTGAGCGCCCGCTGCTCGAACTCGTCCCGCATTTCTCCCTGGTTGGCCCTGACGCGGCTGATCATGTGCCAGACTCCAATCGCCGAAAATACCTCGATAAATGAATCCGCTCCGAAGCCGAACAGCGCCAGTGTTTCGTCGGCCGCCCCCATCCAGATGGAGACGATCCCCTCGACCAGGTTGTAGAAGATGGTGACGACTGCCAGGAGATTTGCCGTGGAGTATAGTTTTTCCCGTGTCGTTTGTTGCGTCATTATTTCAGACCTCTCTTGTTGAAGTTGTCGGCGTCAATCGGGTTATTTCCGTTTTACCGGCGACCAGTCCCAGTTCCTTGAGCCGGTATTGCAGGGTCCGCTTTGAAATTCCGAGTGTCTCGGCCGCCATGCGCCGGTTTCCACGGTTGTTTTTCAGCGCCTCCAGTATGCAGTTTCGCTCGATGTCTTTCAATATGCCGACCTTTGGGCCACCTTCCGATTCCTTTTCGGCAATCATGGCCGGCAGCTCGGCGGCGGTAAGTTCCTCTCGTGCCAGGATGACCCCGCGTTCGATGACGTTTTGCAGTTCACGGATGTTCCCGGGCCAGTGATAGGCTTTCATGAGCCGCAACGCCTCCGGGGTGATGCCCTTCAGTTTTTTGCCGGTTTTTACGGCGAACTGGGCACAGAAGTAGCGAGCCAGACCGGCAAGGGCGTCAAGCCTTGCGCGAAGCGGAGGCACGGTGATGGGGAACACGTTCAGCCGGTAGAACAGGTCGTCACGAAAACGCTTTTCTGCCACCTCCCGGTTTAAATCCCTATTCGTGGCAGCAATCACTCGCACATTCGTCCTGATCTGCATTGAGCCTCCCACCCGCTCGAAGACCCTTTCCTGGAGGACGCGCAGCAGCTTTGCCTGCAACAGTGCCGGCATTTCACCGATTTCGTCGAGAAAGATCGTCCCTCCCTCGGCCAATTCGAACTTGCCTCGTCGTGCCTGCATGGCGCCGGTGAAAGCCCCTTTTTCGTGGCCGAACAGTTCGCTCTCAAGCAGGTTTTCCGGGATGGCCGCGCAGTTCAGCGGGATGAAGGCTGCTCCTTTTCGTTTGCTCAAGAGGTGGATCATCCGGGCAACGAGCTCTTTGCCCGTGCCGCTTTCGCCATGAATCAGCACCGTTGCCGTCGAGGGAGCTACATCATAAATCATTTTTCTTACCGCGTCCATGGCCGAGCCGGAAAAGATCAGTTCGTCCGGCGGGAGACCGGACCGTTCCATATCTTTCAGCGAGATAAACAGCCGTTCGCGCTCCACACTCTCCAGTGCCCGTTTGACAGAGTCACGCAGGCTGCGCGGGTCTTTGAGCGGTTTGGTCAGAAAATCGAAGGCGCCTTCCTTGATGGCGGCAACCGCCTCTTCTACTTTGCCGAAGGCGGTTATGAAGATGAACAGAGGCGGTGCAGCGTCCTGGCGGGTTTCGCGGAACAGTTCGAGCCCGCTTTTTACCGGCATCTTCAAGTCGCTCAGGACAAGGTCGAACCGCTCCTGCCTGATACGTCGCAAGCCTTCGTCGCCATCGGTTGCAATTGTCACCATGTGGCCGTCGTCTTTGAGGATCGTTGCCAACAGTTCACTGAATCCGGCATTGTCTTCGACCACGAGAATATTTGCGGACATACCCGTCACCTCGGAATTTTCATGTCGTCAATGGAAGTTCTACCGTGAACACGCTCCCCTGGTTCACAGCGCTCTTCACCCGGACGGCGCCGCCATGTTCTTCGGCAATCCGTCGGCAGAGCGCCAGTCCCAAACCCGTCCCCCGCGCCTTGTTGGTCCAGAATGGTTCGAAGATATGATCCAGATGCTTTGGCTGTATCCCGATGCCGCTGTCGGCAATGGTGATTACCGCCATGTTTCGCTCCCTGCGCAGTTCGGCACGCAGTTCACCTCCGTCGGGCATGGCTTGCACGGCGTTTTTGCATAGATTGAGCAGAAGCTGTTCGATCCGTTGAGCCGCTATCGGAACAACGATTCCGTGTGCCATGGAGAGCTTCACATCGATGTGCTGCTGTTCGGCTTCATGGCGCACTAGAGCGACACATTCCTCTACCAGCGGTGCCAGATCAAGCGGTAGGTGTGCATCTTTCTCTTCGCGGGCAAAGGCGAGCAGATCGTTGACCAAATCCTCCAGTCGAGATGTCTGCGCCACGATCTTCGATGCAAAACCGGCCGAGCGCTGTGCATCGTCCGATTCTTCCACTAGCTGGGCAAAACCTTTTATGCCGCCCAGCGGGTTGCGAATCTCATGGGCAAGCAGCGCCCCCAACTCTCCCAGTCTTACCATTTCTTCACGATGGTGCATCTCCAGGCGATGTATTTCCTCGCGACGCATATAGCGGGATATGATCATAACCAGCAGCCATCCAGCGCAAACCATGGCAGCAAGAACGGTCACACCTGTTTTCGCGCGCCTGATAACCCGATCATAGCGATAGGTATGCAAAGCCAGGGTCAGCAGGTACTCTTTCCTGTCGGCGTGCAGCGGCATGCGGGCCAGGTATGCCTCTTCGCCGGTGCCGAGACGCACCCGTCGCTCGTCAAATCCGTTTGCGCCTCTGGGCCGGTTTAAGGAGGTTTTCAGCCGCTGGTTGATAAGCCGGCTATTGGTATGAAAGAGGATGATGCCATTATGGTCGGAAACGGAAAGATAGGCCAGGTCGGGGGATGTATAACCGTCCAGCATGGCGAAGGATGGATCCGAGTCGGCAAGGTGCTCAACGGCTGCGGCAATCGACAGCGCCGCGCCGCGCAGGCTTTCCTCGGCAATGGGCCGTGCAGTGGTGTACATGGACCAGGTAAACCAGCCGATAAACAGCGTAAAGCCGCATGCAATTCCGGTAATAATCCGTGTCGGCATCGGGTTGCTCAAAACATATAATACATGGTTATTCCGCCGCCATAATCCGGGCTGCTGTCCGTTATTCCTTTGGCTGCGTACATTTCTATTCCAGTCCTACGGGTTATTTCATAGAATCCTTTGGCGCGCAGTTCAAGCAGATCTGTCGCATCTTCGGCCGGTTCGGAAGCTCCCCTGACGAGGAGCAACGGCCGGAATCGGTCGGTGAGCTGATACCCTGTGCCGACCGTATAGCTTACGTAATTTTTCAAACCCAAACCGGCTGCCTTTCCCTGGTAGTTGTAAAAGGCCTCGGCGGTTACGATCAGATCGTCAAACCACTTGGAAACCTCCATGCCTGCGCCTGCATCTAATTCTCCGGTTCCCAACCCGTCACGTTCGCTGGCGGTGGGGAATTTTACGAACAGGGAAGGGCGGATTCTCGGCGCTCTCCGGCCTTCAGCCAATGCGACATAACCGATACGGAGGATAATGTCCCCCATTCCGGAAGTCGCAGGTTCTGCGGCTCCGTTGGATGATGCGGCAGAATGATTTCCTCCCTTTCCTCCCGGCCCCCCCTGGCGTGCGACAAGCTTTGCCGTGCCGTTCACCTGTGATGCTCTGAAAATATCGGTGGTTACGAGCGATGAACTTTGATAGACAAAAGGAATCTCCGCTCCCACGTCGAGACGGGCAGTGGGAAACCAGGTCACGATCAGCGGCATGTAAACAGTGTCGGTTGTAATGTCGGTGCCGTACTTGCCGGAAGCGAATTCAACGCCCAGGCTGACCGATACGGTCGGGATTTTCTCTTCTTCAGCGGCATACACCCAAGTTGGTGATAACATCGCCAGAAACAACGAACTGGCGATAAAGTATAAATTCATGCGTTAATCCTTTCAGCCCTCAAACAGGTAGCCGGCGCCCGGGTGACGAGCCGGCATCATCTGCGTCCGCCATGTCCCCCGCCGCCCCTTCCGCCGCCGAAAGAGCCATACCGGTTACCACCGCCATGACGGGAGTTTGCACCGGTTCGCCGGTTCGAAGCATCAGCGCCGTTCGCGTCGGCGCGCGACCAGAGCGGAACACCCGTTTCGGAGCGAATGGTGAGAGAATGTCCTTTGGAACGGTTTGTGATCTCCTGGGCAAACAGATAAAGCCCCCCATCCTTCCCCTGCGCCTTTGACCCGGTTATGGTCACCTCATGTCCTTTATCGAGCGGAATCGAATTCTTTTCCCAGAACCACCATGGTCCCATGATCACATTAAGCTGTCCCTGTTCCGTCCGCACGTCCATGATTGCATGGCCCTGTCCCCGGTCCACGGGGGATTGCACGATGGTCCCTTTCACCGTGGCAACCGTATTGATATCAAAGCCTTTCGCGTAATCCAGGCCGCTTGTGCCCAGCTCGGCATCATTCCCCCAGAAAGCGGCTGTTTCGCCTCCCCAGGCAAGGGTGGCCAAAATTAATACACCCTGGATAAGGAGTTGTTTCATTTCCGGTTTCCTCCATCACAATATTGCTTTGATATCTGCCAAAGTGCATATCATGGCTCTAAACAACTGGGACGATAAAAGTAATTCCCTCCATACGAGCCGTATGGAGGGAATGCTTGCCGTTAAAGCTTCGAGTTACTGCGCCGCCGGGGCGGTCGTGGCAGGAGTGGTGGCCAGACGGCTGCCGTCCTGCAGACCTTTGCCGTTAGCGGGGCGGGTGGTTGAACCGTTGGCGGTCACCCCGGTTGTCAGGAAGGTGCCGTCCCTGCGCTGCGAACCTGCCGGCCGTGTCGCATTCGTGGCCGTTCCGGTCGTGTTCACGCAGCTGCCGTCACGAAGGCCCTTGCCGCCACCGCTGCCCGCACCGTTGCCACGCCCTGCAAAAACGTCTGCCGCGCTCAACGAGAGAAGGACCCCCATTACTGCTACCGTGCTGATGATTTTTCTTTTCATTTCCTCTTCCTCCTGTGGTGTGATTTTTGAGCTATACTAATCACACCGCATGCCAAATGTGTAACATGTTGATATCTTTGGCAATATGCGCGTAGCGCTGGAGGGTGGTCAGGTAAAATGATGCAATATCTGCACTTCGGGTGCAAACAGGTGCAAAGGTAACAATTCAGCACGGCGAAGTAACGGACTGGTTTTTCAGGAGCGTGGGCATCCTGCCCGTGTTTCGGGCGGGTTTATGCTCGAATACAGTTTGCTTGTAATCAATTCAAGCGATACATCCGCTTGAAACGCAGGCAGGATGCCTACGCTCCGGGATATGCTGAATAGTTACCCGAACAGATAATATGTTGACTCCGAAGTAAAAGTCGGTTTATCATGTGAATATACACTCACAACAAACATTATGAAACCAAAAAAAAGCACACGCATACGAAAAGAAGAGATCGTCCAGGCCGCCCTGGAGGTAATAGGCACGCGCGGGGTAAAAGCGCTCACCATTGCCGCCATCGCGGAAGCTGCCGGAATGAGTGAAGCCAACATCTATCGGCACTTCGGCGGGAAGGACGACATCTATTTTGCCCTTGCGGACTTCATCGGCACGGTCGTCATGGGGAAGGCAGCAACCATCGCGGCGGGAAGCCGGAAGCCCATGGAAAAGCTGGAGACCATCTTTTTCTCGCACATAAGCATGATTGACGAGCATCCGGGCCTCCCGCGGTTCATCTTTTCCGAGGATGTCTACCTGGGGAACCCCAGACTGGCGGAAAACATTGCATTCCGCATGGGAAGCTACGTGGAGACCGTCTCCGGCGTCATCGCCGCAGGGATCAACGAAGGGGATTTGCGCCCGGGGCTTTCCCCGCGGGAGACGGCGCTGACTCTCCTCGGCATGATCCAGTTCACGGCGCTGCGCTGGACCATCGGCGGCGCAGCGTTCGACATCAAGGCGGAAGCGGAAAAACTCTGGAATAACTTTTTGCTGCTGGTGCGCTGATTTTTTTTGCATTATATGTGAGTACTCAATCGCATTAAATTCTGAACGCAATATATAGGTAAATCATTATGAAACTGTTTTCGACCGTCGTGGCAATATGGCTCCTTTTGGCTTCGCCACTTCATGCCGCATCTCCCCTGACCCTTGACGCCGCCCTGGCCATAGCGCTCAAAAACCACCCGCAGGTGATCGAGGCCCGGGAGAATATGAACGGCGCCGAGGCCCGGACAGGCCAGGCACTGGCCAACTATTATCCCCAACTGAACATTGCTGCAGACTGGAGCAAAGGGCGTTCCTTCCTGACGCCGATCGAAGCCGTCAAGCAGACTGAAGTGCAGACGGACGCCATCTACCTGAGGCAGACCATCTATGATTTCGGCCGCACCTCAGGTGCTGTTGATGCGGCGCGCGGCAACAACGCCGCCGCTGCCGAGACGCTCGCCGTAACCCGTCAGGACATAGCTTACCGGGTCAGAGCGGCTTTCTATCTCCTGCTGGCTGCCGAAAAACAGGTCAATGCCGTGAAAGAGACTGTCAGGGCAAGGGAAGTGGTTTATCGCCAGGCAGAAGAGTTCTTCAGGGAGGGGATCAGGGCGAAGGTGGATGTGACCAGGGCCGAGGCCAACATGTTTGCAGCCAAGACCGCACTGATCCGGGCGGAAAACAACCTGGAACTCGCGCGGGTCGAGCTTGCCAATGCCATGGGTGTTCCGTCATTGGAAACCAGCACCGTTGTAGAACCTGCTGCTGCGATTGATACGGAACCGGAACGGAAACGGGTACAGCAGGAGGCCCTGACCAACAGGGCCGAGCTGAAGCGGCTCAATGCGCTGAAAAGCTCGGCAGCCGCCAGCTTGAAAACCGCCAGGAGCGGTTATCTCCCCACCCTCTCGGGAACGGCGAGCGTCGGTTATGCGGACAGGGAGTTTCCGCCGGGAGGGACGGTGTGGGGTGTCGGACTCAACCTGACCGTACCGCTCTTTTCGGGCTTTTCCACGGTGCAGCAGGAAAAGGAGGCCGTGGCGCAGCTGCGGGCCGTCGAAGCCCAGCAAAACAACCAGAGGCTCCAGGTCGTGAGGGATGTGGAATCGTCCTGGCTTGGCGTCAGGGAGGCGACCGCCCGCATAGCCTCGACGGAAAAGGAAGTGGCTGCCGCCGGGGAAAACCAGGCTCTTGCCATGGGGCGCTACCAGGAAGGGGTCGGGAGTATCATCGAGGTCACCGATGCCCAATCCCAGGCCCTTGATGCGGAAACAGCCCATATACAGGCAGTCTATGATTATTACACCGCGTCAGCCCGTTTGGACCGGGCGGTGGGAAAAGAGTGAGAAGCAACCGCCAAGGAGTGAAGAATGAACATACTGAAAAACATGGCACGAAAGAAAAAGTATCTGCTCTGGCCCCTGATCCTTTTCGTCGCTGTCGTCGTCCTCAAGTCGACAATCCTTGCTCCGCCGCGGGTAAAGGTCGTTAAGGTCGAAATGCGCGACCTGACCGCGCAGGTCTACGGCAACGGCACCGTTGAGGCCAAGGTGGTGGTGGGGGTTTCCAGCAAAATCACCGGCAGGATAGTTGCGTTGTACGCCGATCAGGGTGACCGGGTAACGCGCGGCCAGTTGCTTGCCCGGCTGGAAAACGATGATGTCGTCCAGCAGCAGCATCAGTCGGAGGCCGGGGTGGAGAGGAGCGCATCAAACCGGCAGGTGGAGCAGGCCAATCTCCTGAAGGCCCGGGCCAATCTTGCCCTGGCAGAGAAAAACGCCCATCGTTTCAAGTCCCTGGCGGAAAAGAACCTGGTCTCCAAGCTGGAGGCCGAGCAGTTCGAGAACGTTTATCAGGTCGCCAAGGCGGAGGTTGCACGCTGCACCGCTGCACTGGAGGCGGTAAATATGGAGCAGTCGGCAAACCGTGCCGGACTTGCATTTGCCCGGAGCAAGGTGGCCGATACCCTCATCTATGCGCCGCAGGATGGGGTTGTGATCACCAGGGACCTGGAAATGGGGGCCACGGTGACGCCGGGGATGGCGATTTTCACCCTGGCAGATCCACGGACCGTTTGGGTGAAGGCCAATGTGGACGAGTCCCAGCTGAAAGGGGTTTCTGTCGGCAAGAAGGCCGTCATTACGCTCCGCTCCGCCCCCGGTGAGCATTTCCCCGGCCGGGTGGCGCGCCTCGGCCGCGAGAGCGACCGGGTCACCGAAGAACTGGAGGTGGACGTCGCCTTTGCCCAGCCGCTGAAGAATTACCGGCTTGGGGAGCAGGCCGAAGTCTACATCGAGACCGAAGCCAGAAAGAGCGTTCCCGCCTTGCCCTCCGCCTCCCTGGTCACCAGGGAAAAACAAAGGGGGGTATGGTCGGTTGCGAATGGCAGGCTGAAATTCAAGACGGTCACCGCGGGGGTTGAAGACCGGTGCAACTTTACGGAGATTGCCGCCGGGCTGGACAAAAGCGAGCTGGTCGTCGCCGCGCTTCCGCAGGTGATGGCCAAATTCAGGGACGGGATGAAGGTGAAGGCCCAATGAACCTGGCTATCCGCGACATAAGCTATCACCGGGGACGATTCATCCTCACCTCCATCGGCCTGGGTCTACTCCTCGGCGTGGTGATGAGCATGGGGGGCATTTACCGGGGACTCTTCGCAGATGCCCTGGCGGTTCTCGGCGCCACCAGGGCCGACATCTGGGTGGTCCAGCAGGATACGAACGGCCCCTTCGCCGAGAACTCCCGTATCCCTGAAGACATCAGATACCGCATCGCTGCGGTTCCCGGTGTGGCACAGGCATCGCCCCTTTCTTTCCAGACGATCCAGATCGAGCGGCTGGGCAAGCCGTTCCGCTTTTTCCTCATCGGCCACGATTTGAACGGTTTCGGCGGGCCGCCTGCAATAGTTGCCGGACGGGGCATCCGCCAGAAGCACTATGAAATGGTCGTTGCCAAGGGTATGAAGATGGCGCTCGGAGAAAAAATCCATCTGGGGCTCCATGACTACACAGTGGTCGGGATAACGGGTAAAATGGTTTCGTCCAGCGGCGATCCGGCCGCCTATGTGAGCCTGGCCGACGCCCAGGATATCCAGTTCAAGAAAGACAACGATGCGATCAGAAACGATCGGCAGAGAACCGGTGCGAGGGTTGCCGGCATACAGTCCCTTTCTCCGTCGCAGGTGAAGTCCCTGCAAAATAACATATCGGGAATTACGGAATCCACCCACACGGTAAATACCGTCGTGGCAAAACTGGCGCCCGGCGCGGATCTGCAGGAAGTGCAGCAACGGATCGGCCGCTGGAACCATTTTCGCGCCATTTCCGGCGAAGAGCAGACACGGATTCTGACCAAGGGAATGATCGAAAAGGCCAGGATGCAGCTGGGGCTTTTCCGGGTCATCCTGCTCGTCATTTCGGCGGTCATCATCGCCCTGATCATTTACACCTCGACCCTCGACAAGATCAGGGTCATCGCAACCCTGAAGCTGATCGGTTCCCCGAACCGGGTGATCGTCGGCATGATCCTCCAGCAGTCGCTCCTCATGGGTGGCATCGCCTACGGCATCGGTTATTTCGTGATACTCTTGACCTACGAACACTTTCCCCGCCGGATCGTCCTTGAGTCCGGCGACCTGCGGTCACTCTTCGCCATAGTCATGGCCATCTGCGTGATTTCCAGCTTTGTCGGGATCAGGAAGGCGCTCCGGGTCGAGCCCGCGGAAGCCTTGGGAGGGTAAACATGTTTGCCATAGAAGTGGCTGGACTGACAAAAATATACGGCAAAGGGGAGACGATGGTTACGGCCATCTCTGATGCCACCTTCCAGGTCAAGCCGGGGGAGTTGGTTGCCATCCTCGGTCCGTCGGGGTCCGGGAAAACCACGCTTCTCACCTCCATCGGCCTGATCAACGAACCGACCCGAGGCAAGGTAGTCATTGACGGCACAATCGTCGCTGATGAAGGATGGCGGCCGGGGCTGGACCTGAAGCAGATCCGCCGGGAAAAGCTCGGCTTCATCTTCCAGGCCCATAACCTCATCCCGTTTTTGACTGCCATGGAAAACGTGATGGTTGCGCTGGAGATAAACCATCTGCCGCGATCCGAGGCCAGGGAAAGGGCCGCGGAACTCCTCACCACTTTGAACCTGGGGCACCGGTTGAACAATTACCCGTCTGCCCTTTCAGGCGGTGAAGCGCAGAGGGTGGCGATCGCGCGGGCACTGGCCAACAGGCCGAAGGTGATCCTTGCCGACGAACCGACCGCGGCGCTGGACACCGGGAACGGCAAAAACGTCATGACGCTCCTGAAGAAACTGGCGGTGGAAAACCATTCGGCCATCCTGGTCGTTACCCATGACCACCGGATGGTGGAAGGGTTCGACCGGATATTCCATGTCAGCGACGGCCGCATTGCAGGCGAAAAGAATAATCTGGAGGTGACAGGAAAACATGAACTGGGATGAACGTTACAGCGAACCGGGATTTACCTACGGCACTGCCCCGAATGACTTTCTCGTATCGATAGTCGACAGGATTCCGCAAGGAAAGATTCTGTCCCTTGCGGAGGGAGAAGGGAGAAACGCCGTGTATCTGGCATCACTGGGATACCGGGTGACCGGGATTGACGGATCGGAAGTGGGGCTGCGAAAGGCCGTGGACCTGGCAATGGAGCGCGGTGTCGCCATTACCACGATACATGCCGATTTGAGCGCGTTCGAGATAGAACAGGGACAGTGGGACGGGATCATCGCCTGTTATTGCCACTTGCCCCCGGCAATCCGCATTACGCTCCATCGTGCGGCCGTGGAGGGGCTTGCGCCCGGCGGGGTCTTCGTGCTGGAGGCGTTCAGCAAGGAGCAGCTCGCCTACGGCACCGGCGGGCCGCAATCTCTCGATATGCTCATGTCGCTGGATGAACTGGAACGGGAACTTGCCGGACTGGAATTTGTCCATGCCGTGCAGATTGAACGTGAGGTGCTGGAGGGGCGAGGGCATACCGGCCCGGCATCGGTGGTGCAAATACTGGCTGTCAAGCCCGGTGTGCGCGAGGGGGGAGACAGGTGATCCAGGACCCGACAAACCGGTATATAGCCGCGATTCTGTCCAGGTGCGATCTTTGCGGCAAGAAAGTGCTCGAAATAGGGTGCGGCAAGGGGAGGATCACGCGGGACCTGGCGAAGCATGCCGAGCGGGTTGTAGCCACCGACCCCGATGCTGCGGCACTCGAAACAGCACGGGCCACCATTGTCGAGGACAATGTGACGTTCATGCAGGCTCAGACCGGCGTGCCGGATCTCCCCCCTGGGAGCTTCGACATGGTTATCTACACCCTCTCCCTGCACCATGTCCCTGTTGAAGAAATGTCCGGTAGCCTGCACACGGCAGCCGGCCTTCTCCGCAAGGATGGGGTCATTGTCGTTGTCGAGCCTGGTGATGGCGGTTCGTTTACCGAGGCAAAGGAGCGGTTCGGGGCTGGAAGCGGCGATGAGCGGCCTGCCAAGGAAGCGGCCATTCGCGCCATGCACACCCTGGCCGGCTGGACCGTGGAAGAGACGATACACTTTCGCACTCTGTTCCGGTTTGACGATGAAGAGGATTTCTTTGTCAGCATGCTGGCGGACTACCGTCAAAAGCCGCAATCTTTTGTGGATGAAGTCAGGGGTTTTCTCCATATGCATCGGACTGCTGAAGGGATTATCCTTGATGCCGACCGGCGACTGAATGTGCTGCGGCCATATTAAAGACGGGAGCAATTATGAAAAATCTGCTCGACTACAAGTTTCTCATCCCTATTGTGCTGCTCCTTGGCTTTGCGCCATTTTATCCTCAGCCCCATATCGTGGAAAAGATGAAGATGTTGATGGCCGGCACGCTGAAAAAGCCGATTGATATCTTTGACCTGTTTTGGCACGCCTGGCCCTTTGTGTTGCTTGCATACCGGATATTTCGAGACATCAGGCACGCAAATTGAACTATTTTTCATCCACTAACTGTATTCTGCCAACCACATCCAGGAAAAAAATCACGGGACCAGATTGCCAGCAGTCCCTGGTCTTGGACGAATGGCGCCACGTCCCGGCGTGCTTCACGAATTCCGGGGACACCATACTTATTACCGCTTCCCTTTTTTTCGATCTCTTCTCTTATTTTCCTCCCCGTTCTTTACATCGTCCCTAACGCCAGATCATTAATGAATGCTACTCGTTTCTACACAAGAAACCGCACAAAATCAATAGAAATATCGCGGGGTTAGATAAAAAATAAGTGTAAAAATTTTTTACACTTCCGAAAAAAGACAAGGATTTAGAGGGGATAGCAGGGCGGCGCAACAGCCGGAAGTGGGGTGTGATGGGAAAACGAGCGATGAATTTTGCAGACTCAGGCGAGGTGGCAATGGGGAGGGAAACGGCAGCTAGCGCAGTATCCTCTCCTGCAAGAGGTCCGGCAGGTCTCTTCTGCCGTCTAGAACCGCATAGACGCGTACCTCCCTGCCTGCGATGCGGTAGATGACCCGGTATGGTTTGAAAAAGACCTCCCGGTATTCCATCATCCCGATCCGTTCCAGCTCCGGTGGACAGTGCCCCCGTTGCGGCAGGGTTTCGAGGCTTTCGATGACCGTTTCCAGGTTGTCCAGCAGCTTCTCGGCTTTTGCCGGCGCATCGTTGAGGGCTACGTAACGGCAGATGTCCAGCAGATCGCGCTCGGCCTGCGCAGTCAGGTTGACCGCGAAGTTCATGACCGTTCTTTCTTCATCCTGGAACGGATGTCGGCAAATGCAGAGCGGAACGGCCTCGTTCTGCCTTCTTCGACATCTTTCTGTCCCATGGCCAGAATCTTCAGTAACGCCAGACTCTCCCCCATTTTTTCATATTCGCGCAGGTCCTGGACAATGGCTTTTGCTTCGCCGTTCAGGGTGATCACCACCGGCCGGTGGGTCTCCACCACACCGCGCACCACTTCCGAAGCATGGGACTTGAAATAGCTGATCGGCTTCACTGCTTCACTCATTTTCATCGCAAGACTCCTTGATAAGATTGGTCCGAATAAAGTCTATATTCTGGGCAACCCTTTTGCAACCGAAAAATGGTCGTCCGACTTTTTGAGAAGGAAAAGAGAGTGGATAGCAGGGCGGCACCCGCCAATTTTGTAACTGTGACTAAATTTTCAAAATGTTTGCAATTTGCCTGATAACTGTTGTAGTGAAGTAGTATGGCTTTCAAACACGTCCCACGCCTGCTCAAACTGGCAGGCCCCATGATTCTGTCAACTTCCGCGATTTCAATTATGCAGATCATCGACGCCATCGTGTTGTCACGACACCCCTCAAGTACAGCGATTGCGGCGATAGAAAATCTAGGGGGACGTTGCTTGCTATCTTGCTATACTGAATCATGTAGACCCTTTTAGCAAATTAGCAAGCAATTGTCCCCTCTAGCCTCCAAGAAAAAGGGAGCCATCGGCACCTACAATCGCAACAAGTATGATAAGCAGAAGTGACTTATCAAATGATCGCAGTACTTGGAAAAATTGATACACGAAAAAAAGTAGAATTGACGCGTACATAGTGATGTGTGGCAATGAGATGATATTTATGATATATTCCCATAAAATGCAGCAAGGGAGGTTGCCATGGCTGTTGCAGAGAAAATTTGCGAGCAACTGCAAAATTTACCCGAACCACTTCTGGCCGAAGTGCTGGATTTCGTCGGCTACCTTGAAGCGAAATTCATGCGTCAGGGTGTCGTCCCGGAACATTTCACCCAGTCGGAGATTTCGCTTGCTCTGGCGATGAGGGGCATGGAAGACGAAGAACTTCCCGAATATAGACTGTCGATTCCCTCGCTCAGCAGCTCCCTGAAGGCAGCCGGCGAAAACGTCTGATCGCCGGTCCAATGGCCGGTCTGCCGCATCCGCTGCTCCAGATGGGCAAGATTGAGCTGCGGGTGATTGGCGGCATACCAGACAAGGTCGTACCAATCCCTCCCTTTTACCCGGTTCTTCCACTTGCGCAAAAGCAGTGCATGCATCTTGCCGGCGAAAGGCTGGGGAGCGTGCTCAGCAGTTTCACGCGCCGCGAACGATAAAGCAATATTTAAGCATAGTATGTCCATATTTTTTGGACTTACTATGCTGCAAAATACAATTTTGATGGAAGGGAATGTGGGGTAGCCGACGACAGCCGCTGCGGTTGGCGATTCGCGGATTCAGCGCCAAGAAACGAAAAAAGGGCTACGGCTTTTACCGTAACCCATTGTTTCTTATTGGCGGGCGGCATGGGATTCGAACCCACGACCCCAGGCTTCGGAGGCCTGTACTCTATCCAACTGAGCTAACCGCCCGCGAATTTTTATAAATACACTATTTTTCTTCTTAACTCAAGGTTTAATGTTTCTTTCATGCCGTCTGACGTCATGAAAGCAGGGGCTGTCATTTCTCGGCCGGTTTTGCTAAGATACAAGAAAAAAACCGGAGCTTCCATGAACAGACTGTTCTCCTTTGTCTTTTTGCTGTCGATCGTTTGTCTCGCCGCAATGCCTGCCTCTGCCGCCATAAACGGCAATAATCCCAACAATGTGAAAAACTTTGCGGTGCAGAAGGTGGCGGACGGCGTCTTCGCCGCCATTGCCCTCCCGAAGGGGAAGGCCAACAGCAACGCCGTGATCATCGTCGCCAATGGTCAGGTGACACTGGCCGGTGCCCATTTTTCGCCGGAGGTGATCAAGGAGCTGACCGCCGAGGCGGCGAAGATCGCCCCCTTTCCCCTGAAGACGGTCATCCTTACCCATCATCACCGCGGCTACAACTATATCGATTACGATTTCCCCCCCAGCTTGGAGATCGTCACTTCCTGGCAGACCTGGCGGTCGCTGAAGGAGGGGTACCGGGAGCTGCGGAACCCGGTGACCTTTTTCGACAAGGGGCTCACCCTGGTCCGGGGGCGGATGACGATCGTGTTGAGCAATACCGACCTCGGGCATAGTGAGGGGGATGTGATCGTCTATCTCCCAGAAGAGAAGGTGCTCTTTACCTCGGACCTGTTTTTTTATGATGTGGATGGTTACATGGGGGATGGCCACATGCGGGAATGGGTTCTCGATCTGGAGATGATGGAAGGGATCGATGCGCGTGTTGTCATACCCGGTTCGGGAAAGGTGACCAATAGTGCGGGAATAACTCAGTTCAGACTGTTCTTCAAGGATTTCCTTACGGAGGTGTTGCGCCATGTGGAAAAGGGTGAAACCCTGGAGCAAACAAAAAAAGCTTTCCGCCTCCCCAACTATGAAGCGTTGCCCGGCTACAAGATCTTTCTGAACACCAATGTTGAACGGGCTTACAAGCAGTTGAAGGAGAAGTAGTATCTTGCTGCGTATCCGGTTCCCATCTGCTTATTTTACTGCTGACGCATACAGCGGGACCATGATTTCACTTTTTTGCGGGTTATCGGTGGTAATGAACAGGTAGCCGCTCAACATGCGGTCTTCAGCGCGAGGGGTGACAGTGACGTCAATGACGCCGGACTCTCCCGGTTTTAACTGATCTTTCCTTATCCTGGCCACTACCTGCGATATGGGGGATTTGGCAGAAACAAGTTTTAACGGCCTGTTGCCCCTGTTGGTCACGGAGATGGTTACTTCTTTGGGGGTGCCGATCTTTGTCTGGCCAAGGTTCAACTGGCGCGGTGCAATCTGGATTTCCTCCGTTATGGAGCCTGTCATGGTAAGGGTAACTGCAGGACTCTTGGGGTCATTGGTGTCGATGAAGACCGTTTTACTTACCTTGCCTGAAAAATTGGTCGAATCAAAGGTAATCTTGATTTCACCGCTTTTGCCCGGCTGGATTACGGGGGAGGATGCATTTGCTGCGGTGCAGCCGCACGAAGGCCTTACCCGTTGAATAGTGAGCGGCGTGTCGCCGGAATTTCTGATGGCGAAAACATGGTTCACTTTTTTCCCCTGAGGGATGGTACCGAAGCTGAAGTTAGGCTCATCGACGACCAGTTGCGGTGCAGCAAGGGCTGACGCTCCGCTGAGAATAATTAAAAAGAAGGCTGTGGTTATTGCCGAAGACAGTTTCATGGTAAGCTCCGCAAAAAAAATTGAATATTTCTAACCGTTGATATTTATAACATAAAAAGCCGGTAAAGGTCTATAATGATTTGACACTTAAGCCCTTAATCTGTTATAGAAAAATGGAAAAATGGTAAGTATGAAGCGGGTTTATAAGGTGGGTGAGGGGATGGACCGTCGTTTGCTTTACTCTGAAAAACGTATTGCAGATGAGGTGCAGAGGCTGGCGAAAGAGATTTCCTCCTCATACGCGGGTGAAGAACTGCTCATGGTTGTTGTCTTAAAAGGGGCTTTTTTCTTTGCTGCTGACCTCGCCCGACAGGTTCAATTGCCGCTGACCCTCGATTTTATCAAGCTTAGCAGCTACAGCGGCATGGAGAGCACTGGTCGAGTGACCATAGCAAAAGATCTGGAGACCTCCATTGCCGGCAAGCATGTGCTGGTGGTTGAAGACATAATCGATACCGGGTTAACCCTTGCGTTCTTGCTGGAAAGGCTTTGGGAGAGAGAACCGAAAAGTCTCAAAGTCTGTACCTTGATTGACAAGCAGGAGCGTCGCCGGGTAGAGGTAACGGCTGATTACGTCGGGATTGCCTGCAAGGGCGGGTTCCTCGTCGGTTACGGGTTGGACCTGGATGAAAAAATGAGAGAACTGTCGCAAATCTATGAATTCATACAATAATCTCCGCGTGGAGGTATAAATGGTACTACAGTGTGACCAGTGCAAAACCAGGTTCAGGTTGGATGATGCAAAGATAAAGGACGGCGGGGTCAAAGTCCGCTGTTCCAAGTGCAAGCATGTTTTTGTCGTAACTAAAGAAGCCCCCCAGGAAGAGGCTGATTTCGATTCGATTCTGAGCAACCTGGGTTCAACCGTGCCTCCATCGCAACCGGTCCATTCGGCAGAGTTCCCCCCGCCGCTGCCGGTCAACGCCCCTGAGCAGCAAGAAGCGGATCCATTTGCCGCAAGCGAGGAAGTTGCTGCTCGCGCTCCAGAGGGTATTTCCGCAGAGGCAAGCTTGGCTGCTGAACGTGAGCCAACGCCCGCTGAGGATGACGATTTTGGACTTAGTGGATTCGCGTTCAATGATGAGTCGGTTGCAACACCACCGGTCGATGTCACTGTTGATGTCGCTCCATCCGCAACTGATGCAGGTTTTGATTTCGACTCTTTTGCTTTTGAGCCAGGTGAAGACATCCCGGGCGTGGCGCCTGCAAGCCCGGGAAATGATGCCGCTGCTGAATTTGACGCCGATAGTTTTGCCTTTATTGCAGGGCCTGGTGCGGCGGAACAGGATAATGCTCAGGAAGAGGGTGCTGGAATGTTTGAATTCCCCCCCGTTGGCTCGTCGCTGGACGAAGAGTCTGCGGAAGGGGTGCCAGCCGCAATAGCTGAAGAGTTCTCCCTGGGTTTTGAAGAGGATGAGGTACGGGGAGCGGCTGAAGCTGAAAACGAAGCCCGGCATGCCTTTTCTGTCGACAGTTACATTCAGGAAGAGCAGCCCTCCGATTTCGTCTTCACCGATGCCGAGCCCGGGCTGTCGTCTATTAATCCTGGCGAAATCTCATTACCCCCTGCGGACGAAAACATTACGCCGAAAGAAGATGGGTCAATCGAAGCAACAGAAAACTTCGACTTCGGGTCCATCGATTTTGGTGAGGTTGCTGCACCAACTGCTGTCGAAGAAGCAAAAGGGCCCGTGGAGTCCGTTGGCGAAACAGATTTCACTATTGCTGCTCCAGAGGAAAAAGTATCGGCTTTCGTTCCACCTGCCATCGATTCAGCGGCGACGGAAGAGGAGCTCCCTCCGCTATCGATATCTTCGCGGCGCAAGGGAAGTTCCATCTTTACGGTTGCGGTCCTTGCGATTTCCGTTCTGGTTCTCCTGGTCCTGGCCGGCACGGGGTTCTTCTTTCTTAAAGACGGTCCGACGGCATTTAACAAGGTCGGACTTGGCTTTATGGCCAAATGGTTTGGCGTGAAAGCTGCCGAAGAGGGGAGCATAACCGCAAAAAATCCGGTCGGGTCATTCATTACCAACAAGGAGGCGGGAGAACTTTTCATCATTTCCGGTGAGGCGGTGAACGGTTTCAAGAAGCCACGGGCGACCATCCAGGTGAAAGCGACGCTTTTCGGCAAAAACGGGGCTGCGGTTGTGCAAAAAAGCGCATATTGCGGCAACCAACTCTCTAAAGAGCAGTTGGCCACCTTGTCGATGGCAAAAATTGAGGCGGCCATGAATAACCAGTTTGGCGATTCTCTTTCCAATCTTGGGGTTCAACCGGGGAAAGGGATTCCTTTTGTGATCGTTTTTGCCAATGTGCCGAAGGATATCGTGGAGTTCGGTGTGGAGGTTGCCGGCTCAACCGTGGCCAGCCAGTAGTAGCAACGTCCAATCTGTCAGACGCAAAGGCCGGTGCTTACCGGCCTTTTTTTTTAACAAGGTTACTGCGCGATATCGTCTTGCGTGGCGGCCATAGGACCAGGGCATGAATGATGAGAAATCGGCGCAGCAGTGCAGGTTGATGCGTTTAATGTCGGAAATTTGGAAATGGGGAACAACCGGAGGAAATGGGGTAGTGCTGATGAGGTAAGGAAATCAGCCGGCACCGGAAGCACCGGCTGAATCAATCCTTGCTATGGCCGGGATTAGGCGTGAATTGCATTTACTGGACAGGTATCCACACATGCCCCGCAATCAATGCAGGTATCAGCTGAGATAGTCCTTTTGTTGCCAGCTTCACTGATAGCATTAACAGGGCAGGATTCGTCACAGGCACCGCAGTTGATGCACTCGTCGGTAATGGTATGAGCCAAGGTATTCACCTCCTTTTTGTTAATTTTCAATTAGTTGTTTGATTTTCGTAAATTACCATAGACGATAAAAAATGTCCACAAGAAAGCTTGTTCTATAATTGCTATATTATGTAGAAAAAATCTTGAACTGAGAGCCACTCTGCTGTATTATAAAAAGCAGTTTTATTTACGTTAAAGTTTTTCTCGTCTTTTTTATCGTAATGGAAATAATCGGTTGTCATCTTTAGATTATTTGTTTTTCAGGGAGATATAAAACATGGATATACTCGCCCTTAACTGCGGTAGTTCGTCGGTAAAATACCAATTGTTCGATTGGGATAAAAAGGAAGTCATTGCCAAGGGGATGGTTGAACGGGTTATCATTGGCGACTCTTTTATCATGCACGAGGTTCCCGGACGTGAAACCTACCGGGAAGAATCTGAGTGCCCTGATCATCAGGTTGCCATAGACCTTATCATCAGGACGCTTACCGATCCGGAGCATGGCGTTTTGAAAGACATCAACCAGATCGCGGCTATCGGCCACAGGGTCGTTCACGGCGGGGAGAAGTTCACCTGCTCAGTGATGATCGATGAAAACGTTCTTGATGCCGTTAAAGAGGTGCAGCATCTGGCGCCGCTGCACAATCCGCCGAACATTGCCGGTATTGAAGCGGCTCAGGCCATTCTGCCGAATGTCCCCCAGGTGGCCATTTTCGACACGGCATTTCATCAGACCATGCCGGAGCATGCCTATCTCTACCCGCTTCCCTACGAATGGTACGAGAAATACGGTGTTCGCCGCTACGGTTTTCACGGGACCTCCCACCTTTACGTTTCCAAAAGGGCGGCGGTTTTGCTGGGTAAATCTCCGAAAGAGACGAATATCATCACCATGCATATCGGCAACGGCGTTTCCCATTGCGCAATAAATAGCGGCATATCCGTCGATACCAGCATGGGGCTTACCCCCCTTGAGGGTGCGGTTATGGGAACCCGTTGCGGCGACATCGACCCGGCCATTCCTGCCTTCATGATGCAGAAGGAGAACCTGTCCGCCAAGGAAATAGACAGCATCCTCAACAAAAAGAGCGGTGTTCTGGGGATCACCGGTCGCTTTACAGACCGTCGCGAGGTTATCGAGCACGCGGCAAATGGCGACAGGCTGTGCGTACTGGCCCTGGATATTGAGGCGTATCGTCTGCGCAAGTATATCGGTTCGTATATGGCTGCCATCGGAAGGCTTGACGCCGTGGTCTTTACCGCCGGTGTCGGCGAGATGGGGTGGCCGATCAGGGAGAAGACCATCGAGGGGCTGGAACATCTCGGCATCAAACTGGATAAGGAGCGTAACAAGTCCGCCATGACCAGGAAACGGGAAACCCTCATCACCACCGACGACTCGCCGGTCAAGGTCTATGTCATTCCCACCGACGAGGAACTGGTCTTCACCGAAGATGTTGCGGCCATTCTGGCCGGTACCTATACCGACCACATGCACTTCGAGTATTCATTCTCACGACCCGATTTCGTCAGGAAATAAATGCAGTGAGAAGTGAGAAGTGAGAAGTGAGAAGTGAGAAAGGCCGGCGGGAATCCCCGCCGGCCTTTCTTGTTTTTGTCATAACCATCGACCGCCGACCATCGACCGCCGACCGCTTAACCCTGCGCCTGCACCGCCGTGATGGCTGCTACGTTAACGATATCGTCCACCGAACAGCCGCGCGACAGATCGTTTACCGGTTTTGCCAGCCCCTGGATGACCGGTCCGATGGCTTCGGCGCCTGCTACCCGCTCCACAAGCTTGTATGCGATGTTGCCCGCATCGAGATCGGGGAAGATCAGGACGTTTGCCTTGCCTGCCACCGTGCTGCCCGGGGCTTTCTTTTCGCCGACTTTCGGCAGGAGCGCCGCATCTGCCTGCAATTCGCCGTCGATCTGGAGAGCGGGATCGATCCCCTTGGCAATTTCAAGCGCCTTGAGTACCTTGTCTATGTCGGCGTGCGCAGCGCTTCCCTTGGTGGAAAAGGAGAGCATGGCGACACGAGCGGGAACATCGAGGAATGATGTGCAGTTCCGGGCCGTTGCTACGGCGATTTCCGCCAGGGCCTGGGCATCGGGGTTGGGGTTGACCGCGCAATCGGCGAAGAGCAGGATGCCGTTTTCGCCAAAATCAGGGTTTTGGGTAACCATGAGGAAAAACGAGGAAACGGTTTTGATGCCCGGGGCGGTGCCTACCGTCTGAAATGCCGCCTTGAGCACGTTGCCGGTGGTGCCGGTTGCTCCGGCCACTTCGCCGCCGGCGTCGCCCATTCTCACCATCATTCCCGCGTAATAGAGGTTATCTTTGTCGGTCAGCAGTTTTGTCGCATCTTCTTTGCTGAGGCCTTTGCTCTTGCGCAGTTCCACAAGTTCGTCGACATAGGCGTTAAGCTTGGGGGATGCCGTCGGATCAAGGATTTCCACACCGGCAAGATTCACCCCTTTGGCTTGCGCCGTTGCAGAAACCTCAGCCGGGTTGCCGAGTAATATGATTTTGGCCAAACCTTGTTCCACTATCTTTTGAGCGGCAAAAAGCATCCTCTCATCATAGCTTTCCGGCAGAACTACAGTTTGCAGGTTTTTCTTGGCCTTTGCCTTAATCTGCTCCATCAGATGCATATTCATTTTCCCCCTTGCAGGTTTTATAAAACAAGATTTGATTTTATAACGCAAGAGCGGGGGCTGGTCAATAAAAAAAGCTTGTTTATTGCGTGCGGCCGGCGGCGCGCCAGTTGATGTTTCGAGAAAGGTTATTTCATTAGATTACTGCTCTCGTTCTTGATGTCGTCGAGGAGACGGCTTATCTCATCGGAGAGCGCTTCGATTTCCGTGTAGAGCCGCTGGGATTTTGCCTTGTCTCCCGAATTACACGCTGCCGCAGCTTCTTTGGCCAACGCATGGATCTTCTCATGGGGGACGGCGACGGTCTTGTAGCTTTTTGAATTGGCGCAGGTCTGTCGACCTTCCGTCTCATACCATTTGCCGAACCGGCATGTATGGTGGTCGGGCATTTGAGAGACGTCCATTTTTTTTCCGCCGTTCATGCAGTCGCCCAGCTTGTTGACGAAGATCCGGTGTTCAGTTTTCGCCATGTCAAGCATCTGCAGGGCGCTGACGACGGTTTTAAAGCCGGATGTGCTGTTTCTGATCTCCTCGTCTATGTGGCTCAGCCTGTAGACTGCCTGGGTCACTTCTTCGGACATTTTTTCCATCTGTACCGCTGCGGCGGAAGTTTGTTCGAAATTCTGCGCCAGCTCCTCCGTTGTCGCCGACTGTTGCTCGATGGCAGTGGCAATCTGGGTTATCTGGTCGCGGGCATTCTGCACTGCATCGACGATATGATTGAGGGTGCTTCCCACCTGTTTGATATAATCAGTTGCCATGGTCACTTCGCCGGAGGCTTCGGCCATGGAGTTGGTCGTCTGCTCGGATTCTTTCTGCACGGCGCCGATCTTCTTGGAGATCTCGGCGGTTGCTCTGATCGTCCGTTCCGCCAGCTTCCTTACCTCATCGGCAACGACGGCAAATCCCCTGCCGTGTTCGCCGGCACGTGCCGCTTCAATGGAGGCATTCAGGGCGAGAAGATTTGTCTGGTCGGCGATATCATTGATAACGGTGACGATATCGCCGATTTCGGAGACGCTGGAACTCAATTTTTCAATCATCTGCTCCAGATCTACCGTGGCCCGGAAAACCCTGTCAATGGTTTCGACCGCCCCGTCTGCAACCTGCTTGCCGCTTGCTGCCGTCTTCATAGCATCGGCTGACGTGTCTGCGGCAGTGGCTGCGTTCCGTGCCATGTCGTTGATGGTATGGCTCATTTCCTCTGCGGCCGTGGCGATGCCGGTGGCTTGCATGGACTGTTTCTGGGCGGCTCCTGCTGTCTGCTCGGACTTGGTCTTGACCGTATCGACGACCTGCACCACGTTGTTGATCGAGTCGAAGATCTGATTGATCATCTCGTTGAGTGAGACGGCCATCTTGTTGATGTCGCGGGCGAGCATGCCGAACTCGTCATTTCCCTTGGCCTCGATGGATATGCGGAGGTCGCCGTCGCTGATCAAGCCGATCTTGTCCGTAAGATCCGTCAGGTTCCTGGTGATGTTTTTGGCGACAATCCAGGACATGGCCAGGATCATGAGAAACACGGCAAAAGCCACGAGCGCATACTGACGCGATTTGCTCCAGAACAACGCATCGAGATCATCGAGGTATATGCCGCTGCCGATGATCCACCCCCACGGCTCGAAGCCCTTCACGTAAGAGACCTTGAGCACCGGTTTGTCGAAGCCGGGCTTCGGCCAGAGGTAATAGACGAAACCGGCTTTTTTCGCCTTGACGGTTTCAACAAACTCGACAAACAGCTTCTTTCCCTCGTTGTCCTTGAAACCGGACAGGTCTTTACCGTCCAGTTCCGGCTTGTAGGGATGCATGACCATGGTTGGATGCATGTCGTTTATCCAGAAATACTCCTTATCTTCGTAGCGCATAGTTTTGATGACGGCAATGGCCGCGGCCTTTGCCTCTTCCTGCGATATCTTGCCGCTTGCTGCAAGCCTGTAATAGTAATCGAGGGTGGAATAGGCGGTTTCCACCAAGTGTCGCGTCTTGAGCGCCTTTTCGTCTTTTAAATCGGTCTTGAGCATGAAGAGGGACATGGCGATGATCACCACGATGCCTGCCAGTGCGCTGCCGATTATCAACCACAATTTCTTTCTGACTTTCAGATTGTTCAACGACAGCATAAAATCCCCCCGTTACTTTTCGACAGACTATTCCGGCTTATGGTGTTTTTGCGCTTAATGACCTGCGAGATAAGACGTTACTGAGCTTTTCGGCTTAAGGGGGGAGAAAATTAAACAAAATTTCAGGATGGGGTAAAAAGCAGTCGGCAGTCGGCGGTCGGCGGTCGGCGGTCGGCGGTCGGCGGTCGGCGGTCGGTGGTCGGTGGTCGGTGGTCGGTGGGCGGTGGTTGGGGGGCGGCGGTCGGCGGGCCGGGGACCGGGGGCACGGGGGGTGGGGTGGCG
>Ga0074193_1001122_pt1 | contig 36086 bp, 30 predicted proteins | sample EPASupsiteHSE605_FD_64523 | JGI IMG/M metagenome (GOLD analysis project Ga0074193, IMG submission 64523) | Bioremediated contaminated groundwater from EPA Superfund site, New Mexico - Sample HSE6-05 | ecosystem: Environmental > Aquatic > Deep subsurface > Groundwater > Contaminated ... | reverse complement strand
GGCTTTTTTACTTTAGAAGAATTATTGTTAGATGGGAAGTCAAGCCAGAAAACTATCTCGCCTTTGTTATACTTGGATGTTTAATAATCCTTTTGCGAAATCTCGTTAGGTTTTGAGACCACTTCTAAGTATTTTTTATTACGTCCTTATAACTTGTTAACCAGATTTTTAATTCGGCCTGCTTTTTTTTCTATAACAGGAAAAAGTTTTATTTAACTCGTTTTTTCTATCATGACCTTCATAACTTTGTACTTTTTTAGATTTGCTTTTATTTTCTGCTTCTAAAATTCTGTCAATGGTATTATTGGGATTAAAACGCTCCAATGCTTTATTTGCAGCTTTTTGTATTTGTGAATCTTTATTTCCTGCTAATTTACTAATTTTTTGTTGTAAGTCACTATTATTTACGTGATAAGTTTTGCGATTTGTTATTATTTTTGTTGTATTGAAGTATTCACTAACTGCTTCAATAGTTTTAACTACCAAATCATTATTTTTATCTAGATTTTTATTTAGATTTGTATCAATTGTTTCTAATAAAAACTCCAGATTTTCTTGAGATCTAAATGTGTGCGCATAAACATCGACAAGAAATTCTCTAAGCTCTTGGCTTTTATTATCATCATTTATTGTTTCAGCCAGGATATTTGTTACCGCTTGGCGGTCTTTTCTTGTAAATAAATCTTTATTGTTAGTAATTAGTTCCGTAATAAAATTTCTAATTGAATCTGGCGTTTCAGAAAGACTATTTATATTTTTTAATTCTGTATATAATTTTGATATATTTGAATATTTTACAAATTTGTTTTTATAAAAAGGATATACACCCTTAAAAGCAATTTTGTTATTTGTAATTTCTTTTTCAGAAGCAGTAACATTTTGTTTAACTGATTTTTGTCTTTTTGTAGTATAAATTAAGTTAAAATTGTTGGTTATATTCATAATTGTTATTCTTTGCCCATTTAAATAATTATTCTTAACTTATTTTAATTAAAATAAATTAAGAATAATTATTGACTTGAAAAATTTGAAATTAGTTTTATAAAGTTGCCAATCTTGTATCTAATGTTGAATTTTAAAGATTTCATATTTATTTTAATATTTTTTAATATAACTCAGGCAGGAATTACAACAAAATTTAAATGTTGCAATTTGAATCAAAATTCGCACTCTTGTCCGTTTCAGCTTTTCATAACTCTCGCTCTCGTACTTCCAACCGCCGCCACTGCCTTTCACCTTTTCAAGTGGCCAGCCACTGCTATGAACTAAGTTTAGGTAAGTTTGTACCATTTCATTTTTTCTTTGGAGATTACCGTTATTGAAAAAATAGATAAATTATAATAATAATTAGTTATGGAAACAGTTTTAAAATATGGAACAGATATAAATTCTTCACTGGAATTATTTAATAAAGATATTCTCGAACTTGGAATAATAGCTGATTCAAAGAGGCAGCAGCTGCATCCAGACTCTGAGCCTGTTACATTTGTTGTTGACAGGAATATTAACTATACAAATATATGTTCCTGCAAATGTAAGTTCTGTGCATTTTATAAGGATAAAGCCGATAAAGACGGTTATGTTCTAAACTATGAAACCATAAAATCAAAATTAAAAGAGCTTGTCAGCGTAGGCGGAACACAGGTGCTTTTGCAGGGTGGACTGAATGAAAACATTCAGCTTGATTATTATTTTGATTTAATAGCCAGAATGAGAAAAGACTTTTCTAACCTTGCCATTCACGCTTTTTCCCCACCGGAAATATCATTTATCGCTGAAAATAATAGTTTAAGTGTAGAAGAATTGTTGAAAGAACTAATTTTAAGAGGACTGTCCTCAATTCCCGGTGGTGGAGCAGAGATATTGAGTGATGAAGTCAGGAGCAAAATCAGTCCCAATAAAATTTCTGCCAGCAGGTGGATTGAAGTGATGGAAACAGCCCATAATCTGGGGTTAAATACAACTGCAACGATGGTTATCGGTATGGGAGAAAAGCCAGAAAATATACTTGAACATCTGTTCAGAATAAGGGATTTACAAGCAAATACAGGCAAATTCAGGGCGTTTATATTATGGACAAGTGTTGCCGATTCAAATTCCTGTAATAGCTATATTAAACAAAAAGCAAATGAAGTAACGGCTTATGATTATTTAAAAACTCTTGCTATTTCCAGAATAATTCTGGATAATATTCCCAATATTCAAGCATCGTGGGTAACACAGGGTTTAAAAATTGCACAGGTAAGTTTAAGGTTTGGAGCAAATGATTTTGGTGGTACAATGATTGAGGAAAATGTTGTCAGGTCTGCTGGTGCGAAATTTAATAAAACTAACGCAAAAGAGATAATAAGATATATTCAGAAAGCAGGTTTTACAGCAGCACAAAGAGATACGGCTTACAATATTTTAAAAATATATTAAGGAGAGATCGATGACAGGTACAATAAATCAGTCAATTATGCCTTTAACTGCAAAAATTAACAATAATCATCTTGAAATTGGGGGCATTGATACAGTTGAGCTGGCAGAAAAATACGGTACACCGCTTTATGTCTATGATGAAGACGGTATCAGGACATGTTGCCGCCAGTATAAAGATGCTTTTTCGTCATATAAAAACCTGCAAATTCTCTTTGCTTCAAAAGCTTTTATGACTAAGGCCATGTGTTGTATTCTTAACAGTGAAGGATTTGGTCTTGACGTTGTATCTGGCGGTGAATTATACACAGCACTGAAGTCTGGTTTTAATATGAATAATATTTATTTTAACGGAAATAACAAGACTTCTGAAGAAATTGAACTTGCGCTTGATTCAAAAATTGGCAGAATTACCGTTGATAATTTCCTGGAACTTGCATTGCTTGACAGTATTGCCAAATCTAAAGATATAAAAGCCGATATTCTTTTAAGATTAACCCCAGGCATTGAATGTCATACGCATGAATACATACAAACAGGCCATCTGGACAGCAAATTCGGTTTTGATATAAGCCAGCTTGATGAAGCAATAGAATTAATAACTCAGGAGTATACTAATCTTAATTTAGTCGGCCTGCATGCACATATAGGCTCCCAGATTTTTGAAACAAAAATTTATCACGATTTAGTCGGCATTATGCTTGAACAGATTTCAAGAATTAAAGACAAACACAATATAACTTTAACAGAGATGAATCTTGGCGGTGGGCTTGGAATAAAATACACAGAAGAAGATGTTCCGCCTTCAATATATGATATTGCAAAAGTAATTCTTGGTTCGCTGAATGAAAATCTTCACAAATACAATATTCCAGAGCCAAAACTTGTTATAGAACCAGGGAGAAGTATTATTTGTTCTTCATGTATCACTCTATATACGATCGGGAGTTCAAAACAGGTTCCAAAAGGTACTAAATATGTTGCTGTTGACGGTGGTATGTCTGATAATCCAAGACCATCCATGTATCAGGCAAAATATCATGCAATTCTTGCAAATAAAGCAAATGAAAAACCTACTGAAACTGTAACAGTAGCAGGCAGATTTTGTGAATCAGGCGACGTTTTGATTAAAGGCATTGAATTACCAGAAACAGAACCCGGAGATATATTAGCAATATTTAATACAGGTGCTTACAATTACTCAATGTCCAGTAATTATAACCGTGTACAAAAACCTGCTGCAATTTTAGTTCAGAATGGCAAATCTGATGTTATAATAAAAAGAGAGAATTACGAAGATTTAATATCAAAGGACGTTATACCTGAAAGGCTATCATGCTAGTACAATAAGGGTTGTATTCAGTGCTTAATTATCTTACAAACTTGATATACCTCCCTATAGTCAGTTTTATTATGTCTTTATCTGTTAAAGATATAGTTGAGATTGCTATAATCATTGCTGCAATTGTATTTACTTATAGAAAAATTCATGGAACGCAGGCGGAACAGCTTCTAAAAGGCGTTTTAATGCTGTTAATTGCTTTGTTTTTAAGTAAATTATACGATTCAAGGTTTTTAGGCCCTTTTCTGGAAAGTATTGTAAATATAATAGTTCTCAGTTTAGTAGTAATATTCCAGCCAGAGCTCCGCAGATTGCTTGGATATCTCGGCCAGCCCGGTATTATAAGTAAAAATATTTTCAGCTATGAGACTGAAGCCGAAGTTAAAAATATGATAGTTGAGGTTTCTGAAGCTGTAAAACATTTGAGTAAATCTCATATTGGCGCATTAATTGTCATTCAGAATAATACAAATATAGAAAGCTATATCGAAGTTGGTACAAAACTTGATGCAGAAGTTAGCACAGAGCTTTTATTGACAATTTTTCATCCTAATACACCTCTTCATGATGGCGCTGTTGTAATTAGCGGTGACAGAATTGTTGCTGCCGGTGTTTTGCTTCCGTTAACAGAAGATCCCAAACTTAGTTGGCAATATGGAACAAGGCACAGGGCAGCAATAGGTATGTCAGAAGCAACTGATGCTGCATGTATTGTGGTTTCAGAAGAAACAGGCGGTATTTCTATGGCACAGGGCGGTGTATTAAACAAATTTGTATGTTCTGACGAGCTAAAAATCGAACTTGATTTCCTGTATGGTTGCAAAGACTTGAATGACAACAAATCATCCGGTGCATTATGTAAAATTAACAGGATATTCTCTAATAAAATATCGAAATTTCCAAATATCTTGCAAAAAAATGAAGATAAGCTTTAAGGACAGCAGAAAAAATTCTTAGCCACTGCCTTCGCGTCGCCGAAGAATTTTTGTAGGCTGCCTCTTGTCTATCAAGATTTAATAATAGCTATATTTGTGAATACTGATTATTTTTATAAAAACAATCAGTTTACAATTCTTAAATTTATATACTAATCCCTAAAGATTAATTGTGAAATAGCCGAAAGTAATAATATAAGCGCAAATTAAATAGTTTAGGGAGTATAAAAGTTATGGTTGAAAAAAATATTCAGAACGAAATTATATCAATGGAAATTAGAGAACTTTTTTCCGACATTGAAAAATTCATCGAAAAGAAAGATGAACTAGCAAATGGTATTAAGAAAGTATTTTTAAATTGTTCAACAAATAATTAACTTCCTTTCTTCTTGTCCAGTAACTCTTCTAATTCTTCTTTAATGTATTATTACTAAGCAGAACACAAGTTCTGCTTTTTTATTTGACATTTCTGCTTATAAGGACAGCGGAAAAAATTCATCCGTAATAAAAAATACTTATGCATTTTTTATTACGTCCTTACTTGATTTCTTTGTCATTTGTGAATAACCTTAAAAAGTACATATAATTTTCTAACGTATGGAACTAATTATGTTTTTATTAAGAGAAAAATCAAATGTCAAATATTTACAGTCAAGCATTTTAGCCTCTGAAAATCTTGTTCATGCCTTCACTACAAGAATCGGTGGAAGTACACCTGCTCCTATGGATACATTTAGCCTTGGCACAGCAGGGATGACAGAATTTCAGGAATATGTTTCAAATAATCGGAGAAAAATTTGTGAGGTTTTAAAAGTTGATTTTAATAAAATAGTTAACCCGGAACAAAAACACACTGATAATATAAAAATAGTAAAAACCTCTTTTGATGATGTTTCAAATACGGATGGAGTAATAACTTTTGAACGGGAACTGGTATTATTGCTTTTATTTGCAGATTGTACTCCGATAATTTTATATGCACCGAAAGAGCATATTGTCGGAGTAATTCATGCCGGTTGGAGAGGAACAGCAAAAAAAATAGCCTGCAAGGCTATTAGTATATTTAAAGAAGAATTTAATGTGTCACCAGATACCATAAAAGCAGCTATAGGGCCAGCTATAGGGCAATGTTGTTATCCTGTTTCTGAAGAAACTTATTTTGAGTTAAAAAATTCTGTCAGTTCTGGTTATGATAATATATTTAAAATTACAGATAACACTGACAAAGTTAAGGTAGATTTAAAATTGCTAAACCAGCAACAATTAATAGAAGCAGGAGTTAGCGATATAGATGTTCTTAATGACTGTACAAGCTGTAAAAATTCATTATATTATTCTTATCGGGCAAATAACGGAGTTACGGGACGGCATGCAGCAATAGCAAGTTTGAGGTGAAAAATGTTAGTAAAAGAAAATGCAGAAACTATTAGTCATATAGTTGACAGTCTTTTTGAATTTGTAACAACAGATGAGGATATTCAGCTTGATATAAAGAATTATATGGAATCTTATCCAGAAAAAATAACTTCTCAAGCTCAAATACAATCAATAGTTTTGCCTTATATTTTCGACAGGACACTTGCAAACGGTAATAAAAAGATTACAGACATTTATATAGAAAAAAATACTTCTCTTTCTCAGGAAGAATTAGAGGTTATAAATGGTTTGTCCAGATCTATTCTGTCTGTATTTGAAATTCAAAAAATATTAAAAAACGGTTTTGAATTGTATAATCTGGTTAATGAAAAAACATACACAACCCTGTCACTTGTTAAAATGGTACATTTCAGAGGTGTTACATCAGGGCAGTTTTTGCTGGGGAGAATATTTCCATACAAAGATGAGTATTATTTAATTGCAATTGATAATATTATTCCGGAAAAAGCAAAAGAGCAGGCTTATAAATACGCTGTAATGGTACAGCTTGAAAACCCTGAATTGTTATACAAGGACAACGAAGAAAAACTTTCCGAAATTCAGGCTACTATCAGTGATATGGCAATTAAATTCAATAAATACTTTGGAAAAACTGAAATAATCACTACAACCAGATATGTTGATGATCTTCTTGGTTATTTTAATGATTATATTGAAAATTCTGATGCAGAACAAAACATAAATATTGAAGACTATATAAAGCTTCCAGAAAGATATGAATACTTTGACATTAATGAAGTTAACTCAGGAGCAACTGATATTTTGGAGGTGGCTACAAAAGGATTTTCATCGCACGAAAAAGTTTACGATGTAGGAGTAATTTTTGACCAGAATAGCGGGCTTTTGGTACTCCCATTTTATGGAACCTTTAGAGAAATTTTTAAAACAGAAGATTACAAATCTATTCAGGGGTACGATGCTTGTATTGTAAATTATTTTACAAGCGACAAAATACCTCCTTTCCCAATAATGAAAGTATATAAGGAAAATCCTGATAACTTTATGAAAATTGTAAATGAAGTTTTGAAATTAGATACCAAAATTACAATACACGAGATTCTTGAAAGATATAAAAAAGATTATCTGAACAACAAAAAATTTTCATCTACAACAGTTTTGTACTCTTCCAGAATATTTTCCCAAATAATGGAAAATTCAACCAAAGAGAAAGTTTCTGATTCCAGACCTCAAATAACTAAAAATGTTGGCAGAAATGATCCCTGTCCCTGTGGCAGTGGAAAAAAATATAAAAAATGCTGTTTATCAGAACATTAAAAACGTTTTATAGGGTATAACAGTGGTATATGAATAAAAAATCCTAACTGCCTGTTGATCACAGCTATTTAGGATTTTTTAAATTTATATTTATGTATAATCATTTCGGTCTCTCCGTATAGACAAGAAGCAGCCCACAAAAATTCTTAGCTGCTGCTTTCGTGTCGCCGAAGAATTTTTTCCGCTGTCCTTACTATATCTACAAATTTAACATTAATAATTCTTAAAGTTTGGGGATAAAACTGTCAACAAAATTAAATTTAACGTTTTTATATAGTAGCAACATATTAAAATGTATTAAAAGAGTTTATTTGTCGAGGTACGTAAATGCAAAAAGATTTATTTAATCCTTATTTAGAAGCAAAAAAACAAGGCATCAAAGTTAAATTTCTGGATTTTAAAAAACTTAACAGTTTTCTAACCAACAGTGTTATTTATTTAAGAATAAACATGAATAAAATTGAGAAAAGGTACTGTCTTACATATGAACTTGTTCATCTCTCAAGAAACCATTCAGATTTTTGCGAAGGACATTCAATCGAAGAGGAAGAAATAATAAGGGAGGAAACTGCCAAAAAACTTATACAAGGTACAAGTTTTTCTATTTTAATTGAAAGTTCATACTCTCTAGATAAAATTGCAAAAGAATTACAAATTACAAAAGATGTAATTTACGATTATTTTAAATATTGCAGAAAAAATTCATCAAATACAACAAAACCGCTAAAAGAAAAATCACCTGCTGTTATTTGTAAGGTATAATACGAACGAGCTTTTAAAAAAGTAAAACTGACCGTTTCACTTATGTGTCATGGTTTATTTTTCCAGTTTAATGCTTCTTGCTGTGCTTCTTTAATTGTCATAACACAAGAATATACACTATAAAGGATTTGTAAATCGTGCTCTGTTTTTAATTTATGGGCTGATTTTGATAATGGTTGCAAATTGTCTATACTATTGCTGCCTCCAAGACAAAGCGGTATTTTGTGGTCAATTTCAAGTTTTTCATAAGGTAAATAACCAAACCGTACCTTCACCAGTTTTTTTGTTTCTTTACTAACATCTCTGGAATTTATTTGAACACAATCTCCAAAACAGTCACACAATTCTCTGGCAAAAACAGTCTGTATTTGCGTTAATAAAATCAATATAACAGTTAATTTTCTAAAAAATTTCTTCATTAATCCTGTAGGTAAAATTAAAAAATATATTTATTGCTTTATAATCAGATACGATATTATCATGTTATTTTATATTGTACAGATTTAATATATAAGGGGCAATTTTGATAGGTAATGTCGTAAAAATACACTCAAATTTTTATTATGTAAAAATAGACAGCAACATTCTTGAGTGTAAAATCAGAGAAAAACTAAAAAAGGAAAGAATCGAGGTTTACGTTGGAGATTCTGTCGTACTGGAAGAAATCAACCTGGAATCAGGTCAGTCCGTAATAACCCAAATAATAAACAGAAAAAATTTCATTCCAAGACCGGCAATCGCTAATGTTGATCAGGTCGTAATTATTGCTGCAATGGATCAGCCGCCTCTTGATTTTACGCAGCTTGACAGATACCTGACAAATATAAAAATTTATGATATTCCGGCAGTAATTTGTATAAATAAAACAGATTTAGAAGATAAAATAGATATAGAAAATCAGGTTATCTCCACGTACAAACCGCTTGGTTATAAGATAATATTCACCTGCGCTATAACAGGAACTGGAATTGAAGAACTAAAAGAAGTTTTTGATTCAAAAAAATCTGTTCTTGCAGGCACTTCTGGAGTAGGGAAATCCAGCCTTCTTAACAGAATAAATCCTGAATTAATGTTAAAAACAAAGCCAGTCAGTAATAAAACATTAAGAGGCACCCATACAACAAGGCATGTAGAATTGCTGGATATTGATCTTGGAAACGGACGTATGGCTCAAATTGCAGATACTCCTGGATTTAGCCATTTGAAATTTGATAATATTATGCCTGATAAATTAAATGTACTTTTCCCCGAAATTCAGGATTTATCCAATGCTTGCTATTACTCAAACTGCCTTCATTTAGAAGAAGATGGCTGTAATGTTCTGAAAAATTTAGATAAAATAGCACTTTCTCGCTACAATAGTTATAGGGCTTTTGTCAATGAAGCTGCTGAATTTAAAAAGAAGATAACTTATTCAGGACAAAAAGAAGAAAAAAGAACTAAAAATCTTGACACTAAAGATAAGGAAAAAGTTAAAATTGTTAAGCTTGGAACAAAATCAAAAGAGGCTTCACGAAAGAAACAAAAGCAGAAATTAAGTTTTATTTCAGGTTTGGAAGATGCATACCATTCAGATTTTGCGGATGAAGATTCTGCAAGTTATAATGATGAAAAATAATTTATTAAACAGGAAAAAACATTGTGAAAATACTTCATCAGGAAAACTTTAACCTAACAGAATATCTGGGCGAAAATAAAAAATTGATTAATTCTGCTCTGGAAAAATATTTGGAAATTAGATATCCAAACACAATTTGGGAAGCTATGCGATATACAACACTGCTGGATGGAAAAAGAATAAGGCCTGTTCTTTGCCTTGAAAGCGCAAGAGCTTGCAGCGGAAATATTGAATATGTAATTCCTACGGCATGTGCAATAGAAATGATACATGCTCAAAGCTTAATACATGACGACCTGCCATGCATGGATAATGATGACCTCAGAAGAGGGAAACCAACTAATCATAAAGTTTTTGGAGAATCAATAGCGGTTCTTGCAGGAGATGGACTTTTATCTTATGCTCCACAGGTTATTATTCAGAATACACCTAAAGAAGTTGACAATAAAATTCTTCTTCAGGTTGTAGAAGAGCTATTAACAGTTTCTGGTCCATTTGGCCTTGTTGGCGGACAATTAGTAGATATTGAATCAGAAAACAAAGAAATAGACCTTGCTACATTTAACTATATACATACTCATAAAACAGGCAAATTGTTTTCGTTTGCGCTGAGATCAGGTGCACTGCTGGCTAAAGCAACTGAATCTCAGCTTAATACATTAACTGAATATGCCAAATTAATTGGTTATGCATTTCAAATTGCTGATGATATACTGGATATTACCGGAACAAAAGAATCTCTGGGAAAAACTCCAGGTAAGGATTTACTTGCCAAGAAAAATACTCATCCATCCATATATGGATTACAGGAATCAATAAATGAAGTTGATCGTCTTTGTTCACTGGCACAACAGATTATTAGTGAAAACAACTTAAATACACCGGCCTTAATTGCTATAGCTGGCAGCATCGTTCAGAAAGTAAGGAAATAATGATAGTAAATACAGGTTTAGAAGTTATATTTTCAGCATTAATAGGTGCATTTTCCGCACAACTTTTAAAATTTATCTTTTATTTTACGCACTCAAGAAAAATAAATTTCAAAATTTTAACTGAGACAGGTGGCATGCCAAGCAGTCATAGTGCATTTGTTACGGCTTTAACAACAAGTGTGGGGATAATTAATGGCTATAGATCCATAGAATTTGCGATAGCTTTAGGATTTTCTCTGGTTGTTATGTATGATGCTGCTGGTTTAAGAAGATCAGCAGGCAAGATGGCCGCTGTATTAAATAAAATAGTTGATGATATATATACACATAAACCGCATACATCAGAAAGACTCATAGAATTATTGGGGCACACTCCACTTGAAGTAATAATGGGGGCTTTATTGGGCGCAGTTCTTGCCCTTGGATACCATATTATCCTGATAAAATAGTTACAAGATTTATTTTATTAAATTTATATAAATTATTGTAAATAATTTGTCCAAAATTAGCATTAAACTCTATATTCAGATTTTAAACATGTAAAATTGAATACAGAACTATATTGGGTTGGATTGATAAAAAATAACGTATGTCTCGAATTCTTATAATAGGAGGTTGTTATGGCTAATTATGAAGGAACAAATAATCCGGATGTTTTAATTGGTGGAGATGATAATGATTATTTTAATGGGCACGGTGGTTTAGATACATTAATTGGTGGTAAAGGCAATGACAGGTATTATATAGATAATTATGAAGAAGGCGGATCTGTAGATGAAATAATAGAGAATCCTAATGAAGGCACAGATACTGTTTTTGCAAAAGTAAATTACGTGTTAGGAAATAATCTTGAAAACCTGTATTTAGAAGGCGATTCGGCAATAAATGGTACAGGAAACGAACTTAATAATAGAATTGTAGGTAATAAAAACGATAATATTATTGATGGCGGAGCCGGTGCTGATACAATGATTGGTGGTGGCGGTTGGGATACCTACTATGTTGATGATCCCGGAGATGTAATTGTTGAAACAGATGACCCATATAGTGAAAATGATGAGGTTTATTCCAGTATCAGTTATACTTTACCTGATAATGTACAAAATTTAATTCTAACCGGTACAAACGCAATAAATGGTACTGGAGGCAGTATCAATAATGGTATATGGGGTAATTCAGCCGACAATATTATCGATGGCGGTGCAGGCGTTGATATGATGGTTGGGGGAGATGGCAATGATACTTACATTGTAGATGATCCACTTGATGCTGTTGCCGAGCATGAGAATGAAGGCATTGATACAGTTAAGGTAAATTATGACTATACACTGTGGTCGATTAATTTAGAAAACCTTGTTCTGACTGGAACAAAAGCAATTTATGGTACAGGCAATGAAATAGATAATTATATTACAGGAAATGCAAATAATAATGTATTAACAGCTTATGAAGGAAATGATACTCTTGATGGTGGGACAGGCGCTGATACATTAGTTGGTGGAAAAGATAATGATACTTATATTGTAGATAATACCGGCGATGTTATAACAGAGCTTTCAGGAGAAGGGACTGACATTGTTAATTCAAGTGTTACTTATAAACTTGGAAATAATGTTGAAAATTTAACTTTAACAGGAACAAATGCAATTAATGCTACAGGAAACAGCAGTGCAAATATCATCAAAGGAAACAGTGCAAGTAATATTATAATTGGCAACGCTGGAAATGATACTCTTATCGGTGGAAATGGCGACGATATTTATAGTTTTGTTAAAGGTGATGGTATTGATCATATTACTGAAACAGGTGGGGCTGACGTAATCAGGTATGATTCAACAGTTTCATTCAATGATCTATATTACTTAAGAAACACGAATAATCTTATCATAAGGAATAAAACAAATACTGATCAAATAATTATCGATAATTATTTTTCATCTTCCACTAATGAAATTGAAAAATTCCTGTTTTCAGATAATTCTTATATTGATATTAATCCCAATAATAACACTATCTCAAAATCTATAGATGAAAATACTAATCTTACGCTGGATGTTCTTTCAGAAGTTGGTAATCAGCTTATTATTAGTAATATTACAAATCCTATACATGGAACCGTTAAACAGGATTCAAATAAAAATATAATATATACACCAACAACTAATTATAATGGAACAGACCTTTTTACATATACATTAAGCGATGGTAACGGCGGTACTGTTACCAAAACAGTTGATATAACGATAAGTAATGTAAACCATGATCCAACAGCTACACTCACGTCAGGAACAGTTGACGAGGATAATTCACTAATTCTTGATGTACTAGCCAGTGCATCTGATATTGATGGTGATATACTGTCAATCAGTGGATTTACACAGGGAACACACGGAAGTATTACAAAGAACGCTGAAAACAAATTAGTTTATAAACCTGTCGCAAACTATAACGGTACTGACAAATTTAACTATACAATCAGTGATGGTAATGGCGGTACTGTTACTAAAACTGTTAATTTAACAATTAAACCTGTTAACGATGCTCCTACTGCTACTCTTACATCAGGAACAGTTAACGAAGATAATTCATTAATTCTTGACGTATTAGCCAGTGCATCTGATGTTGATGGTGATACACTGTCAATCAGTGGATTTACACAGGGAACACACGGAAGTATTACAAAGAACGCTGAAAACAAATTAGTTTATAAACCTGCTGAAAACTACAACGGTACTGACAAATTTAACTATACAATCAGTGACGGCAATGGCGGTACTGTTACTAAAACTGTTAATTTAACAATTAAGCCTGTTAACGATGCTCCTACTGCTACTCTTGAAAGTGGTTCAACAACTAAAAACAAATCATTAATTCTTGACGTATTAGCAAGTGCATCTGATATTGATGGTGATACACTGTCAATCAGTGGATTTACACAGGGAACACACGGAAGCATTACCAAAAACGCTGAAAATAAATTAGTTTATAAGCCTGCCGCAAGTTACGTTGGTTCAGACAGTTTTAACTATACAATCAGTGACGGTAATGGCGGTACTGTTACTAAAACTGTTAAAATGACCATCACAAACTCTGTAAATCATAATCCAACTGCTACACTCACGTCAGGAAAAGTTAATGAAGATAAGTCATTAATTCTTGATGTACTAGCCAGTGCATCTGATGTTGATGGTGATACACTGTCAATCAGTGGATTTACACAGGGAACACACGGAAGCATTACCAAAAACGCTGAAAATAAATTAGTTTATAAACCTGTCGCAAACTATAACGGTACTGATAAATTTAATTATACAATCAGTGACGGCAATGGTGGTACTGTTACTAAAACTGTTACCTTGACAATTAAACCTGTTAACGATGCTCCTACCTTAAATAAAAATATTTCTAATCAAGTTTATGAGATAAATAAAGTATTAAGTTTTTCAATTCCTGATAATACATTTACAGATATTGACGGAGATAAGCTTTCTTACACGGCTTGTCTTGAAAATGGAGATCAACTGCCATCCTGGGTGAAATTTGACAAAAATACTCGTACATTCAAAGTTTATGGGAATAATAGCACATATCAAACGTTAAATATAAAGGTTATCGCCAGTGATGGCAAATTAACCGCAAGTGATATATTTACTATTACTCCTAAAAAAATAGATGGAAATTCTTCAGATAATAACCTTCAAGGGACAAGCTGCTGTGACCTTATATTTGGTTATGCAGGAGATGACACACTTAATGGCGGTCATGGTGAAGATGTATTAATAGGTGGAACAGACAATGACACCTATATAGTAGATAATGCAAATGATTTAGTAATCGAAAATAAGAATGAAGGTAATGACACTGTTATTTCAAGCATAAATTATACTTTAGGTGATAATGTAGAAAACCTTACCTTATCGGGAACATACTCAATAAGCGGTACAGGAAATACATTAAACAACTATATTACCGGAAATTCAAAAAATAATATACTTTTGGGACTAGCTGGAAATGATACCTTAAATGGCGGTCTTGGCAAAGATACAATGAAAGGTGGAGTTGGCAATGATACTTATTTTGTTGACACTACAAGTGATATTATTACAGAATATACAAATGAAGGGATCGATTCAGTATATTCAAGCAGCAGTTACACATTAAGCAACAATCTGGAAAATCTTACATTAACCGGTACATACACAATAAATGGCACTGGAAATGCGTTAGATAACTATATTACCGGAAATTCAAAAAATAATACACTTTTGGGACTAACTGGAAATGATACCTTAGATGGTGGTTCTGGCAATGATACAATGAAAGGCGGAACCGGTAATGATACCTATTTTGTAAATACGGCAAGTGATATTATTACAGAATATACCAATGAAGGAACTGATTCTGTTTATTCCAGCTGTAGTTACAAATTAGGTTATAACCTTGAAAATCTTACATTGACTGGAAAGTCTGCTATAAATGCTACAGGAAATAATCTTGATAATGTCATTACAGGGAACGTTGCAAACAACATTCTAACAGGCGGTACAGGAAATGATACTTATATTTTCAGTCTGGGCAGCAAATCTGACACTATATTAGATACATCTGGCAAATCAGATAAAATTCATTTTAATTCTGATGTATCAAAATCAAATATTGCTGTGTATATGGACAGTTCTAAAAACCTGTTTATTGATTATGGAACAACAAAGAGTACCGATGTAATCAAAGTTAATAATCAGTCCTCTTATACCATAGAAAAAGTTGAATTAAATAATGGTCAGTATATGACAAACGCAGAAATAAATACTTTAATTCAAAGTATGACTGCCTTTGCAAAAAGTCATAATATATCAATGACAAGTGTTGCAGATGTTAGAAACAATCAAAATCTGATGAATCTTGTATCCGCAGCATGGCATTCATAATGAGAACTGTTGTTAATTTATCTTTCAAACAGCCCCCTAATATTTAAATTTATTGAATACAATTTCAAAAATATATTTTTTTAATTTATAATTTATAAAAAGGAGGGCAAAATGAATAATTTATTCAAGGCGAGTTGTTTATTGATAGTTTCATTCATGATTTTATGCAATAGCAAATGTCCATTTGTGCAAGCAAAAGAACTTTATAAAAATGATAAGGAGATTACGGTGAGTCAGGTAAAAGAAGTTAGGGCAAGTCATATTCTTGTTTCTACAAAAGAACAGGCTGAAAAAATCAGAGCGGAAATACTGGCGGGTAAAAGTTTTGCAGATGCAGCAAGAGAATATTCAGAATGTCCATCAAGCAGGCAGGGTGGTGATCTTGGATATTTTGGACATGGCGCTATGGTACAAGAATTTGACAAAGCAGCATTTGAGATTCCTGTAAATCAAGTTTCCGAGCCGGTCAAAACACAATTTGGCTGGCATCTGATTCTTGTTACAGATAAAAGATGAACTAAACTTGAAGAATAGTACAAGAATGATTTCTTTAAGAAATCATTCTTGTATGTTAAATATGTTATTTTATAGAGTGCCAGAAAATTGGACAGGAGAATAAGATATAATTTTGCGTTGGAAGTGATTAAGGAAAAATTATAAAGGTGCACGGGTTTTAGACAATTTATTTATAGAAGTATTTCGCATTAGGTTAAGGCTAATTTCTTATCAATAGCAATCATTAAACCCCTGTTTTTAAGCTGTACATTTGTTTAAAAGGGGGTATCCCATTTCTTCTCTTTGTTCAACATATAGTTTTGCAACACTTTCAGCCATTCTTCTGATTCTGTATATAAAGTTCATTCTTTCGTCTCTGCTTATTACGCCTCTTGCATCAAGAAGATTAAATGAATGCGAACATTTAAGCACATAATCGTAAGCAGGAAGAACTAATTTTGCATTAAGTGCGTTGTTAACTTCTTTGCTGTACAGGTCAAACAACTGGAATAAAATTTCCGGCGTGGAAGTTTCAAAGTTATATTTAGATTGTTCCACTTCATTCTGGTGATAGATATCTCCGTATTTTAAGGACTTGTTCCATTGTATGTCAAATACACTGTCAACGTTTTGAAGATACATACATATACGTTCAAGTCCATAGGTAAGTTCCAGTGCTACAGGTTTTACATCAATGCCGCCTGCCTGTTGGAAATACGTAAATTGAGTGACTTCCATTCCATCAAGCCAGACTTCCCAGCCAACCCCCCATGCTCCAAGCGTCGGAGATTCCCAGTTGTCTTCTACAAATCTGACATCATGTGCTCTAAGGTCTATTCCTATTGCTTCGAGGCTTTTTAAGTAAATATCCTGAGCATCATCAGGAGAAGGCTTTAAAATTACCTGATACTGAAAATAATGCTGAAGACGATTTGGGTTTTCTCCATATCTACCATCAGCAGGTCTTCTGCAGGGTTCTATCATAGCAACATTCCAGGGTTCCGGTCCCAGAACACGTAAAAATGTTGCCGGATTCATCGTACTTGCACCTTTTTCTGTATCATAAGGCTGTTGAATCACACATCCGTTATTTGACCAGTATTCGTTAAGTTTAAAAATCAATTCCTGAAAAGTTAAAGCCACTTATATATCCTTCCTGTAAAATTAATATTAGTTATGTTCCAGAGATATTTTATAATAATTCAATGTAATACTCAAATTTAATGAAAGTTATGTTTTCTTGTTCGAGATATACTGCAAGTACAAAGACTTATATTTTGCAGATAGTGATTTATTTCCCTGTTTTTCTGCAATTTCAGATAAGCCTGAATATGCATAAGGTTCTGATGAATTTTTCTGTATTGCCTGATTATAAAGGATTTTTGCTGTTTTTAAATTCCCCTGTTCCTTGTAAATATCAGCCAGTGTTACTCTTGCAATATTCAGAGACGGGTTTAACTTTAAAGCCTTATTATAGTTATATATTGCTTTTTTGTAATTTTTTACTTTTTTATAACAATTCCCTAAATCATAATAATAAATACTCTCATTTGGACTGAGCTTAAGAGCTTTATTATAGTAATAGACAGCTTTTGATATGTTATTTTTCTGAAAATACAAAGAAGCCAGATTATTATAAATCAATGCATCGTTTATATGACCTTTTATTGCTGCATTATATGCCATTATTGCTTTATCGTTCAGGCTTAATTTCGAATATGCGATAGCTAAAGTATTATAAACAGATGCGCTTTGACTTTTTGGCGCAATATTTTCAAGTTCTTTTACAATATCTTCTATCATTTCTCGTGAAATAGCGGCCTGATCTATCTCGAAAATTTTTATAAAATTATCATTTGCTTTCTGGTACAAGTTATTTCGGGAATAAATTTTTCCCAGTAAATAATATGTTTCAGGATAATCGGGATTATAATTTATATTATTTTCAAGCTCAACAACAGCATAATTGAGCTTGTCATCAATCCATAATGCTTTTGCAAGATTGCATCTTGCTTCTACAAATGTTTTATCTACAGCAATAGCTTTTCTAAATTGCATTATTGCATTGCTTGCTTTTCCCTGTCTTAAATATATAAGTCCAAGAAGGTTGTAATTTTTTGCTGGAACAGAACCTGTTAAAATTGCTTTTTTAATGTTGTCTTCTGCTGCTGAAATATTATTATTTTTGTATTCAGCTTCTCCCAGTAACGAAAGTATTTCACTATTTTGAGAGGATTTTAAATGCAATAACAGTTTTATGGAATCACTGTATTTTGTCTGACTATTATAGATTTGTGCCAGATTTATATATGCTTCAATATTATTTTTATCAAGATAAATACTTTTTTTGAAAGATTTTACAGCATCATCAATTTTATCAAGCTTTGCATAATTTTTCCCAAGTTCCAAAAAGATTCGGGAATCCATACTATTTAATTTTAAAGCTTTTAGCAGTTCATCAGAAGCCTGTTTATACTGTTTTTGTAAATATAAATTCTTTGCCATATTGTAATGAACGGCAGATTCTATTTTATTGTTAGCTTCTGTATTATCTGTTGCAGTTGCTATAATTATAACTAAAATAAGAATTATTGCCGTAAAAATCGACATCAAATAAAAAAATTTCTTTCCGCTCAAAATCCACTCTCCAGTAATCTAATTATTGAGTTTTAATATAGCAAAAAGAAAAACTAAAATCTTTTTTTTAAACAGAACCTTAACAGTAATTTTCTGAACATAAAGGCTTGTTGGGACTGAGAGAAATTCGTTTTTTATAGAGAACAAATTTCTCTCAGTATACTTATTTATTTCAAAATTACACTGTCTAACCTGGCTTTTACCTGTTGGCTTGATTCGCCGGAATAATTAAATTCTGCGGCTATCTTGCCATTGCTGTCTAGCACGGATATTTGAGGAATTGCCCGTGGAAGGTTAAGACCGAGTGCCCTTGCTTGCGCCGGGGCAGTTGGCTTGTCAATGTTGATTTCCTGTAATCTGGCATTGTTATAAGTACCTGCGACAGCTTCAATAACAGGTTTTGCCTCTCTACAGTTTAAATTCCAGTCTGCGTAGAAAAATACAATTGTATATCTTCCAAGCGCCATAGCAGTCAGCGTAACCAGAATAGATACTGTTAAAAATAAGCCAGATAAAACATAAATGTCTTTTCTGAGAAAATTTGCTAATTTAGATTTCATGATGCCACCTCTGTTAGTTTATAGTTTGGTAAATTAATTTTGTCCGGTAATAATTATTCTTTTTGCCAGTTCAGGACTAAATTTAACAGTCTGACCAATATTTATCCTATGTTTTTCACAGTATCCAGAATTCACTTCCAGAACAAAATCCACTTTTTGGTTAGACGGATAAATCTGACATGGAGCAATTTTGCAGACCGGTACCTTATTATATATAGTAACAATTTTTTCACCTGAAATAAAGAGCATGTCTAATGGAATTTTCATATTTTTCATCCAGAAATTTGCGAATTCCGGTTTCTCAAGGACAAAAAGCATCCCGCTGTTTTCCGGCATACTTTCAACAAACATCAATCCTTTTTGCCGACTGGCAGGGGTGTCTGCTATATCCAGAGAGATATTTTTATTGTTTATAGTTACATAGTATTTATTTAAAGAGTTTTTTGCATAAATTGACAGCGAAAACAATGCTGCAATAACAGCAAGACATATAACTATTAAATATCTGTTAAAAAGGCAATTTTGAATAAAAAGTTTTTTCATTTTTATAATTTAATTTTACCGTTTCAGTAGTTGTAACATTTTTAGGAAGCTTTTTTATTATTTTACCATTATAATCAATTAAAGCCGAATATCCAGTATTAACTGCAATAATAAAGGGCTTTCTGAATTCTGCAGCTCTCATAACCCCAAATGCAATAAACTGGTCTTTGATTATACTGTCATGATACCAGCATAGACTGCTTAAATTAACCAGAATATCTGCATTGTTTCTAATCTGCTTTTTAATCAGATCAGGGAAAACTATCTCATAGCATATAGTCGGTGCAATTTTACCGATACTTGTCTTAATTACCTTGGGATCACTTCCCGGATAAAAATCCGTACCTGCAGGACTGTTAATAAATTTATAAAAAGGTATATATTCCCTGAAAGGCAAGTATTCTCCGAACGGAACAAGAAACTGCTTGTTGTAAACACTGCCCTGTTTTAAATTTTTATCTGTAATAATGGCGGAATTAGTTGGCCGTAGTTTTCCCAGCCTGTCTTTATCAAAATCCAAAGCTCCTATTACCAGAGTTTTATTCTGAAATTTTGAAATATTGCACAGTTTTTGATAAAACTTTTTGTCATTAGACCTGATAAAATCATCAATTGCAGCTTCTGGTAGAACTATAAGTCCTGAAGGAGAGATGTTTATCTGGTTTATAAAATATTTTTTAGTATTTTCCATATTTGACAGGTTTTTCTGCTTATCCTCAAGTCTTGAATAATTTTGAATTACTGTTGATGCAAAAGCTGTTTTATAAGAAAAATCAGAATGCAGAATTAAATTGCCTGCCGCATGAAAAATTAATATAAAAGTTAAAAGACCTGTAATATTGAACAGAAATAAAACCAGCGGCTGCACCCTTTCCAGCACATCAACAATCAGGAATGATAAATTGCAGTTAAAAAACATTATAAGAAAACCAATTCCAATTCCCCCTATATACTGTGCCATTTGAAGCAAATTTAAATTTTTGTACTGAGAATATTCTATTAAAGCCCATGGAAACGCAAAAGGACCAATAGAAGTTAATTTGTTCATTATGAATACCCAGCAGAGAGATATTATTGCAGATTTAACAATATTGCCGGATTTTAAATTCGTAAAAATCCTGACAGTCAGACCAAATAATATTACATAACAGGAAAGATACGCTGTAACAGCCAGCCATATTCCTGTTGAAACCAGATAACTTTGAAAAGCGTTAAACCCCAACCAGTTTAAAGGATGAAGAGCTAGAAACCAGCTTAAACTCACCCCATAAAAGCCAAGTCCAAATAAAAAAGAATAAAATAAAGACTTGTTTAAAGATTTTTCAAGTGTTATTGTAGCTATTAAAGGAATAAATCCAAACCATGCAATTGTACTTACGTTAAATCCCGGCATGGAAAGAGCTGTAATCATACCTGAAGCTGTGAGTGCTATGGATGTTATTAAAACAGTAATATATCTATTTTTAGCAGTATGATTTCCGGGTAATTCAGTATCAAAAGTATCGCTACCCTTATTTATCTGAAGATCATTTAAGTTTTTTATGTCAGAATTTGTTCTAGGTCGTGTAAGTTCAGTAAATTTTAAATTCATAAAAACTCTGTATAATAAATTATTATTAATTTCATAAATTATTACACGGAAGTTGTATTTTCTAAAGAGGAAACGTAATGAGAATAATGGGTATAGATCCCGGAACTGCCATAGTTGGATATTGCATTCTCGATGTAATTTCAGGCAACGAAGATGAGTATAAAATTATAAATACGGGTTCTGTACAGACAGACAAAAAACTTGACCAGTCAAAGAGACTGCTTGAGATTTTTAATGATTTAAACTGGCTGATAGATGAATATAAGCCTGATGTTGCCGCAATAGAACAGTTATTTTTCTTTAAAAATGCCAAAACCGTAGTACCTGTCTGTGAAGCGAGAGGCGTAATCATTGTGGCTTTAAGTATGCATAATATTCCTTCATACCAGTATACCCCGCTGGTAGTTAAACAGACAATAACAGGCTACGGACGGGCAAATAAAGACGAAGTAAAACAAATGGTACAGTCAATTTTAAATGCAGAATCGCTGCCAAAACTTGACGATACAACAGACGCAATTGCAATAGCTCTCTGTCATGCCAGACAACACGAGTATTTAAATTTAGTATGAAAAAATTATATTACTGCTCTTTTAACATTGATCAGTTCGGAACTGTTTATACCGCATCTTTTAATAACGCTTTAGTATTTTTGCACACAGATAAAAATGCGTTAATTGCCTACTCAAACGTATTAAAGGCAGAATTAACAGAAAACTGTGAATATAATAAACCTGCTGTCAGCCAGCTTAAAGAATATTTTGCAGGACAAAGAAAGGAATTTTCTTTAAAAATAGAATTTTTAACCGGTACTGATTTTCAAAAGAAAATCTGGAAAGAGTTAAGCAGCATATCTTTTGGAAAAACTTCAACTTATAAAGATATAGCCCGAAAAGTCCAGCATGAAAAAGCCATAAGAGCAGCCGGCACAGCAATCGGAAAAAATCCTGTCCCGATAATAATTCCCTGCCACAGGATAATAAATTCTAACGGCAAACCTGGAGGTTTTTCGCTTGGACTTGAAAAAAAGAAATATTTGCTTGAACTGGAAAATATACAAATAAAAGACTAAAAACCTAGGCATAACTGGTAAAAATGCGATTTTTATACAGGTTTTTTCTCTATACTGAGAGACCGAAATAATTATACATAAATATAAATTTAAAAAATCCTAAATGGCTGTGGTCAACAGGCAGTTAGGATTTTGTGTTCATATTTTTATGTATAATTATTGAGTGCGTTTACTATAATTATTTACATTTCCAATGAAGTGCAAGTGCTGGAATTAAAAAGAAAATAACCAGTAATGATTTAAAAAGTCCAAGGAAAGAAATCGTTATTATTTTTGCAATTTCCGGTGAAATTCCATAAAGTTTGTTCCACATATGGAAAATAAAATCCTGTCCAAGCACAAAAGATAAAATGCCTAACAGCAAAAATGCAAAACCGATAAAAAAGCACTTGTATAAGGTATTCCTGATAAAAGTAATATTTTCCACCATAACTTACCCCCCATCTTTATGCAGTAATATCATATCATTATAAAAGAATCAGGTATTTTGTGCAGATACTTTGAGACGATAACTTATTTATAAATAATACAGACTTAAATATAGCCGTATTATAGATGAATTTGAATTTAAACTGGGGAAATATAAATATTAAATATATATAAATTTCTATGGAGATGTAAGTCGTGCCGTTTCTGCATAAAATAAATATATGGTTTAGAAATTTGGGATTGAGAAAAAAAATAATTGTACTTATAAGCGTAATGATATTTTTTCTTGTATTAAACAGTGCAATTAGCTATTATCTTGGGTATCTGGAAGTTCCTCCGCAAATACATCTGGAAATGTTTTCCATTGTTTTAGTTGTAACTATACTGGCTTTAGTTTTAGCAATTTATATAGGATTATTAGTTTCAAGCACAATCGTGAATCCCGTAAAAATTCTGGCAAATAAAATGCGCCTTGTATCAGAAGGAAACATTGATATTGAACCGCAGAAAGTAAAATACAGTGACGAAATAGGTGATTTAAATATTTCTTTTAATAAAATGACAGATAGATTAAGATGCTTGATTAACAACGAAGCAGCTACAAGTGAGAGAGAAAGATTTTTAAGAAATATTATTCTTGCTTCAATTACCACTTTACAGACAAATAAGGTTTTAGGAACTGTAGTTATTGAGACAGGAAAACGATTTAATGCAGCAAAGTGTTATTTTATCAGATATGATGATTTAAATAAAAAATTTTTACCCATACGGGATTATGAAATTTACCTTTCATCTTTGGATAATAAGGATTTAACAGGTAAAACAATTGAGCTGGAAGAATTTGAACCTTTTCTTCATATACTTTTGCAGCAAAGGCAGGAACTTGTTATTAGTGATGTTTTAAAGATGGATTTGCCTGACAAAACAAGAAAGTTTTTTGAATATTATAATATTAAATCTTTTATAGCTGCACCTGTACTATTTCAAGAAAGACCTATCGGAATATTAATGGCCGATTTTGATAATGCAGGTAAGGATTTACAGCAGGAAGAAATACAGCTTTTTACTTCTATAGCAGATCAGTCAGCAATTGTTGTGCATCAGACAGAATTATTTCAGGAAGCCAGGACTGCAAGAGACCGGGCAAATACATTAAGAAGTATTGTTACTGATATCAGGAACAGTCTTGATATAAACGAGACATTAAACACAATTTCAAAAGAAATAGCTGACTTAATGAATGTTAATATAGTTTATCTTGCAGAATTTCCTGATAGAAGAACTTATAAAAACTGGAAACTGAGGGTTGCAATTGGACTTTCTATTGATACTGTTACAATAAACAGGGAAGGTCTTGAATACTGGTGTGAAAAGGCACTTTATGCAATGAATAATTTTACTGTTTCTGATATTGATAAAGCTGATATACCTGACTATTTCAAACATAATTGCCGATTGTTCAATATTAAATCTATAATAGGCATTCCTATAAAAAAGGGGGAAGAAATTTGGGGATCACTTTCTGTAGCTGACTCACAACAAAGAAATTGGACAGATGAAGAAATAAATCTTCTCCAAACAATTGCTGACCAGATATATATTGCTATTAATCAATCTGAATTATTTACTTCTACTCGTAAACTGGCTGATAGGGAAGCATCACTGAGAAGAGTTACTGAAGCAATTAAGGGATCTCTTGATCTAAACGAAATTCTTAGAATAGTATGTACTGAAACAGTTAATCTTTTTAATGTTGACAGATCATATATTATAGAATTCCCTAATATACAAGATTACTCTCTTTGGAAGATAAGGGAAGATTATAGAATCAATGAGAATATACCTTCTTTAAAAAATATTGACTTACCTGACAAACAAGTAAATGAATACCTTACACAAAATTATTATCTTGAAGGTAAGAATTTTATTGTAAATGATCTATTAAAAAACGATTATCCTGACTTTTTAAAAACACTTAAGACCGTTGGAATCAGGTCTATACTCGGTATACCTATAAAAAGCGGAAATATAGTATGGGGAATATTATCCATAGCAATGGTAAATATATCCCGTGAATGGACTGATGAAGAAATATCATTACTGGAAAATATTACAGGACGGGTGTCTATTGCCATAAGACAGGCTGAATTGTATTCCAAAACAGAAGAAAATGTGCGAAAGGAAAGATTTTTAAGAACAATTAATAATGAAATCTTAACAAACAATACTTTTGAAGAAGCTGTTAATAATATATGCAAGGAAATTGGAACCTTGTTTGATGTTGATAGAGTTGCCATAAGGATTTTTGATCCGGTATACAGGAATTTTTCAGAGGTTAAATGCGAACATAGAAAAAATGAATCCATATTATCATCAATAGGCAGAGGAATTTATCCAGAAGAGTTAAATGAGTATCTTATAAGAGAAATCGGGGAAAAAAAGCAAATTATCCAAATCAATGACATTAATAACCCGCAATATCCAGAAATATTAAGAACTATATTTAAAAGTTTAAATGTTAAATCAATTATTATTGCACCTGTCATATATAAGGATACATTTTTTGCTTTACTGTATTTAACAAATACAGTAAAGCAAAGAAACTGGAAGGAAAAAGATATTGAAATTATACAGCCTTTAACTCAACAAATAGCATTAGGAATTAATATGTTTAATGTTATGAATAAACTGGCAAAATCCCTTGATACAGAAAAAGTTATAAAAGATATTATTTTAACCAGCAGAGAAATGACTGACAAAAAGCAGATATTTGATTATCTGTTAAAAAAGCTTGCTGACATGTTCAATGTAAAAAGGACATTACATGTCCATTATGATGAATATAACAATTTGACAGTTGAAAATGAATATATAAAAAATAATGGACATGAATTAAAAGCTCTGATTGGGCAGCCTGTGCTAAAACCAGAGCATACTGCTGAACTTACTCCAAAATCTTTTAAAAACACAATAGTAATTAATAATGTCAATACCGAAATCCATGATAACAAATTAAAGGAATATTTGATAAATAATGATATTCAGGCTTTAGTTATCTGTTCTAAATCATACAAATACCCTGAACAGTCAGAAGAAAGTGTTACAGCAACCACAATACTCTGTTCTGATCATCCAAGAATATGGTCTGCAAATGAAGTAGATTCTTTCAGGCTCATCATAGATGCAAGTTCTCTGGTTAGCTTTGAAATATTACAAAGAAAGGAATCTGAAGAGACAAGAAGAACATTTCTGGCAACATTGACTCATGACTTGAGAAGTCCGCTTAATGCAGAACAAAAGGCTATCGAGGCTATATTGTCAGGAAGATTGGGAACATCATTGAATAATTTTTCCGAATATCTAGAGGATATATATAAAACTAATGAAGAACTTCTGAGAATGGTGAACAATATTCTGTCTGTCTATCATTATGAAGAAGGCAAGTTTGAATTAAAACTTGAAGAGGTAAATATTGCTGAATTAGTTGAAACATCAGTTAGTGTTATGAGACCTTTAGCTAATGCTCAGAATATGAAAATCAATATGGATATCGAGTCAAAACTGCCACTTGTCAGGGCAGATCGTGATGAAATACTCAGGGTAATAAATAATCTTGTAAATAATGCTATAAAACACAATGCAAGAGGTACAACTATTAATATTTCAGTAAAGGTAACAGATGAGAAAATTCAGGTTGCTGTTCAGGATAACGGGAAAGGTATTGCTGAAGAAGAAAAGAAAAAAATATTCCAAAGATACCCTACTGCGAAGAGAAAAATTGGAACCGGATTAGGATTATACCTGTCCAAACAAATTATCGATGCTCATGATGGAAATATATGGTTTGAGACAGAACTCGGTAAAGGTACAACATTTTACTTTACACTGCCGATTATTGATGCCTGAGTTTGTAAAGTAATTATAAAACTATGTTAAAAAATCTTAATATTTATACTGAAATATTACAGCAAAAAATGTAAAAATAACACTCTTTAAAATAATTAAATGCGAAATTATAAACCAATTAATCCTTTAAAGCAGGTATTATTATTTTATTTTAGTTGCATAATGCAGCTTTTTAATGATTGTTAGTACTTATAAAAGATTTAATAATGTTATTATTCAAATAAACAGTAACATATGGCTTAAAATTAATTAAGTGTTATTTAAACACTTGCGCAATTTATTTATTTGCATTGTTTTTTAATATATACAAGGTTATTATTAAAAACAATTATAATAATACTTTTTACATAAGGAATAATTATACAAAAAAAGGAATGGGTTTAATAAGTAGAACAATATATTTACTATTTTTATTATACTCTGTTATAATCCAGGCTATACAGACTAGTGAATTATCAAGAAGAGGCTAACGTGGATCAAAATCAGAAAACATCTGATGAAAAAAATATAAAACCAGGGCAATGTATACACAGTAATCCTATAATGCCCAGAAAAACTGTTAATCATATTTATGGCGGATTCAACAACACCCCAAGGCCATATGGCTTTCAGGGTAATGTTGATCCTGTTGAGGTGATAGCTGATTTTTGTTCATTTGCAAGAAGTGGAAAAAGTATTGATGATATTCTTAATTGCATTCACAATACAGCTATTAATAAATTAGGTTACAGTTTTACAGCTATAGGACTTGTTAATAAACAGGCTAATTATATTCAATTAAAGTTTACGGATCACATAGGCAATATATATTCATCAAAAATTCTAATTAGTGAATATAAAAATCCAATAGTTGACTGTTATTTAAATAAAACAAAGAAAAACATAAATAATTTCGGGTTTTTAAATGTACCTTATTTCCAAAATTCTCCGGGAGTTATATTCCCTCTTTTGAATCAGGACGAATGTATGGGGATTTTTATTGCAGGGTCACCAGTTTTAAATCAGCAAAGTCACGATCTAATAAACATTTTAACTGATTATTTAACATTATTTATGATAAATAAAAATTTAAATGAAAAATCATGTACTTTGCCAAATGTTGATCCGTTAACAGGACTTAAAAATCACAGTGAGTTCCATGAAAACTTATCACTAGAAATAAAAAATGCAGAATATAACGGGCAACCAGTTTCGATAATAATTTTTGATATTATTAATCTTTCCAAGGTCAACCGTGAATACGGGCATGCAAAAGGCGATGAAATTATTCGAATGGTGGCCGAAAAAATCAGGCAAAACATTAGAGATACTGATACAGCAGCAAGATATGGCGGAGACCAGATTGCTGTTATACTTCCAGGACTTGATAACAGTAAGGCTATTTATATGGCAGAATATGTAAATCACAGTATTTCTTGCTGCCTGGTGGATGATATCGGAGAAATCAAGCTCAGTGTCGGCGTTTCGACATATCCAACTTGTTCTAAAGAGCAGGAGAAAGTACTCGTACTTGCAGAGCAAGCTATGCTTATTTCCAGAAATAAAGAATACCAGCATGGAAATTCTTCTATTGTAAGTGCGCAGGATATAGATTTCTGGAATGAAATAGCTCTCGATTCTCTTGCCTATGTTATAGCCAAGAAACATACTCAATTGGGCATAAACTATGAAGACGAGCTTATCAGCCAGTTCCATACCCAGAGTTTATCGCCTAATAACCATATGATTGACGTTGTAACATCTTTAGCAGGTGCTATTGATGCAAAAGATACATATACAAGAGGTCATTCCCAAGCTGTATGTACCTACACAGAAGCACTTGCAAGAGCAATTAACTTACCTCCTGCAGAAGTTGAAAGAATTAAACTTGGTGCCCTACTGCATGATGTAGGTAAAATTGGTATTCCTGAATCTATTTTAAGAAAACAAACTGCTTTAAGCGATGAAGAATGGGAAATAATGAAGCAACATCCAGGAATAGGAGTGGAAAAAGTTATTAAGCCAATTCCTTCTATTCGTGACCTAATACCGATTATCATCCATCATCATGAAAGATGGGACGGAAATGGTTATCCTGATAAGCTTGCTGGAGAACACATTCCATTAGGAGCCAGAATAGTTGCTATTGCAGATTCGTTCCATGCCCTTATAAGTGACAGGCCATATAGAAAAGGGTTAAACATTTATAAAGCCATTGAAGTATTGAGAGCTGGTGCCGGTATACAGTGGGATAAAGAACTTATCAGAAAATTTGTTATAATCGCACCGTCTCTTATAACGAACATGTAAAACCGTATATACTATTAGAGTTATAGATATATTATATTTGTGATATTCATCTGGATATTATCTAAATTTGACATTACCTGTTGACTATTAAATAATTATTTTTTACCATATTACTTTATGGTATTATAGATAAAAGTTTAAAATAGCAATAATTATATAAAAGGAGCATATAATGAAACGTACACTTGAAGGAACAAAGAGGAAAAGACAGAATAAAAGCGGTTTTCTTGCAAGAATGGCAACACCCGGCGGCAGGGAAGTAATTAACAGAAGAAGAGCTAAAGGTCGTCATAGCGTAGGTATTGTTCAAAAAACCAAGGCTTAAAGGTGTTACCACAGGCTGAAAGACTTAAAAAAAGTAGTGAATTTACTGCAACCTATAATCAAAGGAAGTCAGTATCAAATTCACTACTTATTTGTTATGTTGGCAGGGATAAAATAAATCCAGAAAAACCTGTCAGAGTCGGTTTTGTTGTAAGTAAAAAAATAAGCAAAAATTCTTCAGACAGGAACAGAATTAAAAGAAGGATGCGGGAAGCATATCGCAGCGTAATAAAAACCATTGAACCTCTCAGATGGCAGTCTGTAATATTTTTAGCCAGGCAGGATACGTTAAATGCTGATTATCAGGAAATTGAAAAAGCGCTGGAAAACTGCATAAAAAAAGCGCAAAAGAGATTTTAAAGTCTCATACCAAGTTTCAATTAATGAAGTAAAAAATAGCAAAAAGTCTGAAATTGGTGTGTGCGGAGCGGGAGTGCAGCGAGCCACAGCGGAAGCGATGAGCTTTCGATTTGGCTAGCGTAACTCATTCATGTGCGGAGCGGGAGCGTTAAAAAAGTGAAACGGTCAGTTTTACTTTTTTAAAAGCTCGTTCATATCATATCTGTAAAACCTAATATTTATATATTTTAACCCTCCTGAATCATTGAACTCAGGAGGGTTAATTAGTTTTATTCGTTTTAGATGTTTATTATTTTGTCTCTTCAGGTTTATTGGCTATTCGATTCTTTAAATCCTTACGTATCACGTTTGCAAGACTGTTCGGATCGTTGTCAGATGAAGAAAGTTTATTTGCATTAGAAAGCATTGTACTCAACTTTTCTGACATTAATACACCGAGCAGGCTCTCAAGCATATTTCCACTGCCACCTTCTCCCATAGATATTTTGGGTACAACATCAACTTTAGACTCTTCAACAGCTTCTGCAAAACGCTGCATTACCTGCTGGATAAGCTGGAATTGAGGACCACCATAAGCGAGGACCTGTTCCTGAATAGCCATAGCCTGCGCAATACCAACACGAGCTGCTTTTTCAGCTTCAGCATCTGCAAGTAGTTTAACTTTCTGAGCTTCGCCTTCCGCTACAATTCTTATCTTGTCAGCTTCTGCTTCTGCAAGTGTTCTAATCTGAGAAGCCTGCTGCTGTGCCCTTGCATAATCAGCCTTACCCTGATTACTTTGTACTGAAATCGCAATATCGGATTCTGTAAGCATTGTTTGCTGTTTTGCGCGGGATTCAGCTTCTCTAAGTTCTCTTTCCTTGATTGCTGCTTTTTCCTGCCTGTTATAAGTTTCAACCTGTTCTTCGGCAATTTGTCTTGATCTTAACTGGTTTAAAATTTGCTCAATTTGACTGTCTTCAGCAGCTGAACCGGGCGTTCCAATTAATACTTCTTCCAGTTCAAGATTGTAACGCTCAAATCTTTCTTTCATATCAATTGAAGATTGCTGCTGTATTAAGCTTCTTTCCTGAAGTAACTGTATAAGAGTTCTGGTTTGGGCAATATTTTTAAAGTATGCAGCAACCATCGGGTCAAGCGTCTGTTCAACCAGCTTTTTGATATCCCCAAATCTTTGAATTACAAGTGGTGCCTTACGGTAATCAATATGAATAACTACTGATAATGGTAATGTTGGTTCAAAAGCATCTTTTGTAATCAGACCTACTTCAGCAAGATTTTCATCAAGCTTGTGATTTCCGGTTTGATCACGCATCCATTTTAATATTATGTTGGTGGTTGGAACCATTATCATTTTTCCGGCATAAGAGTTAAAAGCATATTTGCCCGGTAATAGCGGATCTTTCCAGACCCCACGGCAACCGTTGTTAACCAGTTCACCATGTTTATATTCATCACCACTGATATCCTGGCCAATTTCTCCTGTATAAGAAACCACAATTCCAACATTACCGACTTCAACTACAGTTTTGGGAATCATTTCAACGGTAGCAAACAGGCGGTTAATATAATATGTACCTTCAACCAGAACCTGAAGCTGTCTACCACGCTTACCATTTGCGGCTAAAAATTTATCAGCATCCTGGAAATTATTGTGGTAAGTATTTTGATCGTTTGAATCCTGTCCAACAGTAGGGGCAATTATATGATCAGTTTCTAAAGCAGGACCATCATGAACTGTAACAATACCTACAAGATCATCTGCACCTTTGATAACTATTGGCGTAAATCCCTCTCTTTGTGCAATAAGGTCGGCCATTTTTTCAAAAACAGCCCTTTCACTTGTTTCGAGAGGCAGGTAATAAATTTTATCCCTGGTTATTACGACAAACTGTGCAAGGTTAATTGCATAAGTACCCTCACGAAGAATTAATCTCTGAGGACCTTTTTGTCCTCCTTTTGTAATAAATTCCCTGACATCTTGAAAGTTACTAGCTTTATTATTTGCAGCTAAAGCCTGCGTTGAAGAGAGGGGAATCCCATCACGTGCAAATACGTAACCAATTTTGCCTTGAGGAATTGTAACTAAAGGCATTATGTGTACATTGTACATAAACGGGACAAAAAAATGCCATCCACCACGTAAAACCTGCGGTTGAAAACCAGCTTCCCCGTTTAAAGCTATAAGGCCTGATTTAATTGACCCTTTAAAGCTGAATATTTTTTCTACAATGGCAACTTTTGTGTTTGGTATGTATCGCACCATGCCAGATATATATGTAAATGCAATAATACCAAAGAAAATACTAAAAATAATAGTAAACATCGTGTATCCTCTTTCTCACTCAGATCATGAATAATTAACGACTGATCATAGTTTGACTACTCTCGTTCATAATCTACAAAAATAATTATACTATTTTTCGGTGTATTAGTATAATTTAATTTTTTATATTAAGGAGGTAATAAATTTCTGGTAATTGTGCCAAGAAGCGAATATATTCCGTGATCAATTAAGGTTTCATTGCGATTTTTATTGCTTTTCCTTCATCATGCAGTTTTATTGCCTTATCAATATCAGATATAGGCATAACATGAGTTATCAGCTTTGCTACATCAATCTGTCCTTCACTTATCAGTCTTAATGCCTCCCTTACGTGATACGGAGTATGATGAAATACGCTTATTATACTTATTTCATCGTAATGTATTCTCGTTGTATCAAGCTGGATCTTGCTGCCTGCTTTACAGCCTCCGAATAAATTAACGGTTCCACCTTTTCTGGTCAGGTTGACAACTCTTTCCCACATTTCTGGCAATCCTACAGCTTCTATTGCATAGTCAAGTCCTTTGCCTTCGGGAGTTAAATCCATTATAGCTTTTTCGGGGTTATCTGTTGCAAGCAAATTTACAACTTCGTCAGCTCCTCCAAATTCTTTTGCAAGTCTTAATTTTAAAGGGTTTCTTCCTGCTGCTATAACTCTTGCGCCTTTCAGTTTTGCCAGCCTGACAAACATAAGTCCGATTGGTCCAAGCCCGACTATGCCCACAGTTGAACCTGGTTCTATGTTAGTTCTGTCAACCCCATGAACAACATTTGCAAGCGGTTCTGTAAATGCAGCATTTTCAAAACTGACGTGGTCAGGTATCTTAAGGAGATTTTGCCTGACAATCCTGCCGGGAATTTTTATATACTCTGCGTAAGCTCCATTTAACAGGTCAAGATTTTCACACAGGTTGTATTTTTTGATTTTACAGTAATAGCATTCCTGACATGGAGCAGAATTTGCACCTACAACACGATCACCCAGATTAAATCCTGTAACGTTTTTACCTTTTTTAGCAATTATTCCGGCAAATTCATGCCCGAAGCCAGAAGGAACATTTTTTATCAATACGGGATGGCCTCTTTTGTATGTTTTAATATCTGTTCCGCAAGTTAATGCCGTATCAACTTTTACCAGAACTTCATCATCATCCGGTTCAGGAATTTTAACCTCTTCAAACTTAACTACACCGGGCTTGTAATACCGAAGTGCTTTCATCTTTTTATTCATATTTTTATAAATGCCTTAACTATCCTGTTTTTCAGTGTATCTTGTATAGCCTCATTTATATTATCAAAATCATATATCGAAGCAAATTCTACATTTATTATACCTCTTTTTATCAAATCAAGTGATTCACATAAATCTGCCGGAGATGGGGAGTAACTCCCCATAACTGTCAGTTCCCTGTAATAAATATCATTATTGGCATAACCGGCTTCATCAGATGAAATACTTGAAAATACAACTATTATACCACCATCTCTGACACAGTTAAGTGCAAGCGGCAAAGTCTGCCCGCTCCCTGAATCCATAAAAATAATATCTGCGCCTATATCATTTGTTGTTGACTTATAATATGCCGAGGTTAAAGCTGTGCCTATAGAATTAAAGGCATTATCAAAACCGACATTTATTGCAAGTTTTGTCCTGTCCTGAATCAGGTCACAACCGCTTACATTTGCGCCAAAATGTTTTGCGATCTGCCCTAAAAGCAATCCTATTGACCCAAGACCTATTACAAGAACATTATCTCCCAATTTTACATTTGCTCTTTTTACAGCTCTCATGCAACATGCCGCAGGTTCCGTAAATGAAGCCTGAATATCGTTGATATTATCAGGAATTTTAAACACGGTGTTATTTAAATGGTCTTCTGATACAAATATGTATTCACTAAAACCGCCCGGAATAATATTTGAGTTTTTAAAATCCCTGCACATTGAATAATTTTCATTTAAACAGTATTTACATTTAAAACAAGGCACGTGATGACCTGCAACTACCCTGTCTCCTTTTTTAAAGTCGTGATTGCCGGATTTAATTTCAACTATTTCTCCAACTATCTCATGTCCGAGCACAGTACCTGACTGTGACAGTTTATGTTTTATCTTGACTATATCAGAACCGCAAAGTCCACACCCCTTAACTTTTATTATTGCACCTTTGTCTTTGATTTCAGGTTTTTCTATTTCAGAAATTTCTATTTTATCAGGTTGGATATAAACAGCAGCTTTCAATTTATTTATTTCTCCAGATCAATATTTTCAACATAATTTTACATTGAAAAAATGTAATTAAAAATATACTGAAAGAGCAAAATAATTAAAAATAAAATATTAATTTATAATTATTGAATTTGTTTATTATATAAATCATTTTATCCGTTAAAATTTGTAATTCTGTACAGTTTCCATTTATCCGGTTTTTGCTGGGATATATATATTTGTATTTCTAATTTTGAACCATCGACTTCATAACTTAAAGGTTTTGCAGAATAGATATTAATGGGAGAAGTAATTGAAAATGCAGGTATGGGTGTTTCTGGGGTTGTTATTTCTTTTGAGTTTTCACTATATTCCTTTCCGTTAAAATTAAAAACAATTTTAACTTTTAGGTAAGGAATTTTAACTTTACTTATATTTGTTATCTTGAAACTTATCCCGGGTGTGTAATTCAGGCTGTTAGTATCTTTACTTGATTTATATGCAAGTAGATTTACTATAATATTATTGTTGCTTAAATAAGGAATTTTCGCATGAGTATTCAGTTTTCTTGCTTTATTGTAATATAACTGGGCAGCAGTTTCATCTCCATTTTTATAAAGATTATCACCTTTTTGGATTAATAATTGTACAAATTCATCAGGTGGGGCAATTGAACTGTTTAATGCAAATGCCATGGTAAATTCTTTAATTGCTGTATCCGGGTTTTTCTTTACATAAATTTTTGCCAGTTTATAATGCGCAGTAGCATTATTGAAATAAGCAATGGAAGAATTAAGTATATTAACAGCATCATCAACATTATTTGTTGCAACAAGGCTATCTGATACACCTGAATAAGCTGTCTCTATATGTTTTCTGATATTTGCCGCTTTTATTCCTCCATTTCTGGAATAAAATTTGTACGCAAATTTATACTTTCTTATAGCCTCCATCGGGTTGTCTTTATATATGTGATCACCCCATCTTAAATAAAAATCACCAATTTTATCATCGATTTCTTTAAGCGGGACGTCTTTAATCTGCATCAATAAATCCTGAGCCAATTCATACTCATCAGTTGACATATATAAATCCGCCATAGCAAAATATGCATCATATTTGCCGACCTCAGACAATTTGATAGCCCTGTAAAATTCAATTTTTGCTTTTTCAGGTTCATTAACCTGTATGAGGAGAGTTCCAAGTTTCATATGAGCCTTGTAACTGCCGGGATATGCCCTCACAGCTTTATTATAATAATCAAGTGCAATAGCCAGCCTACCACTTTTCTCATATTTTTCACCTTTGTTTAAAATACCGTCAAGTGTTGTTGCATTATCTTTCTGCATCATAAAAAATGAAACAACGCCAATTAAAATAACTAAAGAAACAATCAGTATTTTATTTTTTTCAACTAACTCGGAAAGAAATTTATTCATTTTAATTCTCAAGTAAAAACTAAAACAAGTTATAGTAAATGAACTCAGTATATGAATACATTATAATCTAATTAAAACCTCTGTTAATTTTATTGTATAACTGGATATTTATAAATACTTTATAATTTAGGTGTGTTACAACAATGTAAAAATTTCCGGTTTTTTGCAAAGTTAAAATTTCCTCTTTGGAGAGTCAGTTTTATTATTCCACCTTCTCCAAGGATGACTTAGAGAAGGGATATTTGTTACTTCTTTTCTTG
>Ga0074193_1001120_pt1 | contig 36125 bp, 23 predicted proteins | sample EPASupsiteHSE605_FD_64523 | JGI IMG/M metagenome (GOLD analysis project Ga0074193, IMG submission 64523) | Bioremediated contaminated groundwater from EPA Superfund site, New Mexico - Sample HSE6-05 | ecosystem: Environmental > Aquatic > Deep subsurface > Groundwater > Contaminated ... | reverse complement strand
TACGGCAGAATGAGATCCCAGTCCGCATCGCTGATTTCATTAAATTCACCGCCGTTAAGCTGTTCTTCAACCAGCTTTTTCTGCGGATCACGGACATAGATCGCGCCGCCGGATGCAAGTGAGAAAATATTAGAGCCCGGGTAGGGTGAGTCATATTCCCGGATAGATCCGTCCTCATCATTAAAGCCGATGCCGTTTAAGACGACAAACCCACCGCCGTTAAGCGGATCGCCGGCCATGAAGGATTCCGCCAGATAGTCCAGTGCCGTACCGTTAATAACCACGCGCGGTCTGCCTACGGCATTGATCAACGGCCGTCCGGCGGCATTGCCCATGATAAAGGCGTCGCCGCCTTTGGCTCCGTACATAAAGGTCTGGCCAACATCGCCGTAGACAACCAGCTTACCGTCTTTCATAATCTGGCAGAGCTGATCCTGGGCATTGCCGTGCACGTAGATTTCCATGCCGTCAATGCCGGAGGCCAGATAATCTCCGGAAGAGCCATAGACATCTATTCGAACGCCTTTAGTAGCCGGGCCGAAGCCGCACCCGGTAAACCGCTGGCCGCGGTACTTGTAAACAATAAAGCGTTTCCAGCCTAGTTTGTAGGCTTTGACAATCAGCACTGCGTCGCACAGATCGCCTTCCGGTTCAAAGGCTTCTGCATCAATAACCAGGATCTTCTCGTCATTCTGCGGTGCGCGGATTTCCCCTCGCGTGGCAAAATCAATCCGGCTGAAGCAGGAGCTGGATTTCCCGGTAATCATGGAGGTCTCATCAAAAATCGCATCCAGAGCGAGCTTGATGACATGCTGAAGAGAGCTTCTCTTTATCTTGCCGGTATTATAGCGCAAGTCGCTCAAAAGAGTCAGACTGTCAATCGCGGTTTGCTTGCAGTCATTATTTTCATCCGTATGCTTTTTGATGGTTTCAACAGCGAACCTAAGGCTGTTGGCATCGAATCCGCCGATATTTTCCTGAATATAGGCCACTATTTTCCTGGTGGCTGTTGCCGCATCTTTTTCAGCAAAAAAGGCTTGAAGCTTTTTCACGATCGCCTTGCAGGCCTCATTGGATTCAACCGGCTTGGCAACATCACAGATTTCTTTATCCTTTTTGAGACCCTGCAGCCGCTCTATTCCATATTTCTGAATCAGTTTTTCTATATACTCGGTTCTATCATTTACCCCGTAGACCCACTCATCCATGAATGTTTTCCAGCCGGCTTCCGTCTTTGAGGATTTGATATAGTCGAAAATAAAATCCCGGTCTACATTGTAATAGCCTTGCACCGGTTTGGGATGCGAAGCTAAGGGTTCTTTCACTACAGCTGACACCATAAAATCAGGAACAATAGTGCGATTGGGATCGTGTCGGATAACCTTGCTGTCTACGATTTCTTCTACGGTAGCAATAACTGTACGAGACGCTTTGGCTCCCCAGGGGATATCACCCTGCTGTCCCCACAGCTGAAGATTTCCGTGGTCATCGGCGCGATGAACATGAATAATAGCCACATCGGGTTTTAAAGCAGGAACTAACGCATGAACCGTTCCTGACCCAAACGGATCCTCCATAATTTTCACCTTGTTATCGCCTCTCCAGGCAGAATGGGTTACCAGATCGCTGCCTTTAAGTGAATTAAGCGGAACGTACGGTATTCCCAAAGAACCCGCCATCAGTCTGGCTAAGCTTGATATTGGTGCCCGAGGCCGGGGTCGAACCGGTACGATGTTGCCATCGCGGGATTTTAAGTCTATTTAAGTCAACTCTCCTAACCTGATCTTCAAAAAGCCGTTGGCATCTATTGATCTTCTATTAATCTGGATTCATTGTCCAGATCCCTGGTTACCCATACATCGAGATCCTTTGGTCTGCGATTGGCAGATCGTTAACTTCCTGCCAATATAAGGGTAATTTTATTTAGTATTTTCACGTTTTATGACTCCTTCCTCGACTATGTCACACCCATCTTATCATCAAACTAGCTGGTAATGGCCACCTCTTCATCGGAGTCAAACAGGTACAGGTAGCTTTCCTTCACCCGTCTAGCCAGAATTTTCTCCAGTGCATTTTTGTATAGTACTACCTGCACCCGATATTTTTTCAATCAGTTCGGCACGGTTTTCTAAGGTGATGCGATCCGTTTTATAATCCACCAGAACCAGTTCCTCGCCTTCCTGGAAATAGAGGTCGATTACTCCCTGCCCCAAGCTGAAGAACCAATTGTTGAACCGAAAGATAAAGCCATTGATATATTGGCAATAATCGGGGCAAACTTCCGATTGCCAAAAGCTTCTCATGGCAATGGCAAAAGCAGAAACGAACGAAAAAGCGGAATTAAACAAAGAAGGCTTGAAATACGAATACAAGGTGAATATGAATATTTTTATTCCAAAGATGACACGAGCACTAATAGAGTGTTTCTATGAAAATGACCCGGAAAACTCAATGTTATTTGATAAAGCAATGATTAAAATAACAAAAAATCTTGTCCCAATACGGCCAGATAGAAGTTTTCCTCGAAGAGAGCCTTCAAGGAAAAACAAATATCCAGTTAACAAAAAACGCTCCTTGTAATTTTCTGTTAATTAAGCTTTATGACATTGGTCTGACGTCCCCTTGTACCCCATGAGAAAATACGTTCATTTCTATCTACCGCTTACCAGCCGCCTTTCTGGTATTCCAGAAACTTGAGATAGAGCTGGATCTTCAGACGCTCATCACCGTTATCCAGATCGACCTGCGCCAGTTCTTTGATTTTGTTTACACGGTATAGAAGAGTATTCCGGTGAACGTTGAGCGCCTTTGTAGCTGCTACCGGATTGCCCACATAAAGCAGATATTTCTCCAGCGTTTCCAGTAACGGCGTGCCGTGCTTGGCGTCGTAGTCCTGGAGCGTTGTCACAGCAGCAGGGCAAAACTCCTCCAGATTATCTTGCTTAGCAAGGCTTTTAGCAGCATAGAAGACCATCATATCGGAATAATGGAAAACGCCGCGGCCCCGGGAAACGAAGACACCTGTCTCTACAGCCCGGAGAGCCTGCTTGTAAAAACGCAGCGCATCCATGATGTCGGAAAAAGGGTTGCTGAAACCGGCTGAAAGGCCGTTATCACGAAGATAATCCTCCAACGACTCCAGCTCTTTCTGCTTTAATACTTCATAATCTGGACGGCTGACCAGGACGATAAGGTTTTTCTCAAAGAATGTCCAGCGGCAGTCAGGAACGATCTGACGAATCAGTGCACCTATCTGCTGCACCTTGTTGCCGGAAAGCGCTTCACGATGGTCGATGACTACGGCAGCCTGAAACCAGTCGAAGAGTCTCCAATTCAGATACCGGCTTCGTTGCTCAACCGCCTTTGGGCTTTTCACCTTGCCGCTGAGAAGGTCGGCTAAAAAGTAGTTGAACATCACGCCTTTATTGCTTTCAAAGAAATCGTTTTTTTCCATTTCGATGGCTACCAGTTCGCTGAAACGGTAAAGAAGCTCATAATCAGCCTCCTTGAACGGACGGGTGTTATCGACAATTGCAATATCCGCAACTGCGATGTCATGGATCTTCACAGAATGAAACATCCATGTTTCGTCTGTTCTGGGCCGTTTGGCCAAAACGATCTCATTGGTCTGGTGTGATTTTTCAAAAATCATGTGCTGTTTTAGGGATGCCATATTGGTTTCGTGAATATAACCAAGTTCCTTTTCCTCTTCCAATGTTGAATCCTGAAAAACCGCTTTCAGTGTCCTGGCGAGAAACTTATAAGCGGTATCAGTGATGATGATCGGGTTCTCGAAGACTTCGGAAGCGACATCCACCAGATTCTGCAAACCCCGGTTAGCGTACAGCGCATCCAAAAGCCGGCGCATACCGCCGATCAGCGTTGCTTCCTCAAGCATGATATCCGCTACGATGTTCAGCAGATCAGCTCGTATGGTGCCGGCAGGCATCAGATAGAAATTTCTTTCGGTGTTTCGGCTCAGATAGACTTCCGGTAGCGGGGCGTCCTCGATACAAATTAAGTTGTACGGAGACTCGGGGTCCGGCGCCTCCGAAAGCTCGGAAACATAACCTACATAAATGCAGGCGGAATTAAAATATTTCTGACCAGGTTTAATTATTTTATAAGTATGGATAAAACATGGCGGTTTCACCTCCGCCAGAATCTTTGGCTGATAATTCTGCAGCTTTTCAATAATCTGTTTAATTTCCACAGCGCTTTCTCCTTTTCTTTTGTTTAGGCAATAACCCCTAACGTTTGTGAACGCGCACAAATAATGGCTTTTTTCAGCGGGTATCTTTGTTAGGCCTAATATTGTCTTATCTACAAGCTATTATATAATTAATAATAGATTAAGAAAAGAAACAGTTATGCTGCTTCACAAAAGTGGAGTAATCCTTTTGGAGATGGATTGTGAACGATTAGACAAGTACAAGGTGCATTTCCGCCATTGCTGACGGTATTGAGGATTGCAACCTAACGCTCCTTTAGGGTAGCCGTACAAAGGACAATATCCTTTAAAAGTTGGTAATTCTAGAAACCATAATATTATAGGAGGTCAGTTTAGATGCAAAAAAAAGAAAAATCCAATGGAGCCACAGTTACAGCATCTGCCGAAGCTTGGTATGGAACTGAACCAGAGATCCCGGTATCGGATATCACGGAGACAATCGGGACCGAGATCCTAATCATCGGGGCGGGAACGGCTGGCATGGTAGCGGCCATCGTCGCTGGAAAGCAGGGAGCGAGGACCCTCGTAATCGAGAAGAACCCGACAGTCGGTTACTTTAAGACGTACAACGGCATCGTCGACTCCAAAGCCCAGAGGGCAGCTGGCGACAAGGCCAAGATCGACAAGGAGGAGATTGTGCAGGAGCTGGTCCGCTATCCAAGCCAGTATGAGGACGTGGACAAGAAGCTGATCGCGAACTCCAACCCCGTCGACGAGAAGCTTGTCCGTTTGTGGGCAGAGGAGAGTGGACAGGCCATCGACTTCCTCGCCGACGAGCTGGCGGAGTACGGCATCAAGCATGTGGCGGAATACGACATTGGAGACGGTTACCACGGGAAGTTTAAGATCTTCCCAACGCACACCAAGTTCATCGTTCCGGTCCTCAAGGGTGGGCCCAAGGCTCGCCTTCACGGTGGCGTTGGCGTCATCGAGCCATTGATGGTGAAGAAGGCCAAAAGCTACGGCGTCGACTTCAGGTTCAACACGCCGCTGGTCAAGTTCATCAAACACGGAAGCAGAGTCGTCGGAGCGATCGCCAGGAAGAAGGACGGCAGCCATCTGCGGATCGAGGCCAGCCGGGGCGTCCTCCTCTGCACCGGTGGTTACTCGGACGACCACGAGCTGTTCGCTAGGCTAAACCCTCAGGCCACGGCGGTCACGACCATGTACTACGGACAACACGGAAACACCGGCGACGGCATCAAGGCAGCCATCTGGGCGGGAGGTGAGAAGGACCGCTACGGTACAGCCGGCCTCTTTGACCGTGGGATAGTGAAGCCGGGTGTAAGAGCGGGCCTTCCCTTCAGGAGGCTCAACGCGCGCATGGGCCCCATGGACGCCTTTCACATGGGCAGCCAGCCTTTTCTGAAGGTCAACATGGATGGAAAGCGCTTCTGCAACGAATCGGTCCCATACGACGTCATCCTCTATCCCCTGGAATACGAGAAGAATGGTGTGTGCTGCGTAATCTGGGACGCCAAGTACTGGGAGAACATCGAGAAATTCCGACTCGTCGCTTGCTGCAGGCAGATTCCCAGCCCGACCAAACCTGCGACCTACGAAGGTATTGGAAAGATGTTAAATCGCGTGCTCCTGGCCAGGGCCTCCCTGAAGGGCTACATCCAGAAAGCGAATTCGATCGAGGAATTGGCAACAAAACTTAAACTACCAGTACACGCTTTTAAAGCTACCGTGGAAAGATATAACCGGATGGCAAAGGCAGGCGTGGACGAGGACTTCGGCAAACCAGCCAAGGACCTCATCGCCTTGGAGACTCCGCCTTTCTACGGCGCCACCAATGCAGGCTGGATGATGCACACCACGGATGGGCTCCGCATCAACACCGACATGCAGGTGCTGGATACTCAGGGGAAGGCGATCGATGGCCTGTATGCGGTAGGTGATGTTGCCGGCGGATTCTTCGGCACCAACTACTACCCAGAGCTGGTCGTGGGTGTGGCCTCCGGCAAAACCATCACGTTCGCAAGGCATGCGGTCTTGCACATGACAGGCGCTATATAGCCAGATTAACTGATAAACGTTAAGGGTATGAAAAATATTAAGATAGGGAGGAACTAAAATGAAGGCAGTAGTAGTTGGCGGAGGATGTGCAGGGCTCACTGCAGCTCATACTTTAATAAGGAATGGGTATGACGTGACCGTATATGAAAAAGCTGATCAAGCAGGGGGACGCATGTCATCGTACAAAAAAGATGGATTTATTGTTGATATTGCAGCGCAGCTTGTGCACCCGGGCTATAAAATGGCAAGAAAAATCATAGAAGAATTGGGCATACTGGATCAGCTTATGAACTTTGATTTGCAAGGGATGAAAATTTACTTCAACGGTGATTGGATTCGTCCTAATCCTGGGCCGGATGATCCTGAGGAAATAGCAAAGACTATGGCCTGGATCAACTATATGGGTGAAGAAAACTTCATGAGATTTGCCGGTTGGGTAGAAAGCCGATGCAAGCAAGACATGTATGAAGGAAGCGTTGAATGGATGCTGGATTTGGATTCCGGCGGAAATTTCGAAGACTTTGTAAGAAAAGAATTTGGTGGAAAAGTTGTGGAAGGTGTGGTTCAGCCGGTCATGGCATCGATCTGTATCACCAATCCCAACGATGTAGGTATAGGATTAGGAGCACAGATTTGCTGGACGGTGCTATGTGGAGAAGCAGCCGTTTTGAAATGTGGAATCGGAGACATGGCAGATAAGATCGTTGAAGAGCTTGGAGATAAAATGATTACGGGTACGTCGGTGAAAAGCATCGTCATAAAGGATAATGCAGTGAAAGGCATCGAAACCGGCAAGGGTTTTATTGAGGCAGATACTGTCATTTGTGCTACGCAGGCGAACATAGCGCTTAAAATTATTCCTGATTTACCGGAGGTCATGAAAAACGCTTTGTCCAAAGTCACTTACTGTCGAACAATCGCTGCAATGATTTTTGTTGATAAAGAAATGGAATTCAATGGCCAGATTGGAGGCATACTCCCTGGATATACCGGTTCACCCTTTGCTAGTTTTCTCTTCCATGCTGCAAGTCATTCGGGTATAACAATACCTAAAGGAAAAGATTGTATATCTGCATTTTTGTATGGCGATGGCAATGATAAGTACTGGAACGCAAGTGACAAAGAAATTACCGATGCCGTTGTTAAGCAGCTTCAGGAAGTACTGCCCCATATGCCTAAAGAAATTTTGTCCTCTAAAATATTTAGAATACCTGAGGGAGTCTATACGATGCATTCAGGAGTTGGAACCATCATAAAAGATATGCGTGATAATCATTACAAGGATGTAAAAGGCCTTTATCTATGTGGAGAGTACATGTATACTGGCTCCTATGAAAGTGCTATCAATTCCGGAAGGAGAGCGGCTGAAGTTGTACTGGGCCGGAGTGACACCATCTAGAATATTTATTGAGTTATGTTATAAAAAACAACTAATTGTATCAAATGGTACACTAGCCTGGGTGCTTGCCCAGAAGCCTTGGATTGTTCCGATTCCCGGTACACGCTAATTGAATCGTCTAGAAGAAAATCTTGGCGCATCGGACATTATGCTGACTTTGCAAATAGAATGGGCAAATAAAGGGGTAATCATTCTCAAAGCGGCTATTCTGATAATATTTAGAAATGCACCTCCCTTTTTCAAAAAGGGAGGTGCATCATTTTTTGTATCAAAGTATGTATGCAAAATAAAAATACATCGAATGGCAAGTTAAAAATACAGCAGTAAATTGGAAAAAAATCATAGCCAGCACCCTGAAAAAATACTATCCTTTTTGTAAAAGCAAAAGGAGGTAGTAAAGAAAGGATGCTAACGATGATACAAAGATATCATATCAAACACAAGAGCTTTCATATAGATAGAGCGGCGAACCAAAAAGAACAAGGACCTCTATCGACAATGACAATTGATCATTGAACACCCATTTGGTACGGTCAAACGCCAATGGGGATTTTACTATTTTCTGACCCGAGGGTTACGATCAGTAAAAACTGAGGCAAGTTTAATGTTTCTGGCCTATAACCTATAAAGGATAATCAATATTCTGGGAATTCAGGGGATGAAGGAGAGATTGGGCTTCGCGTAGGGCTTAACTTTCTTGGTTATGCAATTAGAAGGCTCGTCAACGATAATGACTCTCGCCGACAAGCCTTCGTTTTCACACACTCTGCCGTCCATAGTGGTTAGCAGCCAGCCAGCATTTGTAGCACCATAAAATGGTGGAGTATCCAAAGCAATAAGGTCTTTAGCCGGTTTACCAAAATCTTTATCTATGCCAGCTTTTGCCATCTGGTTATATCGTTCCACGGTAGCTTTAAACGCTTCTACCGGTAGTTTGAGTTTTATTGCCAATTCTTCGATCGTATTTGCTTTTTTAATGTTACCTTGCAGACGGGCTTTAGCCAGCAGCACATTACTCACCGGTTTCCCAATCCCCTCGTATGTTTTCGGTTTAGTCGTGCTTGGAATATGCCTGCAACAACCAATTGTATGGAACCTTTTGATATGCTGCCAGTAGTTTGCATCCCAGATTACGCAGCACACGCCATTCTTCTCGTTTTCCAATGGATAAAGGATCGCATCATAAGGGACAGATTCGTTGTAAAAGCGTTTCCCATCCATATTAACTTTCAAAAAAGGTTGACTGCCAAGATGAAAAGCATCAAAAGGTCCCATAAATGTGCTGCCTCTTCTGAAAGGGAGACCGGATCTTCCGCCCGGTTTTGTTATTCCCCGGTCAAACAGCATTACTGACGGATGCTCATCTTTTTTACTTCCAGCCCATATTCCAGCTTTGATGCCATCACCCACGTTTCCGTGTTGTCCATAGAAGAATGTTGTAACAGCTGTCGCTTGAGGGTTGAGTCTTGCGAAAAGCTGATGGTCATCCGCATAACCTCCAGTGCACAGTAGTACTCCCTTACTGGCGTTAATCCTTATATAGCTGCCCTTTTTATTCTTGGCAATCACTCCAACTACCCTGTTCCCGTCTTTGAGCAGTTTGATCAAAGGAGTATTAAACATGTATTTAGCACCGTAGCTTTCCGTTTTTTTCAGCCAACGTTCTATAACGCCGACACTACCGTGAATATGCCCTTTTGGTCCACCCTTGAGAATGGGAATAACGAATTTGGTGTGTACCGGATATGCCTTGAATTTGCCATGGTGACCTTCCCCAATGTCGTATTCCGCCACATGGGTGATGCCGTATTCCGTTAGTTCTTCTGCTAAGGAATCAATAGCTTGACCGCTTTCATTCGCCCATAAGCGGATGAGATTTTCATTCACAGGATTAGATCTTTTGATGAATTTTTCTTCCACATACTGGCTTGGATAGTGAAGTAGCTCCTGCACAATCTCTTCCTTATCGATTTTTGCCTTGTCGCGAGCTGCTTTCTGAGCCTTGGTATCAATGGCCCCTATATACGTCTTGAAATAACCCAATTTTGAGTTTTTCTCAATGACCAGGGTCTTTACTCCCTGCTTTGCAGCAAAAATTGCAGCCACCATACCCCCTGTCCCCGCACCACATATAAGAACCTCGGTATCAAGAGTCTCCGCAATAATCGATCCTGGGATATTAGGTTCAGCTCCATACCAAGCTTCGGCCGATGCTATAACTGAAGCTCCATTCGATTTTCCTTTTTTTGCACCTCAACCGACCTCCTATAAATATTATGGAATTACCAACTTCTAACAGGATATTGTCCTTTGTACGGCTGCCATTAAAAGAGCGCAAGGTTGCAATCCTTATACCGTCAGCAATGGCGCAAGCGAGAAAATAGAAGGATGTTATCCGCTGCCGCCGGCCATACTTACCACATGTTTGCATCAGGAGTGGTTCCTAGTGAATGTTGCTCACTTTCACTATGATTACCGCCTTTTCAATTATGCAGTGATTTGTGATATATCACAGTTTATTAATACTTCTACCGCAATTATGTGTCAAACATTATTTCCTTGCTATTTGCTGACCAATATGGTATGATATGTGATATAAGCAGTATCAAGGAGCTGATTGTTATGGCATTTAAAGAACTGATATCCCCAACATTGAAAGAGTTATTTGTCAAGGAAATTGAATCAATGATTCTATCTAAAGAATTGAAAATCGGCGAGAAACTTCCCCCTGAACGGGAATTAGCGGAAAAGATGAATGTCAGTCAGGCTGTAATCAATGGAGGCATCATCGAACTTGCTAATAAAGGATTTCTTAAAGTCATTCCCAGAAAAGGCACATACGTTGCAGATTATAAACATGAAGGAACGTTTGAGATTCTACAATCAATACTTGAATATAACGGAGGGCATTTTGATCCATGCCTGCTGAATTCATTGCTTGAAACCAGGCAATGCATTGAGTGCAGTGCCGCTGCATTAGCAGCCCAAAAGGCTTCTCTTGAAGATATAAGAAAACTGCGTGCAAAGCTTGACGAACTTGAACATACACAAGGAGTAAAGCAGCAAAGTAAGGTTGCAACAGATTTCTATCGTGAATTACATATTGCATCAGGCAATATCATTTATCCACTTATTTTTCATGCGTTCGAATACGTTTATCTATCTATGTTGGAAGCCATGTATAAACGCGGATTTTTAGGCGAGGAAATAAATCTCCTCCATAAACTTACAGATTTGATTGAGCAGAAAAAACCCAAGGAAGCCGCAGACTGCGTATCTGAGTTAGTCAAGTGGGTAAGAAATACTATGCAGAAGAGCTTTACCCCTGGGCAAAGAATAATATAAAACCTTCGTCCTTTAAAGAGTAAAAAAACATATTATTAAACGATTACTCCTGCTAGCAACAGGGAAAAATGGCAGTATTTTTGTCTTCTAACTCCCGAAATAATCCACCGCAAAACAATAAAAGCCGCTCCGCTTAACATGAACAGCTCCCTGTCAAGTAGACAGATTAAAAAAACAAAACCTTTGGAAATGTCAACAAAAACTAGACACAAAGTTAAGTAAATTTTATGAATTCAACTCCTCAAATTGGACGGGGGAAAGATACCCAAGAGAAGAGTGCATTCTCTTAGTAATCGGTTTTGGCACAATGAAAAAAGATTTTAGAGTCGTGATATACATAGCTAAGCGGAACAGCATAGGGATAATCATTATCCCCGAATACAGCCAGCACGTCAGATGTTCCATTATTAAGAACAGCAAAACTCTCCGCTAAAGATAAATTCTGTTTTTTTTGCGACGCATTTCTCTAAACACATAGACACCTCTTTCGTAAATAATAAAAAGCCTAATATTCATTCCTTCAAATGCCTAATGGAATGAACAAAAGACGTTTATCGCCAGATTTCATCAGGCTATCAGCATGGATACCGGCCTCATGTTGAAGCTGCTCCCCACAAAGGGCATCATGGGTGGGATTATGTAGCCCATTTCGTGCTCAAAGTAATGGACCATCTCCGATATGACCATTGTTTCCATACCATCCGTCGCGCCCCTAAGTGAGATATATTTCCGGCTCTAGATTTATCATTATTACGTTCAGGCCTCCTTTTGGTGTTTTACCCAATCGGCCCATGCTACCAAACAGTGAGAAGTCCAAACAAAGTTTTACACCAATTACATACTAAGTTATTTCCTTTGTCGGGCTTTTAAAAATTATTTGGATAACTCAAATTGAAATGAATTTGTATGTACTTTTTTAACTAAAAGGAGCTTCCTATAGGCGTTCCCTTAGTTTAGTCAAAACCTATTTCTATTTTGTAAAATATGCCGGTAAATCTTTGAACCAGGAGAAGTTATGACATTTAGCACAAAATACGTTTGACGACTCATGCATTTTGTGACACTTAAAGCACTCTAAATCCCCATTATGAGAATCATGCGGATTTGATTCTTCAAAGTTAGTTTTCGCCTTGACTTCGTTATAATTATGGCATTTCAAGCACATCTCTTTTGAGAATTCCCGGGTCTTCATCGGAGTTTCGAAATCCCCGGTAATATATTTTACGCCCTCCTCCATCTGAACAGGAATTGAACTCTCGTGGCAGTCATGGCAACTCACACCGGCTTGCTTATGCGCATGGGCCAAAAGATTGCTGTCATTATAACTGTTGTACATTGGTTTCATATTATGACAAAGATTACAAAACGCTGGATTAGCACTAGCTTTTTCTACAGTCATAAAGGATACGGCACTTAAAACTATCACAATCAAAACAAGCACAAATACATTTTTCGGTGTGAACCTTTGCCTAAAACTCTTTTTTCTTTTTTCAGGACCTTTTCCCTGAATACTTACTTGCTGTTTATTGTCTTCTCTCATATGTATTACCTCCACTATTTTTAAATTGCACATGTCAAATCTTAAAATTTTTGTTTTACTCCGGCAAATTAAATTCCACACTGGATTGATCATGGCAGGATTGGCAATAGGCTTTGCCGCCTAGCCCTTGTTTTTCATGACACCCATAACACTGCTTTTGAGGATTCTGATTATTTAAGACCGTGTATCCATGCCCTTTCTTCCCGCTAACCCATTCTTCCTTTGGAATTGCAGAATGGGGATTTTTCGGATCATATCCTTGGGAGACAATAATTACGGTAATCAACACCACAACTAAGCCCACCGTAATGACCGTCCGAATAATTTTCTTCCCTTCCATTGGTTTAATCCTCCATTAATCGAGTCTTAGGACAAAGATTTTAAGACAACTTCAGCTTGTTCTAAGGTATAGCTAATGTCTTCATCCGTGTGAGCCGTAGAAAGAAATACGGCTTCATATTGACTGGGAGCCAAATAAATGCCTCGTTCCAACATACCACTAAAGAAGGCAGCAAAGAGTTCCAAATCAGAAGTGCAAGCACTCTTAAAATCGATAACGGGCTGGTCCGTAAAGAAAGCCGAAAACATTGCCCCAATGGAGTTAACCCAGATACGAACCTGCAGATCCTGAGCAATAGTTTTTAAGCCCTCTGCCAAACGGGTAGTTCTACGTTCTAATTCCTCATAAACTCCATTCTTTTGCAGAAGCCGCAGAGAAGCAATCCCCGCTGCCATGGCTAAAGGATTCCCGGATAAAGTTCCCGCTTGATAAATAGGACCGCTGGGTGCAATCTGCTCCATATATATCCGTTTCCCGCCATAGGCAGCTACTGGTAGACCTCCCCCTATGACTTTACCTAAACAGGTCAAATCCGGATTGATATTGAAATGTCCCTGAGCTCCTCCATAGCTGACTCGAAAACCTGTCATAACCTCATCAATGATTAAAAGACTTCCATACTCAACGGTAATTTGGCGTAAACCTTCCAGAAAACCAGGCTGGGGTAAAACGACTCCCATATTCCCTGCTACGGGTTCGACGATGACCGCAGCTATTTCTTCTCCACATTGATTAAAGATTTGTCTTACTCCATCTAATTCATTATACTGAGCAACGACGGTTTCCGAGGCTATGGATGGTGGAACTCCAGGAGAAGTAGGTACTCCCAACGTCAAGGCTCCGCTGCCTGCTTTGATTAGGAGAGAGTCACCATGTCCATGATAGCAGCCTTCAAACTTCACAATTTTATTACGGCCAGTAACCCCGCGTGCCAACCGTAAGGAACTCATGGTTGCTTCTGTTCCCGAGTTGACCATGCGAACCATTTCCATGGATGGGAAAGCTTTTATTACTTCTTCTGCCAATTCTGTCTCTATCTCTGTAGGAGCCCCATAACTTGTCCCCCGCTCAGCTGCCTTTTTTATGGCCTCAATAACTTCTGGATGAGCATGACCTAGAATCAATGGTCCCCAAGATAAGACATAATCCAGGTAGGAATTGCCGTCAATGTCCCAAAGTCTTGCCCCTTGCCCCCGTTCGATAAAAACTGGTACCCGTCCTACGGATTTATAAGCCCTTACAGGGGAATTGACTCCACCGGGAAGGACTTTATTAGCCCGCTCAAAGGCTGCTTTACTTCTTTCGTCCCGAAAACCCAAGTTAACCCTCCTAAGCGTCTTCTTCCATGTAGTATTGCATGCTGCACTTTTTTAACTCCTTGATGCTGAAAAGCATGGAATAATCCTTGATCCCCGTGATTCGAGAGATCTTAGCCATGATTTCACCGCATTCCTCTTTGGAACGAGCATGAATCATAGTAAATAGATTAAACGGCCAATCGGCAAATGTTGGTCTTTGATAACAATGGCTTATCTCCCGGAAAGATGCCATTATTTTTCCGATCTCTTCTGCTTTCACCTCCGGGACCTGCCACACCCCCATGGCGTTAGCGGTAAATCCAGCTTGTTGATGGCGAAGGACCGCTCCAAATCGGCGTATCACCCGATTACTGAGCAGATTCTGAGTTCGCAGAAGAACCTTATTCTCATCCCAAGCCAACTCTTTAGCAATCTCAGCAAAGGGCGTAAGAAATTCAGGGATATTCCCTTGCAATTCTCGAATGAGCATCTTATCCTCTTCGTCCACAGGATAAGGGGCAAGTTTTTGGAAAAGAGAGATCTCATTTGGTCCTCCCGATAAACCTTCTCCTGATTTACTTTTGAAATGGATTTCCTCTTCTGTGTTAAAATTAAAATTAACATCAATTTTAAAAAGCCTGAGAGCTGGAAGAGAATAAACTTCCTCAGTGCCAATAATCCCTTTAATAAGGGTTAGAGTTTTCTCCACTTCCTTTTGAGAAGGTGTTATCAGAGTAAACCAAATGTTATACTTATGATTCCTTAGGTAATTATGAGTCACCCCAGGGATATCCATTAATAAATCCACAAGGATCTGCACTTTATTATCAGGCACTTTGGCCGCACAAAGGGTGCTTTTATACCCTAAACGATGGGAATCGAGTACCCCTCCTAAACGGCGAATAATTTCCTCTTTACGTAAGGATTGAATACGCTGCCAGGCTTCCTTCTCAGTGGTTCCAGTAAGGCTGGCTAAAGTCTGATAGGGACGAGCTACTATAGGAAAATCGGTTTGCACAATATTCAGCAAGGAACAATCGAGAGTATCCATTATTTTACCCCCTTGCGTCCATGATAAAGGCACCATGGCTCCTCTGCCATATAATCTCCTTCTTCATAATAAGCAGCTCGAGCTCGGCAGCCGCCGCATATTTTTTTATACTCACACACTCCGCATCCGTCCTTATAATCCAAAGTGCGCAGTTTTTTAAGAACCGGGTGGTTCTTCCATATTTCGTCAAAGCGAGTTTCCCGCACATCTCCCAAGGGGATGTTGAGATAGGCGCAAGGCTGAACCTGTCCCCTTGGGCTGATGATGCAATAGGAAGTACCGGCCAGACATCCCCGTCCAAAACGAGTATTTACACCCATCTGCTTGGCTATACGCATAAATTGAGGAGCGCAGGTCGGCTTGAGTTCGATACCAACCTCTTGCTGCTTTTTCATAATTCGGGTCAGAACATCTTCATATTCTTCTGCCTGTAAGGATTCCTCTTCAATGGATACTGCCCGTCCAGTAGGAACCAAAAAAAAGAAATGATGGGCCACTGCCCCTTCTGTTACAGCAAAATCCGTAATGGCTTCCAGTTCATCCCGATTCCAATCCATCACTGTAGTATGGATCTGAAAAGGAAGCCCCACTTCCCTGCAATTGCGCATTCCTTGCACAGCCTCTTCCCAAGCTCTAGGATATTTGCGAAATTGATTGTGTTTCTCCGCATTAAGAGAATCGAGAGAAATGCCCATGCCCATTGTTCCAGCCTCTTTTAGCCGGCACGCCATATCCACAGTAACCAAAGATCCATTTGTTCCAAAAACAGGGCGTAAACCAAGAAATGCTGCATGGGCTACCAGTTCTACAATATCCGGACGCAAAAGCGGCTCACCTCCGCTAAAGATCATAATTTTAAATCCAGCCTTGGCGATCTGCTCAAGAAGAGTTTTGGCCTGAGCAGTGCTAAGTTCCTCTTCGGCTTTGCATCCGGCATCTCGATAACAATGATCGCAATACATATTGCAGGCATTGGTTGTATTCCAGGAAACAATCATTACATACCCTCCTTCAACCAACGCGCTGCATCCAGCGCATGGTAAGTAATGATAATATCTGCTCCAGCCCGTTTCATACTGATCAGGCTCTCCATGACGATTCGTTTTTCATCAATCCACCCTTTATCTGCAGCGGCTTTAACCATTGCATACTCTCCGCTGACATTATAGGCAGCAACGGGCAGGCCGAACCTTTGCTTGGTCCGATAAGTGATATCCCCATAGGCCAAAGCGGGTTTAACAATTATCACATCAGCTCCTTCTTCTATGTCTAAGGCCGTCTCAACCATAGCTTCATTGCTATTGGGAGGGTCCATTTGATAAGTACGACGATCCCCGAATTGGGGAACTGAAGCGGCTGCTTCCCGGAAGGGTCCGTAGAAGGCTGATGCAAATTTAGCTGAATACGACATAATAGGGATATGAGAATATCCGGTTTCATCAAGAGCCTCCCGAATCGCTGCCACTCGTCCGTCCATCATATCAGAGGGGGCCACCATATCCGCTCCTGCTTCCGCATGGGATACTGCGGTCTGGGCAAGCAGCTTCAGGGTAGGATCATTGAGGACCTTTCCTGCATGAATGATTCCGCAATGACCATGATCTGTGTATTCACACAGGCAGACATCGGTGATTACATAAAGATCCGGATAATGCTTCCTGGTCAAGCGTACTGCTTCCTGAACGATTCCACGGGAATCATAGGCTCCAGTTCCGGCTTGATCCTTAGTTTCAGGAATCCCAAAGAGTAGGACCGCAGGAATCCCAGCTTCCACCACTTCTTTTAATGCCAACAGGTATTCATCTAAAGAGTAATTATATACTCCGGGCATAGAAGGAACAGGGAGCTTTTTCTTTTCTCCAAACATGACAAACATAGGGTAGATTAAGTCCCCAATCCGAACATGGTTTTCACGTACCATCTTCCGAATATTTTCACTGTTTCTCAGTCTCCGTGGACGTCTGATTTGCTGCATATTTATACCTCTATCCCCTTTATACAATTCCGATTTCTTCATCGGTCAAGTAACAGGCCGGATCGGACTCCCAAAAATCTCCGGTCACAGCTTCAGCACGAGTACGAAAATTACCATTACAGTTATTTAAGAATCGGCATTTGGCACAGCGGCCTTTTAGGAGGGGCTTCCGGTCCTTCAAACCTGCTAAGATCGGATGAGAAAGGTCAGTCCAAATGTCACCGAACTTACGTTCCCGAACATTGCCAAAGGTAATATGCTGGGTAAATTGGTCCGGATGTACGTATCCCAGAGGATCTACTTCTGCAAAAGCAATCCCGGAACGGTTTCCTCCGTTCATACTGATAAGTTCTTTAATCTTTTCGGCTTTTTCCGGATCTTCTTTCAAGGTGCGCAGATAGAGGTATACTCCATCACAGTGATTATCAACAGTTAAAATTTCTTTCTTTAGCCCTCTCTCTTCAAAGTCCGTTGTACGACGTATAATGGTTTCCATGGCTTGCCTGGATTCCTCCGGAGAAACATCTTCTTTTATCATTTGATTTCCGCGGCCTGAGTAGACTAAATGATAAAAACAAACGCGATCGATATTTTCTTCTTCAATGAAGTCAAAGATCTTATCTAACTCGGCTAAATTATGACTGTTAATGGTAAAACGGAGTCCTACCCTTTGCCCCACGGCAACACAGTTCTGAATACCCTCCATGGCTGCCTGGAAAGCGCCTTCCTTGCCGCGGAATTTATCATTAACCTCTCGCAAGCCATCCAAGGAAATTCCAACATAGCCGACTCCGATATCCTTTATGCGCTGGGCTGTTTCCCGGGTAATTAATGTTCCATTCGTGGAAAGAGTGGGTCGAATCCCTTTGGCCACAGCGTATTCCGCCAGTTCGAAGAAATCAGGGCGAATTAACGGCTCCCCGCCGGAGAAAAGCAACACCGGTACTTTAAAATCCGCTAAGTCATTAATAAAACCCTTGGCTTCTTCTGTAGTCAATTCCCCTTGATATTTTCGGGCATCTGATTCCATATAACAATGAGCGCACTTTAGATTACAGGTTCGCGTGGAGTTCCAGACGACTACCGGACCTGAATCCGAGGTGGTTCCATGCATAGCGCCTTTAGCTCCTGCAGTATAGCGCAGGGAATCCCCGAAGTATTCCATATTAAACAGTAATTTGGTCACACTGACCATTTTCATGCCCCCCTGTCAGAGTCTCAATCAGCCCCTTAATGGTGTATTGTTTCGCTTCCCGGTAAATGATTAAACCGCATTCTTGAGCTGTTTTACTGGTAATAGGACCGATAGAATAAAGTTTAACCCCTTCTAAAAGGCTTTTTTCTTCATTAATCAGGTGTAAGAAATTACGAACAGTTGAAGAACTGGTAAAGGTCACTGCAGACACGGCTTTATCTCTTAAGAGGTTTCGTAATTCATCTTTGTCGGCACTGCCTAGAATCGTCCGATAAGCTGGAATATCCCAGACATCCGCCCCTAGAGCTTTTAAGGATTCCGGGAGGATATCCCGTGCTTCTTCAGCCCGAGCCAACAAAACGCTTTGTCCAGGCAGGACACGGCTGGCCAGTCCTTCAACAATTTTTTCTGTTCGATATTCCTCTGGAACAAAGGAAACATTTAAGCACCGGTTCTCCAGGGCAGCTTTGGTTGCCGGTCCAATGGCCACAACATCCATTCCGGTCAAATCTCGAATGTCTTTCCCTTGCTTCATGAGTTCCTTAAAGAACTCCTCGACTCCATTGACGCTGGTAAAGATAATCCATTCAAAACGCTTGAGGTTTTGGATCGCGCCGATCAATTTTTGGGGATCAGTTGGCGGGGCGATTGCAATTGCCGGAAACTCCCAAGGTTCTCCCCCAAGCTCCTCAATGGCTTGGGAAAGAGCACTGGCCTGATGCCTTGCCCGAGTTACAATAATCCGCTGTCCAAAAAGAGGTCTCTTTTCGAACCATTGGAGCTTCTCCCTTAATTGAACCACTTCACCCACAATAATGATGGAGGGGTTTGCAAACCCTTCTTTTTTGGCCAATTGATCAATACTCTGAAGTTCCCCTACAAGGACTCTTTGTTCCGGGCGTGTCCCCCATTGAATAATCCCTACTGGAGTGGAAGGAGAACAGCCATTTTCCGTTAGCTTTGACGCAATTAAGGATAAGTTCTCCATCCCCATTAAAAAAACTAGGGTGCCGTAAGCACCGGCCAAGTGTTTCCAGGCCACAGCCGAGCCATTTTTCGTGGGATCTTCATGACCGGTAATAACTGCAAAGGATGAAGTTAAATCCCGATGGGTTACAGGAATGCCGGCGTAAGCCGGTACAGAAATAGCCGAAGTAACTCCCGGGACAACTTCAAAAGGAATTGCGGCCTTGATAAGATCTTCAGCCTCTTCCCCCCCACGTCCAAAAACAAACGGGTCTCCCCCTTTCAGCCGGGTCACGATTTTCCCTTCTAACCCCTTTTGAACCAATAGAATATTGATCTCTTCCTGATGTAAAGTGTGTCGTTCCGGAGATTTCCCCACATATATGAGTTCGCAATCAGGACGCGCTAATGTTAAAAGCCGACGGGAGACAAGACGATCATAAATAAGCACATCAGCTTTAGCGATGCACTCAGCGCCTTTTACAGTAATCAGCTTCGGATCCCCTGGTCCGGCTCCGACTAAATATACATATCCCTTGTCCAAATTAGAACACTCCTGTCCAATTTTATTAAAATCACGATCTAAAACTGTTCCGAATCTCATTAAGGATATCCATGGCTCCTTGAGCTATAAGTATTTCTGCCGCTTTTCCGCCAAGCTCCTCAGGGTTATTCCCCTTCTCAGAGACTCTTAGAATACGTTGGCCATCTAAGGCAGCAACCATCCCTGTAAGGAAAATTTGTTGAGAATCCGATATGGCTAATGCTCCAATCGGAATCTGACAGCCTCCCTCAAGCTTGAACATGAAGGCACGTTCCGCTCTTACAGCCAGCTCTGTTTCCCGATGATTCATTACAGAGAGCAAATCTCGAATATCTTCCCTCTCCGAAGCAATCTCTACAGCAATAGATCCCTGACCCACTGCCGAAAGCATGATTTCTCCCGAAATATATTCTGTGATTCGATTTTCCCACCCAAGACGTTTTACTCCTGCAGCGGCCAGGATGATTCCAGCCATATGGGATTCTTCTAACTTCTGCCAACGGGTTTGAAGATTACCCCTTAAATCGGCAAAGACCAGATCCGGCCGGTGATTATGAAGTTGGGCTTTACGTCTTAAGCTACTAGTGCCAATCACTGAGCCCGGCGGCAAATCGGCTAATGGGGTCCCGTCCTTACTTAAAAAAACATCACAGGGTTCTTCCCTTTCACAAAAGACGGCGATCTCTAAGCCTGTGGGCAATACAGTGGGAAGATCCTTTAAACTATGAACAGCGCAATCAATTTCTCCGTTTAATAGGCCCGCTTCCAATTCCTTGGTGAAAAGACCTTTATCCCCGATTTTGGCAAGGGGCACATCGAGAATCTTATCCCCTTTCGTTTTCATAGGAACAATAATAAACTCCTCGTTCGGATAAAACTCTTCAAGATTCTTTTTTACCCATTTGGCTTGCCAAAATGCCAGTTGACTATCCCTTGTTCCTATACGAATACTTTGCATGTGCTCCCCTCTTATCCTTGACATTTCGACCATCCCGAATGTGATGATTCTTCGTTGACTTCTAAATTAAATAGGTTTTGGAGAATTTCAGTATATAAGTGCCCCTGACTGGTATTAGCGGCCTCTTTTAAATTGGCAATCGGTGTATGAAGAAGATGGGTTACTATGGAATTTGCCATGGAACGAATAATCTTTTCTTGCTTAGGGTCAATCGGCCCCAATTTATTTAATGCACTCTTCAATATAACTTCCTTAACTTCTTCCCCGCGACGCTGTAATGCAATAACCGAGGGGATAACAAATAAAGAATTGTGCCATTTCAAAAAAGAGCTCATTTCTTCCTCGATAATTTTTTCCGCCTGAAATGACGCTTCCTCCCTGGCTTTTTGATGGATATCTACGAATCCCCTTAAATCATCGATATCAAAAAGTTGAACGCCTTCTATATCTCCAACTCCTGGATGAATATTTCGAGGAACTGCAATATCTATCAGCAATAAGGTACGGCCGTTTCGGATCTTCATTACCCGTTGAATACGCTTTGGTAAAATTACAAAGTCGGTGGCAGCTAATGCGGTGATAACAATGTCTGCTTCCGTTAATGAAGAATCTAATTCTTCATTAGGAATCGCTCTCCCTGAGAACTTATCGGCTAAAGCTTGAGCCCGTTGATAGGAACGGTTAAAAACCATCACAGTTGTTGTCCCGCTAGCCACGAGATGTTTTGCCGTCAGGGCGCCCATCTCTCCGGCTCCTAAAATTAAAATGCTTTTGCCTTTCATATCTCCGAAAGTTTGCTTTGCAAGTTCTACCGCAGTGTATGAAACGGAGGTAGGGTGCTGGTCGATTTGTGTTTCAGTACGCACCCTTTTCCCTACCGCCAAGGCATTCTGAAAAATAGCATGAATGACTTTATTGCTTACATTGAGTTGAGAAGATTTTTCATAGGCTTTCGCCACTTGACCTAAAATTTGTGTTTCTCCTTTTACCATGGAATCCAGACCTGCAACCACACGAAAGAGATGACGAACACAGTCATAAAGGGTGTGAACATAAAGATATTGGTTAATATCCTCTTCCTTAAGATTACCATGACGTGCTAAAAAGGCCTTAATTGCACTGACACCTGATTCAACTTCAGGGGTGACTGCATAGATCTCTAAACGGTTACAAGTATTCAGCAGCACGACTCCATTTAATGCGCATAGAGAGCTTAATTCCAATAAGGCTTTATTAATCTCTGAAGGATGAAAACCGACCTTCTCTCGTATCTCTATCGGAGCCGTTCTGTGATTCAACCCAACAATGATCGGAAACAATTTTCCACTACTCCCTTCGCGTGATCAAGCTGACCTTTTTGGATAAGCTGAAGTACCTCTCCATCCGTAACTCGGTCCCAAAATTTTTCCTTCTGCGCGGTTGAAAGTCGAGACTTAACTTCTTTTCGGAAACTCTTCAATAAGCTTAAGTATTCCTTATATTCATCTCCATATCGTTCTTCCAGTTCGGCACGAATCTGATGGGCTACGATGGGACTGCTGCCACCCGTAGAGACGGCAATGCTTAAATCCCCGCGTTCTAATATGGAAGGGACAATAAAAGTACACTTCTCAGGATCATCCACCACATTGATAAGGCGAAGAGCATCTCTGGTATGCTTGGCAACTGTCCCATTAACTTTTTCATCTTCCGTACAGGAAAAAACTAATATAGCATCCTCCAAATCATCGGAAGTATATTCCTTTTCCTTCCAAGTACAGCGTTCAAAATCCACGAGTTCTTCTAATTCAGGCAAGAGTTTAGGTGAGACAATCCGAACGATTGCACCATGATCCAATAATGTCTTTACCTTTCGAAAGGCTACTGTGCCCCCGCCAACAACTAAAACAGGTTTATTCTGCATTTCCACATAAATGGGGTAAAAACGTGACATTTGAAGCCCCCCTTAGTTCCCTAGCCTTTTTTAATCACACATACAAAGCCGGACTTTACAACAACTAATTTATGCCGGCAACTATTAGGCTTTCTATTAATAAACTCCCAATCATGCATAAGAATGAAGTCCCGGAAGCAAGTAGTTTACTCCAAAGAAAGTAAAGAGTACAATTGCAAAACCTAATATGGCCATCCAAGCCGCCCTTCTTCCCTTCCACCCATACATCAAACGAGCATGAAGATAGGCAGCGTATATAATCCAGGTGATCAGGGACCAGGTCTCTTTGGGATCCCAAGACCAATAAGTTCCCCAGGCATAGTTCGCCCAAATTGCTCCCGTAATAATACAAAGGGTTAACATAGGGAATGCAAATCCAACCATTTTATAGGCTAACTCATCCAGTACTGATTCATGAGGGAAACGATTTATCCAATTTTCTTTCGTATTCTTATCTGTTGACTGATTTGAAAGGGTTTTGAGTATATACATGATACTCAAGCCAAAGGATACCGCAAAAGCCCCATAGGCCAGAATTGCCGTAAAAACATGGATGGTCAACCACTGACTCTTTAATGCAGGTTGAATAGCACTCGCTACTCGTTCTGACGGACCCATCGCCATAATAATGAACCCAAGTAAAAGGACGGGTACAGGTATAACAAAACTTCCTAAAGCGTTAAGCTTATAACGAAACTTCACAAACATATAGTTAATTACAATTCCCCAGCAAAATACAAGGATAAATTCATACCCACTCGTTAAAGGTGGCCTTTGCGAAATAATCCAACGTAAAGCAATTGCGGTTGTATTGGCGGTCAAGCCGACGATGGCAGCCAAGGTTGCCAGTTGTCTGAACGCGTCTTTTTTGATGGCTTCCCAAAGCCAATAGAGGACTGAACTTCCCAGATATGCCCCAAACATTACATAGAACACTGATACTTCCCAATTTTGTAAGGATCCGCTCAATGAAATCGCCTCCTATTCAAGATACTTTGACTTTAGGCCTTCAATTCATCGACAACTTTGTCGAATTCCTTTTTAATCCCCATATTATACTTCCCGGAATATGCTCCCAAAGTTAAAATGGGTTCCGTTAAATCCAAACTCCCCGATATGCGTACCGGCCGCCAATAGAAGGCTAAAATCAATCCTATCATTAAAAGTCCACACCCAAGCCAGACAACCCCAACTCCAGGATCAGACTTAACCTGTAACCCGGTAAAACCAATAGTCTTGTCAAAGGTGACGGTATATGTGTCTTGAATATTTTCGGATTGCCCCGGGGTTAACTGGCCCATTTTTACTTGACTGGATTCGTCAAAAACCTGATAAAATATAACAGGCTTTTGAGGATCTCCCTTAATCTCTGCAAGAACGAGATAAAGATTAGTTCCAGGAGCATTAAAATAGTTTCCTCCCCGACTCTGAAGAGTTACCGGGAATTTTTTCCCCATCATATCAACGGTAAATTCTGCTCCCGGAACATAACTTGTTTGATAAAAAGTCATACCTTTATAGGTTAAAGGATGATTCACGGAGATGGTATCACGCTGAACTTCTTCTCCAGATTCTATAATACTTAGATTCGTATACCAATTATCTCGTTCCCCGTTAGGTAGGATCCGATCTTCCACGGAATTGATCTTAAGCATAAAATTTTCTTTGACTTGGCCCTTTTCGATACTGATATCCCTAATTGAAACCTCTCTTCCTGCATCAGCCATAATATATCCACTAAATCCTGAAAGAGATCCGGTTAACGCTCCTAAGACCAAGATGACAAAGGCGATGTGAATGGTGAAGGGCCCCCAATTGCCCATGCCATGTTTTTGAGCAATAAAGTTCCATTTACCCTCTTTTTCAAGTTGGGTAATACGGAAGCCTTTCTTCTTAAGGCTTTCTTGGGTTTTTTGTCGTAATGCTTCACCATCACTTCCACTTATTACTGCATTAATCTTCTTGGGAATATTAGAGCTTTCTTTCGGAGGCTCAGGAGCAAAGGTTAGTTTATAAAACCTCTTAAAACGTTGTACACTACACACTAGGAGATTAATACAGAGCAATCCCAACAATAAATGAAACCAAGGGGAGGAGTAAACACTGGTAAATCCCAGGTTTCTCCAGATTTCGGCAACAGCTTGGGCTCCATTTGGATCCATGGATTGTTGTGGAATAAGGGTTCCGATCCCCGAAACAAGGGCAATGATTCCGAGTAAAACGAGCCCCAGTTTCATAGAACAAAAAATTTCCAATAATTTTTCACCTAATTCATCAGACTTATTACTCATAGTACCCTCCAATTAAGATATTCCGAACCCTGGAAAAAACGAGATTTGACTTTTTGATCATACTACACACAAGCTTCCCTGAATGAGTTTTGAATACAGATAAAAGTCGGCCCAATGTTCCATAGTTCCCCTTTCTGCGTATACTAACGATCTACATATATGTTAAGGAAGGCTCTTGCTGTAGTCAATTAACGTATGTTTGCGTTATTATTGCGTTTTGATTGCGTTTATTAAACTCTATTAATTACCCAACTTATAGCCAAATCGCCAAACAGTTTGTAATAGTAAAGGGTTGGATGGATCTTCCTCGATTTTTTCTCGAATATGTCTTATATAAACCGGAATGCTTATTGATCCGGTTTCATACTCTTCGCCCCAAATATAAGCAATCAAATCCTCACGCGTAAAAACTTTTCCGGGATATCCCGCCATCAAAGTTATTATTTGATACTCTTTCGGAGTCAGGTTAACTAGTCGATCACGAACCGAAATCTCATAGCGAATTGGATCGATTACCAGATCCCCAATTTTAATTTTTCTTGTAAGGCTTTTACTCGGTAAATTTTCCATTGCTTTATCTCGCCTGCGAAGTAAAACATCAATTCTTAATAGAAGTTCTTCCTCATTGAATGGTTTTGTTAGATAGTCATCCGCTCCAGCCTTAAAGCCTATTTTCTTATCGACAATATCCCCCTTAGCAGACAGTATGAGTATTGGCTCGTGAGAATCAATTTTGCGAATCTCTTCGCATACTTCAAATCCATTGAGTTTTGGTACCATCACGTCCAAAATAACCAAATCAGGTTTTTCCAATCCGAATAATTCCAAGGCGGCTACTCCATTCGTTGCACAATAAAAATCAAATCCTGCTTTTGTAATTATTATCTCAAGAGCAGAGCAAAGACTTGGCTCATCATCAACTAACATGATTTTCATTCAATCCACCCCTTATTTTTATTTTTGCAATAGTGTTATTTATGCACTTAATTATGAATGAATAATTAAATTGGATACGATGATGTGATTTAATAGGCGGGTACGTGAAAACCAGTTAATACATGAGTTAATGAGATATAAAGCTAAAAACCTTCCAGCTATGGCCATAGAAACTGTCCGAGTATTGCGGAAAGAGTCATAAGTTTAAGAAAACAATTAAAACCTAAAACGATGGTTTAAAGTCCTTTCCTGGTTTTTGTTTGTCAAGTCGGTGGTATTTTAAGCGTTTATGAATTTCTTCCCAGCTATAATCATTTGGATAAACTATTGGTCGGTATATACACGCTGAACACGCTTCCCTTTTTGACAGCAGTTTCCACCCTGATCTCTCCCCCAAGTTTCTTTGTAAGAGTCTTTACCAAGAACAAGCCGAGTCCACTCCCATTTGCTCTTGCATCACCCTGCTGTGCAGATTGAGTAAATCGATCAAAAATCTTCTCCCGATCTTTTTCGGGTATTCCAGTTCCTGTATCCGCTACCTTGATCACTACCCTCTCGATATCACTGAGATAGCTGACTTCGATATCAATCTTACCTCCAGTGCCGGTGAATTTAAGTGCATTGCTTACGAGATTCATAACGATTTTGCGCAATGCTTCCCAATCTGAGATAATAATCGGTGTATCCGGGGATATTCTTTTTTCAAGAGATATGCCATGTTTGATAGCTATCGGATCGGCTACTGAAACTACAGAACTTACAACGTCTACAATGTCAACTTCATCATAGGCGATCTCAAATCGTCCTGCCTCCAGTCTTGCAACATCAATTGTGTTATTTACCATATTAAGAAGGGCACGACTGTTTTCCTTGATTTCATGTACCAACCTTTGCTCATCTTCGCTTTTTTCATTGAAGGATTTTTCCCAAATATCTGTGAAAGCAATTATCGAAGACAACGGTGTTCGAAGTTCGTGACTCATAATTGTCAAAAAGTTGGTTTTTGCCTCATTTTCATCCTGCAATTCCAGATTAGCTTGAGTCAACGGTTCCGTCACCCATTTGCGCAAAGCAAAGCGTATGACAGCAATGACAACAAACAGCAACGCCAGGAAAAATTCGATGGTTTGAAAGGTACGAGTTTGCGCCTCCTTTTCGTAAAGATCCAACGGAATGATTATGCTTGCAGTTCCTGCGATGTCACCAAACTTCATCCCTTCTTTTAGAAAACCAGCCTCATCTTTTTCGCCCGCAGGTTCCCCGTGACAGGACAAACAGTTGTAGCGAATCTCTATTGCGGAAGTATAGCGAAACACCATTTCGCCCTTGTATTCTTCGATGCCGTATAGTTCGCGTGCCTTCCCAGTTGAAAAGAGTCTGAGTGCTTTTCTTTCGAATTCATCGGGTTCATCGGTTCCGGATCTCGGATTTTCCCGCGCATACCGAATAACATAGCCTTCTGATTGTTTGGTAAACCTTTGCGCAATATCCTTCCCTGCAATTGAACAATAGATCCCCTTGAAATCATATGAACCATCATAATTGTAATTAATTGCCATTTGCGAGTCGTTAATATAATCCCAAGCAGCTGTCATTTCAATGCTCAAAGTTCTTGCTGCGGAGAGTACTTTATCTTCGGTTGCGGCACGTTGTATATGAAGGCTCCATGCAAGATAAATAGATACTGCAACAACAATAACAGTTGTCACCAAAATTATGAATTTTGTTGAAAGATGAATATTATCGCTAACTAGATTTCTTTCCATATCCAAACATCCCATCAGTTAATGTAATAAGTCTGGTTGAATACTACCGAATCTACTAACAAGAGAAGGAGGAAGGATCCATTGCCCCCTCTCCTTCCTAATCTAATCAAGCTTTCACTAAAGGGTAGACTAGCTCCATCTACAAACTTGGTCAGTGTGACCTTAACAAGTTGAATGTATACGCCAGGTTATGTGCACCCTCAACTCCATCAATAGACAGGAACATCGCAAGCCGGTAGAGAACAATTACTTGAATCCTGCTTCATTGTCCATTCCTTGTACAAAATACGTATAATAGTAGCTTTTGTATGAGAATTTTTGGCCATTTTGAGTATTTGTTTGTTAAAACCTAGGAGGCAAACTTTGCCCCCTAGGTAAACAGATGGTGTTGCAGGGTTAAAGGCACTGATATTACATCTATTTATACAATGCAATACCTTCGTCTGCAACTTTCTTTGCTTGCGTAAGATAATTATTCATCTTGTCAAAAGCGTGCGGAGCCTTGGTACCTGGAACCTGGGCATCGCAATTTGAGTAACCTTGATACCACCTAGCTTTAATATAGAGTTCCCGCGCTTTTTTATCAACATTAGTATCGGTCGTACCAGCAACTATCAAACCGTGAAGCTTATCGAGTGAAGCCTGTACATCTTTGTTCGCATTCACAAGATCTCCTTGCTTGCCTTTAACAAACTTCACCATCGCATCCGTACTTTCAATCCCTTGGGACTTATGGCATGTCAAACAATACTTAAGAGCAGCTTCGTTTTTCAAAGGTGACCCCGAAGCGTCATGGGAAGTGTATTGTTTTCCGGATTCGTTAGTTTGTTGCGGCATGTGACAGCTGGCACAAGTCAGACCAAGACTCTGATGTGTGCTTCCCTGGAATATTTCGACATCGGGATGACCAGAATAGAAATACTGCACCCCATCTTTATCGACTGGCAACTTATCGCCGTCCTCCACAAATGCCTTCAAAATTGCATCTGCATCAGTCCCATATCGATATGGGTGAAGGTTGTCAAGATTTTTTCCAGGAATTTTCGCAAGTCTTCTCGTATAACCGCCCAAAGCATTATGACACTGACCGCACGCAACATCGCCCGGAGCTAGAGTTTTATAATAATCTCCTGCTAGTTTCCTATATGATACCGACGCACCAGTGAGAGTTCCCTCCGGATTATTTTCATGACAGCTATAGCAACCATAAAAGTCTACAACTTTATCACGAAGATCTTCATATTTCATTGTCCAGACTTTGTCTCCGTACTGTTCGTACAGAGTATTTATATCTGCAGATTTGCACGCTATACAACCCATTCCAGCATTGGTAGAAGCATAGAGACCTCTAGGGTACACTTCAGCACTTTGGCGAAGCACGGCATGGCTATGAGCCAATCCATCCTTTTCCTTATAATCACCAGCACCACTCATATATGATTTATATTGATCAGGGTACTTGTCCTTCCAATCAGCTATATGTAATATAGCGTTTCCTCCAGGGTTAGCGGCATCCTTAGTTTTTACTGAAGTGCAGCCTGCCACCATAACAACAATTGCTATTAGTGTGAATAAAGTCAAGTGTTTGTAAGATAACCATTTCATATGTCAGCCCCCTCCTTTGTTTTGCTGAACTTAAGGCTCTCACATCATAATTTGCCAAAATGATGAACCCAACATCATGTTTCAATGTCAACATACCAGCAAACCCTATTCCTGAGAATCACCTCCAACAATTACCGCTTACATTTATAATTTCTCTTTAATATAAGTAATTGCTGTTGAATATAACAATCATAAGTCCAGATTTCACTTTAGTCATGATCTTCACAATCACGATAATCTTTCATTAAATTCGCTTGAAAGGTGTTCATTTTGTATGTGCATTATTTCATTTGATATAAGAAAAATTTGTGAGAGCTTCTGTTAAGATTCATTCAACTGATACGCACTTATAAATGTCGCCCAAACACTCAATAGTTCCCGCTTTCTCTGTATTTTGCTTCCCATTTGAATCAGCAACTGAGAAGTTGCTCAGGGTACAACCAACGATTACATAGTACATACTAGTGCAGTTATTAAAAAAATCATCACCCCCAAACATACCAAGTTTTTGTTAACCATCCTTCTCCTTTCTCCTTTCTCCATGTACTATGTTCTCGTCCTGATTAGGGATCTATACTCATGTTAAGGAAGGCTCTTGCTGTAGTCAATTAACGTATGTTTGCGTTATTATTGCGTTTTGATTGCGTTTATTAAGCTCTATTAATTACCCAACTTATAGCCGAATCGCCAAACAGTTTGTAATAGTAAAGGGTTGGATGGATCTTCCTCGATTTTTTCTCGAATATGTCTTATATAAACCGGAACGCTTATTGATCCGGTTTCATACTCTTCGCCCCAGATACAATCAATCAAGTCCTCACGCGTAAAGACTTTTCCGGGATAACCTGCCATCAGAGTAATTATTTGATATTCTTTCGGAGTCAGATTGACTAGTCGATCACGAACCGAAACCTCATAGCGAATTGGATCGATCACCAGATCCCCAATTTTAGTCTTTCTTGTAAGGCATTTACTCGGTAAATTTTCCATTACTTTATCTCGCCTACGAAGTAAAACATCAATTCTTAATAGAAGTTCCTCCTCTTCGAATGGTTTTGTTAGGTAGTCATCTGCTCCGGATTTAAAGCCTATTTTCTTATCGACAATATCTCCCTTAGCGGACAGTATGAGTATAGGCACGTGAGAATCAGTTTTGCGAATCTCTTCGCATACTTCAAATCCATTGAGTTTTGGTACCATCACATCCAAAATAACCAAATCAGGTTTTTCCAATCCGAATAATTCCAAGGCGGCTACTCCATCCGTTGCACAATAAAAATCAAATCCTGCTTTTGTAATTATTATCTCAAGAGCAGAGCAAAGACTTGGCTCGTCATCAACTAACATGATTTTCATTCAATCCACCCCTTATTTTTATTTTTGCAATAGTGTTATTTATGCACTTAATTATGAATGAATAATTAAATTGGATACGATGATGTGATTTAATAGGCGGGTACGTGAAAACCAGTTAATACATGAGTTAATGAGATATAAAGCTAAAAACCTTCCAGCTATGGCCATAGAAACTGTCCGAGTATTGCGGAAAGAGTCATAAGTTTAAGAAAACAATTAAAACCTAAAACGATGGTTTAAAGTCCTTTCCTGGTTTTTGTTTGTCAAGTCGGTGGTATTTTAAGCGTTTATGAATTTCTTCCCAGCTATAATCATTTGGATAAACTATTGGTCGGTATATACACGCTGAACACGCTTCCCTTTTTGACAGCAGTTTCCACCCTGATCTCTCCCCCAAGTTTCTTTGTAAGAGTCTTTACCAAGAACAAGCCGAGTCCACTCCCATTTGCTCTTGCATCACCCTGCTGTGCAGATTGAGTAAATCGATCAAAAATCTTCTCCCGATCTTTTTCGGGTATTCCAGTTCCTGTATCCGCTACCTTGATCACTACCCTCTCGATATCACTGAGATAGCTGACTTCGATATCAATCTTACCTCCAGTGCCGGTGAATTTAAGTGCATTGCTTACGAGATTCATAACGATTTTGCGCAATGCTTCCCAATCTGAGATAATAATCGGTGTATCCGGGGATATTCTTTTTTCAAGAGATATGCCATGTTTGATAGCTATCGGATCGGCTACTGAAACTACAGAACTTACAACGTCTACAATGTCAACTTCATCATAGGCGATCTCAAATCGTCCTGCCTCCAGTCTTGCAACATCAATTGTGTTATTTACCATATTAAGAAGGGCACGACTGTTTTCCTTGATTTCATGTACCAACCTTTGCTCATCTTCGCTTTTTTCATTGAAGGATTTTTCCCAAATATCTGTGAAAGCAATTATCGAAGACAACGGTGTTCGAAGTTCGTGACTCATAATTGTCAAAAAGTTGGTTTTTGCCTCATTTTCATCCTGCAATTCCAGATTAGCTTGAGTCAACGGTTCCGTCACCCATTTGCGCAAAGCAAAGCGTATGACAGCAATGACAACAAACAGCAACGCCAGGAAAAATTCGATGGTTTGAAAGGTACGAGTTTGCGCCTCCTTTTCGTAAAGATCCAACGGAATGATTATGCTTGCAGTTCCTGCGATGTCACCAAACTTCATCCCTTCTTTTAGAAAACCAGCCTCATCTTTTTCGCCCGCAGGTTCCCCGTGACAGGACAAACAGTTGTAGCGAATCTCTATTGCGGAAGTATAGCGAAACACCATTTCGCCCTTGTATTCTTCGATGCCGTATAGTTCGCGTGCCTTCCCAGTTGAAAAGAGTCTGAGTGCTTTTCTTTCGAATTCATCGGGTTCATCGGTTCCGGATCTCGGATTTTCCCGCGCATACCGAATAACATAGCCTTCTGATTGTTTGGTAAACCTTTGCGCAATGTCCTTCCCTGCGATTGAACAATAGATCCCCTTGAAATCATATGAACCATCAGAATTGTAATTGATTGCCATTTGCGAGTCATTAATATAATCCCAGGCAGCTGTCATTTCAATGCTCAAAGTTCTTGCTGCGGAGAGTGCTTTATCTTCGGTTGCGGCACGTTGTATATGAAGGCTCCATGCAAGATAAATAGATACCGCAACAACAATAACAGTTGTCACCAAAATTGTGAATTTTGTTGAAAGATGAATATTATTGATAATTGTATTTCTTTCCATATCCAAACATCCCGTCAGTTAATGTAATAAGTCTGGTTGAATACTACCGAATCTACTAACAAGAGAAGGAGGAAGGATCCATTGCCCCCTCTCCTTCCTAATTTCATACTAAAGAGTTATTCTTCCAATCAGGAATATGCAATACAGCGTTAGTGCTTCCTCCGATTTAGCGGCATCTTAATTTTTACCGAAGTACAGCCTACCGCCATTGCAACAATTACTATTACAATAGCATATACTATAACAGCTATTAACAACCCAAATCCTAAATTTCTCTTAGAATCCTTCCCTCTTTACTACTTCTACATCTACTAAGTTCTCGCCCTGATTAGGTATCTATATTTATGTTAAGAAAGGTTCTTACTGTAGTCAACCAATGTACGTTTGCGTTTTAATTGCTTTTTGATTGCAACCCCAAGCCTCCCTTTATATAGAATTTTACAGAAATGATAAGGAAATGTCTTTGATCAAATAGTAGCAGTTACGGATAACTAAACCACTCAAACGATGCAATACATAGACATTTCTTCCTTTTACCAAGAGCATTAATTTTTCTCTTGCTTCATAGACAAACTGAATCATCGGCTAGTTTTTATACGATTTTCAGGTGTCTGATTCCGAAATTAACTACTTAGAATTAGTTCCCAGCATGCCATAATGAATTGTGAGCACATTCATCAATAGGTAATATAGTTAAAACCGGGAATCAACCCACAATAGCGGATAGATCATCACAATGAAATAAGTCCTTATAAAAACTCAAAAAGATAGCCACACTCGGCCTGAGTATGGCTACTTATTTTGCCTGAATAATTTTAACTAGTATGGAATATAGTTATTATCTTTTAGCGTTGACGTATTCAACGGCTTCCTTGCCAGTTATGTGCTCGACGTCAATTGCAATAATATAAGCTTGCGTACATCTGGTTATTTCCTTATGTTTGGCTTCTTCAGGTTGATCTCCTGAATACTTATCAACTAAAGTCTCAAAAGCTGCTAGCCATTCATCACCTTCTACAATTCTTGCTTTACCAAAAGCAAGAACGCTACGGAAATAAGTAGTATATTCTTCACTTACTATCGTATCTTCATCTATTACTGAAAAGGATACCTTTGGGTTCTTCGTAATAGCATCGATTTTATGTCCAGCTTTTGCTGAATGAAAATAGATTTTGTCATTGATATAGACATAGCTAAGTGGAACTGCGTAAGGATAATCTTCATCACCTAAGCACGCCAGGACCCCATTTGTGCATCTGTCCATTACAGCTACGGTGTCTTCCATTGATAATAATTGCTTACCTCTTCTCATTTCTCTAAACATTAGTTATTTCCTCGCTTTCATCGCATAATCATAAAATATTGGTGCTAGGCAAACAACGTAAATAGACATTTTCTACTATAACATATTTGGCCAATAATTTGACTAACTAACTCCCACTAAATAGATAGGAATTTGCTTTTTCCAGATCAGTATAGCACAAGGTTGAAAATAATGGTTTAAGCATACTTGAGAAAGGAAATGGGGTCGACATTTTATGATATTGCGGAATATGCAGCCAGTGAGGGAAGGACATCTTGCCAATTCCATCAAATTGAAACAGCTATCAGAAACTCATCCGGAATTCGGGCATGGCTAAATAAACTATGTTAATTTCAATATCCTGCCGTAATAATAATCAAACATAGTATCAACCTGGTTTACCTAAAGTTCAGCCAGTATAACACGATCCCTGAACTCTCCGAACCTGCCGGCACGCAAATTCTATGTCCGGGGAAGAAATTGGTGGTGGATCATGGTTTTTCGTCACCCATAGATTTAAATGCACCAGTAACTTCCTAATGACAGCTTTGTCTTCGATAATGGATATGATTCGCATTCGCCCACAGCATTTTGGACAAAGCAACGGGTCAGTATAATAAACCTTTTGAATCAAACGAGCCCAGTTCCTGCGTAATTCTTTTTTTGTAATATCGGAATCAAGCGGCACCGGCGTTTTAATATCAACATCAGTTTTTTTGCGCATTACCCGTGACTTGTTGGAATAGTATCCGTAATACCTGACCAGTTGTTCCCCCTTATTGGGAATATGGGTGACAAGTCTGGCCAGCCAGTCCAGCGCCGTAAAGCTTTCCCGAATGCTGCTGTTTTTCCCGTTGTAGATTACTCTAGCTATGCCGTCGGGTACCTCGGATGAAGGTATATAAAGTAGTCTTTCCTGCGAGAGGGGGGCTCTGATAATATATTGGGCCAGTTTCTCCAGCCCTCCACGCTCCCATGGCCTAATGGCCGGTCCGCAATATATATTGAAGCCGCTGTGATGCCAGTTCATCATATTCTCAATAATATCGTCGTTTATTTTCCCCGCCTTTTCTAGCATTCTGAATACTTCCAGGCGAAACAAGTCTATGAGGCTTGAAGCATCCGGTGCAGTCCCGGTCATAAATTCTCCATCCCTGGCAAAACAACCGTCTGTGGCTATGATGTGCAGGTGCGAGTTGAAGTTTAAAAAATCCCCGAAAGTCTTTACGGCTATTACAGCACCAGGCTCAGGGTCATCTAAAGAAACCCCCTGTTTCAGGTAAAGCGATAGTACCTTCCATGCGCACCGGCTTAATTTGGATAGCAGGCTACGATCATACAAAAAATAGCGACGCAGCCTTTTTGGTATGCTGAAAACCCATTGGCGGTGGGGTACTTGTTTGAGCACTTCTGTATACAGGAATTCGCCAAATTCGACGACCCGTCTTTGATGACAGGACGGACAAAAATACCGGCGTTTGCAGGAGAATGGCAAGAGATATTCATGCTGACAATCAGCACACTTTACTCTGGCAAAACCCAGGTGAAGGTCACCACAGTCCAGGTATTTATAAATGACGTCCAGTACATAAGGCCGCCAATACCCATAATCCCTCTGATACCTATCATCCCAGGTGCCCGCCAGTTCTTCAAAATGTGCTTCTACACACCAATAATACTGGTTTTTACGCGTGGTTCGGGGATTATATACCTCAGCCTTAACAATACGGGCAAGTATCATGTGTAATCACACATTTGCGGAACATATGTTCTGTTTAGGGTACCGTAATTTACCATAAATATCAGGGACAGTTATCGGCTATTGAAAAAGCAAATTAGATCGGGAGGCTGGATGACCTAGATAACCTGGATAAGCACTGAAAATACCCAGTTATCGTTCAGGTCGTCAATATATTATTATGTTTACAAACCTACCGAATCAATCCTCATAAGGTGCCCAGTGCGAATACTCATCTTCAAACGGCATTGGTATGACATAATCATCAGAGAATTATTCAAAACTGAGCTGAGGAAAAGTTGTTTTGCTAAAAATGACAAAGGCGCCCATAAGGGGGCGCCTTCTTCATACAACTGCTACCATGATCGGCCAGGGGGTATAACCGTCAACCGATCATTTTCCCCCCCCCGTGCTCGCATCCGGGGGGTGTCCTTATTTACAAGGTCTCACTCAGGCCGTCGGTATTTTTTACCGGTGCGGCAGCCTTTTTAGGCATTATCTTGCGATAGACTTCTTTGGGGGATTTCTTTTTGTTATCCACAGTGAGAAGTCGATCTATACTGATAG
>Ga0074193_1001119_pt1 | contig 36141 bp, 10 predicted proteins | sample EPASupsiteHSE605_FD_64523 | JGI IMG/M metagenome (GOLD analysis project Ga0074193, IMG submission 64523) | Bioremediated contaminated groundwater from EPA Superfund site, New Mexico - Sample HSE6-05 | ecosystem: Environmental > Aquatic > Deep subsurface > Groundwater > Contaminated ... | reverse complement strand
TTACATCACTCGGATCAAAGTTATACAAGCCTTGGTAGTTTGTTAGTTGGCTAAACGGAATAGTATAAACGGTAGGTTGATTGGTAAGATTTATCGTTGTTCGATATTGCTGCGACCAATTATAAATACTTTTTTTACTGATAACCAGATCAAAACTTCCGGTACCGCTTGCTGTAAATTCAATAGATCCGTAAGCTGAAAGGTTAACCGGAATGTTTGCTACTTTGAGGCTTCTGAAAAGCGAAGCATACGTTTTAACGGTTCCGCTGAATGTTGCGTCACGTTCTAAATTCAATTCATTACTCGCTGAAGAGGTTGTTTGTTCAAATGTTTCAAAACTTGATTGTGTTGCACCCGTTATATCATAATCTGTTCCCCATGGACCATCTGCATAATAGAGCACATCCATTCCGCCACTGGCATCATTTAAAATTGAAAAACCTGCATCAAAAATGTAATTGGTATTTAATTCCACCTGTAATGACGGATCCGGAGTAATGTTGATTACCGTATCAAAATGGATTCTTGCACCATCTTCAATTTTTGATTTCGATCCAAATAAATACATCGAGGTAGCTTGTGCTGAATTGGAGATATTGAAATGAAGTTTACCATTATTATAATATCCACTTTTTACATACGTTAACGGGATTGCTGCCGGAAATTTATTGATATACTGAACATTATATTGCTGTTGGATTGAAGTTAAAATCGCATTTACCATGTTTATTGTATAAGCTTCAGAAACAGACCACACTTGAAAATTGAGTACCGGCTGATTTCCAAGAGGAGCATATTGTTCATTATTCCATTTATTATCAACAACATAACCTTCTATGGTTTTATATGCTACAAAACTAACTGCATAGTCAACGGTTCCGTTGTTTTGAACTAAATGAGAAAGAATAAATGGGTTTCCCTGAATCATTACATGAGCATTCTTTTCAAGAACAGCACCATTTAAACGATCGCAAATCACTTTGGTATGATTATAAACTGAGCCAGGATTAGTTGCAACGGCAAAGATTACAGCCTTACGATTATTTAAGGAATTAAAATAGTCAACAGAGAAAACCTCAATTGCATTTGTTACACCAATCAGATCAACAGGAGTTGTGATAAAAGCGGAGGATGATTCAGGACCAGTTTGTGGAATAAAATTGATAAGTTCGGTGTTTTTTGCTCCACCTGCCTTTGTGATAGGCACCAGGTTATTTAATACATCTTCACGAACAAATGGAACGAGGCTGTTACTACTTTCGTAATTGACTTGCTTTTCTGTTAATCGTTTAAAATTCCGTTTTGCAAGTAAACTGGCAAGATTTCCATTGCTTTCCAAACCTCCATTATTTCCACCAGAAGAATTTGTAGCTGTTACCCCGGCAAAGGCTTGATTGTTAAGTAAATTATCATCTACTTGTGAATGTCCGAGCAATTTTACCTGATTATCACCCGATGCTGTAACAATTGCAGTAATTGTCAATATGGCACTATCCATCGGTAATAACTGAGGTATCGTCCAAATTCCTGTTACATTATTATATGTTCCTATCGTAGATGTGCTTGATATGTATGTAAAAACAGAAGGGAGTGTATCCAGAATTGAAACATTTGTTGTTGGATAAACTGAGCTGAAATTCTTTGAATGGATCGTAAATATTACTGTATCATTTATATTAATTGACGGTTTATCTACAATCTTCGAAACACCTACATCAACCGGACATCTTGGTGAAGACGTACTTACAGTAATTGATTTCCCGTTCAAGTTCCAGATTACGGAGCTTCCTGTAAGCAGATAGTTAAACGCATTATGATGAATTCCTGCTAAAAATATCGTGGGTTGTCCCTGGCTTGCAGGTCCGGGTACGAATTCATTACTCAACCCGATTGGAATTACAACTGAATTAGCATTAGGATTTTCATAACCCATAACTGCTGTCAGAGTTCCATTTGTATTTTCATATACGCAGTCCAGAAAAGGAGTTATGCTATCTGGAAGTGTATTTGCGTAGACAACAGGGCTGAATTCAGATGTATTTTGATTCAGAGTAGCTGTTGAAGTAATTATTGTTCCGACCTGTAAACTTGAAGGACGAGCAAACTGAAACGAGAAGCGGGTAGTAGAGTCTTTCCCCTGACTTATACCATTTATCGGAACAGGCCCATAGCTACCCCATGAATTATCATTATCGTTAACAGAACCTTCAGTAGCCGCAAAAAGGTACGTTTTCCCCTGTGGATAGAGTTTAGAGGTAATTGTATCACCAATAAAAAACTCTACCAAACTACCAGGTCGTGCAAACCCTTTAATTACAACTGTATTTTGATAAAGATCAACTTTTTCAATGACAGGATAATTGATAAGTTCATTTCCTCCAGCATCAAAATCGCTGGTATCATTAATCGTGTAAAATGGATAACTTCCTCTTTTTGCATTTTGAGATGCATTTATTAAGTCAATTCCTAATTGCCGGGTAGGAAGTAAGCCGGATGTCATATAATTGCTTCCATTTTCGAATATCGAATTTTGAGAAATTGTATTCTGCAAACTACCGGAAGTGATTATAATACCTGCACCCCGGTTATTGTTCATAATATTCTTCGTAAAGAGAGATCCTGTACCATATACTCTGATGCCACTGTTTTCATTGTCCTGAAAACCATTGCTGCGAATTGTATTATTTACAACCAGGTGGTTTCCTCCCGTTAAATACAAATCAAGGCCCTGGCCACCATTGTTATAAATCAGATTTCTTTTAACAGTAGCGTTTACTGATGAATACGCAATATCTATTCCATCACAAAAAGTCTGATTAAAGGCATTTTCCATCACTTCATTTCCTTCAATCAACCAATAATCAGATCCTTGATAAAGATACAAACCCATTGATTTCGACCACGTAACAATATTATTTCTGATAATACCTGAATCGGCATAGTAGCTTACAACATTAGCCGTTCCAGTTAAAAACGCTGAATCAGGTTTTACTATAACATCTGCAAACGTTCCCAACACATTGTTTTCAATTAATACTTGTTTTACACCTCCGCCATTAATTACAATGTTCCCCTGATCAATCGGAACTGCATTTGTTACTCCAAAACCATAAATTGAAAATCCTTTAATTACTACTCCGGAAGCTCTGATATAAAACCCCCATTTCAAACCACTATAATCCACAATTTCTATTTCTGGTCCGTCAATCCTCGAAAAAGGTAATTGTTCTACACCAACCTCTCCCCCGCTTCCCAACATCACAGGATTCGTATTTCCGGTAAATAAAGATTGTGAAGATCCGTCGATTACGAGTCCGGATTTGGTAATAACAGGTAATTCGGGGGACAATATTTTGATTGTAAAAACCCCTCTGATAGAGTTATATCCAGGATCGGTTACAGGAATATTAAACCAAATAGTATCTATTCCGGATGTAGCATTAGCCTGAGTAATAGCATCTCTAAGAGACCCTGTACCAGCATTTTGCGTATTTGAAACAAATATTTTCCCTGCAAAAACGCTCTGCATTATAAAAAAGAATGCAATGAGCAAGTATATGAATTTCATTTTCATGGCGGATTATATTTACTATTTAAAACTACAAAGATAATACCAAAAAAACATTTTGCGTATTTACACCCAAATAATCAATATATCCAAAACATTTTTTAGATTGAGTACAACCATATTCCTTGAAATGTATGTTGCATGCATTTTTCTAAACAAAAGAACAAAGCATACTACATTTCACTTGGAATAAGCGTTTATCTGTAATATTCAAGCATTAGAGAGATCGCACGACGACAAACAGGACAAAATTGGTTGTAATGAACTGACTTCATTGTACAATCAATCATAGGGCGGTAAACTCCTTTCTCAACATAACCACCTCCTTCGTAAACACCTACAACTGTTTCATTTTCTTTTGACACCAAGGTTGGGACAGAGAGATCTGCTTTCAACATATTTTTCCATTTCTTTTCAAATGCAACAAGTGTTGTAAGATTTGGCTCCCATGGTTCTATGGTTGGTTTATAAAAGTTTTCCACAGATACTTGTGAGGTATAATATTCATCCCCAAGTCCGGCAAGCTGGTGTCCGAATTCATGAGTTACCAGAAAATTGGCATTAGTATTCCCTGCCGCTACTGTACTATAAAAATTATAAATTCCACCTCCGCCATATTTATCTGTATTACAAACAATAATAATCTGATCATACGGAATTCCTGCAGCAACGTCACGAAGCAATTTATGGCTTAAGGTCATCAGATATCTATCTGAATTAATGGTATTGAAAGATGTTTCAACAAGCGTTTTTCGAACAATCTTATTCTCAGGATCTGTAATCCCCGACTCTTGGGAAAATGCAATTAAACCATTGATATTTATTGCTTGTTTATACGCATCAAAGGGTGCGCAATCAAGAATATAATCCGAAATTGCAGCAAAGTCTTTCAGCATTTTCCCTTTTTCTGCTTCAGTGTAGCCATCCGGAATTAAAAGAATATCAAGAGCCTTATGAATATCAGCATTCCCTTGTATTTTTGTAATAACATATCTGGGTTTTTGAACAATCTTATACTGCTTTGATGCAGGATTAAATTTCATTTGCTCAACCTTAAAAAAGACATCCAGGCTATCGCGGCTGTAAAACTCTATTCTTATTTCATTTTTCGGAAACGGAATCAGCACTGATTCCTGAAAATTCCCACATGCCTGATGTGCAGGTTCTGTTGTTCTCCATTCAGCAAACAAAGACGAAAATCCTCGTGAATAAATTAGCTGATTACTCTTTTCATCAAATACCTTCACCATGAATTCGCCGTAGTAAAATGTGTCAATCAGATTAATTAAGCTACCAGCCCACTGCCCTTCTTTAATATACTCATCGAGCGTAAAATATTCATGCTCATAATTGCCCGAATGAAAAAAATCTATTCGTAAAGTTTTGTCTTCAAAATGGCTATTAAATTGTATCTGTGCAGAAAGCGACAGATAGAAAAATACAAAGAACGAGATAATTGCAATTGTTTTTTTCATGGTACAAATCATATTTCTGGTTGCGAAATTAACATTAAGCTTTACGAAAATGTTGTTGTTGTCTATTTTTTTTAACTTTGCACTCTCAATGCTGATGGAAAATATGAAGTATTACATTCCATTTTCGCCAAAGCAAAGGTATTTAAACCTTAAAGAACGAGATAAATTCCACTGTCAAGCTGGAAATTAGTCTTTATTCATATTCTGATTTCCGCAAACAGCATATAAATTGGGTTCCCTCAGCAAAATTTTATTTATCTCAAAAACATTTATACCATGGAATTACCCTTCGCAGAATCATATAAAATAAAAATGGTTGAACCTTTGCGCAGAAGTAGTCGCGAAGAACGTGAAATTTGGATTAAGCAGGCAAAATATAATCTTTTTAATCTTAAAAGTGATCAGGTATTTATTGATTTACTTACCGACTCTGGTACCGGAGCTATGAGTGACCGTCAATGGAGTGCACTTATGCTTGGTGATGAGAGTTATGCAGGAGCATCTTCATATTTTAATATGAAAAATGCCATCAAAAATATCTTGGGCTTCGATTTCTTTTTACCTACACATCAGGGTCGTGCTGCTGAAAATGTTCTTTTCTCTGTCCTTGTGAAAGAAGGGGATTATATTCCCGGAAATTCACATTTCGATACAACTAAAGGTCATATTGAATTCCGTAAGGCTCACGCGGTTGACTGCACCGTTGATGAAGCAGCTATTACCGATTTGATACTTCCCTTCAAAGGAAACGTTGATCCGGCTAAACTCGAAAAAGCTGTGGCCGAACATTGTGATAAAGTTCCTTTTATCATTATTACGGTTACCAATAACACTGCCGGTGGACAGCCTGTATCAATGGAAAATCTGAAACAAGTTCGTGCTATTGCCAACAAGTATAACAAAATGGTAATCTTTGATTCTGCACGTTTTGCCGAAAATGCTTACTTTATCAAAACCCGTGAAAAAGGATATGAAAACAAAAGCATTAAAGAAATTGTAGCCGAAATGTTCTCGTATGCGGATGCAATGACTATGAGTTCTAAAAAAGATGCGATCGTAAACATGGGTGGTTTTATAGCCATGCGCAGCGAAGATCTTTTCCGCAAAGCAAGTGTATTCAATATTATGTTCGAAGGATATATTACTTACGGAGGTATGTCGGGTCGTGATATGAATGCACTGGCAGTTGGTTTAGATGAAGGCACTGAATTTGAATATCTGGAAACACGCATTAAACAGGTTGAATATTTAGGTAATAAGCTGGAAGCTTATGGAATTCCATTCCAAAAACCGGCTGGTGGTCATGCTATCTTTTTAGATGCAAATAAAATATTGCCGAATGTTCCAAAAGAAGAGTTCCGTGCTCAAACTCTAGGAGTAGAACTTTATGTTGAAGGAGGGATTCGTGGCGTAGAAATCGGCGCAATTCTTGCCGACCGTGATCCGGAAACCCGTGAAAACCGTTACCCGAAACTGGAGCTTCTCCGTCTGGCAATCCCACGTCGTGTTTACACAAACAATCACATGGATGTTATTGCTGCTGCATTGAAAAATGTATTTGACCGTCGTAATGAAATTACCCGCGGTTATAAAATCACCTATGAAGCACCAATCATGCGCCATTTCACGGTGGAACTTGACAAAGCATAATCTCTTTATCATCAATAACGTAAAGGCCTCCCATAAGAAAGGAGGCCTTCTTATTTTTCTTAAAATCCACTAGAATTGCCTCTTCTCATTCGCGCAATACAATCCGAAAGCTTCAAAGAGCCTCTGCAAGTTTATGCAATAAGACCCTGAAACTTCAAGGTGTTGTAGCGTCACTCTCTATAACGTTGTAGCGTCACCCACTACAACGTTGTAGCGTCACCCACTATAACGTTATAGCGTCACCCGCTACAACGTTATAGCGTTTGGGCTGTTTTAGTCCTCGAATAAACTGAAATAAAATAGGGTAAAATAGTTTGATTTTTTAAATTTGTAAATAATGACAATAGAAAAAGAGTTTTGTTAAGACTGAAGAAGCATCTTTCAATCTCTTTAATTCCTTCAGTCAATAAATTTATACACGTAATTATAAAAAAGCAAACCCTGTAAAATGTGGGTACATCTTACAGGGCTACTTCCCTTCAATCCTCCTCTTTCCCGAATAATCATCTCCCCCATGATACCGGAAAACAGGAAACATTATTAAACCTATAATCACAGCAAATATAGATACTAAAAAATCCAAAAACAAATAAAACACACAGGAAGAATAAAAAAATAATCCTTTGAAATTACTATTTTGCCTAAGTAAAACCTTTAGAAAACAGAAACCTGCCAACCTTTTATTGTTGTTTTTAGTACTTAATATCTGAAAAGACTGGCTATTTTTTTAACAAAACAACTTTAACATTATACTTGCTCCGTTTTAAAAAACTACTACATTTACACCCGCAAAAACTCAAACTTTGCCTATGGAGAAATAAAAATCTAAAAAAATATATAAATAGCGTTTGCTATTATTCTTACCCTTAAAAACTGGCACTTTTTACGTAACGAGAATAATAAGTAAAAACGCTCACGCTACGGCGTGGGCTTTACTTATTTGTTACGTGGGTATGCCAGTACCTTAGGGGTAAATACAGTAAAAGTCACACGCCTTTTTTATTGGCAGGTGGCACATATCCCGACTATTCATTTTAAATATGTATATAATGAAACGCCTTATTGATTATTGTAGTCCGCCACTGCTGGAATTGCCGCCACTGCGTACTTTCCAAAATACAGTTACATACTTTGCAAGAGTCTTTTCCTGCAAAAACCGTAAAGTTTATACAAAAGAGAGCAGCAGAACAGATTAATTTAACACGCTCAAAATCATAGCCACCATGAAATACAGAACAAACCTCCGCAGCCCGCCGATCAGGTGAAACGTGAAAGAGTGAAATGTGAAAAGAAGTCAGAAGACGAAATTTAGAATTCAGAAAATCAATCTCTTCAATCTTTTTCAGTCTCTTTCAATCTCTTACTTCACGCGAAGCTCGCGAAGTACGCAAAGATTCATTTATCTTAGTTTTTTAACTAAACCAATTAATTATGAACAGAATTTTATTTCTTACAGTCAGCGTTTTTATGCTGTTGGGCATTTCCGGCTATAGCCAGGATAATCCCAGGCGTTCCGACGGAGGAGCATGGCTCTACGGAACCTACTCCCCCAAAGCCAGCTTTTTCGATTTGCATAAACTGGGTCTGGACTACTTTAAAGTTTACAAAGATTCCGATAATACCTACGAACTCTATAACCGCTTTAAGGTTTGGAGCGATCTTTTTGGTTCACGCTCCATTTGGGCAGATAACCCCCAGGATAGTATGGCAGGGGTTTACAAGGCAACTGCCGATCTGAATGCTGCCGCAATCACCCTGCCCCCGAGTCATCCCTATTCCGACTGGAAACTCAAAAGTGCCGATACTTCCAATGTACAAAACCTTGGCGTGGTAACCTCCGTATGGCAGGATCCTGTGAACCCTTCCGAAATCACCATCGGTACCGAAGCCTCCGGCGTCTGGCAGTTTAATATGGCAACCCAGACCTGGAAAAACATTTCCGACACCTATACCGGGGCCCTTACAGGCTTTGGCGTAAGCAGCCTTGAAAAGAAAGGAACGAATATTCTGGCCGGATCCTTTAACCCTTCCATGGACTTGTTTATCGGCAGCGGAATCGGCTTGCTGTTTTCACCGGACAATGGCGCAACATGGCAGCAGATGCTGCCGGCATACCTGACCAATAACAGCTTCCTTACCAACGATGTAATCTGGAAGGTGGGACAAAACAAATTCCGTCCCGCTACCAATAAATGGCTGTTTTCGCTGGGTGATACTATTTACACGATAGTTCCGGGACTTGCGAACAACTTCACGAACCCTGCCAATAAACTCTTTGTACCCCACCCCAACAATCACGGATGGCTGGATAGCCGTATCCGCGATTTTGAACTTTCCGACTCGTTGTACAGTGACAGCCTCTCGAAAAACTATCATGCAATCTGCTTTTCCACCGACGGCTTTTACCGGGAAGGATATACTCAGAATGCAGAACTTTTTTACCAGTTCAGATATCACAACACCAATTTCTACCACATCCCTTCCCAATTACAGCTTCCCTTTGATTCGGTGAACAACTTTATCGAATACATTGCCATTGATCAATATACCTCCGGGAATAATCCTGATAATTTGTTTTTCGTGGCTTACCGGGAGGTTTCAAAAGACGATCCCACGGTAAGCTGGATTCATATAGGGGCTTTAAAAAAAAGTACCCAGATTGTAAATGATTACTCCCAGCTTTATTACTATGAATATTACACAGCTCCCGTCTCAAATAATTTTAATGCTCCCTTTGCAGGCTTCGGTTACCGGTACAATGCCTTTGAAGCGACCACGAAGCTCACGCAAACCGAATTTGTCGTCGGGGGCTACTTTGTAACCATCCTCCGGTTTAATGATTTTACCCAAAGCTGCCCTTCTGCTCCTGTTGTATTTATGCCTGCCTTAAACAGTAATAATGTATCGGTAACCTACAACCCTGAATGCCATTACGGGATAAGAGCTTTTTGTGATAATTTCCATTTCTTCCTTGGCAATGAAGGCGGAATATCCAAACTGTTTAAAAACGATACCGAATATGAATATCAGAACTATAATTACAAAGGACTGGCTATTGCACAGGTAAAAAACCTCAGCAGCAGTAAAACTTCACCCACAAACGTGTTGGTGCACAGTTCCTATCGTAACGGTTACTGGTCAAAAGCCTGCGATTACCCCTGGCATTCCACCGCCTTTATGGACGGGGGCTCTTCCAAAATTGTGGATGAGCAGTTAGGCTATAATTCATACACGCAGGGTTTTGCAAATGCACCCACCAACTACTTTGCAGTAACCAACAACGAGATTCCGTACAACCCTACAACCTCCTTATCCTATTACCCTGACCAGTTGTATTTTTCGGGCAATGCATGGTTATATGATACAGGTTATTGTACGACCCCGATGAAAACGGTAATTCAGACGACCGACTTTGCCGATCCCTGGTGGAGACAACCCTGCACCTATGCAGCCCCCTTAGCCATCCGCCCCGATACGGCAAACCTCTTTTACCTGGCACATCATGATATTTACCAGACAAACAATCTGGACGGGTTTTCGTGGCCAAGGATCTCCGATACTACCTATGGTTATCCAAAACTAAGCCACTGGGCATGGAGCTTACAGGCACTGGAATTTGCCCCTTCGAGTAAAGATACAATGTTTGCCATATTCCCTAACCGCACCGAAGGCAAAGATGAAAACGGGCACTATCCCGTGGTTCCGGCCGGACATAAAATATACCGTGGTGTGCAAATCAACAACATCTGGCACTGGACAGACCTCACCACCGACTCTCTACCCTATATCCTTCACTGGAGAGGACTTACCGATATAGCCGTGAATCCCGATAACTCCAAGGAGCTCTGGATTACCCTCGATCAATATTCCGGTCATATCATGGACGGAGAGTACCGCGTGATGCATACTACCGATGGCGGGCTGTCGTGGGACGACTATTCCACGGGTCTTTCCTGTGTTCCGGTAAACAGCATTGTGCTGAACCGTGAAAGTAACCTGCATGATTTGTATGTGGCGAATGACATGGGCGTGTTCTACCGCAATGATACCATGAGCAGTTGGAAACCCTATATGCAAAACCTTCCCCGCTGCATGGTGATGGATCTGGAGATAGACTACGACCGCATGGAACTCAATGCCGGCACATGGGGTCGCGGGGTATGGGTTTCGCCTGTTCCCTGTTACAGCCAGATGCCGCAGGATATTACCGTGAGTTCGAGCCAGACATGGAGTACTCCGGTGTATAACAGTGGAAACATCGTTGTAAACAGCGGAGTTACTCTTACCATCAACACTACCGTGGAGATGGGATTAAAGAAAGTGATAGAGGTAAAACCCGGCGGAAAGCTGGAACTAAACAATGCAACACTCAAAGGTTCCTGCCGCAGGTCATGGAGCGGGATCATTATAGAGGGATATCATCGCAAAAGTATTCTTCACTTTAGCAGCTACCATGCTAAACTGGTATCACGAGGCAGCACCATCCAGGATGCAATGACCGGGGTTCTTACCCAGAGTTTAGACTCTGCCGGAAAGTACTGCGGTTCGGGTGCGCTGGACTGCGAGAACACCAGCTTTGTCAACAACAGGGTAGCGGTACATATGCAACCGTACATTATCCGCAACCCGCTTGACAATACCACGCAGTACAACGACCAGAGCCGTTTTCAGCATTGTAACTTTACCTATGATGACAATTACATCATCGACTCTGCATTCCTGGGTTTTATGATGCTCGACACGGTAAACAGCATCCCGGTTAACGGTTGCAACTTCCGGAACCTGCACGCGGGTTGTCGTGGAATTAAGCAGACAGGCTTTGGCATCAGGGCACGCCGTGCTTCATTCCAGGCTCAGGCAACCTATACGGGCGTTTACCCGGGCAGTTTAGGCACGATCACCCCTACAGTTTTCCAGAACCTGGAATACGGGATTGATGCCGTGGGTGCCGACGGGCAGTACCCGCGTGATACCAAAATAGAATACTGCACCTTTACCGACAATACCCACGGGGCTTACTGCTTCCGGACAGAACCGCTGAAGGTATTTAGCAGCGAGTTTATCATTCCCGGGCGTAACACCGCCATCGCTTCCGACAGCCATGAACAACCCTACGGGCTTTACGTGGAATCCACGGACAGGTTTAAGATTGAGAGTAACAGTCTGCACCTGTCTGCGGGTGCCGATTCAGGCTATATCGGGATGGTGATTGTAAACAGCAGTGAATCGCCCAAGCTGATCTATAACAATGACTTCCGTTTGTTGAATTACGGGCTGATTGCCATAGGAGACAATGGCAACCGCCCCGGAACTACCAATGCAAATACCAACGGTTTAAAAATCAAATGTAACGATTTCCAAAACTGTGGTTTTGATATTGCCGTGGATACTATCGGGACAAATAACCCGATTTATGAAGGAATCTCGGTGATACAGGGAGAATTGCCTAATTCTACTATAATAGATACTGTCATGCAAAAGACTGCCAACAACCGCTTTACCCATGCCGGAACGTTTGGAGTAAGTGATATCTACAATATTGCCAATCTGTTTGATTATTACTTTTATGATGAGCTTCCATTAGAACCTATTTTCTATACATCAAGTACTATAACTAAGCATGCTATCGGAGGATTTGGTTTTCCATTTGATAAAGTCAAAGGCTGCCCTCCAATGTATGTGTTAACCTCCACGGATATCCCGTTAACTACGGGAGATTTTGAGAAACTGGATTCATTGTGTGCTGTCTCGAACAGCCGGAAACTGTTGTATCAAATCTACCTGGATGGCGGGGAATCGGAAGTACTGAAAGATGAGATCCGTACCTGTTACCCGTGGGAATCCTACGTTATGTTCGACAGGCTGATGGCAATATCACCGTATTTGTCGGAAGAATCCATGATTGAAGCGGTTTTAAATGAAGCAGCTTTCCCGCCTGCGATGATCCGTTTGCTGATGCTGGCAAACCCGCAATGTTTGCACTCGGCAACTGTCTGGGATGCTATCTACTACAAAAGGGTAACTCCTCTGCCCGAAAGTATTATACAGGAGCTGCTCAATGCACCGGAAAATTATTCACCGCTGGAACAGATGCGGGCAGAGATATCCTGGACCCAGCTACAGAAGTATGCTATGTTTGATAACCTGTTGGAACGTTACCGGTATGAGCAGTTAAATTGGGCTTTCGACAGCCTGGTATCCAAAAGTAAGCAGCAAAAAGAGTTTATGATGGTTCCCTTTATTGTAAACCTTTACCTGGGTAGTTTTAAAACGCAGGAAGCCAGTGAGTTTATCAATACCCCGCTTACGGGCTATAATCTTGATGCAGAACAGGAAAACGAGTGGCTGCAACTGAAAGCATTTTATGAAATCGCGATCAGTTTGGTAAATTCGGCTCCCAATGCTGAACAGACGGAGCAGTTACAAAATATGATGCAAAGTCAGTATGCCTCGGTATCAGGCAGGGCAAAAGCATTGTACTACACCTGCAATACGAATTATCCGCTTACCGAGATTATCAAATTACCGGTCGGGGAACCGCAAAATAAATCGGTAAAAACCCGAAGGATAAACAATGAAGAGCCTGATAAACTGGCTGTAAATCCAAATCCGGCTCATGACTTTATCACGGTAAGTTACCAGCTGCCCGCTGATGTAAGCAATGCCAGCTTATGTATTTATGATGCCACGGGTCGTAAATACCATTGCAGGGCAGCCGATAGAAGCGGGAATACCGTCATCGGGTTAAAGGGTCTGGTAAAAGGAATCTATATCTGTACCCTCGAATCCGGAAACTCTGTACTCAAAAGTGTTAAATTCTCAGTCTATTAACCAAACCAAGCAAAAGCAGGTGTATATTTACACCTGCTTTGCTTTTTATCCTTAAACTGTTATGAAAAAGTATCTACTCTTTATTTGTTTACTATTATCGGGTTTTACCGCTAAGCCTCAATCCGCATATCTAAATGTAGCCACTGCTTTTTCGCCTATGTGGAACGGTGATAATTTTTATTATCAAATGTATTTTGAAAACAATGAATTTATATTGCTTGGAAAAAATGCATGGAATCCGGCAATACCAGGAGCAGAACAACCGTTTTACGCCCGTTTTTCTGCTCAGGGGGATAGCTTGGGATTTTCACAATTAAAAGATACTGTTTCAGGTCATTATAGTTATTACGGAGGGTATAACTCTACTTTCAGGTATAAGCCAGGTTTTCCATTTTACAGTAGTTTTACGCATGATAGTAGCCAAAATACAACAACTGTAGTTTATAAATATGACACACTCCTAAACTACCAATTGATACAAACCATACAGGATACTGCCAGAATTGCAAGCAATTGTAATTTTGAGACGGCTGATCATTATATTTTAAGTTGTGGCTGGAAAAAGAATCCTTCCGGTACTGGATTTATTAATATGATGAAAACTACTAAAAACGGGGGGATGATCTGGCAAAAGAGTATTCAGAGTACAGGATCAGCCAACTTAGAAGACGGGGTTCCTTTGCCGGACAGCAGCGTGGTGGTATCGGGATGGTGTTCGGGTAAGCCCGTGGTGGTTCGCCTGGATATTGACGGGAATATTAAATGGCAAAAATATTTTAACGGGCATAGCGAAGCATGGGTAGAACCCACGCCGGATTCCTGTCTGATGGTCGCGTTTGATTCGGTTATTACAACTCCTTCAAGCTCATCAGTTCTGAAACTGGTAAAACTAAACCCTTTAAACGGGGCAGTAATCTGGGACTCGGTATATTGCTTTGATACAATTAAAAGTAGCACAATGGCATTCAGGGTCACCTCCAAAGGGGATTGTTTAATTGCAGGTATGCAAAACTACGAGAACAATTTTTATTATCTGAAGATAAATACGCAGCACAATGTTGAGTTTTTCAAATACTCACCTCAATATCATTTTGTTCGTCTGGATGATATTATAGAATGTGGTGAAGGGCTTGCCTGCTGTGGCAGAATAAAACCAACTAATACGACCCCTGTTAAATCATGGTTTTTTACAACGGATCGTTTTGGTTGTATGACTCCTAACTGCGGGGTGGGAATAGAAGAGTTTAAAGAACCCATCCATATCAAAGAACTTATACTCAGCCCCAACCCGGCAAGTAATGAAGTAAGCATAACAGCCACCCAGCCTTACAAGGAAGGGACTTTGTTTATCTATGATTTTGGGGGTAAAACCGTGGCAGCCTATCCCTGGCCCTGCGATGAAAGCACTTTGCACATCCCTTTACACAATGCCCCCCGTGGTATCTACCAGCTTATTTTAGTAACCAATACAACCAATAAGGAAGTTGGGAAGCTGGTGGTGGGAAGGTGAGGAAGAATTTTAAAGACAGGAGTTAGAATTTAGATTTTCAATCTCCTCAATCTTTCTCAATCCTAGTCAAAGGCTGCCCTCCAATGTATGTATTAACGTCCACGGATATCCCGTTAACCACGGGTGATTTTGAGAAGCTGGATTCATTATGCGCTGTATCGAACAGTCAGAAACTATTGTATCAGATCTACCTGGACGGCGGGGAATCGGAAGTATTGAAAGATGAAATCCGTACCTGCTACCCATGGGAATCTTACGTTATGTTCGACAGGCTGATGGCAATATCTCCCTACCTGTCGGAAGAATCCATGATTGAAGCAGTTTTAAATGAAGCAGCTTTCCCTCCGGCGATGATTCGTTTGCTGATGCTGGCAAACCCGCAATGTTTGCATTCGGCTACTGTCTGGGATGCTATCTATTACAAACGGATAACTCCTCTGCCCGAAAGTATTATACAGGAACTGCTCAATGCACCGGAAAATTATTCACCGCTGGAACAAATGCGGGCGGAAATATCGTGGACACAGTTGCAAAAGTACGCCCTGTTTGATAACCTGTTGGAACGTTACCGGAATGAGCAGTTAAGCTGGGCGTTCGACAGCCTGGTCTCCAAAAGCAAACAGCAAAAAGAGTTTATGATGATTCCCTTTATTGTAAACCTTTATCTGAACACTTCCCGTACGCAGGAAGCCAGTGAGTTTATTAATACCCCGCTTACGGGCTATACCCTTGATGCAGAACAGGAAAACGAGTGGCTGCAACTGAAAGCATTTTATGAAATCGCGATCAGTTTGGTAAATTCGGCTCCCAATGCTGAACAGACGGAGCAGTTACAGAATATGATGCAAAGCCAGTATGCCTCGGTATCAGGCAGGGCAAAAGCTTTGTATTACACCTGCAATACGAATTATCCGCTTACCGAGATCATTAAATTACCGGTCGGGGAACCGCAAAATAAATCGGTAAAAACCCGAAGGATTAATTACGATGAACCGGACAGGTTAAGCGTAAATCCAAATCCGGCTCATGACTTTATCAGCGTTGACTACAAACTGGAACCGGGTCAGGAAAAAGCGGTGATTTGCATTGCTGATATTACCGGGCGTAAACTGTCGTGTAAAACGGTAGGAAAACAAGGTCCGGTTCTGATGGAGCTAAAAGGACTGGTAAAAGGGTTCTATATCTGCACCCTCGAATCCAATGGTTCGATTCTCAAAAGTGTTAAATTCTCAGTCTATTAACCAACCTAAGCAAAAGCAGGTGTATATTTACACCTGCTTTGCTTTTTATCCTTAAAACTGCTATGAAAAAATACTTACTGCTTATTTGTTTACTACTATCGGGTTTGAGTGCCAAACCACAGTCTGCATACTTAAATGTAGCGACTGCGTTTTCACCTATATGGAACGGGAGCAATTTTTACGGGCAAATGTTTTTTGAAAACAATGAATTTCTGTTCCTAGGGAAAAGCCAGTGGAATATATGGTATTTACAAACATTTTATGCCCGTTTTTCTGCTCAGGGGGATAGCTTGGGCTTTGTGCAATTAAAGGATTCAATACAAGGTCATTATGAATATTGGGGGGGGTATAATTCAACGTTCAGGTATAAGCCAACCTTTCCGTTTTACAGTAGTTTTACATACGGGGATAATCAAAATGCAGTTACCGCTATTTATAAATATGATACCCTGCTGAATTACCAGTTAATCCAGACCATACAGGACACCGTTGGAATTGCAACCAGTTGCAATTTTGAAACGGCTGATCATCATATTTTAAGTTGTGGATGGAAACTAACGGCTAACAATAATTCTTTTGTTCATATCATGAAAACCACTAAAAGCGGGGGAATGATCTGGCAAAAGAGTATTCAGAGTACAGGATTTACCGTTAATTTAAAAGACGGCGTTCCTTTGCCGGACAGCAGCGTGGTAGTATCGGGGTGGTGTTCGGGTAAACCCGTGGTAGTTCGGCTGGATATTGACGGGAATATTAAATGGCAAAAATATTTTAACGGGCATAATGAAGCATGGGTTGAACCCACGCCGGATTCCTGTCTGATGGTTGCCTTTGATTCGGTAATTACGACTCCTTCAAATTCATCGGTTCTGAAACTGGTAAAACTGAACCCTTTAAACGGGGCAGTAATCTGGGACTCTGTATATTGTTTTGATACAATTCATAGTGGGACAAGGGCATTTAGGGTTACCTCAAAAGGTGATTGTTTGATTGCGGGTACGCAAAACTACGAGAACAATTTTTATTACCTGAAAATAAATACGCAGCACAACGTTGAGTTTTTTAAATACTCACCTCAATACCTTTTGGTTCGTCTGGATGATATTATAGAGTGTGGCGAAGGGCTTGCCTGTTGCGGAGAGATTAAGCCTAACACTTCAACCCCTGTTAAGTCATGGTTTTTTACAACAGATCGTTTTGGTTGTATGACTCCTAACTGCGGGGTGGGAATAGAAGAGTTTAAAGAACCTGTTCATATTAAAGAACTTAAACTCAGCCCTAACCCTGCAAGCAGTGAAGTTACCATAACAGCTACCCAGCCTTACAGGGAAGGCACTTTGTTTATCTATGATTTTGGGGGTAAAACCGTGGCTGCCTACCCATGGCCTTGCGGTGAAAGCACTTTGCATATCCCGTTAAACAATGCTCCCCGTGGTATCTACCAGCTTATTTTAGTTACCAATACAACCAATAAGGAAGTTGGGAAGCTGGTGGTGGGACGGTGAGGATTTGTTTAGCAACAAAATAGACAAAGCAACTTTTAATGATAAAAAAAGAGACTATCTTTTCAGACAGCCTCATTTTCTGCTTGCAATCCAGATAAAAAAATAACCCCTAAAATTTTACCAGATAAGCCTTACTGAACAGTTTTAACCCGAACAGTTTCGTTAATAAGATGATTGTAAGAATGATCATTTGTTTTCCCGTTTTCGTGAGCAAATAAACTCTATTTTTTTGTATCTGTTGCAGTCAGCTAAATCGATTAACTCAAATTTAACAGGCAATAATATATTAAAGTTATTTATAATATTTTAGTCTGCCTTTTATTTCTATTTTATTTGTTCTTATCTATTAATAGTACGCTTTGGAATTTATAAAATAAACGTGAATCAGAGAATATCTAATTCTAATAAATATATCATTAACAAAAAAGCCTGACGCAGCCTCAATATTTTAACTTTTTTTAACAGGACACATCGTTTCTAAATAGATTTTACCATATCTTTACCCCGCAATTATGATGCATTTAACATATTAAGGGCAATAGAACAATTATAAATTCATTATCAAGCACTTGAAGCAAATTTAACATTTAACATCTGGTTAAGTCTTGCAGTCAAACTTGTATGCTTTTAACATGCTAAATAACAATATATGCACACAATCAGAATTATAATGCAAGGAATGACAAACTGAATTAATCAATTATTGAAAATTGTTGATGATGAAAAAACGGACATCAAAATGCATTGATAACAAACAAATTAGTTCACATATCAATTTTTCATGAATTAAAAACAAAGACTGATGAAAACAAATGTAAAGCCACCCTAGAAGGGCAAAAGCCCAAAGTAAAAAAATTGTTTACGAATAATTTATTAACAAAATCAATGACAAAATGAAAAAATTTATTCTATTATTAACATTCATATTAGGGATACTTGTTTTCAACACGAACATGTATGCTCAATACTGTACAACAGGCCTCTACTCAACGGGTTGTACTGATGACGATAATATTGACGATTTCACGTTCAATACGATCAGTCAAACAGCAACGGGTTGTTCGACAGACGGGTATGGAGACTATACAGGCCTTAGCACAACCGTTGCTCCAGGCGTATCATATACGTTAAGTGCAACCACACTATATTCAGGCGAGTATTTAAAAGTTTGGATTGACTTTAATGATGACCAAACATTTGATGATGCAACCGAATTGATTTATGCTTCTCCTTCTTTTGGACCAAGCAGCCCGTTATCAACAAGCGTGACGATGCCTGTTACGGCTACGGCCGGAACTCACAGGATGAGAGCCCGTTTAGTATATAGTAATTCTACATTTGATGCATGTACAAGCTATACTTATGGTGAAGTACATGATTATACTGTTACCGTGACACCTCTTACAGGTCCCGGAATTCCTACCAATTTTACTGCAACTACAGGTGCTGGTCAAATTTCATTGGGCTGGGCTCTTAATGCCAGCAATGACAGCGTTTTAATAATGCGCAATACTACAAATTCGTTTAATGTACCTGTAAACGGAACATCCTATGCCGTAGGTTCAAGCTTAGGAACCGCAACGGTAATCTACAAAGGAAACGGAACCTCTTTTACCGATTCCCCTTTAGCTGATCAAACCCAATATTATTACCAAATTTACAGCTATACTGCCGGTAAAGTATATTCTTCGGCTCCGGTAAGTGTAAACGCAACTACACCTTGCGGGGTGTTTAATACCCCATTTATTGAACATTTTAATACTACTACAATCCCTAACTGTTGGACTATATCAGGACCTCAAAACTGGCTATTTACAAATACGTGGCCCGGCTATGGAGCGTCCGGACTTGCAGATCATTCAGGTACAGGAGGAAGTTTCGCGGGTGTTGACGGTTCCGGTACAGCTTCATTAACCGGAATAACCCTGACAACTCCACTTATTAATGTAACCGGCGTTACCAATCCGGAACTCCGTTTCTGGTTATTTAACAATAATATAACTAACGCATATTATCAAACATTAAAAGTATCTCTTTATACAGGTTCAGCGTGGATAGATACCGTATATTTTTGGGATGCAACCATGAATAATGCAGCCTGGCAGGAAGTCGTAATTCCCCTCTCATCCTATACTATTACCGGAAACATTCAGTTCAAGTTTATTGTTGACAAAGGACCCACTAGTCCTTTTTATGATGACCTGATTATTGATGATGTTACCGTGCAACAAGGACCAGACTGTTTATCACCTACTGCTTTTTCCGCTACAGGGATAACAACAACTTCTGCTATTTTAAACTGGACTCCGGGTAGTACCGAAACACAATGGGAAATTGAGCTTGGTGCTTATGGATTTACACCAACAGGAGTTCCTACTCAAACCGTTTCTTCTTTGCCTCATACTTATCCAGGATTAACTCCTTCTACCAAATATAGCTATTATGTAAGAGCAAATTGCCCTACAAGCGGACATAGCTTCTGGGTAGGTCCTTATTCATTCACTACATTATGTGTAGCTGTACCCACATTACCTATTACGCAGAATTTTGATGGTGTAACAACTCCAACCCTTCCGGATTGCTGGAGAAAAATCGTAAACAGTACGGTGACAACTGCAGTTGTTCAAACATCAACTTCCAATGCTCACTCTTCACCAAATTCATGCTACATATATAATTCATCAGATCAAACTGCAGATTTAGTACTTGTTTCACCTCAGCATACAGCAACTCCAATTACAACTACAAGAGTTCGTTTCTGGGCTTATGGTTCAAGCTCATCAGCTGTTATTGTTGGTGTTATGAGTGATCCTACAGATGTGAACACATTTGCTCCGATACAAACAGTTGCTCTTTCTACTACCAACTCTTTGTATACAGTTAATCTGAGTTCGTATGTAGGAACCGGAAATTATATTGCATTTAAGCATGCAAATAACGGTACAAGCCAATCTATTTATCTGGATGATATTAGCTGGGAACTTATCCCATCATGTATAGAGCCTTCTCCAACCCTGACCGTTTCAACCATAACCTCTTCCGGTGCAACTTTAGGTTGGACAGAAAACGGAACGGCTACGCAATGGCAGGTAGCTTATCATGATACAGTATTTACCCCTGGTGGTGCAACCGGCACTATTGTAATGGCAAGTTCAAATCCATTTGCATTAACCGGGTTACAGGCAAATAAAAAATATTACTTCTATGTAAGAGCATATTGCGGTTCATCAGACCAAAGCGTGTGGGTAGGATCTCAAACATTCACAACCCTGTGTAATGCTGCTGCAGTTCCTTACAATGAAGGATTTGAATCAATTACTACAGCAAATACCCTGCCTTCGTGTATGACTGCAACCAATCTGGGTTCAAAAGTTCTAACATATTTGACTTCAGGAACTTACAACAGAACTCCAAAAACAGGAACTAAATTTGCTTCTTTCTATTATGGAGGTGATGACTGGATTTATACTGCACCACTGCAATTAACAGCAGGTCAAAACTATAGCTTCTCAATGTGGTACATAACTGACGGATATTCAGGATGGAATACACTGGAAGCTAAATTTGGAACATCTGCTTCATCTGCTTCAATGACGGGTAATATTGTAAGTATAAGTGGACCAACTAATACTACTTACAGCCAGTTAGCCGGTACATTTACTCCAGCTACAACAGGTGCATACTATATTGGTATCCATTGTGCATCAAATTCTACCCCATGGTATTTAAGTATTGATGATATCAACGTAGATGTAACTACTGCGCCAAATGCTCCTCAGGCATTTAATGCAGCTCCGGCAAGTTCAAGCCAGATTAATTTAACCTGGACTCCGAATACGAATAACGATCAGGTAATGCTTGTTACCAATACTACTAATACATTTGGAGCACCTGTTGATGGTACAGCTTATGCTGCCGGGGCAACTATCCCTGGCGGAGGCACTGTACTTTATAAAGGAGCCCTTGCTTCGTTTAATCATACCGGATTAGCAGGACTCACTACTTATTACTACAAGTTGTGGTCAGTTAGTGCTGTAAACGGGTACTCATTAAGCGGATTAACGAAAAATTCAACAACATCTGCATCGTTACCATTCCAGGAAACATTTAATGCAAGTACAAGTATTCCTGCCGGATGGTCAACAAACTTCTCTATTTCATCTTCTCATGGAAACAGCTCAAACGGTTTATATAAAAATTTATATTCTTCTGTTCCAACCGGTTATGTTACACTTCCATTTGCAGGTACTATTACAGCTACTACTGAATTATCATTTGATTATCGTATAACAAATTACTCCGGTGGAGGCGCAACTACCTTAGCTGCAAATGATTCAATTAATGTTTTGGTTTCTACTGACGGAGTAAACTATACCAAGATTTATCAGATTAACAGTACTACTCATACACCTGCAACAACATTTGCTACCCAAACCTTCAACTTAGCTGCATTTGCCGGCGGAGTTGCTCAGGTTAAATTTGATTGCAAATGGGGAACTGGCGACTACTACATTGATTTTGACAATGTGAGCATCATCGACATGATTCCAATGGTATATACATCAAGTACTACGACAACACCTACTACTGCTATCGTTCCATTAAATTCTAACAAAAATCAGATTTTAGGAATTACCGTTAATACTACTGGTATATTAACTCCTATTACAGCATCTTCGTTTACATTTAATACGAATGGATCAACCAATCCAACAAGCGATATTGTAACTGCCAAACTTTGGACATCCGGAACTTCCAGCAATTTTGCAACAGCAACTTTATTAGGAGACACCGTAGTTAGTCCAAATGGACCATTCTCAATTAGTACCGGTACAGGTATGCCATACACACTGGCTTCCGGAACAAATTACTTCTGGCTAACCTATGATGTACCTGCAACTGCTGTAGCAGGAAACACTATTGATGCAGAATTGACTTCTCTTGTTGTTGGTGGCTCAACCTATATTCCAACCGTTACCGCACCAACAGGTGCTCGTATGCTGAAAGGCGCTCTCAGTGGAACTTATACTATTGACAATACATTACCAACTTCAGGTACAAATTACAATTCGTTTACAGATGCATTTAGCGACCTGAACATCGTAGGTGTTGGTGGCCCAGCTACATTTAATGTTGTAGCCGGACAAACCCATAATTACACCATCACGGGTACTTCTCCAAATAACTATGCACTTTCTTTAACCGCAACGGGAACACAATCGAATCCTATCACATTCCAGAAATCAGGAAGTGGAAGTAATCCGGTTATTTCTGTAACAGGAACCTCAGCTAGTAATGACAAAGGAATCTGGATTAATGGTGGAGATTATATCACATTTAACGGAATTGATGTTACAGATGCAGGTATTGCAAGCACATCGTGGTTAGATTATGGTTATTATTTCACCAATGCATCGGGTAGTAACGGATGTGCATATAATACAGTTAAGAACTCATTAATTGATCTATCAAAAGGCAATTCAAGTTCTATCGGTGTTTATTTACTATCATCTGCTACCTCAGCTACCGGCGCCAATAAATACAATAAGTTTTATAACAATACTGTACAGGATGCTGCAAAAGGCTATCAATTTACCGGCGTTTCCGCAACCTATTTTGATGCAGGTAATGAAATCGGGACCGAAGGAGTTGGCACAAGTGCTATTAAAAACATAGGACAAATGTCGAATACCTTCCAGGCAATTGCAATCAATACCTCGTATCAGGATAGCCTGAAAGTTTTCAATACATTTATTGATACCGTTGCAGGTACCACTACAACCAACCCTGCTGCCTGCGGTTTAAATATTAGCAAAGCTAAGAATGCTCTGATTTATGGCAATACTATTCGTCAGGTGAGCGGTGCAAATGGTGATGCTTATATGATTAACTATATTGATGGTTATGTTGGAACCTCTGAAATCTACAATAACTATTTAACTGAACTCAGAAACAGTGGCACAGGTGGTAATGCAAATAACATGAGGTTATATGGTAATACATCTGCATACAACATGAATGTTTATAATAATACTGTTGACAGCTCATTAAATACAGTGGGTGATGTTACCGGTATTTATATCGGCTCAACAGCAGGTTGTACATATAATGTTTACAAAAACAAACTTTACAACTTAAAAACAACTGCTACTGCAAAATCGATTTTGACAATCCATACAGATGCAGCCGGTTTCTATAATATCTATAACAATCTTGTATTTGATATTAAAGCACCTGCTTCAACCAATGTTGCTTCAGTAAGAGGTTTAGACTTAGGTGGTGGTACTATCAAAGCTTACTATAATACTGTTTACCTGGATTATACAAGCACTGTTGCCGGAAACTCTTCCGCTGCCATTTATGCAAATACCACTCCTGTTTCTATTGATTTGAGAAACAATATCTTTATCAATAAGACAGATGTTACCACAGGAACACGTGCTGCTGCATTCTGGTACACGAGTACAACCTATACAAATATTGCGGCTACAACAAACACCAATATTTATTATGCAGGTATTCCTTCAGTAAAAACTCCAATTTTCTATAATGGAACAAACAGTGATACCACAATTGCTCAATACAAAGCAAGAATGGGATCAAAAGATCAACAATCAAATACTGAAGATGTAGCATTTTTAAGCACTGTATTCCCATACAATTTTAACGTAAATGCTGCAATCCCAACACGTACAGAAAGTAACGGTCAGAAAATAACATCCCCTGCAATTACCACTGACATTAACGGAACAATCCGTTGGGGTGAAACAGGTTATACCGGAACTGGTTATGGTACAGATATTGGTGCTTATGAATTCAATGGCATTGCAATTGACGAAGTTGCTCCTGCAATTAGTTATACTGCTTTAACAATAGATACATTATTAACAAATCGTCCATTCAGCAATGTAACAATTACAGATGGAAGCGGTGTTAATGTTACGACTGCTAAGCCAAGAGTTTATTTCAAGAAAACTGCAAATGCAAATACATACGTAGATAATTTGAATTCTACGGATGGATGGAAATATGCAGAAGCCAGCAATACCACAAGCCCGTTTAACTTTGATCTTGATTACAACTTATTGTACAATGGAGTAAACCCAACAGATACTATTCAATATTTTGTGATTGCACAAGATATGGTTGGTACTCCAAATACAGGTGCAAACGTTGCTACATTTACGACTGCTCCAAGCGGTGTAGATCTTTCTGCTGCGAACTTCCCTGTAAGTGGTTCAATAAACTTCTATCGAATTGCATTAAAAGTCAATGGTACTTATAACGTTGGTGCAGGAAATACTTTCCGTGATCTTACAGCTAATGCTGATAGTGGTTTCTTCAAATTTGTAAACAGTAATATCATCACTGGTGATATTATCGTAAACATTACTTCAGACACAATTTGGGAAAACGGGGCAGTAGCTCTAAACCAAACAAATGAAGGTGGAGTTGGAAACTACACTATTAAAATTCAACCTGCAGACGCTACTCCAAAATTAATCTTCGGAACTGTAGCAAACGGAATGATTCGTTTAGACGGTACTGATCGGGTAACAATTGACGGAGCATCAGGCGGAAGTGGTATGTATTTAAGATTCAGAAATTCAAATACAAGCAATCCAACATTTACATTCCTCAATGGAGCAACAAATAATACCATTACAAATAGTATTATCGAAGGTGCTACTACCTCAACTTCAAATGGTGTTGTATTCTTTAGTACTTCAACAGCAAGTACCGGAAACAGTAATAATACTATTACGAATGACTCTATCAGGAACACGCTGTCTGGCTCAGTTCCTGCGAACCTGATTTACTCATCTAGTACAACAGGTCTGCTAAACTCAAATAATACCATTACGAACAACCATTTAGTAAACTTCACAGCTAAAGGCGTATCGGTTACTGCAACAAACGGAAGTGCATGGAATGTATCTAACAATTACATTTACCAGACAGCAGCCAGAACTACCGCATTAAGAGGCATTTCTATTTTAACAGGCCTTAATGGTAATGGTCATATTGTTAATGGAAATAGCATTGGCGGTTCTAATTCTGCAAGAGAAGGTGATGCATTCAGAACTTCTACTAATATTTATGCAATTGAATTAACGGTTGATACCGCAACAGCTTATGCAACTCAGGTTCAGGGTAATATTGTTTCAAACCTTGGCTGTACTGGTTCTTCAGGTGTATTTGGATTATATATGACAGGTGGTAGCATTGATGCCGGAACTGTTACTGGAAATACATTTGGAGGCGGAGCAACTCCTGCTGATACAATTCGTAATGGATATGATAATGGGATTATTTATATGAGCAACTCACTGGGAGGCACTTATAATGTTCAAAACAATCTCGTTAGCAATATTTCTTACTATGGTGCCAGTGGAGACCGTACTGCAGGTGTTTATAGTTCTATATCTACCGGAAAATTGATCTTGAAGAATAACATTATCCATGATCTCAACGCAAATGGTAGTGGCACTGGATATGCTTACTTACCTGTAGGTATTTTACTAAGTAACTCTAATACGGGAGGTAATACTATAGACGGAAATACTATCTATAATATTACGAGCACGAATACCGGAACTTCTGCCTATAGTGTTGCTGGTTTAATAATCAGTGGCAATGTTAGCGGTTCAACTATTTCAAATAATAAAATTTATGATATTAAAGCAGAAGGAACAGGTACAGGATTAAATGCTCCTGTAGTAAACGGTATTTATCAAAGTACTGCAAGTGTTACCTTCTACAATAATGTTATTAATTTAGGTAATGGTATTCCATCTGAAGCAACAGTTTATGGTATTAACAATATATCAACTGCAGCCGTAACAAATAATTACTACTACAATACTATCTCCATCAGTGGAACTGCAACGGGTGTAAGCAATACATTTGCTTTCTACAGAAGTGCAACCGGAGCAACAACCAACGCTGTTAATTTGAATAACAATATTCTTTCAAATACCCGCAGCGGTGGAGCTTATCTGAACTTCGCATTAGGTGTTAACAGCTTAACTGCAGTAACAAGCAATTACAACCTGTTCTACACTGGCAATGATACTGTTGCATATAATAATGCTGTTAAGTACACATTTGCTGATTGGAAAACAGCTTCAACCTTTGATGCAAACTCTGTTAGTGGTGATCCTTTATTCACTTCAGCTACCGATTTAACCCCACAAGGTTCATCACCAGCTGTAGGTGCTGCTACTCCTATTGTAGGTTACACGAAAGATATCGCTAACAACGACAGAAACTTCCTGGCTCCAACAATTGGCGCTTACGAAGTTGAAGCAACTAAAACGTTGAATCTAAAAGCATTCCTACAGGGCTATTATGATCAAGGGTCTAACTTAATGAGAGCTTCAATTGATGATATGGGTAATTATGTTTATTCTCCAACAATTGCAGATATTGTTACAATTGAACTTCGTGATGCAATTACACAAGATGTTGTTGAAACATATTCAAACAGGAACCTGAATACAGATGGTACTTGTGCTGTTGAAGGAATTTCAGCTTCATTAAACGGATCATACTATGTAGTAGTAAGACATCGTAATCACATCGCAGTTTGGAGTGCTGCTCCAGTTTCACTTGGATCTTCATCTACTTCATATGATTTCTCAACTGACGCTGCAATGGCTGCAGGAAATAATCAAATTGAAATTGTACCTGGTGTTTTCGGAATGTTTGCCGGAGATACTGACAACAGTGGCTTTATTGATTCTGATGATATGAATCTTGTTGACAATAATAACTACGTAAGTGGTTATATTCCTGCAGACGCAGATGGAAGCGGATTCGTTGACTCTGATGATATGAACTTGATTGACAACAATAACTATCAAGGAGAAGTTACACCATAAATCTTAATAATAGAATATTAAAGGGAGTGATTTGAAAACACTCCCTTTAAAAACAATTAATTATTAATTAAATTTTATTAATATGAAAAGTAGAATATTAAGTATTAGATCTATCTTACTAGTATTGCTGATTTCTATAGTAACTCACATTAGTATAGGGCAAACATATACGTGTAAAATAGCAAATGACGTAATAATCTCTGATAGAGAATATCAATTCGATTTACGACTAATTAATACTAGTTCGCAAATTATCCAGACTTCAGGGCTAGCACCAATTATAAATATTAATTCTGGAATTTTCCAGACAGGGGCTACAATTACAGTGATTAAAATTGCAAGTGATTTGCCTACTGCAAATCAAGCACCTGTAGGAACTAAAATTGCTTATAATACTGTTAGAAATGCTATTGAAATTGGAGCTCAAAATCCCGGTAATGGAGGAGGCGCTTACATTAATCCAGGAGATAGCATAATGTTCTATACATTTAAACTTGTTAGCTCTTTGCCTTTTACTCCTAATTCAAAGGCAAACATGACATGGAAAATGACAGGAACAAACCCCGTTACTAAAATGAATTTTTATAATGCTTCCGGTTTAAGTGTTAATGTTACTGCAACAGGAACATTTGTATTAGACATTACAAATCCTTCACTTAACGTACCAGCAGGCCCTACTGCTCCAACTGCAGCAAATGTTGATGTAAATAATTTCTGTTCAAATGCAGGTGGAAATATTACTTTAACAGCAACTGGTGGTAGTGGTACAACTTTAGCATGGTACTCTGCTTCATGTGGTGGTACTCCTGTTGGGACTGGTACTCCGTTAATTATTGCAAAACCAACTTCAAACACTACCTATTATGCTCGTTGGGAAGATGGCACAAATTACTCAACCTGTGCATCTGTTGATGTTAATGTAACGGCTGCTCCTGCTCAACCTGTGGTAACCGTTAATAATACTTGCGGTAATTCTGCTTTCACCATTACCAATGGTGAAGCCGGCGCTACTTTTGACTGGACTCCGGCTGTTGCTGATTTAAACAATGTTGCTGCAGGTACTTATACCGTTACTCAAACTGTTGGTACTTGTACCAGCGTTGCCAGTGCTGACGTTGTAGCTGCTCCAATTATAGCCGTAACTCCTACCGTTACGCTAAATGCAATCCCATCAGGAGCAGTATCTGCCGGAACAAGCGTAACTTTCAATCCAACTCCGGCTAACGGAGGAACTCCTTCCTATGCATATTATGTTAACGGAAGCTTAGTAACTACTTTAAGTGGTGCTTATTCATTTGCTCCTGCTAACAATGACGAAGTTTACGTTATTATGACCTCTGACCTTTCATGCGTTACTTCAGCTACTGCCACTTCAGGTACAATTACAATGACAGTTACCCCTGTTGGTCCTATTACATCTACATTTACAGGTACTGGTAATTGGACTGATGTTGCTCGTTGGAACAATGGAATTCCAGGTACAATTGACAATGCTGTAATTTCAGGAAACCTTACTATTACAGGAGCTGCTACTGTTGCAAGCTTAACTGTAGAAAACGGTGCTTCTATCCTTGGAAATGATCTGTTAACTGTTACAGGTTTAACTCAGGCAAAACGTACCATTACCCCGAATGCATGGCATCTGATGTCAAGCTCTGCAAATGGAGCGAAAGCAAATTCATTCTACAACAACAACTTACCTCCTGTTTATCTCCAGATGTTTAACAATAACGGAACATGGGCTGGTATTACAGATGGGAATTATGTTCTAACCAACGGTAAAGGATATTCCACATGGGCTGATAATGGTGTTGCAACTGCAACCTTTAATGGCAGCCTGAATTACGGAGCGATTACTATACCTGTATTAATGAACACCGGCTTATATGGTGGTTGGGGATTTAACTTACTTGGAAACCCATATCCTTCGGCAATTGATCTGGATGTTCTTTACAGCACAAATACCCAATCCTCTTCATTCTACACATGGAATCAGGCAAATGGTCAATATTCAACCTATAATGCACAAACTCAGATAGGACAATTAGGTGCTACAAATATAATTCCTGCAAATCAGGGATTCTTTGTAAATGTCGCTGCAGCCGGAAACTACACATTTATGGATGCATACAGAACACACAGTATCACTCCACTTGCAAAGAGTACACCTGCAAATATCTTACGTTTGAATGTGCAGGGAAACAACCTGGGAGATGAAGCCGTGATTACATTTAACAGCAATGCTACCAATCTTTATGACTTCAAATATGACAGCCGTAAATTAATGGGTTCTGGCGATGCTCCTCAAATGTACACTGTTGCAAATGGCGAAAAGCTTTCTATCAATTCGTTATCAGAACTTATCCCAAATACAAGCGCTTCTGTTCCGATGAATTTAGAAGTTGGTACTGACGGCAATTACACGATCACTGCTTCAGAACTGAACAGCTTCACCGTGAATACTACCGTTTATCTGATTGACAGCAAAACAAATCAAACGATCAACATGAGTCAGAATCCTGTTTACAATTTTACTGCAAACACCGGTGACAATGCAAATCGTTTTACCGTTCTCTTTGCTGCTACATCCGGAATCAACTCAAACAATGCCGATAATCTGGTAATCTTCTCTCACAACAACGACGTATTTGTAACAAACAAAGGCAACGAAACCATTCGTGAAATTCAAATCATGAATGCTTTAGGTCAACAAGTTGTAAAAACGGGTACTGAAAGCAGAATTAGCCTGAATGTTGAAACAGGATATTATTTTGTGAAAGTAATTACCAGTGGAAAAACCTATACTCAAAAAGTATTTATTCACTAATAATTAAAGATTAAGTTGAGGTCGTTTTTCAACCTCAACTTAATTTATTGATCACAAATTAAAAACAAAATATAAAGAATATGAAAAAAATGATTCGTATTGCAAGTGTAGTTGCCTTCTTGGCATTAGCACCCGTATTGTCGATGGCACAACCCCCACATCCGGGAGGCGCAGGTTCAGGCGGAGCTACTCCGGTTGGCGCACCAGGAGGTGCAGGCCCTGTTGGTGGCGGCGGAGCCCCGATTGATGGTGGCCTTTCTATTTTCTTAGCTTTAGGTGCCGCTTATGGTGGTAATAAAGTCTACCAATGGAAAAAAGCTGAATAAAAACTTATATTTAACAAAAAGGCGATTGTATATTTTAACAATCGCCTTTTTTATTTACGAAGGCTATAATTATTGATAAGTAATACTAATCAAAAAGCGTCAAGACGAATCTTCTCACGTTCGATTAACCTCAATATTTCTATCCATTTTACATTATATCTGAATGATTTTGAACAAATTCAGAACTCACTTTTGCACAATTTAATTATCGTTTATCCATAACATACTAAGATATAACGTTCCTATTAATTGCTTTTTTACTAACATATTTACTGAATATAAAAAATTAAAATAAAAAATACTATTTCAATACTATGTATTATAATCAATTGTATCTACTCAACTTAAGCGCTCAGAAACTTCATTTCATTAATTCCATCCCTTAAAAATATAATTTGATCAGGTTGTCACAAAATCTGTTAATTTTTTTACATGTAGCTTTAATTTTTTGTATTTTTACGAGCTCTGTAGCATATTTTTAACATTCAATATACAGAGCAAAATAAAGATTTAAAAACTCGACTACAAAAAATATAAAAATAATGAAAAAACTGTTATTCACATTTTTACTATTCATGTTTTATCTCTTTCAAACAGAAATAGTAAGTGCGCAGATTTTAATGAGCTCATCTGGATCTTATTCACAAGATTTCAATACATTAGCTTCATCAGGCACTGGTACTTGGACTGATAATTCATCTATCCCTAATTGGTTTTGGCAATCAACAGCAACCGGAACAACCTATACCGTAGACAATGGTAGTTCTAACTCTGGAGGCAGGAAAAGTTATGGAACTACCGCAAGCACAGATAGAGCGATGGGATCTCTTGGATCCGGATCTGCAACTGTTGCATATGGGATATTACTTAAGAATACATCTGGTGGTACGATAACTGATATTAAGATTAGTTATACTGGAGAACAATGGCGAAATGGGGGCAATACATCTGTTCAACCACTAAGTTTCTTTTATAAAACATCAACTTCAGTCATCACTGATTTAACTCCTTCTTCAAATACTAATTGGACTCCATTTACATCATTAAATTTTAGCAGCTTAATTAATACCTCAACCGCCGCCGCATTAGATGGAAATGCATCTGCCAATAAAACAATTTTCACAGATATTCCAATTACGGGTATAACAATTAATAATGATGAATATTTAATGCTAAGATGGCAAGATGTTAATGATGCAGGAAATGATCATGGCTTGTCAATAGACGATATTACCATTACCTGGACTATTTCTAATGCAACAGCGCCTCCTTCATTAACCGCAAATACTACAAACAATAGCGTTGATAATTCATTTGACATTTCTTTTACGGATGATGCTACATGGAGAGCTGCTATAATATCTGTAAATATAGGCTCCTCTACATTAACACAAGGTACAGATTACGAAATCTTACCCGGAATTCTCAGGCTAAAGCCTCAGGGATTAAATCCGTTACTCACCACAAGTGGATCAAAATCAATTAGCATATCTGCAACAGGATATTTACCTGCTACATTAACACAAGAAATAAAATCAGGAGATATCTCTTTAACAAACTCATCTGTAAGTATTAGTGGATTATTTAATACCGGTATAAGCAGAACCGTAACGGCTACAGCTAAGGATCAATATAGCAATGCAATTACAGGATATCAATTTAAATATGATTTCTCATATACAAATGATGACATCACTACACAGGAAATTTACACAATTGATTCCAAACAATATACTTCAAATTCAACAGATTCATTGTTCACAAACCTTACCGGAAGCAATGGGAGTGCTACTCTTTCGGTTGCAATCCCCGTAATCGTTGATCCCAATGATGGCTTCTCGTTACAAATTCAATTAAATGATGGAAGTACCAATATTGGGAATCTACTATCTTTTACAAAACTTCCTCCTGAAATAACATTTACATGTTCTGATCCAGCTACCACCATATTATATCCGTCATCTTCTAGAAACTTGATTTATCAGGCAAAAATTGTTGTTCTAAATGACAGTTCCCGGTTAACATTATTAAATGTTAACTTATCAGGATCTTACACTTCTACAAGTATCAAAAGCAATGGATTTAAATTGATTTATTCAAGTAACTCAACACTTGATGCAAGTGACACTCCTATTGACTCTGTAAGTTCTTTTGCTACAGGGAGTGGAGAGCTCTTACAATTTATAAATGTAAGTAAAAACTTTACAGTTGGAACTGCTTATCTTTTTGTAACTGTTGACATTGAATCTAACCCAATATTAAACGAAACCATTTCTGCTTTTATCAGTGGAAACAGCAGTTTTAATTTTGGTTCAAACCCAAGCTACGGTACTGGCAGTTTTACAGCAGGATTAGGACATACAATTAAGCCAAGCCCTACTATGACTGAATTAATTGTACCAAAGTATTTTGGAGCAAAAACTGCATCAAGCGCAAATACAAATAGAACTCCATTTGCAGCTTGTTTAAAGTTTGAAAATTTGATTCCCAATACAACCTATAACTTAAAATCTGGAATAGACTTAACTACAGCAGCAGCCACAAGTTTTGGAGCTGGCCAAATGTGGGATGGCTCTGCATTTTCTACCAATAATTTAGCCAACGCATTTACAACAGACAATGATGGCAACTCTGCACCAGTCTGGATTTTTTTACAACCTACAGGAAATGCTTCCCGTTTTGGCGGTGGGCAAATACATAATATCAGAATTGGAGTTTACACTGGGGCAACAGCACCGGGCTCTCCAACATTTGTTGGCTCAAAAACGGTTACTTCTTTAGATATTGCTTCCACGCCTATTACGACCGACACTACGGATGATGGCGCATTTCTATATGGAACATCCCCTCTGTCTGCAAGTAAATATATTCTTGTATATGATAATGAATCAGGTACCGGGGATCCTTTATATGCATATCAAATCAGACCATCAGCACCCACTCAAAGTACTCAAACAAACCTACCCAGAGAGATTGACTCTGTATTTATGCAAGTCGGAACAACAATTGCAGGTAATTGGGTAGCAGTAATTCCCGGAATGTATTCAGGATTTACAGGTGTAAAACGTATTGAATCGCGAAATGCTGATAATACGGTATATGCATATAATATTGATACAGATGGTATTTGGCCTTCCGGAGTAAATACATCAACCGCTCTTCGGAAAGACGTTATCACCATTACAGAAACCGATGCAAAATTAGATCCGAATCCATTTAAGAGATTAAACATTAATGTCTTACTACAAGGGAGCTATGACGCTTCAATATCTGCAATGAGAGCCGCAGTTGATGATCTGGGGAATTATGTTTTTTCACCAACCATAACGGATACTATCTCTATTGAGTTTCGAGATGCTACCACACCCACTACAATTATATCAAGTTTTAATAGTCGAATTTTATATACAAATGGGACATGCATCATTGATGGTATTCCAGCTTCTCTTAATGATGTTTATTACGTAGTTATTAAACATAGGAATCATCTTGAAACATGGAGTTCTTCTCCAGTATCTTTTAGTTCAGATATAATTAATTACGATTTTACTATTAGTTCTTCTCAAGCTTACGGTAATAATTTAGCAGAACTTATTCCTGGTGTATGGGGAATTATAGGTGGTGATACAGACAGAAGTGGATTTATTGATTCGGATGATATGAATATTGTTGATAATAACAATTACAATAGTGGATATCTGGATGCAGATGCGGACGGAAATGGATTTGTTGACTCGGATGATATGAATATTGTTGATAATAACAATTACATAGGAACAGTTACTCCATAATAAAAATGCGCAATACTTTAACTAATAATAAATTTATGAAAAACATGTTTTACCGATTTAAGTTCCTTTTGGCATTTATAGTACTTCTATTTGTGTCAATGAATGTGAATAGTCAAAGCTATACATGTTCACTTTCAAAAGATTCTATAATATCCAATACAGAATTCGTATTTGATATTAACTTGACCAATACGAGTACGCAAGTTATTCAAATAACAAGTGTAGCTCCAATTATAAACATTAATTCTGGAATCTTTGTTTCGGGGTCATCCATTAGTTTGTCCAAATTAGCTAGTGATATGGTAGCCTCTAATCAAGTACCAACAGGCCCTAAGATTGCATATCAAACAGCCAGATCAACCATTGAATTTCAAGCAGCCACTAACCCTGGACCTGGCAATGGTACTATGATCCCTGCAGGCTCTACCATTTTACTATACAGGCTTAAAGTTACAAGTTCAAATGGGTTTGTTACTAACTCAAAAGCAAATTTATCTTGGAAAATGTCAGGGACTAATCCTGTTACAAAAATAAATTTTTATATTGGATCAACAGCAACAAATGTAACCTCATTAGGCACATTTACAAATAGTAGCTTAAACAATCCTATATTTAACTCCCTCCCTGTAAAATATAATTTAAGTTCTGGAGGCTCATATTGTTCAGGAAACAATGGATTACAAATAACATTATCAAATTCAGATACAACTTGCTATTATCAACTTTACAAGAACTATATTTCAATTGGGTCAAGTATTAAAGGAACTGGTAATCAACTAATCTGGACAAATAATACTGCAGGGAACTACAAAGTAATTGCTAATGTTGCTGGTTCATATTATACTGATACCATGAATGGAGTATCTATCATTACCGAAATCAATGGGATTCCAAATGCTCCTGGAGCTATCGTTGGAAATAATCTTGCATGTCAGGGCAATAACAATGCTATGTATTATATTCCCCAAATCCCGAATGCGGATACCTATAATTGGGCATATAGTGGAACAGGCGCAACAATCACTGGTATTAAGGACACTGTATATCTAAGTTTTGCGGCAAATGCAACTTCTGGCAATCTTACTGTTAATGGTATTAATGGTTGTGGTAACGGACCTTCTTCCACTGCATTTGCAATTACAGTAAATGATCTTCCAGGAGCAGCGGGTACAATTACAGGACCTGCAACTGTTTCCCCAGGGAACAATAATATTGCATATAGTGTTCCGGCCATTACATCTGCTTCTACTTACACGTGGGCATATTCGGGAACCGGCGCAACTATAAACGGAACCTCCAATGCGATCACTATAAACTTTGCAGCAAATGCAACTCCGGGCTATTTAACCGTCAAAGGTGTAAATAACTGTGGAGAAGGAACTATTTCTCAACAATTTTTAATAAGTATGAACTCTATTCCTGCAGCAGCAGGTGCAATTCAAGGAACCTCATCAGTATGTCAGAATGCAAACAATGTTATGTACAAAGTTGATGAAATCCTCGGAGCATCTACATATACATGGACATATACTG
>Ga0074193_1001118_pt1 | contig 36185 bp, 28 predicted proteins | sample EPASupsiteHSE605_FD_64523 | JGI IMG/M metagenome (GOLD analysis project Ga0074193, IMG submission 64523) | Bioremediated contaminated groundwater from EPA Superfund site, New Mexico - Sample HSE6-05 | ecosystem: Environmental > Aquatic > Deep subsurface > Groundwater > Contaminated ... | reverse complement strand
CAAGAAAAGAAGTAACAAATATCCCTTCTCTAAGTCATCCTTGGAGAAGGTGGAATAATAAAACTGACTCTCCAAAGAGGAAATTTTAACTTTGCAAAAAACCGGAAATTTTTACATTGTTGTAACATTTATATGTAAACAAATTCTATTTTTAGAGGGAATTAGTTATAATAATCTTTAAATAAAAGCTATTACAAAAAGTTGATAAAAAATGGAGCAAAAACTCATAGAAATAATTAACAAAAGAACAGTAGCAGGTTTTACACTTGCAGAAGTGTTGATAACATTACTGATTATCGGAGTGGTTGCCTCAATTGTTGTGCCCGCTTTGATTTCTGACACACAGGATGCAGAACTGCATACGGCATGGAGAAAAGCATATTCTAATATAGAACAGGCAACAAGGATGATAATGTCAGATAATGCCGGTAGTATTGCAGGTCTATGTAACAATTATAATCATGATTGTATAAAAAATTTATATTTACCTTATTTAAGTTATACAAAATCGTGTAGTTATGGAACAGCAGCAGGAAATTGCTGGCATAAAATGGGTGTAATCAAGTGGCTTAATGGTAATATTGTTACAACTGCAGATTGGAGCTTATCATCCTTAATATTAAATAATGGCAGTTTAATAAGTTTTTTTAGTGAGGCTAATTGCCCAAGTACAAGTTATTACAATAGGTGTGGATATATTGTTATTGATGTTAACGGATTTAAAGGTCATAATACTCTTGGAAAAGATATATTTTTTATTCAGTTATTTAAAAATCAAATTAAAGCTACTGGTGCACAAGGTGCTGGAAGTGGTGATTGTGACGATGATGATACTCCATCTGGCAATGGCTATGGATGTGCTGCAAAATATTTAAAGCAGTAAAATATGATGAGTTTACTTGTCTATTGTACTGTTAACTGGTTGCTTCCTGAAAGATTTTTCTGAAATGGGCATAATATATTGCCAGACTTATAGCTTTTGGAAAAGATTTTGGATATTTGAACAGACTTATAAAGAATAATTTCCAGTAATATCTTCTGCCTTTTTGAAATAATCCCTGTTCAATCATTGACCTGAAGAGAGCTACAATATATCTTGTGCTGAAAGCATTGCCATTGTAATGCTTATAATCTTTTAAGAAGGTTAATACTCTTTCATAATATTTCTGGCTTGAATAGACAGAAGAAATTATATTTTTGTAGCCATTTATAAGTACATCTTTGTCTATTTTAGGCATGAAATTAAGTGAAAAATCTGTGTTATTGCCAGAAGAGCCTTGAATTAATCGATTTTCTTTTTTTAGTCTTTCATACAGTTTTGTTCCAGGTAATGCTTGTAAAAGACCTATCATTGCGACTACGACACCTGTTTTCTGGATAAATTCAATTTGTCTTTTGAATATAGAAACATCATCGCTGTCAAAACCTACTATAAATCCGGCAGTAACCTCCATCCCGTAACTGTGAATCTTTTTAACTGCACCAACAAGATCGCGGTTTGCGTTTTGAAATTTACCACATTCTTTCAGACCTTCAGCAGATGGTGTTTCAAGCCCGATAAATACTGCATCAAAACCGGCGCTGCGCATGAGGTCTAAAAGTTCATCATCATCAGCTATATTTAAAGATACTTCGGTCATAAAAGTAGGCTTGAACTTTGAAGAGGTTCTCCATTTAATAAGTTCCTTGAGAAGTTCTTTTACTTTTGTTTTATTACCTATAAAATTATCATCTACAATAAAAATTGTTCCATCATATCCAAGATCTGCCAGAGAATCGAGTTCTTTTATAAACTGATCTGGATTTTTTGTTCTTGGAATTCTTCCGTTCAAGTTTACAATATCGCAAAATTCACAGTCAAAAGGACACCCTCTTGAGTATTGAATTGGCATTTTGGAATATTTTTTAAAGTCTATTAAATTCCACTGCGGAACAGGATTTTCTTTTATATCAGGTTTAATATCTGAAGAATAAACTTTTTTCGGATTACCATTTTTTAAGTCTTCAAGAAAAAGCGGCAGTGTAACCTCTCCTTCACCGAGGACAAAATGATCTATATCAGGAAATTCGTTGTAAAGACTTGTAAAAAGAGGACCTCCAGCAACAATTTTTTTGTTCAATTTTTTACATCTTTCAACTACTTTTTTTACAGATTCTTTCTGTGTAATCATAGCGCTTATAAATATATAATCTGCCCATAGGATATCTTTATCTTTAAGTTTTGTAATATTCATATCTACAAGTTTTTTTTCATATTCTTTGTCGTCCATCATGGGAGCAATTGTGAGAATACCAAGGGGCGGCATTAGAGCTTTCTTGAATATATACCTGAGAGAATATTTAAAACTCCAAAATGTTTCGGGATACTGCGGATAAACAAATAATATTCTCATAGTTTTTCAAACCTCTTAATTTGTGTAATTTAACAATACTGTCGCTTTGAAATATGAATAATTTAGCATTAATCTACAAAATTCGTTTTATTCTGTCAGGGGTAGTCAGGTGTATTATTTAAATAATAAAAAAGACCGGAAGATTTACTCCGGTCTTTTTTAATTTATTGTTTGTAATTTATTGTACTGTAATTTTTTCCTGACCGGATAACTTTACATTCTTTACTGCCTCGACAATTGATCTGACTTCAGCAATCATTGCAAGGGTTGAATTAAGTTTGTTTACACATGACCCAATGCCTACAGCACTTGCTCCGGCAGCAATTGCGAGAGGTGCTGTTGTAGTTGAAATACCGCTAGCTGTCATAACAGGAATTTCAATGTTTCTTACAAGTTCAATTGTGTTTGCGATTGAAACCTGTGCTTTTTCAATAAGTCCTCTTGCTCCAGCGCTTTTTGGTTCTGTTATAGCAGCACCTTCTGTTTGGATCAGATCAATTCCAAGAGTTTCAAGTTCCTGAGCAAGAGCGATCTGTTCGCTGATATCAATGTGACCCGGTACAGTAACGCTGATCATAACATCATTTCCGGCAAGGTCGATGGTTCTTTTTGTTATATCAATAACTTCCTGCGCGGTAATTCTTAAGCCTTTCTTGTAAAGTGCATCGAAATTACCGATTTCAAGAACATCAGCACCATTTTTTGCAGCCATTGCAAGTTCTTCAGGATTTATTGAAGAGACAAAGACAGGCATATCTGTTAATTCTTTTGTTATTTCAATAATATCTTTTCTTGCTGCAACGTCAACTGCACTTGCACCACCTTGTTGAGCTGCTGTAACTACCTGTTTAACTTTTTCAATATCAAAATTATCAATGCCAGCGATAACCTTTACGCATGTTTTTTCTCTTAACTGATTTTTTAAAGATTCTATCCTATTCATAATTAATTTATTACCTCCTGAATAAATACAAGACTGATTATACCACTTTAAAAATAAAAATGATAAATATTTCCTTTTTAAAAAGCCCGTTTTCTGCAAACTAAGGACAATGTAAAAAATTCTTCGGCGACACGAAAACGGCGGCTAAGAATTTTTTACATTGTCCTTATAATGATTATACGAAGTTTTAAAAATAAAAAGATGGACGAAAAACTCGTTCATCTTTTTATTTTTAAACATTCATGTCAAGCTTTTGAAATTGGTTTAACTTGTGATTGTATAAATTAGTTTGTTTAACAGCTAAATATCTCTGCGCCTGAAATTTCTGTAATTTATTTAAATTACCTAAATGATTATCTAATTTTTGTCTAACATCTGGAGATTGTTGATAACTTCCTATATTATGTATAGCCATACTTTCTTTCCTTATTCTCTTCCATATATATAAAAGAATTTTAGCCATCAAAATTGCCTGATTTTTTCCGTATAAGTTATTTTATTTACAATTTGTAAAAATTTCACTGAAATAAGGACAGCGGAAAAAATTCTTCGGCGATGCGAAAGCGGCGGCTAAGAATTTTTGTAGGCTGCTTCTTGTCTATCAAGATTTCACATGTAATAAAAAATGCGTAAGTATTTCTTATTACGTCCTTAAAAATCATACAAAAATCTCTCTGTAATATTTACAGAGAGATTTTTTTGACTGAATGTTCCTGTTGATTATTAGAAATTTATTACAGTTTTTAGGCCTAAAGCATAGGCATTTCTATTTAGACCTGATGGTTTAGAAACAACCTGAAAATCCGGTTGTACTGCAAGCCATGGTGTTAACTGGAATTTATAGAATGATTCTACAACAGTTTCACCGTGAGGTGCATCGTATCTGCCGCTAAATCTGGCAAAGTTTGTGCCAATTCCTATAACATCATTGTTACGTTTAGGTATTAAGCCTTTATATACCAAGCCGCCGCCAAAATATCTTGTAACAGTTCTTTTATCAGGAGGTGCCCAGCCAAACTGGCCAAAGACATTTAAACCCTGACTGTCATTAGGATCTGAATTTTCCTTAAATATCATTTGATCAAAACCGGAATATATACCGTATGCGTTTGCATATGTCTGATCATAACCTTCTACTGAATTATCGCTAGTGCTAATCCAATGACCAACTGAGTATTTACCTTTATAATTTTTGTAATTATGAGTAATAGCAGCTTCGTTCATAATTGTATAATTTTCTTTGCCGTTAAATGCAGTTCTGAATCCTAACCCTTTAGGCTCTGCATTTCCGTCGAAAATTCCTGACTTTAATGCAAACCAGCTAACAGGCTGAATAGTAGTCATCACACCGAGCCCTGGGCTTGGGTATGTTGTAATCGGAGTATTTTGAATAAAAAAGCCTCCATTATTGAACAAGAAAGCAGAATCTAATGCAACGAAATCATTATTAGCATCCTGTTTACCAACTTTTATTTTAAATTTATCGTTGAGCAGGCCTTGTTCATAATAATATTCATATAATTGTGAAAATCTTCCGCAATCATAAGTGTTTATAAGTTGCCAGTCACCTATATAATCTCTTGATATACCGTTTCCATGGTTATTGCCATAAGTAACTACTGCTTTTCCACCTTTCCATAAACCCATTTTTTCTGTGTCAAATGTAGCTGTGGTAAATAATAAGCCCTGATATCTCAGGTCACTTTTGGTACGTGTACCACCACGCATGTTCATAAAATCGAAATTTGTATAACTACCAGATAAAGTGACACCATGTTCTTCAAGTCTGCCACGTAATCCGCCCCAGTTTCCTGTTGCATAATCTCCGTTTAACCAGGTTTTAAGTAATGATGGACGTTCCTGTTGGGCTTCTTTAACGCCACCTTTTAATTCAAGAACAGGAAGAATATTCTTATCATTGTCTTGATCTTTTAGATCAAGATTGACAGCCGGTTTTTCCGCACTTTGACTCGTTGTTTTTGTTAAATCAGTATCTTTAACTTGATTTGATGCTGACACATTCTCAGCAAAAGCTGAATTGCTTAGAATGTTAATACTAAAAACAAGTAATGACAATGCCATTGCATTACGTAGTTTTTTCATTCACTCTTACTCCTTAAACTTTCTAGTTACTCTGTGAGAAATACTGTAATTATACTGATATTATCATTGGTTTGAAAAAAATTCTACCAAAATTTTAAAAAAACAACTTTTGTTGTATAAGACCATATTTTTGTATAGCTATACATTATTAATTTTTTAATAAAAATTAATAATTGTATGTCATTCCCAAAATAAATTTGGAAGTTTAAGGACAAACAGAAGTGGTATGCGGAGCAAGGAGTGATAGATTTTGGATCTCCTTCAAAAAAAGAAGTAGATCCAAAATTTAAATTTGTTCTGGTATAGTTTTTTAGTGGACTATATGATTATAATTACGTAAGAAATTAGTAGTAAAATAGAATTTTGTCTAAATTTAAAATGTTGAGTAATATTTAAACGAGAAAAAAATGCAGTTAAAAGAAGCGTTGGAACTGATCTGGAAAAATAGAAGATACGATACAAATTCTGAAACCGAAGCAGTTAGTCATTTAAATGAAGAAGTTGCAGAAAGTCTAAAAGCTTTATTAAAGGGTGACAGGGAAAGAGCCCAGAATGAGCTGGAAGATGCCATGTCTTGTCTTTTTATTGCAATGAAAGTACTGAATATTGACCCGGAAGAAGCAGTTTTTCGACAAATAGACAGGATGAAAAACCAACCGATAAGGACAATGCACATTTATGCTAACCGTGTAGAAATTAAAGTTGGCGATGAAATAAAGGGCGGATGGGCAATATGGAGTGCAGATGACCTTAAAGAAGCGCAAAAAATGGCAAGAGAATTTAAATGTAAAATTATTTGGGAAGAAGAAAATCCTTTTAAAGAGGTAGAAAATTTAGAGACTTTAATAAATGTCCAATCAAACCAGACTTAATAAATTTATAGCAAGCACAGGGATTGCCTCCAGAAGAGGTGCTGATGAACTTATAGAAGCAGGTAAAGTTAAAGTTAACGGGAAACCTGTTGAAGAACCGGGTATGTCTGTTTCTGAAAAAGATGTTGTAGAAGTAGACGGTCAAAAAATCAAAGTAAGAGCTGAAAAATATATTATATTTAACAAGCCTGCAGGTTATATCACAACAAAATCCGACCCGCAAAATAGAAAAACTATTTATGACCTGCTGCCACCGGAAGTACATCACTTAAAATCTGCCGGCAGACTTGATAAGGATTCTTCAGGACTTTTAATTATGACAAATGATGGAGATCTTATCCAAAAACTTACCCATCCAAAAGGGCAGGTTCCAAAAGTTTACAGAGTAACTGTTGAAGGCAGGATTACTACTCAGGATATTTTTGCCCTTAAAAAGGGCATTGAAATTGAAAAAGGAAAAATTGCCTATGCTGATGCAGTTATATTAAACTACGAAAAACCTGTAACTACTCTTCAAATAACACTTTATCAGGGTTATAACAGACAGATAAGAAAAATGATGGATAAAGTAAATCATCCGGTTATTACTTTAAAACGAATTGCACATGCCAACATAGTTGTTCAGGGACTGGCAAAAGGTGAATACAGGTATCTGGCAAAAAATGAAGTAAATGATCTTTTTAATTTTCTGAAAAAAGTGGAAAAGCAGTTAAAAAACAGTTAGATTCTATTCAACTTTTTCTCCTGCAAGAATCTTTGCCGCACAACCACGGCCACTACTTTGATAAGATTGGGTTTTATCACAATAGTTATATCCGTCATTAGCCATACCAAAAGGATATATACCAGTTTTCGTAATCCATAGAGCAAATAAATCTTTGCCAAGAATATTTGGTCTTTTAAATCCATTTACATCTATATGGATCCAACCGCAAGTATGTCTTGTGGGAGATGGCTCAATACCATAAACACGCTCACAATTTGTATCATCAATCTTAAACATTATTGTTCCACCATTACTGAGAATTGCTGTGCTATTCATACCATAGCTTACATGGTCTAACCAGCCATAATCTCCATACAAATTTTTCCATGTAGTTGTACCTGCATAGAAACAACCTTGTTCTCCTGTGAAACATTTTTTTGTAAAAACTAAATAATTACCAAATTTGTTTGCCATATCATTTCCATTACTAAACAGTCCTGCTAGAGTTCCGCCGTTATCCATCATCATTCTTCTACCGGCATCACTTAAAGCACCAAAATTCTTTTTAAACAGAATAGCAAATTCCTGATTCTGTGTATCATTAATTATTGCAGGAATAACTATTGAACTGACAATTCCAATAATCAAAAGTGTTATCAGTACTTCTGCAAGTGTGAAAGCTATTTTTGATTTGTAATTTTGCTTGTACAAGTACATTTATAATACCTTTAATACTGATTTTATTATTTAAAGAATATCATATTACCGTGTATTTGAAAAATGTTAATATTTGTTCAAATATAGCTATTTTTTAGCAACATTTATTTTTAGCAGTTTTTTATATTTGTGGAAACATACTATACTCGTTTCAAGAAAACTCAATTAATGAAAAACGATTGTTTACCTGTATAAATAAGGAAAGATATGAGTATAAACGCTCCTGACAGTACAAATTTATATTTTGATTTTATAAGCAAAAGTGCAAAGCCGCCTGAAATTACTGAACCTCCCGTTCAGAAAAAACGAAGTGCTCTTGCTGTCTTTTATATTAATGATATTCATGCACAGTTATCAAAAGCTTCCCGGTTAAAGACCGCTTCAGACAGTTTTACCAGAGTATATGAAAATAATCCGCAAACAACGGATACTTTCAAGCTGTCTGCCGGAGACTCGAATATTGGTAATGATTACAAGAAAAACAAATTTGTAGTCCAGCTTTTAAACATGATTGGAATCAGGTATTCAGCAGTAGGAAACCACGAATTTGATGATGATACAGCAAATTTGTCTAACTGTATGGATGATGCCAATTATAAATATGTATGTTCAAACATAGATGTATCAAAAGATAACCCGCTTACAGATAATATTAAAAAACAGGAACTGGTAAAATCCTGGGTAGAAGTACAAAATAACAACAAATACGGTTTTGTAGGCGTTACCCCTGTGGATCTTAAAAGCAGGATAAGTCCTGAAAATGATTCAAATAAAATTGATGTTGAAAATCTTGATGAAACAGTAAAATCGGTTCAGCAAGAAGTAAATAACCTGAAAAAGCAGGGAGTAAACAGGATTATTCTTGTTTCTCACTTTGGCATTGATAATGATATTAAGCTGGCTGAAAGGACTTCAGGCATTGATATTGTCATAGGCGGACACTCTCATGATGTGCTGGACGGATTAAATACGGTAAAAGGTCTTGACGGAGAACCTGTAATAATTACTCAAGCAGGAAAAGACGGAAATTATTTCGGCATATTAAATGTAATTTACGACGATAAAGATAATATAGTTTCTGCCGATAACGTTGTACATAATACAGATGACTTTGAAAAAGACAGGTTTGTAGAATATTTGGAAGAAAACCTGATTGGAGCAGCAAGACCAATAGGAGTTTTGACAAATATTACTTATCCCAAAAATATAAGCAGGGAAGAAAATCCTATGGCAAGCTTTATGGCTGATTCAATGCGGTATAAATTACATACTCAAATAGCTTTTGTTAACAGCGGCAATCTAAGAGGTACTCTTGAACCAGGAACAATTACGACAAGAAGTATTCAAGACCTGATTCCTTTCAACAATAGGCTCTGTGTAGTTGAATTATCTGAAAAAGATATTATAGATACTCTTAACTATGCAGCACAATCGACTGAAAAAGAGCCTTTTAAACCCGGAGTTATGCAGGTTTCAGGATTAAAATACACAATAACACCTCAAAAAACCGTTAAAGATGTGTTCGTAGAAAATTCTGACGGCAGTTATACACAACTTAATGACAAATCTCCGGATAATTCCAGAAAATTTACAGTTGCTTATGACAGTTTTATGCAGAGTGGTGCAGAAGGTCTCTCTATGCTGAAGAAAACTCCTATAAAAACTTACGATTTTGACAAAACAGAAACTACTATTGAATATATTGAAGAAAAATTTAAAAATAAACCTTTTGAAATCAAAAGCCGGGACAGAATAAAGATAGAAAATAACTAATTTTCTATTAAATCATTAATAATTCCTATAAAAACAGCTTCTGTACGGTTTGATACGTTTAGTTTTTTAAAAATATTTTTTAGGTGGGTTTTTACTGTCATTTCACTCAGGTATAGGATTTTAGAGATTTCAGCATTGGTAAGGCCTTTTGCTACAAGACATAAGAGGTCTTTTTCCCTGCCTGTCAGTTTTAAATTGGGATTGTTTTTCATCAGATGCGGCAGCAGGGTGCTGATTGATGATTTATAGATTTCTTTGTATCTTTTTAAAATGCTGTCAATTTTAACTTTTAATTCTAAAGCATTAATTGGTCTTATGAAGCATTCATCACAACCACGCCTGTATATTTCAATATTTAAAGCTTTGTACTCTTTATCAACCAGACAGACAATAGGAATAAAATCAAACTCGGGCTTGTTTCTGAAGTATGTAATAACATCCAAGTCGTTTACTGATCTAAAAATTAGAATTATCATGTCAAATTCATCATTTTTAAAATCATATTCCAGGTCAAAGTCCTGTTTAAATATTGTACGATCCAGATTTAAAACAATATCATTTTCTTTATCAGAGCTATTTAAAACAAGTATTCTGGAATTTTGCATCATTTATCCCTAAACTGAGAGTTTATACTCATTCTGTTTTAAATTTACACTGCATATACTATGCAATTAAGATAAATACGTAAAATTCATAAGGTATTAAACTAAATATAATAATGCAATTATATCAAATTAATTATAAAAAACATACATACTTTATAGTTATTATTGTCATATTTCTTCAATAAAGATTTATAAATATAACTCCAAAACTTTACAGATAAGTTAAATTCTTGACAAGAAACAGTATCATATAGTCTAATCTATTGTATGTTTAGTATTTGATTCTCATAGTAAACAATTTCGTGAGTGGAATTTAATACTTTTACATTTAGTCTTTTAATAAACTAGCTAGTGTTGATGTATATTAAAGAAATCGAAATTTTTAATTTCAAATCCTTTTCTGACAGGACGACGATTCCTTTTCTTGAAGGGTTTACTACTATATCAGGGCCTAACGGCTCTGGTAAAAGTAACATTATTGACAGTATCCTGTTTGCTCTGGGACTGTCTACTTCAAAGACCCTTCGTGCTGATAAACTGCCTGATCTTATAAATAACCATACCAGGAAAATCGAGGCCAGCGTTAAAGTCAGCTTTACGGAGGATAATGAAAACGTTGCCCTGACTGTAGCAAGAAGAATTAAAAAAGGTCCTAACGGGCATACAAGCACTTACTTTTTAAACGATAAAATTTCTACCCTGACAGAAATTCATGACGAGCTTTCCAAGTACAATATTTCCCCTGGCTGCTACAACGTTATGATGCAGGGTGACGTTACAAGTATAATTAATACTACACCTTACGAGAGAAGAAAAATCCTTGATGAAATAGCTGGTGTGGCTGATTTTGACAGGCGAATAGAACAGGCAAAAAAAGAACTTGAAACTGTTGAAGAAAGAGTTGACAAGTCCCATATTATACTTAACGAAATTGATACAAGACTTTCCCAGCTTGAAGAAGAAAGATCACAGGCATTAAAATACCAGGCGTTAAAGAACGAAAAAACCGGATATGAAAGCAAACTTTCACTGGTAAGGTATTTTGAGATAAAAACATCTTTTGAAAGACTTCATGAAAGTATTCTGGATGGTAACAAAGCCAAAAAAGAAGAGGAATCAAAATTAAAAGAGCTGATTAAAGAACTGGAAACCTCTCAGGAAAAGTTAAAGGAAATAGCTGAACTGGTTAAAACCAAAGGTGAAGATGAACAAATTGAAATCAAAAAACAGGCAGAAGCTTTAAAAGGGATTATTTCAAGGAAACAGGATTCCATTAATTACAGTGAAAAAGTAATTTCAGACAATATAAACAGCGTTAAATCCGCAAAAGAAAACATAGAAAAGCTTAAAGAGCGAATAGAAGACACAAATATTCGTATCGAAAACAAAAAAGACGAAATTAAAATTATAGAAGAAAATATAAAAAAAGAAAAAGATGAACTGGAAAGACTTTTAAATGAGGCTTCCAGTATAAATAAAACAGCCGGTGAACAGGTTGAAAAAAGAAATACATTGAGAAAAGAGCTGGAATCTTTTAAAGATCAGGAAAATCTTGTTATAAAAGATAAACTTACTTTTGAAGAACAAATTTCAAGGTATTCAAGAAACATAGAAGAAGCACAGGAAAGAATCCGGAAATTTGAACAGGCAAAAACAGAATATTCTGAAAAGAAAGATATTCTTGATGTTCAGGTTTCAGAAATGGCAGACGAGCTTAAAGACTTTGAAATTCAGCAAAAGAATTGCCTTTTTGACCTTGATAAGGTTAAAAATGAACTTAGCGACATGAATTACAATATAAACCTTGCCTACAGAAAAGTTGCCCAGATGGAAGAAAGCAAAAAGGCTATCGAAGAAGCAAGTTTTGGCAGAGAAATCGACACAATAATGAATGCAGGCCTGTCAGGCGTACATGCCCCGCTGGCACAGCTTGGAGAAGTTGACAAGGAATATTCTACCGCCCTTGAAGTTGCAATGGGCGGCAGGATGCGATTTATTGTTGTTGATACAGATGAAGTTGCAAGAGTGGCAATTGAAATTCTTAAATCATCAAGAGCCGGAAGGGCAACATTTCTTCCTTTGAATAAGATAGCCCAAAGACCCAGAAATATGAAACTTCCAAATATTCCTGGAGTAATTGACTTTGCAATTAACTTGATAAAATTTGACAGCCGGTATGAAGCCGCATTTTATAACGCTCTCGGCGATACAATTATTGTTGAAGATATTAATGTTGCAAGAAGCCTTATCGGCAGATACAGAATGGTCACTCTTGACGGCAGTCTCCTTGAAAAATCCGGTTCTATGACAGGCGGATCAATGAGAAGGTCAAATTTAAAATTTGCACAGTCTCAGGATGATGAACTAAACCTTTTTAAATCAAGGCTTCAGGAACTTGAAAAGAAATCGGAAAATCTTGAAAAATCAAAAGCTGAGACAGAAGCCAAACTTGACGGGATAAGACGTGAATATTCAGGTACAATGAATGACCTGAACAGAAAAAGAATGGAACTTGAAAATTTCAACAGAAATATTAAGGAAGCTGATGAACACATTGAATCAGCAAAGAAAATTCTTGAAGAATCAGCTCCAAAACTTGAAGAGGCAAAAATTAATCTGGATAGCGCAGAATCAAAACTTGGGCAGATAGGCGAAAATATTTCAAGACTGGATACAGAAATCAGTATTATTGAAAATTCCATGCCAAAAGATGACTTAACAAAATTAAATGATCTCACAGAAAGCATTGAATTTGAGATCAAGAGCGGGGAAACAAAACTGGCTAACTGCAATGGTGATATTAAAGGCATGCTGGCAGAAATCAGCCATACGAAAGACGCTATTTCCGCACATGAAGAAAATATAGAGAAACTCATCAAAGATAATGAAACTATAACACAGGAAAAAGAACTTTATAAGAATGAAATTGAAGAAACACAGGAAAAACTTGCCGGACTTGATGAAAAAATCAAGGAAATAGGCAGCAAATTAATTGAATTGCAGCAGGAAAGAGATAATCTCAACACAGAAGTACTGAATCAGGAAAAAAGAAAAAATATTGTTGAAAACAAAATTGAAAGGCTTGTTGAACAGATACAGGCTTATAAAACCAGAAGAAAAGAGCTTGAACCCGAATTATTTACTATAAGAGAAGAATTGACAACTCAGGGATATGACGTTGCAAATATAAAGAAGCCTGATATATCAGTTGAAGATGTTAATAAAAACATTGCAAGACTCCAGCGCAAAATGGAAGATCTTGAACCAGTGAACATGAAGGCTCTTGTTGAGTACGACGAGGTTTTAAACAGAAAAGAAGAATTAAAGACAAAAATTGATACCCTGACAAGTGAGAGAGGCCAGATTATTGAAAGAATGGGCAGTTATGAAGACATGAAGCGCAAATCTTTCCTCGATACTTTCAATAATGTTAATGAGAACTTTAAAGACATATTTGCGCAGCTTTCCGACGGGACAGGCAGTCTTATACTTGATAATTATGAAAATCCGTTTGTTGGTGGACTTACAATTGAAGCGCAGCCGAGAGATAAAAAAATGCAGCGTCTGGAATCAATGAGCGGTGGCGAAAAATCACTTACAGCGCTGGCATTCGTTTTTGCAATTCAACGTTATCTGCCGGCTCCTTTCTATGCATTCGATGAGGTTGACATGCACCTTGACGGTATTAACGTTGAAAAGCTTGCACAAATGATTAAGGCACAATCCACAAATACGCAATTTATAGTAGTATCTTTAAGAAAACCCATGATAGAATCAGCTAATAGATCTATTGGTGTCACCCAGAAAAATAACGGCATAACAAAAGTTACCGGGGTAAAGTTCAATGCTTGAAAAACAGCCTGCTGAAAAACAACCGGACGGAATAGAGATACTTGTTGACATGGCAAAATCAGGGAAAATTGATCCCTGGAATATTGATATCGTTGACGTTACAGACAAGTATTTACAGCATCTCGTTGAATTAAAATCAAATAATTTAAAATTTACAGGCAGGACCCTGCTTTTTGCGGCTGTGCTTTTAAGACTAAAATCAGATGTGCTTGAAGGAATTGACCCTCTTGCAGACCTGGATGAACCTGAAACAGAAGAATATGAACAAGAAGATGTTGAATTTTTTGATAATGAAGTAAATACAAACAATATAATATCACTTGATGAAGCTCTCACAAGAAGATCAAGCGTAAGATTAAACAGACAGAGAGTAGTAACCCTGAAAGACCTTATCAGGCAGCTGGAATTTTACGAAAAAATTGAGAAGAAAAAATCACTTCACAATGCAAAAGAAAGAGCCAAAAGACGTGCAAGATCATATGCAGATTTCACACCTGATGATATTCTTGATATAGCACATGAAGAATATATTGAAGAAGGAATAGATTCTTTACATGAAATTTTACTAAAACTGTTTGAAACAAATGAAAAAGTCGAATTATCAGAGTTACATGCCACAGGAATGGATAAAATTTCTATTTACATAACCTTGCTGTTTTTAGCTGCAAGAAGTAGAATAGACTTGGTGCAGGACGAATTTTATTCTGATCTGTATATTGTTCAGGGTGCATAGTTAATAAGCATATTGTTGATTTAAAAAAGCTGAGCTAAATTGTAACAATTTACAATTTATTAATAATAAAATGACAATTTTTTATATTTATTATCTTTTTAAATTTAAGTACCTACTTAAATAAAGATTGATAATGAAATTATGATGAATAGTATCCAATTATTTAAAATGTCTGTACAATCTCAAAAAATTAATTATAGTGGGCAAAATATAGAAAATAATTATGTGTTTTCCAACAAAAATGCCAAATATCCGACATTATTAAGTGATTGTTTTCAGAAAAATAGTAATATCGAATTTCAAGCAAAGTATAAAATTCCTCTGGATAATTTTCCAGGTAAGAAATATGGGCTTGTTGCTGAAATAGGAACACCTAAAGATATGGCAAGTATCATAAGCCTGAAAAATAAAATTATAGCTAAAGAAACTGGTAAAAAGCATTATATAAGCAGAGAAATTCGAAGAGATTTTATTTACACCATAAAAAAAGCGATGAAAGACCACGGTTCGCATTTAATTGTTATCAAGAAAGGTAATGAATTAGTAGGATGTGCCCAGCTTGTTGCTTATACACCTCCAGGTAAATATAATAGGCATCTTTGTGTTACAAAAGATATAGGAGTAATCCGGAATTTTTATTTAAAAAGAGAATATCGAGAAAATGGTATTATGGGCTGGGTACTTGATCAACTTTTAGATCAGGCAAAAAGTGAAAGAGTATTCAAAGAAATAAGATTAAATGCAAATAACCCTGTCGCCGTAAATATGTATAAAAAAAGAGGATTTGAGTTATATAACCGCGCAGAATATAAAGAAAATGCACATACCAAAGATGGTTTCAGATTGGATTTTAGTAGATAAAAATGAAAAATATAAAATTTCTAATCCCGATCATGCTATAATGACTTGGTATAAATAAAAAAATATTAAAATTTTGATTTTTCATACCTTTAATTTATTATTTTTTCAGCAAAATATGCAAATAATATTCTTCAAAAAACAGAAGAGGTTTATTTATGGCTAAAAGAGAAATTGTGAAAAAAGTAAAAGAATATATTAAGTTATTAAAAAGTAATAATATTAAAGTAGACAAAGTTTATCTGTTTGGTTCACATGCCTCAAATAAGGCAAAAGAAACAAGTGATATAGATATAGCCATAATTTCTCCTGATTTTGGCAAGGATTATATGGAAGAAATGAGACTTCTTATGAAAATAGCTGATAAAGTTGATCTGACAATATTTCCTGACCCATACTCCGTTGAGCAGTATGAAAAGGCTAAACAGGGGGATTTTTTATGGCAGGAAATTATACAGAAGGGTAAGTTAATTAAAGCTTAAAGGGTGGATATGTCTTTAAAATCAAGAATAGAAACAGTTCTTTTTGTTACAGCAAAAGCAATGATGGTTGAAGAAATTTCAGAAATTCTTAAAGAAGATGCTGTTGAAGTTGAATCTGCGCTTCTTGATCTTATTATGGACTATTCTTCAAGAGACGGCGCCCTTGAAATTGATGATGAAAACGGATATATTATTCAGGTTCGGTCTGAATATATGGATATAGTTGAAAAACTTGTCCCTGTCGAATTAAAGGCAGGAACGCTGAGAACTTTATCAGTTATAGCAATAAAAGAACCGCTCAGACAGTCAAAATTAATAGAATTACGGGGACAATCTGCGTATGACCATATTCACGAACTCCTTGAAAAAGGTTTAATATCCCGAAAAAGAGATACTAACGGCAGATCTTATGTTTTAAAAACAACCCCCAAATTTGCTGAATATTTTAAACTAAAAGGTGATACAAAGGCGCTTGCAAAAATTCTTGATTTGCAGACAAATAGTGATAATACATAAAATTTATTAAAAATAACGTTAGAACCAGAACAACTGTAAAATTAGGTGTTCTAACCTCTAACCAGAGTCTCTCCGGCTTATATTACAGGTTTACTCATTTTATACCTTTCAAAATAGTTTTCGTAAAATTATATTCAATTTAACTTTGCCAGTACTTGTTTTAAGAAAACGTCAATTGATGAAAACAATTGTTTACAGGTATAAAAATTTAAAAGGGGACTATTATGGTAAACATTGGGGAATCTATTGTCGCTATTGTAACACAGGCTATTCTTGGTGTGGCAGGATGGAATATTGCAAAAAGGGCAGGTTATCATCCGGCATGGGGATTACTCTTAATGATTCCTATTATTAGCTATATAGCTATTTTATATTTTGCTTTTACTAAATGGCCTATAGAGAATAAGCATATAAATTCGCAAGATAAAGAACAAATAGAATAGAATAAATACTTATCCTATTTAACCACCCTAATCTTCGTTTTATTTTATTCTGTTTGATTAAATTACTTAATACATACTCTTTATAACAACAAAGGGCTGTAGCATGCCTGCTGCATGACTCAATCAGGGAGGACTTTATTAATGGTTATTCGAAATAAAACCGTTGAGGAAAAATTAAAAAATCTTTCTCATCTTCAAGATACAGATTATCCCTTTACTTCTTTATATTTAAGTGTTAATTCTCACGAAAATCTTTTTGAACAGGCAGAAAAGAACAGAATATTCATAAAGGATTCATTCAGACAGTATACGAACAGGCTTAAAGAAGAAGGTAACAGGGATAAATTAAACAGTTTTAAGAATGATGAAGATAAAATACTTGATTATATTAATAATGACTTAAAAACACAGGCACATGGAGCTGCAATTTTTGCCTGTAATAAATTAGGAATTTTTGAAACCTTCCAATCAATCATGCCTTTTGAAAATTCCTTTATTGTCAACAGTTTCCCTCATTTAAAACAGCTAGCCTTTCAATCAGAAGAGTTTGGAAATACTATGGTCATTATGGTTGACTCAAAATATTCAAAAATACTCAGCCTTAAGCTGGGTGGATTTATTTTTGATGAAATTGACATTGAAAGCAGTGTTCATAAGTACCATAAACAGGGTGGATGGGCACAGAGCAGATACCAGAGGCATATAAAGGACGAAATTTACAAGCATTATGAAGAAACAGCAAAAACAGCAACAGAACTTTTTAATAATGAATATTATGAAAATATAATTCTAATAGGCCAGAAACAGGAAATTGAAAATTTTATGGAAAATCTGCCAAAAAGAATGAATGCCAGAATTATTAATACAGATAGCCTTTATATGAGAGAAAACATAAATAAAATTCTGGAAACAATTTTTAATGACCTCAGACATACTGAAAAGGAAAGAGAATTAAATCTGGTAAAAGACATCATTACAATGACTCAAAGTGGAGGACGTGAGACAATCGGCATGCAGGATACTGTCCAGCTTGCAAAAGAAGGCAGAATCAGGCTACTTACTGCTATTAAGGATTTTTCGTATAAAGGCTGGAAATGTGACAGCTGCTATTATATCGACAAAAATCAGTATCAGGCCGGATGCCCTAAGTGCAACGGGAACATGAAACCTGTAGACCTTGTTGAAGAAACAGTAAGATTAACCTTAAAAGCAGACGGAGACATTAATCTGGTCGAAGACAGAGCTGCAGAAGAACTTAAAAAACACGAGGGAATAGGTGCTTATTTGAGATATTAAACTTGGGAACTTGCCTTCTGCAATCTTTCCTCATTGTACATTGTCAGATAATTCTTTTTTCAACAGAAGCTAATTAAATTATTGTCCGCAATAGTGTTTTGAAAAAATTTGTATCAAGGTTTTTTCATTATCTGACAAATTTTCATCTTCTTTGTTTAAAGCTATATAAATATCGTTAATTGATACTTTGTTTAATATTTCCATATCCTCTGGAGATAAAGGTTCAGATGATCTTGATGATAAAGTTTCTGCAATTTTACCAAGATTTATTTTAAAGAAAATATCAACAATCTTATTATCAAAATGACTGCCTACGTTGCCTTTTAAGATACTTAAAGCTTGTTTAAAAGGCATTCTGTCACGATAGTGCCTTTTTGATGTAATTGCGTCAAATACATCAGCCACAGCGATAATTCTGCCACCAATCGGGATATCTTCTCCTGCCAAACCTCTATGATATCCTGTACCATTATATTTTTCATGATGAGATGCAGCAATTTCAGGAACTTTTTTAAGTTTTTCCTCAAAATACATTTTATCCAATATTTCAAAGGTAATTCTTGAATGTTCCTGAATATGCTTGTATTCTTTGTCTGTTAATTTACCTTCTTTACACAGGACTTCGTCCCTAATGCCAATTTTGCCAATATCATGAAGTATTGCAGAATATTCCAGGACTTCTTTTTCATCTTTATCCCATCCCAATTGATCTGCTATGATGAGCGCATAAGATGTAACTCTTGTAGAATGACCGGCAGTAATCTTATCACGTGCATCAATTGAGGCAGCTAAAGCATTTATAAAGCTTATGAAAGATTTCTTCTGCTCTTTATACATTAATACTTGCTCTTTAAGCAGACTTGCATTTTCAAGAGATGCTCCAACACTTGAACTTATAGAAACCAGAAGTTCCAGATCCTTTTCTGTAAATACTTCATTTCCAAGCTTATTAATAACCTCAAATACTCCAATAATTTCCTGATTAGAATTTCTCATTGGAATACAAAGAATAGACTTTGTTTTGTACCCTGTTTTCTCGTCAACTTCTTTATTGAAAATCGGATTTGAGTAGGCGTCATCAATTTTAACTATTTCACCTGTAACAAAAACATATCCTGCCATTCCAAGACTGGCCGGAAACCTGATTTCCTGATCATCCATGCCGGATGCCATTCTTGAATACAATTCCTGAGTATCTTTATCATATAAAAATATGCTGCATCTATCTGCATTCATTGCCTTTTGGGTTTCACTCGCCGCTATAGCCAGAATTTTGTCATGATCTGTTTCGTTATATATAACCTTTCCTATTTTTAATAAGGAAATTAACGGATCCTGAAGATTTTCATAAGGCATTATTTCTCTGGCTGATAAATTGTTTAATAAAGATGAATAACTTTGTTGCTTATCAATAGAAACTGCTGCTATATTATCCAGTTCTGTATTAACCAGATAAAATAACAGAACTTCTATTTTACTGGCTAGAACCGGATAATTAAACATTCTTGCAATATTCATTGCTTCCAGTGTATTACTTAAAGAGGACTGAATATCACGTTTCTGTTTATAAGCTTTGGCAAGATAGAAATGTGATCTGGCCAGTTCTTTGGTTATTGCCAGTTTTTCATATATTTTGCGACAATTATCAAAATGCTCAATAGCCTTGTCAGGATGACCCATATTTAGACAAACAATTCCTTTTGACTGATATAAATATGCTTCACCTCTTATTAAATTTGATTCTTTAAATATCGGTGTTACCTGGCTTATTATCTCTAAAGCTTTATCATTTTGCCATTTCAGTGCTTTAATATAAGCCAGAGTAGAAAGAGAAAAAGCGATTAATAATTTGGAATCAGTACATTGAGAAACAGTTATTGCTTCTTTGCAGTAATTTTCAGCATCATCATAATTTTCAGTATAAATATTTATTTTGGCTAATTCTTCCAGTATTCTTGCTCTGAAAAAGTCAGATTTAAATTCTTCGCTTAAAGTCAAAGCATTGTTTAAATGGATACTGGCATTGTCATAATCCTCAATATTTAATAATGACCTGCCATATAATAATTCTGTAAACGCAAGTTCTGTTTTGTTACCTATTTCAGTTTTGATATTAAGGGCTTTTTGTGTATATATATGAGAAATCTGATAATTATTAAATCTTAAATAAAATATAGCAATGCTTTCATAAATATTAGCCAGTTCAAGGCTGTTATCTTCTGCCTGTTTTAAAGCTTTTGTATAGTACACCAGAGCTTCTGTAAACTGTTTTTCGTAAAAATACAGTTTACCAAAACAATGAGTAACCTTTGCGCCTACGTTTTTGTATTGCGGTATGTTTTTACAAATATCATTTGCTTTATACAATAACAAATATGATTTTGAGAGATTTTTACTTGATTTTTTATAGTAAGCAATTGCAAGTTCCGCATTACATAATGCAACATTTGATAAATCATTAATTTCAGAAAATAATTCACTCGCTTTTTCAATGAACTCAATAGAATTATCATAATTTTTCTTAAACAGTTCACTGATTCCAGTATTCAACAAATCTGTTGCCTGTGAATGCTTATCATTGTCAAATTCATCGTTTACCATAAATAACCTTTTTTCCTTAATTAGATTCAACTACTGAATCATTTACCAGACCCGAGTTAATTTTTCTGAAACAAACTATTAATAAATTGTCTAAAAACAGAATCCATGCTATTTTATCAACTTTCAACTGTTTTATAAATTTCAACACCTTCTTTTCTTGAATCCAATACTGTATACTCCAGACTAAAACTATTATATAACTCATTTGATTATTTTTTAAATAAAATATCCTGATTTCCTACTTTTAAAGGAGTTTAAAAAAGTTCAATTCAAAATTTAAAGTTTTAATTTAATTACTGATTTATCCCCCTGACAGGTAACATACAAATAACCGGAAGAATTACTGATTGATACATTATAAGGTTGTTTTACGTCTTTTAATACTGTTAAAATTTCTCCTGACGGAGTAATTTTAATTACTGTATTTGATAAATAATTTGCAACATATAAATTATCTCTGCTGTCAACAGTAAGCCCTATAGGACCGCCTAAAGGCTTGCCTTTAATAAATATTTTTCTGTTATTATCCGGTGTAATCTTAACAATTGAATTTGAACTATATTGGGCTACATATAAATTACCCCTGCTATCCGTATCAATTCCTGTTGGTCCATCAAAATTCATATATGTAGCTGTTTGCTGACCTACCTGGCTTGCTAAATCCTGCTTTTGAGAATTTAATTTTTTTGTAACGCTATTTAGTAAAACCTGTGCCTCATTGAATTTACTGCTGCCAGGAGGAATGGTATTCACATAAAAAAGAGCTTTTTGATAATTTCTTGTTTCATAATACAATTTTGCTATGTGATATATAGTTTCATCATCGGAAGGATGGCTTCTTACCCAGACTTCAAACGATTTTATCGCATTATTGGCATCATCAATAGATTCATAGGCTATACCAAGATTATAATATACATCTGTTAAAGAAGGATCAATTTCGATACTTTTTTTAAACAATTTGATTGCTTCAGTATAATCGCCCAGTTTAGCCTGCGAAGTTCCCTGGTTATAGTAATTTACTGCACTGGAATCATAAGCTTTTGCCATATTAAAATTACACAGTAAAAATAACAATATTGAGACAGTAATATTATATTTAAAGTAATTATTTTTTCTCATAATTTACTCGACTCTATCGCATACAAATTTAAACTTATTATATCAGATTTATTAAAAAGGTGTTGAATCTATTCCAAAATAAAATTTTGCAGCAGAGGCGTTTTCTGCCCTGTTTATAAGACCGAATCCATAATCCAGTCTGCCAACAAGAAACCTGCTTAATTTTATCCTCAAGCCACCGCCTATGCCAACAAGGTTACTTTTATCCTGATCTTTTTGAAAAGCCCCGCCTGCATCAAAAAAAGTTACCCCCTGAACACGTTTTCTTAGTGCAAATGATCCTATTTTTTCAGGCAGGATAAATAATGGAAATCTTAGTTCCGAGCCCAAAAGATAGCCATTATCGCCAAGTAAATAACCTTCTGAGTAACCTCTAACTGTATAAATACCGCCTGCCTGAAATTTTTCCAGTGATGGCAGCTCTTCCGCAGCAAGCTGCATATTTGCTTTTAAAAGCAGCTGTATATTATGCCCTAAATTCTGAAATCTTATTAAATTACCTGCATATTTAAAAAACGAACAGTTAGCATTTAACGCTCTGGCTCCGACTGCAAAATCGGATGAATGAATCCATTGACCATATCTGTCGGTTTTAACTGCTGTCAGGTTTAAATCTGTACTGCTTACTATCGTTGCCGGAATTCCCATTATATCTTCAAGTGATTGATTGTCCAGATAAGTCGTACTTCTCTTATGATTCAAACTTAAAGTTGAAGACAGGAGAAAATTGGTTTCATTTATAATTGGCTTTGTGACAAATATTGAATAAGTATGCGTTCTTCCTTCAACATCAAGATCTTCAAGCTCACCAGAAGTAATTTTTAAAGGGGCATAGTTATACAATCCTCCGACTCTTAATCCGTTATAGCCTATAGGTACAGAATATGAACCAAAATACGAATTGGAACTTCTTGTTCTACTGTAATTAAGTGCCAATCTATCCCTGAAACCGAGCAGACTATCATGTTCAAGCGTTATGCCTTCTTTTAGAGTTCCTATTAATGTATTTCCGGTATTATCGAAACTTAAACCGGCATGATAAGGTTTTTGTTCATTAACAGCTATAGTTACATCAGACGTCCCGAATTTAGTACCGGGATTAATATATGCTTTTAACTTAATATCACTATTTTTATTAAACTTAAGCAACTGATCCCTGATTTCGGGAATATATATAATATCTCCTTCTTTTTGGGATATAGCATTCTTGATATAAATAGAACGGGTATATTTATTGCCCACAACATTTAGTTTTTCTATTTTCCCTTCAACCACTTTTATTTTTAGTACACTGCCGGTTAGACTTTGCGCCGGAATATATGCCTTTGCTGTAGCAATATTGTAATTTGCATAAATTTTATTTATATCCTGCACAATCTGCAAGAAATCTTCTTTTGACAGACTTTTCCCTTTATATTTTGATGTTGCTGATTTTATTTCATCGTCGGTTAACAGTTCATATCCTTCAACTTCAATATCTTTAATATAAATAGAATTCTTTGCAGTCTTTAATACAGCAAGGACAGGAGAACCTGTTTTATTCACCGGCTGGTTAACAATTACAAATGAGGTATCTTCTAATGCTTCTCTTGTTGGGCTATCCGGCAAAGGCACCTGTCCCAGTTCTTCATCAAAATCCTGATCAGACATTATCACGTATGATTGATTTATATCCCCGTCAAATTCAGGAATAGGAACAGAATGTTTTTTAGCGTAGGAAACATGAGTAGAACCAAGTATAATTACTATAACAGAGTAAATAATAATAAGTTTCTTCAAAAATAACCCTTCGCAATTTCCAGCTCTAAATAACTCTAAAGTAACAAGTAACCAATGACTGATAAAAAGTAGTTAGGTTTCAGTAATAACTTAACCACTGTAAATTTTAATTAGTGGTTTTATTTTTAAATAAATTATCTACCTCATTTTTTACATCGAAATTCATATTATTGCCTGATTCATTACGAGTATTTTTTACTTCTTTATCGAGTTCTTCTAAATATTGTTTACTTAAGGATTTCCCTTTACTGGTCAATGCAGCCGTTATTCTTAACTTTTCCTTTAAGCCAGGATCGGATGCAATGGCTGCAAGCCCATCGCCTTCTTCAACGTGAGTTACCTCATGACTTATTACCGCCACCAGTTCAGCTTCATTATCCATAATACTTAATGTGCCTCTGGTAATGAAAATAAATCCGCCCGGCGCAGCAAAGGCATTGATCTCGGAAGTATCAAGTACAATAAATCTATATGTAATATCAGGTCTTTTTGAGAATTTTTTTACTATAGTTTCACCAATTCGTGAAACATATTCATTAACTCTGGGATTTCTGTAAATCCCGTACTGCCTTATAAGTGTTAGTGAAGTCTGGAATCCTATCTCCACTTCTTCCTGTAATGTAAATCCATATTTTTTGGATATTGAATCATATTTTGCAGTTTTGGCATATCCCGGCATCTGCAGGATCATTACAACCACAAACAGTACAAATATAAGGCTCCTTTTTATCTTTATATTCATTTTACAGGCTTTATCACATCTTCTATTGTTTTTATTATTACATCTGTTGAATTATTGTATAAATTATCTTTAATTATTTGATTTTTGGCATTATCAGCAGCATTTATATCAGATTCGTCCAACCCTTTATCAGTTACAGCACCAACTCCCGTTGTTGATTCCAAAGTATAATCCTGCCCTGTTGAATCTTTTTTGCCAAAATATTTTTTTATTCTATTTATTGACTTGGTTGAGGTCTTTTGGTCTCGTTTACTGTTATTAGCGTTTGCCTTAAAAGAACTTATATCGCCAAAATATAATCCTAATATAAAAGTTATAATGAGTGAAATTGTAAAAAGCTTGCAAGTCCTGTTTTTTTTCATTGTTACCTCTTTAGAACCGACATTACATTATTAAATTCCTGCCTGTTTATTAATGATGTACTCAGTTCTTCTTTACTCAATCCTTTAATCTCGTTTTCAATCCTGCCCAATCTGTCAGATGTATCAGGATGTCTGTATATGAATGAATTGCTTACTGAAGATGTTTGTCCCGGGTTATCTTCTGCCGACTTGACAGATATTAAGAATCCGGCTATTCCTGCAGGATGATATCCTGTTTTTACAGATTCATTGACAGCATTGAAATCAGCTCTGTATTCATTTTCTTTGGAATTATTTTTAACCAGTGAATTCATGAAGGATTCACCGTAAAAATTATCAAATTTTTTACCTTTTATATTAATGGTATTCTGCTGTAATAGTTGTGAAACCTGCCCATTTCTGATATTTTCTTTTTTTGCAACATCATTATTTTTATCGGAAGAATTATTACTGCCTGCTTTATTATCAGATTTATTATCTGCTGGTTTTTCTACATTTGCCTTACTATCTGTCTTATTTGATATCTGTTTTTCAGAACCAGTATCAAATAAACCATTGTCATTTGATGCAACTAATTGTTGATTATTTTTTGGCTCAGTTATAGGTTTATCGTTAAAATTATTCTGGGTTATCAGGTTGCTTGTACTCTTTGTTACTGAATTTATAATTTTATTTGTTGTATTCATGTAGTTTTTTTCTGAAATTATTTTTCCATCTACAACTTTATAACTTTTAAAAATATCATTTATGTTTTGCGAATTCATTGAAATAATGTTATTCCCTGAAATAAGGGAAGTATTGACAGACATTCCAGCTATTGCAGCCGGAGGCGCAGAAATATTAATATTTCCGGAATTACTTGTCAAATTTATACTGCCATTGTAACCTTTTGCAACAAGAGCAAGCCCTGTATAGTCTAAAGGTGTTTCCCAAGCCGGATTTTCAGTTTGCTGATTTAATAATGTAATATCATTATCAGCTAAAAGTGTAATTGGCCCATCATTTGCAATAAACTTGGCTCTTTCAAGAACGTTAATGTTATTACCTGCCAAATCTATAGATTTTCCTTTTAAGATTGAGTAATCGAAGGTAGATTCAGAGTCATGGGAAAATTGTATATTATTTCCTGCTATAGATATTTTCCCGATTTTAGTAGCATCAGCTCCGGCAAGAATGTAAACATTTCCTATAGAAGAAATATTCCCCCGACTTGTAATGTTTACGCTGTCAAAAGCCTTAAGCATCGGGTCATTTTCTGTTCTGCCAAACCCTTCTGCATAAGGTAAAGGGAAATCACTGCTTATATTTATCGAATTATCAGAATCTAAAGTAATATTTTTTCCTATTAAGGATATGTTATCTTTTAAATAAATATCTTTTGAATCTATTATTTTAAGATCATTTAACGCTTTTAAATTTATATTGCTGGGTCTTGGCTCTGTTGTACTGTAATTACCTGAATAATTATTTGTATATAATTTAACATATGATGAAGGGCTTTTTAATGTTATATTGCCTGAATCAAGCAGGATATTACTACCAAAAGCAGTTTCCAAAACATTACTATTATCAACGTGCGCTCCTTTAGTAGTCGCATTCATTGTTACCGGACCTTCTGAAGAAGATATGTTAATTGATCCGGTCGGTAAAGTATACATACATAATCCGCCCGTTTTATATATTGGGGCATCAGTTATTGCCGATTCTGCTGTATTATTTATGATACTGACTCCAGTCTTTCCTGAAATATCGATTAAATCGTCCGCAATAAATTTTGTTCTGTCAAGAATCTGAACATCACCCTGATTTGAAGCAATTCTGATATTTTTAGCTCTGAGTACGGGTGCATATGCTATAAAGGTACCATCATTGTCACTTACAGCATCAAATACTATTGATGAACCTGTTTTATTGTTTGTTATATTGATTTCCCCGTTATCAGATTTTAGATAAACATTACCAGCAAAGCTGGATGCACCTGTCATTGTTATGTTATTGTTAGCACTAATAGTCGGTGCATCTACAGTTGCGCCAAAATCAGTACTTTTATAGTTATTACCAAGATCTGACACATATATATTGTCAGCACTAACGCTTACAGAACCATTGCCGGCTCTTATTGCCCTGTTACCTGAAATATTTGTATCACGGGTTGTTGTTATACTTATATTACCCGCATCAGAATCAATCAGGGTTGAAGTAACCCCATTAGATCCAATATGTGCTTCAGCTGCATTAATAGTAATATTGTTATGAGCTTTCAATGTGTTGAAAGCTCCAACAGATAAATAACCTGAAGAGTTTATATTTATATTATTACCTGTAATTGTCGGATCACCGGCTTCTACACCTGTATAAGCTCCAAGATGAAGATCACCGCTTGCAATATTAACATCATTATTGGCATTTAATATTCCATGCCCTGCAATCCATGTTATGCCGCCAGTTGTGATATTTATGTCACCTTCGGAATTTAATGCAGAATTAGCATTATTAATAAATATCTGGTTTAAATTATCCTGTGAATTTGCTGTTATATCAATTTTGCCGGAAGAGATTCCACTGTCGTTTGTTAAAGAGTATGCATCAATTTTACCTTCAATATTTACAGAGGTATTTGTTAGCGGAGTAGAAGAGCCATATTGAGCGGAAGCCGGGCTATTTGATTTTACATTTATTGTTACATGGTTAGCCTGCGTAATAGAATCTTTTCCCAAATAAACGGATCCCATTTTATTGCTTGTATCTGTTGCAGCAACTGCTTCATTTAGCTCGTACGTACCACCGGATAAAACATTTGTATCATCGTAGGTATAAGTAGCTTTATCAGCAATAATAAGGTTTACTGAATCGGTTTTTTCAAAATTAACCGCATTACTGCTGCCAATAGTTCCTTCATTTACTATTGCCCCAGCTATAAAGTCTATATTCGGTTCAGAATTGTCATCGGCCGCAACTGTTTTAATTGTCCCCTGATTTGTTATTTTTGCGCTGGTATTTATAACACTGCCAATTGAAGCAATATTACCATATTCAATCACATTCGCAGAATCCAGATTTAAACTGTTAAAATTGTAAGAACTTACTGTGTTTAAATCAAGATCACTGCCGGACAAATCTTGCAGGTAATTGCCATTTTGATCCTTCATCTTGGTTGATGAAGATGTACTGAGGGTTAACGAACCTGTATTAATAGTAGCATTAGGCCCGATATTAATACCCTTTGGGCTGATAAATATCAAATGTCCGCCAATATTACCTGTTTGGCTGCCAAACCTGCTTTCGAGAGTGCCATTTATGTTAAACGGATTATCATTACAGCGATTTAAGTAGTATTTAACACCGTTAGGAATTATCATAATAGCTTTATCCCCGGTTGCAAGATCAAACTGGTTATAAACAGACAAAGCGTACTTGCCTGTTCCATTGCTGGAAATTGCACCAGGTGTAACAATTCTGGTAGTTCCATCAACCTGGACATTCGTCATGCCATCAGTCGGACATATATTAGTAGGTAATTCAACTGCATGTAATACTGTTTTATTGTTTAAAGATATTGCCAAGAGTGCCAGAAATAAAACTACTGTTATCTTCCTGCTATTCATACACTTCTCCAACTCTCTTTTATAATTTTAAAAAAATTAATTAAAGCAAAAGCATATTTTTAAAATTATATCATTGTTTATATATAATTAAAAGTCTTTTTATAAATAATATTAAAAACTTTAAATTAATGAATAATATTTTAGACTTTTTTTATCCCAAGTACCTCATATATTCTTACGGTCTTATCTTTGCCTTTTATTTCTGTTTCATCTATAAAGCGGGCATCCACTTTATCTTTAACCCTTTTATATGTACTTTCACTGATTATTATATTGGTTGAATACTTTTTATTTAAACTTTCCAATCTGGAAGTCAGGTTTACGGCATCTCCAATAATTGTATAATCCTTAATTTTTTGAGAACCAATATTGCCGATAATAGCATCTCCTGTATTAACAGCGATTCCTATATTAATATGGTGCCTTCCTTCCTTATCAAATTTTTCATTTAATTTTTTTAACTCTTCTACCATTTCTAACGCTGTTTTTATAGCAAGGTATTCATGATCGACTGTATCAATAGGTGCATTCCAGAAGGCCATTATTGCATCGCCAATAAATTTATCAAAAGTACCATTATTTTTAAAAATTATATCAACCATAACTGATAAATACCGGTTCAACAGTGAGACAACTTCTTGTGGATCCCGTTTTTCAGAAATTGCAGTAAATCCTCTAATATCAGAGAACATAATGGTAATTTCTTTCTTAGTTCCGCCCAGTTCCAGTTTGGAAGGATCACTTAATATATCTGCCATAATTTGTGGAGAAATATAGTTAGACATTGCCTTTCTAACTTTTGATTCTTCCTTATCCTTCATAATATAGTTTAATGCGGAACAAAGAGTATATGTTATGACCATCGTACCGAGTGTATATGTAGTATCAACCCAGAGATTAAATTTAACGAAAGCAGTAAAAGCAAATAAAATATAAAACAATACAAATACTACGGGATAAGTCATACCCTTTATCGAATTTTTTTGCCCTGAAACTATTATTCCAACAAGAAGTCCAACTAGAAGAATTATTATATTAGTAACTGCTTTATTTAATTTGACTATAAAATCATTGGATAAGATATTATCCAGAACATTTGCATGAACATAAACACCTGGTATATCATGCAAAACAGGCACAGAAATGACATCACGCATAGTAGTTGAAGTACTTGCAACCCCAATAAATACAATTTTATCTTTAAATAGAACAGAAGGATTATTTCCACCAAATTTCAACTCAAAATCAGGAGGAATCTTATTTAAATATTGTTCAAGATTTTTTGGGATAGGCTTATTTTGAATTTCAGAAATATATAATTTATCCAGCAAATCCTTAAATTTTTCCATTGAAAGCCCACAAGCCCTGCTTGCATACTTTAACTGGTCGTAACTTTCTACAAACCTCCACGCTGAATACTGATCATAGTAGGGTCTGAAAGCTGATATTTTTTTATCATACCTCGCATGCCAGTTAACAATCATTCTTCCTCTATCGTCAAGGGGAATTTTTAATTTATCAAGCAAATATCCTTCATCAGTACTCGTAATGGTACTAACACCAAGTTCATTCATAGCCACTGATAAAGCAAGTGACGAATAAAACCTGTTATTATACTTGTATATAAGATCCTGATATCTGACAATGCCATCATCCTGCTTACCTACATGAACAAGCCCTATACCCTTTGCCACGTTAGAAAGCTCCTCAAAGGGTATTTCATATCTTATATCTGTTCTTTTATCTGTATAATCTTTTGAGTCCTTATACTGCCTAACATTAGCTTTTATAGAGAATTTTTTTAATATATTATCTCTGTTTTTTGTTTTTACTGTATTATCCTGGCCTATTGATATAAACTTTGAAGCGAAATAGCTATTTCCTGCATTTTTTGCCGCATTTGCCAGACTTTCATCTGAATTTATATTGTTATTATCTTTATATGAAAAGAAAAGATCGAATACAACAGCTTTTGCATCGTATAATTTTAAAAATTTTATTATTTTAGCCTGTTCATCCCTTTTCCATGGCCACCTGCCTATTTTGGCAACACTTGAATCATCAATGCCGATTATTTTAATTCGATCAGATGAAGTTTCACCAATTCTGCTGGCTATTTTAAATCTCAAATCAAGCAATTTTGATTCAAATTGATCCAGTAAGCCTGTATTGTTTAAAAATATCATCACTAAAGCAACGATCAATCCGATCAGGACACCGATTATCTTATTGTCTAAGTTGACTTTTTCCATTAAAATTTCTTGCTATTCTTAATTATTTACTAAGGAAGAATTTTTTCCTCCTTACCCATAATAATAAATAATTGCGCCCTAGTTGGCAACGAAAATTTAAGTAAGAAAAAATTCGCCTATCTTCTAACTTTCTTCAGTCTTCAGTTTTATTTTTGCTGCTTTTCTAAACCGCTAAACCATTTTGCCAGAATTTTTGAAAGAGTTTCTCTTTCCTGTAAATTAATCATATCAGCAAGTTCAGAAATTTTCCTGTAATATCCGGGCCATATTGAATCAAGCATATCAGACCCTTTTTGGGTTATTTTTATCAAATTAACTCTTCTGTCTCCCTGCCGGGCAAATCGTTCTGCAAGCCCATCTGCAATTAATTTATCAAGCTGTTTAGTCATATTCGATGCAGTAACAACGAGCCTTTTCCCAATTTCTACCTGACTTATACCGGTTTCTTTTCCCTGATGTTTGATAACCATTAGAATATTAAACTTTGATGCACTTAATCCGTGAATTTTGAGATAATTTTCTATTTCTCTTTCAATTAATGAAAACACACAGACTATTCCGTATATTGAAGTATCAATATAATCATTCCTGTCATTTTCAACACCAAATCTTTTAAATTGATCCAAAATATTTCTCCTTTTTGTTAATAGTTTATCACTCAACTATTAACATATCAAGTGTCTTTAGGATAAGAAGTAATTGTAAAATATACATAATTATTGAGTTCGTTTACTGTCCAAATGCAACAAAACTTGACATGGACTACAATTTAAACAACACTGAAATAAACTGTTAGTTAAAAGATAGGAAAAATATGAAAATAGTATTAGTAAGGCCAAATTATAATAGCCATATAATCACTCCTCCTCTGGGATTGGGATATTTAAGTTCTTATCTTAAAAAACATGGCATTGATACTAAAATTATTGATGGATTACGAGATAACCTGAGTCAAGATTATATAATAAATCAAATTATTAAAGAAAAGCCCAATGCCGTGAGCATAACTTGTCTGACAGCTTTTTATAACGAAGTAGTCAGGTTATCTCGGGAAGTCAAAAAACTTGGTTTAACCTGTATAATAGGAGGTGTTCATCCAACAGTATTACCATATCAGTCTTTGGTTGATACAAAAGCTGATTATGTAATTTGCGGCGAAGGAGAAAAAGCTTTATTAGGTTTGGCATCAAACAATTTTATTAATAACGGGATCAAAGGAGTATATTCCCTTGAAAACCTTAATAGTAATGATGCCAGCAAAGCTGATATAGTTGAAAATCTTGATGAAATACCGTTTCCTGACTGGGATCAGATTGATCCAAGAACTTATCCCAAGGCTCCGCATGGCGCTATAGCAAAAAATTTTCCTATAGGAATTATAACTAGTTCCAGAGGATGTCCTTATGAATGCACATTTTGTGCCAGTCCAAGCTTTTACAACCGTAAAATAAGGTACAGATCTCCAGAAAATGTTGTTAATGAGATTAAATATCTTGTATATAAGTTTGGAGTAAAAGAGATTCATTTTGAAGATGACAATCTGACACTTAAAAGAGATCATATAGAAAAAATATGCAACTTAATTATAGAAAATAGCTTGAAAATAAGCTGGGCTTGTCCTAATGGCATTAGAGCGGACAAAGTAGACAAAGAATTAATCGAGTTAATGATAAAAAGCGGTTGTTACTGCTTTGCTTACGGAATTGAATCAGCCAATCCGGATATCTTAAGAAATATTAAAAAAAGAGAAACTATTGATGTTATAGAAAAATCCATTAAAATCGCTACAAAAGCAGGAATTTCCTGTCAAGGATTCTTCATTTTTGGATTACCCGGAGAAACAGAAAAAACTATAGAAGAAAGCATAAATTTTGCTATTAAATCCAAATTATCCAGAGCCCAGTTTCTTATTCTTGATGTACTTCCTGGATCAGAATTATGGAAAACTCTTGATGGAAAATTTGTTCCAGACTGGAATAAAAATAGCTACAAAGAACCCGAGTGGCTACCTGAAGGATTAACAAAAAAACAACTTATGAAAGCACAATCAAAAGCCTTTACGTCTTTTTACCTCAGGCCCAAAACTTTTTTAAGTCTTGCAAAATCAGTAAAACCAGACCAAATTAAATTTCTGTTAAAAAGATTAACAGAATACAGAATAATAAATAAAACAACCTAATACGGTTTTGCCATCAAAAGACGACAAATACAATTTTAATTGCAACTCGATATAAGTACTAAGGACAGCGGAAAAAATTCTTCGGCGACGCGAAGGCGGTGCGAAGCGGGAGTGACGAGCCGAAATGGCGGCGTTGAGCCGGCATTAGAGGTTCTAACTCGTTCTTGTACGGCTAAGAATTTTTGTAGGCTGCTTCTTGTCTATCAAGATTTCACAAGAATAAAAAATGCTTACGCATTTTTTATTACTTCCTTATCGTAATGATTTTAATAGTTCTTCAATAGCCTGTGCTTGCTGTTTTATTTCAGCAATACGTTCATTTGTCTGATTTATAACTTCTTTAGGCGCATTTTCAACAAATCTGGCATTGCCCATTCTGTTATCCAGTCCCTGTTTTTCTCTTTGCAGGGTATCAAGTTTCTTTTTCTGTCTTAGTACTTCTTTATCAATATCTATAAGACCGGCAAGCGGAATTAGAACTTTTGAAGTACCGACAACTGCAACCGCAGACTGAGGAGGAACTTCTTTAAGAGTGCCCACAGAGGATTCAAATTTGTCAACTCTGGCAAGTAAACTTATATAAGGCTTTGCCTGGTCAAAAACATCTTTTTCAACTTTGTCTTCAGAATAAATATGAATATTTATTCTGCTTGATGCCGGAATATTTAGAGATTGTTTAACGTTTCTTATATTTCTGATTGCTTCTATAACAAGATCTATAATACTTTCAATATCAGGATTTTCAAAAGAAGCATCTTCTTCAGGATATTTTGAAAGCATCAAGGTTTTACTGTTTTCTTTGTACGATTTGCCCGGTATAAGTTGCCATATTTCTTCCGTTATATGCGGCATCATCGGATGAAGAAGTCTTAATGTTCTTTCCAGAACATATCTTAGCACTCTTTGAGTATTAAGTTTTTTTGCTTCATCATGAAGTTGGGATTTAGCAAGTTCTACATACCAGTCACAGTAAGTATTCCAGAAAAATTCATATAATTGCTGGGCGGCTTCACCAAACCTGAAACTTGAAAGATCTCTGTTAATCTCTTTTACCGTTTCATTTAATTTGTGAAGAATCCATTTGTCAGCAATTGTCAGACTGTTAAAATCTATAGGCCTGTCATCAGCACCTTCCAGATTCATAAGTACAAATCTGGAAGCGTTCCAGATTTTGTTGGCAAAGTTTCTGCCGAATTCAAATCTTTCATCACTGACTTTTATATCCTGTCCGCCATAGGTAACAAGATTTACAAGTGTATATCTCAGTGCATCACAGCCATACTTATCAATAATTCCAACAGGATCTATGGTATTCCCTTTGGATTTACTCATTTTTTGACCATGTTCATCTCTAATAAGACCGTGTATGTACACATCTTTAAATGGTGATTTACCTGTAAATTCATAACCCATAACAACCATTCTTGATACCCAGAAGAATATAATGTCAAAACCGGTTACAAGTGTGGTTGTTGGATAATATTTTTTAAAGTCGGGGCTTTCTTTATCAGGCCAGCCCATTGTTGAAAACGGCCATAATGCTGATGAAAACCACGTATCAAGGACATCTGTTTCCTGCGTAAAATTTGAACCTGAACATTTTGGACATTTTTCTGGTTGCTTAACAGCAACAACCATTTCACCGCAGTCATTACAGTAGTAAGCCGGAATCTGGTGTCCCCACCACAATTGCCTGCTTATACACCAGTCCCTGATGTTTTCCATCCAGTCAAGGTATATTTTAGTCCATCTCTCGGGCGTAAATGTTAATTCACCTGTTTTTACTGCTTCTATAGGTTTTTTAACAAGTGGGTCCATCTTAACAAACCACTGCTCAGAAAGATAAGGTTCTATGGTTTCTCCACAACGCTGACAATGACCAACATTATGTTCATGGTCGGTAATTCTGACCAGTCTGCCCTGCTGTTCCAGCATCTCTACTGTTTTCTTTCTTGCTTCAAACCTATCCATTCCTCTTAGTTCATAAGGAACAGCAGGATCATCCTTTAGCTTGCCATCAACATCCATAATCCATAACGGACTAAACCCATGCCTTTTGCCCATTTCATAATCATTCGGGTCATGGGCAGGCGTTATTTTTACGGCTCCGGTTCCAAAATCCATCTGAACTGCTTCATCAGCAATAACAGGTATTTCTTTACCTGTAAGAGGCATAATTACTGTTTTACCAATCATATCTGAATATTTAAGATCAGCAGGATTAACAGCTATAGCAACATCACCAAACATTGTTTCAGGTCTTGTAGTTGCAACAACTATTGCACCGTATTCATCTTTAAACGGATAGCTGATTTCCCAGAGATGTCCTTTTTCTGTAATATAATCAGTTTCAATGTCACTAATTGCAGAACGACATCTTGGACACCAGTTTACTATGTATGAACCTTTATAGATAAGTCCCTTATTATATAAAGTAACAAATACTTGCTTTACTGCTTCTGAACAGCCTTCATCGAGAGTAAACCTTTCTCTTGAAAGATCAAACGAAGCACCAAGCCTTTTAAACTGGTGTAATATTCTACTTTTATGTTCATTTGCCCAATCCCAGACAACTCTTAAGAATTTTTCCCTGCCTAGATCATGTCTTGTTAAACCTTCTTCTCTTAATTTTTTTTCTACAACGTTTTGTGTAGCAATTCCGGCATGATCTGTTCCTGGAACCCATAATGTATTAAGGCCTGACATTCTGTGATATCTGGTAAGAATATCCTGAAGAGTACCATCAAGGGCATGCCCCATATGCAGAACACCTGTAACATTAGGAGGCGGAATTACTATACTGTAAGGAGTGGCCGGATTATTAACATCCGCTTTAAAAAAACTGTTATCTTCCCAGAATTTATAAATTTTTTGTTCTATTTCTTTTGGATTATATGCTGTTGGTAAGTCTTTCATTAAATGATCCCCGCTTAATACTCACATGACAAGAGATTGCAACCTCTTGTTGAAGATAAATTAATCACAAATTGCTAAATATCATGGATAAAATAACATAAACTTGCTGCACAGTTAAATGAAAATTAACAATTTTAAATTTCAAACCGGAATAAGTACAAATTAAATTTTTACTTTGTAACAAAAAATAAATATTTTTATTGTTAACTAGTGTCTTGATCTTAAAATAATATGATATTATCTGGTCAAAACTTTTCCTGTATATGTCCATTTGAAAGGATGTGCTTTTTTATCATTGTAATATTTTATGTATTTCATTATGCATTCGATTAATT
>Ga0074193_1001117_pt1 | contig 36260 bp, 20 predicted proteins | sample EPASupsiteHSE605_FD_64523 | JGI IMG/M metagenome (GOLD analysis project Ga0074193, IMG submission 64523) | Bioremediated contaminated groundwater from EPA Superfund site, New Mexico - Sample HSE6-05 | ecosystem: Environmental > Aquatic > Deep subsurface > Groundwater > Contaminated ... | reverse complement strand
AGTGATTTTAGGCGGCGTTGGGAACCACGGTTTGAGGGGCGGGCGGCCTGAATCGAATCAAACCTGGAGCGAAGGCGGATTCTCCCGACTGTAGGAAAACCAATTGCCGATCTCGATGATCTCCTCGCGCGCGAGTGCGCTAAAGAGTAGCGCGTGATCGATTTGTCCGGATGCATACTGTTCCTTCGCCGAAGCGTACAGGCGGGCCATGCGGTTATGGTCGGTGCTCTTTCTGCCTAGAGAGAGTTTCCCGTAATAGTTGGCGAGAAACACGGTTATTGCCGAAACCAAGCCAAGCAGGATCTTCATCAGGTTTCGTAGGGTGACCGTCTGCCCGCTGTGATAGAGCATCAGCGGCGGAAAAGGCTTCATAAACAGCGTTTTTGCCATAGCAGAATCAAACGCGAACTCCAGCGCCAGCACGAGGATGAAGAGAGCGAACGTAGCTGCAAGCATACAATTCGCGGTGGACTCGCGGATACGGTGACGGCTGGACGCGCGCTGATATGCGCCTTCATGATAGGCGAGCTGACCTTCGATCCATATTTTTTGAATCGTTTCGTCGGGCAGCGACTGCCGCGCCGATTCACCGGCAAGCAGCGCGGAAATGGCCTGCTTGATCCAGGTAGATTCCTGCTTCTGTGTCCATGTATATGCGCTTGCTACGTTGTCGTTCGAACCGGCTGCACACACAAAAAACTGCGCGCGCAGCGTTTCAGAGAACATCCGGTAACGAATGTACTTTTCATGCGCCTGCCCCTTGCTAATCCGCGCGAAAGCTAGCACGTAAATCAGAATCAGTAACCCGTAACAGATTAAAAACAGGTTGCTCTCCATCTCGTCATACAGAAGAAAAAACAGCACCAGCAGCGCGCCGAATATCGAAAAATATTGAATGGCGCACAAGTACTGTGCCTGAAACAAAAGCGACAGGCGATCCGACGCCTGGTATGCCACATGGAGCTGCTTCATGCCTTCCGGCATGCCGGACAAGATGGTTTCGGGAACGAGCGGCTCTGTTTTCGTGACGGCATCGGCCATCTTTTCTGCATCCGCGTTGAAGGCGTCGATTGTTTCCAGCGTGCTTTTCAGGCTGCCCGGCTCGGTTTCCAGTAGGTGGACTGCCGGATCGAACGATTTGATCTCCGCGCCCTGCTTCGGCGTATCTATGTGGATCACCGCACCGTCGTTCGCCGCCTTGAAGCAGCCGGCAGCCGTTTCGTCATTTGCGCCGAGCATGAACGCCACGATCTCCGCCGTTCCGCAGCCGTCCGGTTTGGCGGGCGACCCGTCCCAAAGAGCGAGCAAAAGGTGGCTGTGCCTTGCAACGTATCTGCCGGCCTGCCGGTAATGATCGTCCCGCGTGAAATTCAGAGACAAACTGCTGTCCGGCGCTGAAAAAACGCGCTCCGCCCGCAGGATCAGCGCATCAAATACCGCCGCATCCGCGTCTGAAAAATCCTTGCGATATTCCTCGGCCGGCATGGGTAGCGGGCAAATCAGCCGCATACCAAGTTCAAGCGCGACCAAAGCGCAGAGCGTATCCGCGCCGGATGCGATCGAATTCAGCATGACGAACGAGGAATTCGGGCAGGAAGCGATCAGCTGTTTCAGCTGCGCCGTAACAACCGCGCGCAGCATCGGCAGATCCTGCGTTCGCAGCGCGCGATGGCCGGTTACGCCGACGACGATTGGGATACCCACGCGGACTCCTTTCTATAACGCATTGTCTGAGGGATATTTGTTCTGTTTAGGGAATCGCTCGGTGCGATAGATGGTCAGCCCGTCGTATTCCCGAATCAGCTCCAGCATCTGTTCCATCGGATCAGAGTCCTTAAAGCGCTCCTGCGCATCCAGCAGGTCATAGTCGATCAGGTCATGGTGCAGTCGCGTGTGCTCGCGCATCACGTTGTCGTTCTTTTTGCTGCCGTCGGGTCGCGTGATGTGTTCGACGTGGGCGATTCCGTAGCCCCAACCCATCGCGCGCTTCTCTTTGCACCAGCGTTCGTGCTCCGCAACGGCGATTTTTATGAGGTCGTTCTCATGCCCGTTTTCTTGTATCAGCGCGCGAAAATCGGTCACGGGGATATAATCCACCGCGCGGTCGGTGTAAAAACAGCCGATCGACTCCAGCTGCTCGGCAAAACCCTTTGCCTGCGCGATATTGGAGAGCTTGTACTCAAGCGACAAGTTCTCCTCAAAGGCGACCTTCATCTCCTCCGCGGTGCTGGCGCCCGCGTAGCGTCCGTTGAGTGCGAGCGCGAAGGAATAGAGGTTGAGATAATTACTGTCGGAAAGATACTGCCCTGTGCGCTTCTGCTTTTTTTCGATGCGCGTTTCCAGAATGGCGCTGGGATCCGGTACGTTCACATTTGGCTCAAACGCAGGGACGAAGTCCCGCACGCAGATGATCTCGTCGATGTCGTCCACAAACTTGCTGCGGCAATTCCGCACCGCGCCGGATTTTTTTCGGTAGCCGTCGTAGAGCATATCGGAATATGACTTTGCCGCCAGTACCTTGTTCTCATAACTTTGGTCATAATAGTAAATCCAATGCACTCTATCCGTTGTAAACTCCAGATCAAAATCAAACGCGTAGATGCCGCTACGGCTATTCTGCCCGTAGGAGGCTCTGTCCCAGCACTGCAGCTCGTCGCAGAGCATAAGTAGATAGCTAAGCGGCTGCCCGTCGGAAAGGCGCAGGGGCTCCTGCGTGTGTAAGAAAGAGCGCATGGTAAACTTAAACAGGCTGTTGTGCAGGATAATGGCGCAAAACGCATCCAGCGTGGCCTGCGACAGCTTGTCATAGCGGTCAATTTCTTTGTGCTGCTTGAGATAGGTCTTTGCCATGATGAGCCCGCTGAAATAGGCGTGATCCATGTAGAGATAATCCTTCTCCGCGGGGTTTTCGTGTATCGCGCGGTCTTTCAGGGATTTTTGCAGTTGGTGTTCTGCGTAGTAGGGTTCGACATCCGTGCGACTCAGATAACCGTCGCGCAGGCGTTCGACGATCGCTTTTGCGTATAGATCATTCAGGTCGCCTAACCTCGACACCGCAAACTCATCCATGCTCCGATAGGACACATAAGGCGAAAACCCGTAGGCGTCGTTGTTGTTCGGATCCAGTTTGCAGACATAGGTCTTCATCTGCTGATGCGCGATTTCAAACGGATAACCGACGTCGTGAAACAGCGACGCCAGACCCCAATGCTCGAGAAAGTGGCATGCGGCTTCTTTGCCGTCCGAATAGCCGTATTTGCCGTTGTAAGCCTCTCGAAACACCGCGTGGTTTTTGTAGATGACGAGCCCGATCAGAAACACATAAACGCCGTGCGAATAGTGGTCTCGGTGTTTCATCAGCAGCGAACTTGCGTTGGATTCATGTTCGCTGAGAAGTTCTAACAACAGCCCTGTGGAATTATAGCCCGAGCCAAAAGGCTTGAATATCTCGCAATAGCAATAGTAAATATCGAACGCGTCCTCCTTGGAACCTGAGCAGAGGAACCGTCCGATTGCCGCCTCGAAACTGAGGCGGTCAAGGTCGCGCTCCATATTGTAGGGAATCTGGTTTTTCCCCGCGCTTCTGCCGTCGGAATCGGACAAGGTTCTGCGTGCATCCGTACCATTGTCAAACATTAAGTCCTCACAGCAGTCGCGGATAAAAAGCATCGCTTCCCTGCCGTAATTCCGCTTAGCCTCCGGCAGAGCGGGAATCCGCACTGAGTCATCCATTTGATACCGATCGCGGTTCTGGTTCCGCATTTCGTTGAGCGCGTGATAACTCATATCTCATACTCCTTCTTCCTTGCGTCAATTGCCGCAGGAACGCATATCAAATATTTATCATTGATCGGAAAAGTGTATTGTTTCTGTCAAAGAAAATGTATCATTAAAGTGTAGACCTTTCAATCATTAGTTTCATTCGTTACAATTGTGCTCAAGAAGAGTAAACTTATTGTTGTCGATTTGCAATGCGTTCTACTGTGATAACTTTTACACCACTTGACATAATGCCCATCTCAACAAGTGATGCTCGGCCAGATTTAAGAATATTGACAGGCGTATTATAAGTCCAAACAATTATTTCAGAATATTATTACTACAGGAAACCGCTCGCGTGCAGGTGTACAAAATTCGAGTATTATGCGGGAGTAAAACTCTTGCAGATTGGGTAAGAAAGAATGATTACATGGAAAACAGTTCGTGTTTTTATCAGCAGCACTTTCAAGGATATGCATGCCGAACGCGATTATTTGGTTAAGCACGTATTTCCTGAACTGGCACAGTGGTGTGAGGAGAGATTAATCCGGTTTTATGACGTGGATTTGCGGTGGGGCGTTACAACGGACGAGGAAGAAAATGAGAACGCAGTCACTACATGTCTGGATTCCATTGACGACTGTCGCCCCTTTTTTTTATGTTTCTTAGGTCAGCGCAGAGGGTGGATACCTTTTCAAAGAGAAAATGATATTCAACAGAATATGTTCAATACTTTTCCCCAAATAGTCCAAAGCATCAGAAGATCGATCACTGAGATTGAAATTGAACATGCGCTTCTTGCTCCGATGCTTCGAATTGTCGATCATCAGGAAGTGTTTTCTGCGCCAACCAAACACGCGCTGTTCTTTTTTCGCAATGATCCTTTTCAACACATAACTCTATCAAACGAATATGAAAGCATTTATAAGAATGCTGAAACAGATCGGAACGAAGCTGATCGAGAGCTTGAGCGCTTTAAAGCCAAGATACAAGCAAAATGGCCTGTTCAATTCTATGATTGCAAGTGGAATCCAGTGCAGATGTCACCCGAGCTAAGCTCTTACGGAAATGTCGCGGTAGGCAGGTTGCATGATTTTTCGGTCAACGGCATCAGTCTAAAAGAGTGTGTGCTGGATATGCTGAAAAGAGCAATCGGCGAGGAATTCCCCGATCACTTATCTAGTGCTCCAGAGGACATATTTCAAAAGGACATACTGGATCAAACCATCTTTGGAGAAACGGCACGCGAAGGCTATGTCATGAGAGAGGATAACTTTGAGGCCTTGGACCGATACCTCGCTGGCGATGAGAAAAGAATACTTAGTTTGATATCACCGGAAGGATGTGGGAAAACAACGCTGCTGGCGGCATGGGCAAAGCACCTTGATGAAAAAAACATCCGGCATTGCCTCAGATTTTGTGGAATGTCAGATTTGGCATATCATCAACGGAGATTAGCAAACAGCATCGGCAAGGAAATCAATTGGGATTGGACAATGCCCGAGAACAGTATGCATAATCCATTCAAGAAGCTGTTTGCTATGATCGAGAATGAGGGCATATGTGTAATCATTCTGGATGGGATAAGTGCTATTGAGAATTGGGTTAGCATGCTCTTCGAACTGGCAATGGAAAAAAGGGATTCGATCAAGATTGTTGTAAGCATCAATGAGAAAGAGTACCTGAAAGCGTTGGCAGACAAGAAGGAATTTGTACCGGACATGGCTCAAATTCATATCAAGCCTTTTAATACGATAGAAGAGAAGAAGCGGTTTATCGATACTTTCCTGAATCAGTATCTGAAAAAAATGGACTCTGACCAAGTGAAAGTATTTTGCTCGCTGTCTGCAACGGACAATCCTCTATACATGAAGGTACTGCTGCATGAATTGAAGGTTTTCGGGGTATATGAACAACTCAGTGATGAAATCCTTCGATATGGAGAAACGGTGGAAACAGCGTTTAGTACGGTGCTACACAGGCTGGAAAACGATGCGGTAGCTACGGACATAGACCCGTCTATCGTTGTACCTCTTTTGTTTGGCTTGCTCGCATTTAGCCGTACCGGGCTTAGTGAAGATGAGCTTATATTTTGCATTGAGCAAATAACAAACACAAGGAACAATTTTTCGATTCAAGAGGCGGTACGCGTACACTCGAGACAGATGCGTATATTCATGATGCGCAGGCAGAACATACATTATTGTCTGTATGACAGCTTTGTTGAGGCGATTAAAACACGATATGTGAAAGATGAACCTATGTACCACCGATTGCTTGCTGATACGTTCGTTAACAACGCACGGCTTACGGCAAAACAACCTGCACCTACATTAATCACTCATGGAAATGCCGAGGTGCTGTATCATTTGGAGATGATCGAGGATTGGGACGGCATCTTCCGATGCCTGACCGATCGGGAAATTTTTGATTTTCTTTCACCCTTTGCGTATAGGTCAAGGTTTGATAAGTATGAATTCCTTCTTGAGGCGGATGATACTGCGCTAGGTAACAACAAACTGTTGTCTTATCTCCAGACCGAACCAGAGGGGGTACGTTCGGATGAACAACTCAGTTTTTATCAATCCATCTTTGAAAAGCTTGCGCATATAATGCTTCAAAGAGCGGCTGATGAGATCAATAAAATCATGAAATATCCTCAGCCCTACAATAAAACGGCAGAGAACCTTCAGGAAGAGAAAAACGGAACCTACGCTGTATACTGTAATCACTTTTTTGCCGTCTGTGCATTGGCAGAAGCTTCTTTGTTCTTTTTTGAACAGTCGATATCTAACAGAAAAGACTGGGCCTTACGGTTTATAAGATATCGCGAACAGGATAAAGGCGTATTTACATTCATGCATTATCTTGAGAATTTTGGGGAATCGCAGGCCGGGCTGCCGTATCGTATCGAGGTGTTCGCTAATGAAACAAGACAAACCTATGTCAAACTGAGCAATGCGATACGTGTAAAGGAAACTGCAGAGAATATAGTTGATTAACATTGCTCCAAAACCATATAACGGGGGCAGATCACTTTGTGGCAAATGATGGAGCAAAACGTTCCCGACCCCGCAGTCTTCTCCACGATACGGAATCTCATCGACCGGACCGGCATATCAAGATAATTTGGTCTGAATCAGCTTCTCGTGTAATCGGAAAACTATATTAGCGAAGAGGAAACAACGCAATGATTAAGTATGATGACAATATTCGGCAGCATCATTCCAGATTACGCGTTCTTTACACCGAAGCACATGGGGAATCCCCCGACCTCTTTCTTGAAATTGCAAATGATCTGTTTTCGGTTTCGGATACAGATATCTACCGTGAAACGGAACAGGATGCTGATATTTTTGACAAAATAAAGGAAATGAACATTATCGTATTTCCGGTTACTGATAGGCTTTTATCTCATCCTGGCGACCATGCTTTTCACTTGATCGATACGGCGATTTCTCTTAGCGTTCCAATCTTGCCACTTCTTCAGACCGAAACGTACCATCAGGCCATTGAGATGGCGGAGGAAGAGTACAAAAAAGTTTGCGAGGAAGGAGCCCCGGACGCCAAAGAAGAGGCCTATCTAAGAAGAACCGATACAGCCAAGAATAACCTGGAAACGTTTATTTCAGAATATAACAGCTTTTTTCATAATCGCCAGTTCCTTGAAAAAGCGAGTCGTGACAATACCGCACTTCCCTTCTATGAAAAACTAAGAACATTTCTAAATTCGTTTCTTGTGGATGAAAGAACCGAAAAGCAAATCAAATCTGCTTTTGATGCACATATTTTCATGAGTTACAGAAAGCGTGATCGCAAAGACATGCAGAAACTTATGCAACTGATCCATCAACAGAAGATATTTGAAAATACCGCACTTTGGTTTGATGAATTCTTGACACCCGGAAGAAATTTCGATGATACGCTGCGAGATAAACTGTGCCAATGTGATGTAATGGTGCTTTCCGTTACACCGAACTTGCTGGAGCCGGGCAACTATGTTTACAAAACAGAATATCGTTTTGCAGTTGATCATCAGAAAAGGATCCTGGCCGTAGAATTGTCCGGAACTGATGTATCCGAATACATAAGAATGTTCCCGGAGGTCCCTGATGTGGTCCCTATCGAAAAGACAAATGAAATCATCAACCGCTTGACGAAAATACTATCTTCCGTTGCTTGGTCAGACAGACTGGATAACCCGGAGCACACCTTTTATATGGGGCTGGCTTACCTATACGGAATCGATACGAATACTGACAGGGAAAAAGGGCATAAACTGATCATCGCATCCGCAGAGCAGGATTATACCGACGCACTGGAAAAGCGTGCATCCATGTGTATGTACGGTGAGGGAGAGGCGGCATCCTACAGTGATGCGGTAAAATGGCAGTCAAGAGCTATACAGTTACGTAAAGAGTTATTCACATCAGAGAGTACTTATTCCAACGCGCTAACCATTGGACTGAGTGAACGTACAATGGGTGATTATGTTCCTTTGCTAAAACAGGAACCGTATGAGAATTATTGCCAATCCAAAACCTGGCTGGAAGAAGCGTTGTCTTTATCCGATGATGCGGATTCGGTTACGGATGCTCTAGAATCCCTTGAATCTCTGATTATCCGATTCCCTGTCAGAGTCAGTGATGGTGATTTTGAGGATGAGTATTACATCCGGTTCAAAAAAAAGCTGGAAATCCTAAAACTTCTCGCACAATACCATTATAAGCAGTACACGCCCGTAACAGTTAATGATGCATATAAAGAGTTTTATGATCTGGTAAAAAAGGCATGGAAGACAGATCTCGACATGTATCTGAAAGACACAATCAGGGAAGAACTATCCTACCTTGAAGAATGCCTTGAAAAGGAAGCCGATCCCGCCATAATAAGCAGACTGAAAGAACTGTATTTTGAAGAATACGGCGATTCAGAAAATATCAGAAAGGGGTTGAAGCTTCTGGAACGATATCCTGAAAAACCGGAATATACTTTTAAGAAGAAGGGCATGCTGCTTTATGCACTAAAACGGGAAGGTAAGTACGATGAGGCGTTGAAACTGTTGGATGAACTGGTAGGTGTTGAGGACAGGACGCTTCATTATGCAGACTGTTATATCGAATTGAAGGAATACCAGAAAGCAACGGAACTGCTGGATGAACTGACAGGCATAAATGACAGGACATTTCATATTGCATGCTGTTATCTCAGCTTGAAAGAATACAAAAAAGCAAAAGACTGTTATGAAAACTTGCTGCAAAAAGAAATCATCCAGTTTAATAATGTGAGTTCGAGAAGAGAATGGGTTAACGTGGCGAGATCTATCGTTCCGATCATGGAAAAATTGATAACTGTATATAGTGAGCTTGGGGAAGTGAGTAAACTTAAGGATATAAACGATAAGATAGAAGGCTACAGGTATGTTTCGGATTGGCGTCCAAAGCATAGCTATGAATGGGGAGATTAATCTTTTTATGCGAAGGGGGGTATGCCCCCCTCAAGAAATGGACCAGTTTCTGACTCTTTATATGAATCATTGGTCGCTGAGGGGGCAATTGATTCGGTTTTTTTCTCAATAATTTCGAGACACCTTCATCTTTCTGCATATCGAGCAATGCACTCATATTGTTGATTTTGCACCCCCCAACGCAATTTGCACCCCCTAAACTCAAGGGGGTGCATTTCTATCAAATTAAGCGTTCTTTGCCACAAAAGAACGGTAATTTTGATAGAAAGTTACCGTTCTTTTTCTTTGCCAAAAATGCCCATGATTCTGGCTGTTTTTACGTTTCTGCGAAGAAAAGCAAGCACCTGCGAGGCATTTTCCCAGCGGTTTTCACGTCAAAATACCCGTTCTAAAGCCAAATAGCCCGGCTGGATACCGAGCTATCGTTGATTTATAGGGCTATCGTTGATTTATTGATTCAATCAAGGTCTAAATGCTTGGATGCTTTACCGAACGATCGGTGTACCCGACGAGGTGATGGATTTGCTGCGCCGGTATAGGATTGAACAAAACAAGCAGAAATTGCGGATGGGGGTCGAATGGGAGCAGACGGATTACGTCTTTACGAATGAAACCGGACGGTATATTCATCCCTGCACATTTTCAAGCTGGCCGCGTCAGTTTGCTGAAAGGTACTGCTTGCCGCACATCAATCCGCACGCGCTGCGGCATACGCAGGCGTCGGTGCTTTATCAGAACAACGTTGACCCGGTGACCATTTCGCGTAGGCTAGGTCATAGCCGAGTGTCGACCACACAGGACATTTACTGCCACCTACTTGAGCAGGCTGATGATACGGCACGCGACGCAATTGGGAGTGCACTTTTTGGTGAAAAAAAGAAACAGGCACCGACACCGGGAAAGCAGAAAGTTAATTGAACTTTAGCTATGAGGAGTGCTTTTTTAATAGTGCATCAGGTTTGAATAATCTAGGTTACCTTCACGGCGAGCTTCCTAAATCATGTAAAAAAAGCAAGGATATATCGCTTTTCTCGATACACTTGGCGTGATATACTAGATATACAAAAATCACAAGTATATTATAAGTGGATATACTTATGTTCTAGCCCTCTAAATATCGAATTAGTTTGTAGTCTAGAATTATCCGAGTTGACATATGGCATAATAAGATCGAGAGATTTTATCTTCTATACTTTTAGGAGGATGTATAAAGCTGTGAAAAGAGACACGATCCGACAAAAGGTTAAAGTGTTTGTTAGTTCTAAATGTGGTGGACAATACACCATAGTAAGAGAAGCTATTTCGTTGCTTCTGGAAGAAACAAATCTTGCATCAACATATATATTTGAATCAGAACCTGCAAGTTCTCTTGCACTCGTGGAGGGATATCTTTCTGAACTTGATGATTCTGACGTCGTGTTATTCTTAATCGATAATGCTGATGGCGTAACAGACGCTGTAATGAAGGAACATAATCGAGCAAGGGTGCTTAATAAAAAGTCAATATATATATTTTGTGATGAAAGCCAAAAGAAGACAACAGAGCTCCAGAATGAACTTACTCAAACTCAAATTGTAAAATACTATCCAGTTCACAGCTTTTCGGAAATAGTCCAAGTTGCATATTGCTCGATACTAAATGACATAATTAAAATATATCGCGTAAGCGGACGTGACAAAATTGTAAACCCTGAGCAAACTCCCCATGCGCAGGATGATAGAATTAGCTTTGAAACATCAGGGGATTCAGAGGGGCAAGAACGATCAGAAAACTTCTCACAGTCTCCGTGTGAACAGTTGTCTTTTGCCTATAGTGGAAGCATTAACTATAAGACGCTACCCATAGGATTCGAGCATACAAAACGAATAATTGAAAACGTATTATCACTGCCGAACCGCGAGCAACTGCCAGAAAAAGCCGAAATCGATGGCATTTTGGCAGATATTCTTAGTAGTGTTGTCGGCACATCCAAGGTGGATTCTTCGTGGTGTATCCGAATTCTGGAGCAACTTGAGCCACTGTGTTCGCCAAATGTTTATTCCATAATATCAAAACGATGGCATGCAATCGGAATGTATTTTGAAGGTAATTTACAAGGGTGCGTAGACGAGCTTACGAGTATTTTTAAGCTGGCGAAAGACAATACTTCGATACCCGATTGGATGGTCTCAGATATCTTAATAGATTTGCGGAATCAAACGCTTATGCTAGGTAGAGCAAATAATGCATTTACTATATCTCCAGCCCAAGAACTCCTTGATGAGAAAAGCGTACCAGTTTACTACCCATTTGTAGACCGCCTTGCAGGTGAAATTACAGAACAGTCGCTAAAAGAAAAAATTAAACATGAGACAAAGTCACCATATACAACATTCTGGGGGACAAACCTTTCTACAATTTGTGATCGAATTGTCACTATATTCATTATTTCCGCATTCCATGGATCATTAACACATATGCTACTAACGCGGAAACGCATCACGGACACATTGACAACGTTCTGTACAATTTTTAGCGATCACTCGCTATATAAACAACTATTGAAGTTGCTCGTATTAACGGAAAATAAGAGTGAATACGAAACATTTGAACGTGCTTATAACCCGGGTTCCAACTTTATTAATGCGAGTGATGCAGATGAAATTTGGGAAGTGACGGATACCATCTTTATTCCATATAGCCGCTTTCGAGCAAAACTTCTGGCATGGGGGCAATTATGCCACTATTTTTCAGAGGCCAGTTTTCAAAGAATAACTGATGAAATGGTTGCCCAGATACAAAATTGGATTTTAGACAAGAATAAAATTGTCGATTTAGGATCAAGCATATATCTTGCCATGCAATCTGTTTCTATACGCGTCGTTGGAAATAGTATAGCTGAACTAATATTACTATCAATGGACAATAATATTCTGCGATATATGGACGATATTCATAAAGTAATCAGAAATCTAAACTTTTCTCAACTTGATGAAAGATTTCAAAAAGAGATTATTAACCGATTGTGTTCCCAAGCAAAAGATGATGCTATCCGTGGGAATTTGAATAGACTTCCTGACACAATGCTGACCTTAAGATTGAATTGCGTGACGTTTGCTGATCAACTCGATTTTGCTGTCAAAGAGAGTTTTCCAACTTACTACGAAACTGAATATCAAATGGAAACTAATGATGATGCAGCAACAACTATCCATCACGTTGAACGATATCTTAATATTATCCATACTCAAAATGAAGAACAAGGGAAAAATGGTGTGATTCATGGCTACAGTGGTGATGCACATGAGACGATCATCAATATTTTAAATAGTCATCGTGCATTACTAGTATCCGAATTGGTTACAAAAATATTCTGCGCTGCAAAAGAAACCATCCTTTCCCCCAAGCAAACCGTACAAGCGAAAATTAGCGCAATAAGAATGATTGAACAATTATTATCATCATACGAGGTGTTGGATCAGCAATTAGTAGCATCCACACGGGAGTTAATTGACAATCCACTTTCATTACAAGCATCCGTCGTTAACTTGGGCGGGGAACTGAACAAAAATCCTTTAGCTTTGAATTTGTTGCTTCTCAAGTTATATATTGATGCGTCGGCAACCGCAGAACTCCTAGAGAAGATCATGTTTGTTGACAGGTCTGAAACACGCGAGATTATATCCTTACAAGCAAGTTTGCGAGCATATATAACAACAAGAGGATTTAGCTCGTTACCAAAAATATTAACTAGCGCAATCATCCAATTTGCCTCTGAAATGAGTACTAACAAAGAAAGGGACATTTGTATCGGTGCTGTCAGGATTCTAGGCCTTGCAAATGAAACGGACTATGCCATAACATGCATTCATAGACTTTCTGTACTTATGGATTATGAAAATGAATATGTGAAAATTCGTATACTTCAGAACATAGATTCTTATAAGGATAATTATAAAGATGCATATGACTATGTCTTACAAAAGGGAATAACGGATAATAGCTATCTTGTACGGCTGGTGGCTCAGAAAGCTGCAACGCAAACCGATAAGCATGCTGTTTAATCACTGCTATAAAATGGGATGACAAAATATCGCTTGCTTATTGAAGAATACGGTGGCGAGAGTTATGATCTTTGTTCAAACGAGATTTGTAAAAAAGACAAGACTATTTAATACTTCCTTTTTAGTTGTGAAGGATAATATTATTCATGGCATGAGTGGTGGGGCAGTTCTAGATAAGAATAATAAATGGTTGGTATAATTCGTGCGGGTATTGAAACAATCGAAGAGCAGGCAATGCTCAGTAAACAGGGTTTTGTTTCAATAGATTAAGTAACTAGCGATATTGATCAGAAGGGTGGGTAAGATGCGATACTAGATAGGCGAGACCATAAAGTAAGTTGAAAGCCTCCGAATAGTGCGCGAAAAAAAACTTAATTTAATAACGAAAAGATTTCACGAGGTTAATATGGCAAAAGCTATAAGAAGAATTACACTAGAGAAACGAGAACGCATCAATGCGCTGGCGGGGATTTTATACCATCTTCTTCCACTGAATTCAAGGGCGAAATCGGCCATTACGTTTACCAGTATTTTCAATGAAAGCCATATCTCAAAATATCTTGAGGGACCTGATAATAAACTACAATCATTGCAACAAGGATTTACAAAATTATACAGATATCACAAAACATTGCCGAAAATTATCATCAGGAAAATCCTACCGGCAGCAATTGAGTACAGAGCGTATATTAGAAAACCATTAAGGCAAAAGGAGATTGATGCGCTCGCTGCTTGCTTAGAAGATTTGGGAATTGGTATGACGGAAGAATTCCAAAAATTGGTTATTGATGAACGAGTTCCGAAAATTGAAATTCCACCTGAAAAACTGAAAGAAAGTTTAAGGTTACATAATCTACACTCTGATATTATTGGAGATCCGCTGTGCTTATTTGATGATGGGCATTTCAATGAAGCTGTTAGAAAGGCATTTGAAAAATTCGAAGCCCGCGTAAAGACTCTATGTCATATAGAATCTTCAGGAAGAGATTTAATGGCAAGGGCGTTTTCGAATGATGAGCACCTAAATATTAGTGGAATTCAACCCCCAAACAGGGCTGATTTTATTGATGGCTATAAATTACTTACTATGGGATCGATGGCATCGATACGTAATATATTTAGTCATGCAGACGAAGAGCGCCGAACCCCCGAAGAATGCTTTGAAATGCTTATGTTTGCGAATTGGCTATTTAGATATATTGATGAAGAAAGCAGTCCAAAAGGATGATAATCTGATAAAACCCTCCATCAGGAAACAAAACGACTTACTATACTGTATTACCATTGAAAGTTTCTCCAATTTATAGGCATATTTTTGGAGCATAGATAACGACAGATTAATTCTACGTTCTGTAGCATGCATTTTAATTATATCCAAGATTTATTATTGAATGAAGTGATTCGGAAGGTAAATAGAACGGGTAAACAAGATAAAAACGATCTAACAAAAGCTGTAATATGTCCGAGCATTGTATGCATTTATTAGCCTGCGTTTGACGCATTTTTTGACGCATATGACCGCGAGAGGTTGCGATAGATTGCCTAAGATCGCGAAATTTATCGCATATTGCAAGAGACGCGAGTATGGAATTGTGCGCGATTACGGGCGATTACTCGAGATTACGAACGATTTGAGCAAAAGAATCAGTCAACTCCGACTCCGCTAGTTGCAGGTGCGAAAATAACAACTAAATACGTGTGCCTGTAGCTCAGCTGGATAGAGCGTTGGACTCCGACTCCAAAGGCCAGAGGTTCGAATCCTCCCAGGCACGCCAAAACCCGCTAAGTAGGCGATTATTGGGGGTTCTCTTTTTGCCCATTTTGGAGTTCGTGCGACAATGCGACAAATCAGAGAGAAGCGTTATTCAGGGCATATAAAAAGGGACCTGCGAGAGGGTGAACTCGTTGGTCCATTTTGGTTTTTGTCGCATTTTTGACGCACAAGGGGGTCAGAAATAAATACTGCTGAGAGTGTTCATAAAAGATTGCCTCTTGTAGACGATTGAATAAGAAGACAATCCTATGACCTCCGGGTTATGAGTGCGTATTTATGCGATATATGATTATAGACATTCAATGATAATCGAAAATTATCGCAGATCTTTGCGGATAATGTAAAATGTGTTTTTGACGATTATGAACGATTATTAGCCATTATTGATGGCGATAAACAACATATAAACATCAGGTAGTAGGTTCAAATTTCATGTTTTTTCAAACAATTGAGTAGAATCGAGTACAGCAATGGGAGCGACCTAAAACATCGCATTGATACCATCGCGCGATCGATTGGGATGCAGAATTAAACTCAGTGAGTACGTAAGTCTCCATTAACCTGAAAAATCTTTAAGTAGCTCGAATAACATATCAAGCGAGGGAGAATCAGCTTCATTTTTCAAGCCAGATAACTTTGCAATACGTTCTTTGTACTCGTTTTGTTTTAATTCCTTTACATAAGTATCTATTTCAAAATAGCTTGCAGGTTGTGCTTGTGGTTTTTGGTAATAATGCTTATAGAAATTTTGAGGGATCGAATCATTTAATAGTGGTTTGATATCAGTAAACTGCGTACCGGAAAGTGTAATAGTTAACATTTTACTATAATCAAGATGTACAAGTGCATCACGATAATCACTATTTGAAAAGCACTTCTCATATTCTTTTAAAATATCAAAAAATAGATTGATTTGCTCAGCATTTGAGAGTAAAACGGAGGTCGTCTCATTTCCATATTTCTTCTTCAGTAATTCGACATTATTGATGCTCAGACTAATTCCAATATTGCGGTTTTTATGCCCTAGTAAAATGTTGTCTAGTTTCGCTAATTTTGGTAACAAAAGAAAATCATCCAAGAAAAATGTGTAGATTGGGTAAGCAAAATCAGGTTGGCTACGTTTGGAAATAAGTTTTCGAAATATCTGCATTATAAGAACATTTAATATTTTCGCATTGCCTGTATTAACATCCTCATAGTTCAAGAACAATGCAACTCTATCTCCCAGAACATCATCGATTTCGATGCTGCTACCACATAAAATGCTTGTTAAAGTATCGTTTGCAGTAAAAGTACGCAAGGATCGGTATAAAACTGACAATATGCTTTGACGTGTATCCGAGGGCGCCTCGATTGTTGCTTGGATGCTTGAAGCAAGGATGCTGTACTTATTGTTCTCATAATTAAGATATTCTTGCACATAGTTTGACTTGGAAAACTTTTGGAACCCTGTTAATGCAAGATCATAAATGCTACGCAGGTTAATCTGACTGATATCAGTAGCTTTATTAAATAAGAGTATACATAATCCGACAAACAAGTCTTTTGCTGATTGTTCCCAAAAATCATTTTCGTCAATGAAGATATCACTTGCGAGATCATCCAAGACAGAGTAGCATTGATCTTGATCATCACGTTGATATAACTGATATGGCATTGATAACGGGTTCCAAACATGACTATTTGTTGCATCGTGAATATCAAACGTGATAATTGTGTATCCATTTTTCTCTAGACTATTGCCAACGGTTGGAAGCAATAATCCTTTGCAATCCAACGCAACAAACGATGTTTTATTGCTAATTGCGTGCTGTATCTGCGGTATAACGCCAGCGCGCGTTTTGCCGGTATTACTAGGCCCAATATGCAATGTTAATAGTGGATCCATTGATGCAACCTCCAAATTAATTCTTCGAGAATATTTGTTCAATTATCCAATCTGCATTATCAGGATATTGATTACGGATTGAATTAAGAAGCGAATGATTGAGCGGAACATATGTTGGATAAAGTTCATGCTTTTGTAGCCAATTCAATACTAGTACACCTTCCAGCTCCCCCTTTGCGTATAAATCACTCCACCACCCAACAACACCACCGACACCTACAGAATCGTGTAGAGACGCTATTAATGAATCGGCTCTGATGCACGAATCGTCGCTTTCCAGAGACAATAAATAGAGTGCTTCATTTACGTGAAGGAAAGCGTCATTACTGGCACCTAATTCCTCAAGTAAGTGTTCAATTGTATTGATAGGTGCGTTCGCTTCTCCTCTTCTTAACATATAGATCATATTATTTATTCCTGTTTTCGATCCAATACTCGCACACTTTTCAAAATACTGATAAGCAACTTCAAATCGGTCTTCACTGTAGTGCCACATTGCGATATCAAAGAGAAATGACGAGGCTAGTTTATATGTAGCTTTCACATACTCTGAATCCACATTTAATATTTCACGGTAATTACTTAGAAGAGCTTCACTGATTATGCTAAATACAGATATCGTTTTTTGAGTAACTGGTATTAAGATTTCTAGCGCAGCAAATTGAGAGGAAACCACGTTTGTCAGAAAGTCACTAGCAGTGTCGTAATTATATAGATCAACAAGTTTTCTGGCACTTTCCTCAGAGTTGCAATCATAAAGTACTAATATATATAAAGAATAAGAATACCATAATTTATAGTCTAGTTTTAAATTCTGCCACACTAAGCACCATTGTTGCAACCGAGCGGAAACCATAAGTAGAATCTCGTGGTTGGGTTCATATTTATGCGCGGATGCTGGATCAAATCGGTTTTCATCCAACCAATGCATAGCTTGTTGGTAAGGAATATCAGAATAAGCTATAGCTAATAAAGCAAGACAATAGATATCAGATCTAAAGGGATTTACGAGTTGAATGCTTAGTAAAGAGTCAAGTAAATTCAATCTTTGATGAGGCGTTTCTAAATCAGACAAAATCCCAATTAACATATTATCATAAGAAGATGTTAATTTACTGTTATTTGGATAACAATAAATCAAATGTTCTACAATTTTCAAACTTTCGTAATTTGGGAAAAAATGTTGTAGTAAATGTGCCTGTAAAACTAAAAAGCGTTCCGAATCTGAGTTAGCTGATATAATTTCCTCAATTTGTACTAGCTTTTCTGGAAGATGTCGTACTGAGACCTTTTCGCACAAAAAAAACGAGGCAATTGAATATTGGTATTGTAGGTCTGAGCTAGTAGGATAATGTTCTAGAAGCAAAGATATAAGAGCGACACAGTAGTGAACCTCTGCAATAGAAGCATGAGGTATATAATTAGTTAGCGCATCAGCAAATTTCTCTGTATAGTATTGCCGACTGGGTTTAATACATCTAGTTGACAATACCTTCAAAACGTTTAGAGCCTTTTTCGAGATAACTTTACTGGGGATCTGACTTATGTCCACTAGAAAGGCAGCGTACTGAGTAGTGTGATTTTGATTCCGTGGATCAGCTAGCATTGCGCCGAGGTTTGGATGTTCGATGAACATAGATGTATCTTTGGGATTATATTCTTCAATTAAATCATTGAAATCCTGCAATAGGCGTGAATAGAAAGAATATGATTTCGAGGGGAAATTCCACAGGAAATCTATTAGTTCTTTTAGGTCGTTTGAAGAAAACAGATGTTTATCAGTTAATAAATTCCAAACAAAAAACTCGCCGATTAAGTCAGGTTCGACAGGGGCAAGAATGACAGCGCCATCTTCATATTTGTCTGCCAAACTTAAACAGGTAAGCATATCTTCAATATTGTTAAAATACTGAGAGGCATTTTGCAACGCAGTGTGATATGTAGGGAACTCTTCGCACAAAAAACTGACAGAGATATAACCAAGAGCAGTAGCGATAAGTTTGAACACAAAGAATGCTTTTATTAATGGCCGATTTCGTCTTTCAGCGTTATTAAGTGAGAGGAGTATTCTTTCATATATACTTTTCTCTCGAGTAACTATATATTTTAGCAAGGCATTGCGCCCCCAATGAATCGCTGATTCAGGTTCGTTCATCCATGCATCCGACACAAACATGGCGTAAAGAGGCCGTTTATATCTATTATCAATCATTATAAACTGAGAATACATAATGTTTAACTGTTCTGATGTGAACTGTTTATTATAAGAGCTTGCGTAACTGACCATTATTTTCAGAATATCAGATTCCTGTAGCTCTGTCAGTCTTAGAAATGATTTATCATAACAGATACTTTCAAAAATATCTTTGTGCGTGCATTGTTCTTCAATAGATGTAATCCAAGGAGCGCTGTCATAACTTTCACCTTCGCGTTCCAACAAAAGCACCTTAATAGTAAGGTTGTAGCTGTCTACGTTTCTGCTTAAATCAACTAACCAGTCTCCCAACGTCGCGCTATAGAATTTTACATAATCAATGATAATTAGCGCGTTGCGTTTAATGTCTTCTATAACGGGCAATTTCCTCTTGCTTGAATCTACGAAATCAAAATGGCTGTAAACACCCAGTAAGCAATTATTACGTACAAGTTTGATAAATTCATAAGCCAAACGGCTCTTGCCTGCACCGCCAGAGCCAACAATAGCCCACCAAAGAGCGGATGAACCTTCGGTGGATAGAAACTCCCGCAATTTTTCAATTTGCTCTGAACGGCCTACAAATTCAGTGGTTTCTTCACTATATTTAAATCGCTGGGATAGAACTGCGGGGTTTTCAGTGGCAATCAACTCTTTAAAACCATCAGGATCGGTGAGAAATAGCAGCTTTTTCAAAATGGTTCTTAAACATGAATGCATACCCTTTGGGTATAGAATCACCCGTATTCCTGAATCGCCTAATTCCTTTATACGCTTATCTATATCTTCCTCGTTACAATCTAGTATTGCGTAATGAGTGAGACCTGGCGGAGTGAAAATTTTCAGCATATCCACAGTCCGATCTGAGCCTAGACTGCATCCTAAAAACAGCAAGTGCTTCTGCTGTAAGCTCATTTTCAAATCGCATACTAATGAGGAAGTTAACTCATACGCTTGATTGTAACTATTTTTCCCCAAAACAATACTGCTGGGTTCATCCACATCACCATGAAATTTATATAAAATGGGTGAATGGTCCACTAAGCATTTTTTCAGCAATTCACTATGAGAGGGGTGGCTTATTGGCAAGAAAACACCAAATTTGTGATACACTGCTTCCAAGATTTTATCATAGTTTGTCGTTAATAACGGCCCTTTGAAGAGATAGGGGAATAAGTATACTGCTTGTTCAACAATACTGTTGAATCCATCCAACCGTTGTGCATTAAAGGCCATTTGTATGTCAGCGTACATACCTGCTTTACCACGTGTATTAAGAAGTTCATCAGCAGCTAACTCATAGTCTTTCTCAATCAGATCTAATATAGATTGACGTTTCTCGGAGTTGTGAATTTTTAGAGCACAAGTCTCTAAAAATTGTTTCCAGCAGGGATTGATAAACGCAGAAACGCCAGCGCCGATAAAAGGAATGCAAGTGCTCTTTTCCTTAGGCATATGTAACCGCAACTCTTCAAAGACATTACGGTTATCTTCACAATAATCCATTATTTGATCAAAGTTCATAAGATACCCCACATATATGCAGATTAATATCTTTATAAGTAAAACAGCACATGATTTTTCGGATAAAATTCGATCGAAAACAGCTGTAATTAAGATGCTACTCTTTTTAGAATGCTTGTAAACGTATAATTATTATATCATTTTGTCTTGCATTGTCACTACTTAAATACGTGATTAACATAATATTTTACGTAATTGATCTGCCCAGGTTATATGGTCCAGGAGCAATGTTAGTAAATCTGGGTTTTCAGGCAGCGATCGGGACCACGGTTTGAGGGGCGGGCGGCCGCCCGCCGAGGCTCGAATGCGGCCTGATTTGATTGTAGTATCTAACCCATCGTTACGTCAACATAACATTGAAGTTGTAAATCGCCTTTCTCCGACTCTGCGGATGGTAGGTGCAAAATTGATAACTAAACACTTGTGCCTGTAGCTCAGTTGTATGGAGCGTTGGACTCCGACTCCAAAGGTCAGAGGTTCGAATCCTCCCAGGCACGCCAAAAACCCCCTACTTAAGCGACTTTTTAGGGAGGGTTGATTTTAGCCCAATTTGAATTTGTGCGACAATGTGAATACGTCGCACGAAATTTGACACTGGCGTCGGCGAGATTAGACAGTAGCGACGGCGAAGTTAGACACCCGCGTCGGATGGATTAGGCTCTCTAACGCGCCTCTATAAACCTCTTGGGGAAGGCGAGTACTTACATGACTGAGTTTCTTAAGGGCAGATGCGAGAAAGCATCTACCATATTCTGCTCATAGTTCGAAGTCGGTGGAGGGCACGAGAAGATCGGCGACCCCACGTTGGCTGAGACGCCATCTGTGAGCGAATCGTCCAAGACTCCTAGCGGATTCCATGTGTAATCGTAAAGGTATTTTCGGAGAAGCTTAACGGCTTCATCGGGGCGCTGCCCCGAACCCCGGAGTTTAACGCTTTTGTTTTCCAAGGAGAGTGGTTCTTATGCTACAAAACAAAGAAAAGAAAAACACCCGTCGGTATCAATCTCCTTACTAAATCTCAAACAACGCTCGGGTCGCTCTACGATGTTGTTTTATCCTCTGCATGAGAAAAAGCAGTTTGAGCGCAACATTCGATCAACACGCAGTCAATGTCTAATCTCGCCGACGTAACTGTCCAATTTCACCGACGCGAGTGTCTAACCACGCCGACTCTCGGTGTCTAACGCCGCCGACATATTCACAATGCGACAAATTCAAAAAAAGCGTTATTCGGAGTAGATAAGGAAAGGCCTGCGAGAGGGTGAGCTCGCAGGCTGATTTTGGTTTTTGTCGCATTTTTGACGCACGAGGGGGTAATTATTTACGCACGATAATGAATCATTTAACTTGGAGGGTTTGAGCTGCTGTCAAAACCACCTATGTAGATACAATGAAAAGGTTATCGGAGGGGGTTCCATTCTCTTGATTAAGTGAATTGTATGCTTGTCCTTTTGTCGTTTTACTCAGTGTTGGTAAACAAAAATCACATTAATATTCGCGACAAGCTTATTAGAAGTCTCTTGTTTCTACGTATCCCAAGTAATCATTTGAAAAGAAAACAATAGCTTAATGGTTTCTTGCTCAAGTGGCTCAGTTGTCGAAAAATATGCGTCCCATTTTTCCTGTTGTAATTCGGAATCAACTAGAACATTTGAAATATGGCATAAAGCTCCTAAACTTAATTTAATTATTACTTCTCTTGCTACACTAAGGATAAATACGAAAAGCTTGCCTCAATCTACACTAAATATCCTGACGATGAGAATATTTCTGCTCTTGAAGAGAAAGCGCAAAAGGCAGAGAAGTTAGAAAGAGAGAATAAAAATCTTGAGCAGGATAATAACCGATACCGCCAAGAGGTTGCCGCTGCCCAAAATGCCTGTAATGAGCTTGAGGTGGTGAAACAAAGAATTGACGCAAGCAATGCACTGAATGAACATTTACTTCAGGAACTTGAGAGCCATAAAACTGCCTTGGAGAGTCGTACCGGAGACACATGCCCCTCTCTATCGAAAGTCGATGCTGAGGTTGAAGAGCAAGATTTCAAAGAGGAGGTTAAGAGACGTACTCAAAGACCACCGATAACCTCGTTAGTGGAAATGGTATCTCATGTTAAAAATTATGCTGGAAGTCGAAGAAAAGAAGAGCAGTTGTTCTATACGGATAACGATATTCGAGCTTTTCTAGCAGGTATGGCCGTCAGCCGACTAATCATCCTGCAGGGGATGTCAGGCACAGGCAAATCGAGTCTTCCGAGAATTTTTATAGAGGCCATATCCGGTTTCAATAGACTGATTCCCGTTGAATCTTCTTGGAGAGATAGAAATGAACTTCTTGGGTACTACAACGATTTCAATAAAAAGTTTAACGCAAAAAGCTTCTCTATTGAACTCTATAGGAGCAGCAAAGACCGTAGTCAGATGATTCCCACATTTATTGTGCTTGATGAAATGAACCTTGCTAGGGTTGAATACTATTTCTCCGATTTCCTGGCAATTCTTCAGGAACCTGATCATGATAAATGGTTAATAGAACTGGTATCCTCCGATATGCGCACACTCCCTATGGAACTCCCGGATAAAGTTAAGCAACAGATGAACAAAGATGAGCCGACGACATATGCTATCTGGGAAAAGATTGAAAAGAGCCGTCAAGGCGATTTGAAGTCTGAAATATCTGATGAGAAAAAAACAGAACTTACAGCCTATCTGGCTAAGCTTGGCGAACTGACAGGCGCAAAAGATCTTGTCGCTGGTAGAAAAATCCGAGTAACTGACAACATCTGGTTTATTGGAACCGTTAACCAAGATGAATCAACTTTTGAAATCAGCGACAAGGTGTATGACCGAGCACAAGTTGTCTCTCTGAACAGAAAGGGGAAACCGGAAGGCAAATACCAATCAACGAATCAGAAATATGTTTCTGTCGATGTCTTAGAATCACTATTTGAGACTGCAATATCGAGTTACAAGAATAAGTCTGAAGTGGAAGACAGGTTGGAAACACTTGACGCAGTTTTAATGGACAAATTTGATATTTCCTTCGGCAACAGAATTGTGACTCAGACTGTTGATTTCGCGGCAGTGTTCACGGCGGCAGGAGGAAAGCTTGATGATGCGCTGGACTATCAAATATCAACAAAGATTCTGAGAAAAGTGATATCGAGTGATGACCGTGAAGCATTTTTGAAACTGCTTGATGCAACAAAAGGCTACCCTGAGACGCAGCGCTTAATTAGTAAGCGAGTCAAGGACTTAAGATAATTATGAAAGTGATTTACCGCTCAGCATTAGTTAATCAGGAACTTGTGCCCGGCAGCGTATTTCGCGCTGTCCCCGGCAAGGCATATCTTGATATTCAGAAGGAACGTGAGGAGCAGGCTTTTGATGTTTTGTTTAACGGAAACATAATGGATTCAAACACTGATTCTGTAGACATTGATTCCGATGCTGACCTGGTGCTTAGAACCAAACAAACTAAACTTTCTTTCTCCGTTAAACCCTTGGTTAGGTCGCTCTCTAATAAATATGCGCTGGCTTATGAGCACTTTCATTATGATTATTTCGATAGACCAGACAACGAAATTGAAAGTATCCGTTCAGGTGATCTGAAAATGTACGCCGTGGATCAAAGCACGGACGTGAAGGACTACACCGACCTGTTTGAAGGAATGGAGAAAGCTTTTTCTGCCTTTAAATCGATTTGTGAGAAACCAAAATCTCATCTAAAGGCTGTCAATGAGGTACGCCCAATTGAAACGGTAAAGAGAATCGGCTACGAGTCGATTCCGTATCTTGCAGCGCACAATGAGGATTGGCTTGCCAGGACAGCCAGCGGTTTAAAGCCAGCGAGACTCTTTTCAAGAGTTGAGGACGACGAATACCAGATTTATGAGAATAGAGTTGTAAAAACGCTTATCGATTTGATGATATTGTTCTTACGTATGAAAGAGAAAGAACTCAAAGATCAATATGAGCAGTTGCACGGTATCATAAACAGTGGCGTTCAAATCGGAAGCTTTGGATTTGATGTTAGTTTTCAGAAAGCTGTCTCGGAACTGATGGTTTCTGACGGAAATGGCCACGAGCATCGTTCAAAAGCTCTTGATTTGGCTGATAAACTACACAAGAAAGCCCTTCAACTCCTCAAACAATACCGTACGCTGAGGGCAACAAGGCTGTATAGGTACCTTAAAAAAACGAAAGCCATTGCAAACCCACTGAACGAGACAAACATCTTGTTACTGGACAAGCATTACAGTGTGGTGTTTAAATTGTGGAAGCGGTTTCATAAGGATAAAGCTTCCCAGCAAATTGCTGAAGATCAGGTAATTGGATCAGAATTCACCAAGGATGATTACATGCAGTTTTGTATGACGTTATGCGGGTATACCGCACACGTTCTCAATTTTGATGTAGCAAAGGATGGCTTATATTTTCGCGGAGAAGATAATCTTGAGCTTTCAGTAATCGATAAGGATGGACTCATTCATATGATGCTGAAGGATAAAACTAAACGCAGCATTATTTTCCCGTCTAGTCTTGCTGTCCCAATTGCTCCTGGAGAATCCTTTGAGACTTTCGATTTTGACGGAAACACTTTACGTTGGGGCAATGACATAGATGATAAAGCTGTAGAACGCTTCTCATCAAAATTCAAAACTCATAATAGTCGAGGAAAGGAGCAGGCCGAAGAAAAGAAACGGTACATCGCTATCAAACAAGCTATTGATCAGAGGCAAAGGGATTATACTCTTCCTCAGAAGAGCGAAGTAATCATATATCCAGCCGTAGTTGAACTTGAAAATGATAATCGAAATGCTTTTAGAGATTTTCTTCGAACTCAAGCAAATAAGATCGCTGAAACTTCTTCGGCCAATTATGTGATCATAGCCCTGCCTAAATCTGACGAAAGTGAGCAAATAATAACAGAGTACGCAAAACTTGATAGTGAAAAGGTTTTAATTCTCCCTCTCACTTTGTTTGACATTAATTCCTTTAGGCGTATTCAGAACGTAATACTAAGGCAAATATTGTCGTTTGATACTCAGAGATGCCCTATGTGCGGTGGCGATTTGAGATCACTTAGCAATCAGCATGTTTGCGATAACTGTAATCAGCTTATCGTTACAAAGACGATATGCCCAGAGGCTGATTGCAGGAATGAATATACATATCTCAGCTATGATACTTCAGAAGCTACAGTTCAAAAAATGAAGAATGTCGACCGAGATAACTTTTATCAGGTTGATAGCCTTTATCAGTATAAGGATGTTGTTCCTATGACCATTGAGGATGGCAAAATCTTGTCACTCTGTCCGAATTGTAATAGGTAAGCAAGGAGAACGACCTGGGCGGGACATAGTTTCACCAAAGCCTAAAGAAAAGTACGTCCGCTCCCCAGTAGCTGCCAGATCAAGGGAGATAATTTTGAGGGAGATAAATATGCTAGTTATTCAAGAGGCTTTTTACATTCCACCAGACATTGCTACAGGTATCGCAACAGGCTTATATCGCCGGCATGGTGGCGTAATTAGATATGCAGCGGGTCCCCACAAGGGGCAAATCGTAAAACACCTGATGTCGATGGATATTCCTGTAGCAGAGGAAGCTACTGGTCTTGCTGCTAAAGTTATAAAGTTTGCGAAAAACAATAAAAAAGCGCTGATCATCGTTGTTACTGCGGCTGCGGTCATCGGCGGCGGGACTGCGATTTATTACGGTATAAGAAATCATGAGTCGGCCGTGGTAACTGATTTTAAGAAGGCGCTTTTCCATTATATCGAGGCTATTCGCAACGGCACAATGGATATTGAAAAAATCAAATGTCTGATGGAGGCCATCAAAAAAACGGAACAGCACAAGGACTTTGATAAGTTTATCATCAAACTATCCGCCGAGGATTTTGATATCTTGGTTAAGAGAATTCACGATTATACCATGAAGCTGGCACAGGATAATAATTTGGACTTTATGGATGAAAATGAGAATGACGGTGATAACACCATTATAAGCCTGCAGAAGTACTTGAAAATCCAAAAATCTCTATTTGAGGTAGCACGATCCGCCCCCGTGTCATAGAGCATGTTTTGAGCGAGACTGTTCTAAGGATGCAAACACATGTAGTAGCAATGTAAGCATACTCTGAATTCTAGTCAGCAATTGGATTTTAATTTTGAGTAACGGGAGACCGCTCAGTGAGTCTCATATCGAACTCAATTTGATTGTAGTATCATAATCATCACTGCGTCATAAAAGGATCAGTACAATCTTAAACGAATACAAAAAAAGCATACTTCGAGCAAACGAAGAATGCCTGCCAGCAGCAATAGCGCTGAATTTAAAGCGAATTGTTGCCGCTATAGGAGACTTTTGAGTCCTATTTGAGATGAAACCCGCATGCGACTGTTGGTTTCACTTGCCGCTTAAAATGGTTTTTCAACTGGTTCAGTATAAAGCGCTACTAAAATAGCTTTAAATGGAATTTGAGTTTGACTAAAATATTTTCTTTATTTTTTCTGTAATCGATTCTGTTGGAACTTCCCATTTATAACCGCATTGGTTGCACAAATAAAAATCTGCCTTTTTACCTATAAAACCTGCAACCAGACCAACACCGCCAGTTAGAACGCCACCAATGATAGCTTTTTTGGCATCAAAAGCTTTATGTTCGCTGACCAAGGTTACTTTATTAGAACCACAGTGCGAGCAGAACACAGCACTACTAGTAGTGCCAATCTGAACTCCAGGAGAATCAGCTGATTGGGCAACTGAGTTTACATGACCGCAATACTCACACCTGTTTGTACCCTGTTCCAGACTACCGCCGCAAACTTCGCATGGCATAACTATTCACTCCTTTTCTCACCACATTCATTACAAAACTTTTGACTTTGCGATAATTCAGCGCCGCATCTCACACAGGTAATCTTAGCTGGTATCATAGACGCTCCGCATTCACCACAAAATTTCACATTTTTCGGATTGATGGCTTGGCAGGAAGAGCATTTTACAGTAGCGTTTTGTTCGCTATCAACGATAAATCGATCAGCAGATGGTTGTTGAGGGGGTGTGGAGTTATTTTGTTGAGTTTGCTGAGATTCAAACTCACTGAACAATTGCTGTGTCAGATTGCTGACCGTCCCTGTTACTCCCGGCATCATCCCGATTGCCATGCCCGCTCCAAGACCGGAAGAACTGATATTACCCGCGCCAGGATTGTTAGCGACACCGTGAAGAATATTTGCTGCTTCTTGTCGAGCCCAACCATTCGGGCCGGCCTGATTTCTTTCCCTCATCCTATCTACATCAGCTTTTGCAGCTTGCAAAGAGGCATAGCGCTCAGCATCTGAAGCGTTCTGTATATCGAGAGTATATTGTATTCTCTCAAATTCTTTCTCTTTCTCCTTGATGCGTAGTTCATTAATACGTTCCAGACTGGAATCACCTTGGGGGACGCCAATATTTTCTATGTAAAAATTAATCAATGACATGCCGTACTCGTTAACAACAGGTTTCAGAGATTCAGATAAAGTTACTGCTAGCGCTTTTTTTGTGTTGCATGTCACGAGAATTTCTTCAGCTGAATTTGTAAGATATACTGCTAAAGCGTCAGTGATTTCCTGCAAGAAAACGGTTCTAAAATTCTTAATTATGTCGTCCTGAGAAGCAGCTAAGGTTTTACCGATTAGTTTAAGAAAAAATTTTTTACTATCTTGTATCTCTAATGAATACGTGCCGCGGGCTGAGACATTAACCTGTATGTTCCACTTCGGGTCAAGAAGTCTAAGTAATGTTGGCGTACCCCATTTCAAATCGAGATGATGTGCTTTGTTTATAAAGTATATTTTACAACTGTATGGGCTAACTCCGCCTGACATAAACACAGATCGAAGGCGAGTAATAAATGGCTGATTTTCAGAACTAAGCGAGTACTTACCTGGCCCAAATACGTGTTCGATAACCCCATCTTTACAGAAAAGAGCCTCTTCATATTCAGCAACGATTAGCTGGGAACCGTCGTTGAAATCTTCACGCGAATGTTTTACACAGATAAGATTCCCAACCGCTTCATTTTTGATGACGCTTATAATAGGTCCCGGCATTCGATCCCCTCATTCCTTTTTTCGCAATCGAAAAACATTACAGAAATGAAATTTTTTACTATGTGTACATATTAAACTAGTTACAAATTTTTGTAAATACGCTCAAATGAAGATTTCGTCTTATTTTTGTAGATGAGATGTCCGAAATCAAAACGTACAAGAAAGACAAAAAATCAGCGTATTTTTAGTGGTTCTTTGATAAATAACTTGTTATACTAAATAACAAAAGACCATATGCTTCGATTTTATTAGTGCCAGATAAAAAGCATAACAATCCAAATTAAAAGCCATGATTCGAAAATGTGCTGTGTGATGAATACAATTCCTATTTATCATAAAAAATCGATCAAGGTGATATTATATGCATAATGATTTAAGTATCAAAACAATGTCTTTAAAAACTGGCAATGAGAATGTTGGCCTTGGAATTGTCGAGATCATATCCATCCCGCATGTCAATATAATTGGGGATGAGAAGAACACAGAGTTCACTATCAATAGGTACAAGCAAGAATTTTCCGGATTATTGTCTCAGTTATATCAGCAGTATAAGGGATTTAAAAGCATCAGTGGTCAAAAGCACGAGCTAAGTTTTGAATTATTATGGCTTTCCATACCGGTTCAAAATCAGCCACATCGTGCTAAAGTACGTCTTTTTTTAGTCATCCGAGCAATTGATTCAACCCCAGAACTCGTTGTCGATGAAGTCTCATCCTGCATCCGGATATGCCTCGCCACCCTTGATGCGCAGAAGTATGATGTCGCTTTAGTCGATTTTCAGGAATTACAGCCCGTCATTGCAGAAATCAAAGATGCCTCAGTGCGAGTGTTGCTAAAAGAAGCAGAGACAGTCAATCTACAAAATGAGATTATTCCCCTATGTTATACCTTTGACCGATTTACCGATAACCGGTTAGACCTGAGTCTTGTATCCAACGCTCTGAAAGAAAGTCCAAACTGCGCCGTATCTTTCCAACTAATCCCTACTGAATACTCACAGACCGAAACCCTCTTCATTGACAGAACAGTTCAAGTGCTGAGCATGTTAGGCAAAGGGGTTATGGAACAAGGTATCGGGTACATCAGCAATCCTCTCGTTATAAAACCTACAGCGACCTACAGCTATTATTCCCAACATAAAAAAGATCCTCTATTCCTATTTAACATCGTCATGTATGGGGAATCGCAGTCTATCATCAATATCTCTTCCAACGTGTATGGACAAACGAACGGTTCAGGAGACACCCGAACCGCGCTTAAGTTTATGAATCTACGTGGAAGCGATCTCAAAAAAGATAATAATTTTCCACCCATGCCTTGGGCACTAAATGCGTTGCTGCTAAACGAAGTTGGTATTGGAGCTCAAACTCCTGACAAATCGCCGTTCGAAGGCAGCAAAAGGCTTTCGCACATTATCACTGCAGAAGAAGCTTCTACTTTCTTTAGGCTTCCAATAGGTAGCAACACTGTTGCCGCAGGCTTTATTGTTAATGGAGCCGAGAAGGTGAGTAAAACATATGAAAATGATATTATTAATGGCGCAGATATTGATATTGGCTATTTAAAGTCCTCTACTGGACGGGATCGAATAGGATTCATGCAGGACGACCTGACTAAACACATGCTCATAGTAGGGACGCCCGGATCCGGAAAGACGACCTTTGCAATTGGCACACTGAGTCGTTTATGGAAAGAACGCGGTATACCTTTTCTAGTTATCGAGCCCGCGAAAAATGAATATCGGGCATTGATAAACACCATCCCAGACCTACAAGTGTTCACACCCGGAAAAAGCAACATTTCGCCATATTTAATGAATCCTTTTCTTCCTCCAAAGAATGTAAGGCTGGAGGCCTACAAAGCGACTCTAAAAACAGCTTTCATGGCTGCGGTTACAATGACAACGCCACTAGATAAGATTTTTGAGGAGGCGATTAACAACTGTTACTCTGAGTTCAGATGGCTAGACAGTTATACTAGTGCGGATCAAGGTAAAGTTTTCAATATAGCAGATTTAATCGTATCGTTTCAGAAGACGTTTGATGCCATAGGATACACGGGGGAAACAAGAAACATTGGTAGAGCTGGAATCGTGCGCTTGAAAAGTATGAGTCACCTTTTTGATAATTACCAATCGCTCCCAATCGAGGACATAATAGAGAGGCCTACTGTTATTGAGTTGGCAGGCATTGAGAATGACGACCAAAAAGCTCTATTCATCTCATTGTTACTTCTATCCATTTTAGCTTACGTGAATGCAAACTATTTGGGTGTCGGCAAATTGCGAAACGTGGTTCTTTTAGAGGAAGCGCACGTGCTTCTGGACACAGAGTCCGACCATTATACTGGCGACGCTGATCCTAGTGGTATTGCGCAAAGATTAATTAAACGAATGCTTTCTGAGATTCGTGCATATGGCGTGGGAATTATCATCGCGGATCAATCGCCTCGTAAAGTTTCGGCGGATGTAATCGCAATGACAGACATCAAAGTAGCATTCCGACTCGTAGAATCCGTAGACAAACAAATGATTGCTGATAGCGTGAATATGAGCACTGCTCAAGTCGAACGGCTGTCAAGGCTGAAGCCGGGAGAAGCTTTCTTGTTTTTTAGCAAACTCGAGGATCCCGAAGAGATTATAATAGAAGATTTTCGAAAGAAGAACAATATCGATATTACAGTCTCGGATGCTGCTGTCAGATCTACTACAAACTACTGGAATGATCGGCAGCAAATGCTTAAGCCTTACCCACAGTGCGACTTAATTTCCTGCTGCAGCCAAGAATGTGATCCCGACAGGCGTGCCCTTTCACGAGAAATAGCAAAACGCATTTACTCAAATTACTTGCAGCCTCAATCAATGGATATTTCAATATTGAAGACAATATTTTCAAAAATATCTTGCCTGGTCAAGCGGGAGTTGAATAACGAAACATTCAGCCGCGAGTTACTTGCGTGTGTTAAAGTACATCTATGGCGCATGATCAAATATCAAACAAAAATAATATTAAAAGATACCATAATGGAGACTTCTCTAAAAAAAGAATAGCGAATAAGTAAGTTAGTATGATTCCTAAAAGGGGTAAATTATGAGCGATGAATATGATGGAAGTGATGACACAAGTATCTCTGATACCCATGAAGAAATCCAGCAGGATATATCGGAAGATGTCGCGGGAGACACCCAGGACGACTCGGATGATGTGACCGGGGAAATCCCAGAGGATATATCGGAAGATGTCACGGAGGATATACAAGAGGACTCGGCAGAAGATGTGACAGAGGAAATCCCAGAGGATATATCGGAAGATGTCGCGGAGGATATGCAAGAGGACTCGGCAGCAGATGTGACTGAGGAAATCCCAGAGGATATATCGGAAGATGTCGCGGAAGACATGCAAGTGGACTCGGCAGCAGATGTGACTGAGGAGATTCCAGAGGATATATCGGAAGATGTCGCGGAAGACATGCAAGAGGACTCGGTAGAAGATGTGACCGAGGAGATTCCAGAGGATATATCGGAAGATGCCGCGGAAGACACACATGAGGACTCAGCAGCAGATGTGACCAATGAAATTCCCGAGGATATATCGGAAGATGTCGCGGAAGACACACTAGAGGACTCGGTAGAAGGTACGGTCAAGGAAATCCCAGAGCATAAATCTGAAGATGTCACGGACGACACGCAGGAGGACTCGGCAGCAGATGTGACCAATGAAATTCCCGAGGATAAATCGAAAGATGTCGCGGAAGACACATTAGAGGACTCGGTAGAAGATATGGTCAAGGAAATCCCAGAGCATAAATCTGAAGATGTCGCGGAAGATACACTAGAGGACTCGGCAGCAGATGTGACCAATGAAATTCCCGAGGATAAATCGGAAGATGTCGCGGAAGACACACTAGAGGACTCGGTAGAAGATATGGTCAAGGAAATCCCAGAGCATAAATCTGAAGATATCGCGGAAGACACACTAGAGGACTCGGTAGAAGATATGGTCAAGGAAATCCCAGAGCATAAATCTGAAGATGTCACGGACGACACGCAGGAAAACAGAATACAAGATGTAGCCAAGGAAATTCCAGAGGATATATCGGAAGATGTCGCGGAAGACACACAAGAGGACTCGGCAGAAGATGTGACCAAGGAAATTCCAGAGGACATATCGGAAGATGTCGCGGAAGACACACAAGAGGACTCGGTAGGAGACATGGCTAAGGAAATTCCAGAGCATAAATCTGAAGATGTCACGGAAGACACGCAGGAAAACAGAATAGAAGATGTGGCCAAGGAAATTCCAGAGGATATATCGGAAGATATAATGGACGACACACAACAGAACGTATTAGAAGATGTGTCCGCGAACACGCATGAAGATACATCGAAAGACTTATCAGAAGACAAGCTGGAGGAAGCTCCAGACGACATTTCGGAGGATAATATCCCCGAAAATGTAGCCCAAGACGCTCTTAAGGACGAGTCGGAGCGCGTTCTTGAGGACACACCGCTAGATGTTCCGGATGGCGCGCTGAAGGATGCTCCGAACAACGATCCCAAGGACGTTCTAAAAGACGAATACAAAGATGTGCCTAGGGAAGAGCCGAAAGACGAGCTCGAGGACGTTCTGAAGGATGTACCGAAAGATTTGCTGGGGGAAGACGCAAAAGATATTCGAAGTATTGCGGATGTACGACAATGGCTTTCAGATATTAACCCAAACTATGATGCATTTGATACGGAATCACCATATTGTAACAATTGTGGGTCATGCGCTTACGCAGTGTATAAACGTCTTGAAAGTGATACTAGAATATGTGCAACGACAGTAAATATTGGATATAATAACGAAATGAATGCTCTTACTGGCATGGAGCAAGTGCTAATGAGTCCTCAAGAGATTAAATCTCGTCTTTTGGCTGAAGGTGATGGCGCTCACGCAATCATTGGTATAGATCGAGCTGAGGGACCGGGACACTGGTTTAACGCGGCATGTATAGGTGGAAAGGTTGTTGCAATTGATGGTCAGAGCGGGGATATAACAGATTGGCCTCCGGATTACGGGGATGTCGTAAAATGGGAAATGAGCATTCGAAAAGGAGAATAATTGTGGATAAGAAACTAATAGAAATCGCATCAACAGTCATAAAAATGAGTGTTGAGGATACGTTAAAACATGTAAAGGCAATTCCTGAGATTGGTGCATATTATTTCTGGAACCCTATACGTGGTGGAATCGCTGTAATTGTCGCAGAAAACGGTGAGAAGCTCGGAGCAACCTCGTCGGTTAGTTATGATACACATTTAAAAGCATTTATAGATGGCAAACGGAACTAGTAGTGCGGAGAAAAGAGAGTGAGCAATGCACTCATACTGTTGATTTTGCACCCCCTAATGAACAGCACCCCCTAACCCCAAGGGGGTGCATTTCTATCAAAATTAGCGTCCTTTGCCATGAAAAAACAGTCCTCTTAGTCGAGAGGGCTTTTTTATGTTTAGCGTGCTAGTTATATAAGAATAAGTAATTCTGTCTGAACTTTTCAGAACCGCTTTCGCCTCATCTTGGAGTATTTGATATTCTCTTGTCAAACACCAAATACATATCATCCGAATAGACAATCCGGTATGGCGTCTCCCAGCCGCTTTGTTGCCGGAGTTGGTACTCTTCCTGTGTCAGCAACAAAAACTCGCCCTCTCGGTCGCAATACTCCTTATGCGTGAGCCAATCATAGAACGACAACGTTTCATCATTACACACGGATTTGATCCGTATCTCTCCATTTGATAGAATCGTGTTGTTATTTGCATTCCAAAACGTCGCTTCCCCGAATGTATAATGATTCTCCTCCAAATAACTGAGATACGCCGGCGGTTGATAGGGTTCTCTTATCCCGGCGTTGATTTCTTTTGCGGACTGATAGCTGGGATACGTAAACACCAGAAGCGAGATGACGACTGCCAGCACATAGCGGAGTGATCGCTTACTCCAGTTGCTAATCGCAAGCGGGATGACCAAAAGAATCGGATAAGCACCAAGCGCGAAATATCTCCAGAACGGTCCTTCGGCTTCATCATTGTTCATGGTGCAAACAAGGATATACGAAAAAACGATCAGCACAGTTGATATCTTCACAGCACTGCTTTTCAGGTGGTCCAATCGATTCCTGTAGGCAAGCAGCCACCCTGCGCAAGCAAACGACAGCGAGATAAAAGCGACCTGAATCAAGAACGCGTACCCACCAACGATGGACGTCGGTTGATAGGACAAACCAAACAAGAGGAGAAATGCTTCCGGTAATCGCAACAAAGTTTTGCTGATCTCATTGATCGAATCAATCTCAAAACTTGCATAACCGTTACCATACTTGTTGCCAAGCACGAATTCATAAATCACATATCCGGCGACCATACTCGCCGCGCACAGCAGTACAGGCCACGTCATATCCACCGTGTCTTTGACCAGAGAAAGGTTGATGTCCTTATTTGAGAGTTTTCGGAGCACACGATACAACATAAAAATGAGTACTGGGATCATTCCCTGAATCAACAATCTTGTTCCGCATAAACCGGAGAGAAAGGAAACCAGCATGCCTAGCGCACAGATTCGCCAAGAGTGTGTATCTGGCGCGATCAACCGCGTTAATAAAGCTGTAAGAAGAATTAATAGGATCAGAAACATTTGATAGATTGGGTAGACATAAAGCCAATAGGAAAGCTCCCCTGTTGGCAGTAGGATCAATAAGCTCGCAAGCAGAGATTCAAACCGCTCAAGTCGCAGCATGCGCATCGCGAAATATACGCTGCCAGCGATGAGAATTGCGCCGATTCCGCACGTCAATGCCCAGATCATCCGATAGGACAAACCAAAGTAAAACAGGATTGTGGGGATGATGTTGATACCGATGACCCGGAGCTCTGTCGACACAAACCACTCATCGGCAAAGAACAAATGCCCTTGGGACGCCGCAAGCTCCGCCTGCAGAAGATCGCTTGCCATGTCCGATTGAAGATTTTGATAAAATGTCGTATAGGAATACAGCGTGACCCGTATGATTTGAGCGGCGATTATGAGAAAGAGCACAATTGTCAAGATTAATTGCGCAGTTGGTTTTTTTTGCTTCAAGTTCTTCATGTCGATTCCAGCCTCCTGAACTTTACCCACAATATAACCAGATATTCTTTTGATGCTCCTTGTTTGAAACGCATTGCACTTTTTGGGGGTATCACCGCATGAGCAATTGCACATGAAATTTGTGCTACAATACGTATATATATTGTACTGTATTTTATGTAAAATGACACAATTTAATTGTTACTTTTTCTAATTTTTCGTGTGTTTCACGCAAACTTATCAAATTAGTACGTTTGCGCTTTCATCTTTTCATGATAGAAACATCCCTATGGTTTCACCCGAATCATACGATAGGCGTTTCCGTTATATGCGATACGCTGTTATTTTAGAAGCGGCGGTTTTCTTTAGTTTTTAACATTTATAATTGGTTATCATT